>VFQN01002666.1_pt1 | contig 26996 bp, 29 predicted proteins | sample 3512371 | NCBI WGS metagenome assembly VFQN01 (sample SAMN10412370, study PRJNA504923) | tailings metagenome | isolation source: Replicate 2 from Balatoc abandoned mine | place: Philippines: Itogon, Benguet | collected 2017-08-28
TCGGACGGCTCCTTGTCGGACTTGACGATCAGCGGCTTGGAGGTGACCTCGACCAGCTCGCCGCCCTCGTCGTCGTCGTCCTCTTCCTTCTCGGCGTCGTCGTCGGAGGCTTCGTCCTGCTCGATCACGTTGATGCCCATCTCGGACAGCATCGAGAGCGTGTCCTCGATCTGCTCGGAGGTGACCTCCTCCGACGGCATCACGGCATTGAGCTGCTCATAGGTGATGTAGCCGCGCTTCTTCGCCTGCTTGATCATCTTCTTGACGGCGGCGTCCGAAAGATCGAGCAGCGGCAGCGGTGTATCCGGCGTCGCCTCGCCGTCCTTCTCGCCCTCCTCCTTGCCACCGGTTTTCGCCTTCACGGCCTCCTTCTCGGAGACGGCCTTGGCGCCGGCTTTCAGGGCTGCGGTACGGGACACTTCAGGACGCATTTGAGACACTTTCGGAGCAGGAGCGGCTTTGGGAGCGGTGGTGGTTTTCGCGGCGGGGGCAGGTTTCGCAGCGGGCTTGGTCGCACTGGGCTTTGGCGTTTCCTTGACGGTTTCCTTCACGGTTTCCTTGGCCGCCTCCTTTGCGGAGGTCTTCGACGCGCCCTTGGCGGGTTCCTTCACCGGTTCCTTGGATTTCGGCGCAGGCTTTGCGGCAGGCTTGGCGGCAGTTTTGGCGGCAGGTTTGGGCGCGGTCTTCCCGGCGGCGCCCTTCAACAGCGACTTGACCGTATTCCTGATCGAATTCTTGACCTTGGCCGCCGTCTTGCTGGCCGCGCTCTTGCTCGCCATGAAGCTCTCTCTCCAGCGGCGGAGGGGCCCCCCGCCGTTTCGACCATCCCTACCCTATGGCGCGAGACTGCACCTTACGCGAGTCTCTGCCGGGCCGGGTGGCCGAATCAACACACCTACTCTCGCGGGCGCCCGTTAAGTGGGGATTAACCCCGTAACCCCTTGTCCTCCGGACTGAAAGTCCTTTGGGCGAAAAAAACCCCGCAAGAACGGGGCCAATTGCTACATGCCACGAACCGGTCGCCCGGAAGAGGCCCCGAAACCCTCGATCAGCGCCTCGGTCCCCTCAAGCGCAGCAAGCCTGTTCTGGACGTCCCGGATCCAGGCCAGATTGGCTTCGCTCGGATCGTCGCCGAGCGCGCGCTCCGCGTCCTTAAGCTCCCTATTTAGCGTGCGCGCCTTGCGATGCAAGGTAACGATATGCGCCCACCATTGCGCTACATCGGCCTCTCCAGCCCCCGGCCGCGCCGGCCAGTCCGAACCATGGGTGATCGCGCCCCGGACCCGCGCCATCAGCGCGTCGAGACCGCGGTCAGACAGGCTCTGCTGCAACTTCTGCGGGTCCAGCACCGCCTCGCCGGACACGGCTTCGAGGATCGAGCGGCGCAGCTGGTCGGCGTCCGGATGGATCAGCTCGATCTCGGCGAATTCCTCGGTATGGGTTTCGAGCAGCCAGGGATGCTCGATGACGGCGATCAGGATCAGCGCCTCGCGAGGCGAAATGGAGCTGCGAAAGCCCCGCACCAGCGGGCTTTGGCCAAGTCGGGCGGACAGGGCGAAGGGCTCGCGCGCCTGCCGCTGCGGATTGCGCCAATCGGGCCTCCCGCCGCCGCGGCTTCCGCGCTGGTAGCTCCGGCCGCGCTCGAACCCGCCCGCTGCCTGCGCAGGCATGAACAAGTTACGGACCCGGGCCTCGAAATCCTGCCGGTAATACTTGCGAACCGCCTCGTGACCGATGCCGTTGAGGATTTCACCGATGCGCGCCTCAAGCGCCGCGCGTCGCTCCGGCGTATCGAAGGATGCGCTCTCGGTCTCGCGCATCCAGAGGATATCGGCGAGCGGACGTGCGCTTTTCAGGACCTCTTCCATCGCCGCGCGCCCGCCGGAGCGGATCAGATCGTCCGGGTCCTGCCCCTCGGGCAGCATCGCGAAGGCGAGGCTCTTGCCGGCCTGCAATTTCGGCAAGGCGAGATCGACTGCGCGATAAGCGGCCCGACGCCCCGCCTTGTCGCCGTCGAAGCAGAGCATCGGTTCGTCGGCGATCTTCCAGAGAAGCCCGAGCTGCTCCTCGGTCAGCGCCGTGCCGAGCGGAGCGACCGCGCCCTCGTATCCCGCCGTGACCATCGCGATCACATCGACATAGCCCTCGACCACGATCAGCGGCTTGCCTTCATGGGCGGCGGCGCGCGCATTAGCGCCGTTGAACAGGATCGAGCCCTTGTGAAAGAGCGTGGTTTCCGGCGAATTCAGATATTTCGCGGACACTTCCTTTTCGAGCGCGCGCCCGCCGAACGCAATCAGCCGGCCGCGCCAGTCGGCGATCGGAAACATCACGCGATCGCGGAAGCGGTCATAGGGGACCGGAATATCGTCGCCGTGGATCAAAAGGCCCGCTTCGATCATGTCCTCGACCGGCACGCCCTGCTGGCCGAGATGCTCCTTCAGTGCGAAACGATCAGGCGGCGCATAGCCCATGCGAAACCGAAGCTGCGTTTCCGGCCCGAGGCCGCGATCGGCGAGATAACCCCGCGCCTTGGCGCCGGCGCGCGACTGCAGCGTCACCTCGAAGAATTTCGACGCGAGATCGACCACTTCATAGAGCGACTTGCGCCGCTGTTCGCGGACTTCATCCTCGCGCGAGATTTTCGGCATCACGAGGCCGGCCATCGTCGCGAGCCGCTCGACCGCTTCGGGAAACGTCACGCCTTCGGTCATCATGATGAAATCGAAGATCGAGCCGTTCTTGCCGGACGAAAAATCGAACCAGGCCTGCTTTTGGTCATTGACGAAAAATGACGGAGTCTTTTCCTGATTGAATGGCGACAGCCCGCGCCATTCACGTCCCGCCTTTCGCAGCTTCACGCGCCGCCCCACCACCTCCGAGACCGGCAGGCGGGTGCGTATTTCGTCGAGGAACTGGGGCGGGAAACGCATGCGATGGATATACCCAATCGGATTGCCGCGGTCATAGCGCCGATTCGCGAGGCGACCCGAGGGCGGCAGCTTTCGTCCACATTTGCGGGTCGCGGACGCTTATCCACCGCAATTCACAGGCTGCACATGCCATATGACCGCAGGATAAGGCGTCGGACAGACCGCCTTACTCACAGCCAGTTGAGCGCAGAGCGAAGCGCCAACCCCTACATTCCGAATATGGTCGAATTTCTTTTTGAAGCGATCCTGAAAATAATCACGTCACTTCTGCGGACGCTCGTGGAAGTGATCTGTGTCCAGACGGGCCGGATTTTGCTTCCCATCGTGTCGTTCGGAGCGTTCGCGACACACCAGAATTTCGCACATCCTCCCGCTTATGGAGAGCGCAGGCCGATTGTCGTCGGATCTTTCATCAGCGCGTTATTCGGCATTGCCTTCTGGACATTAGCCACGGCACTGATCGTCGCGCTGGTTCGCTAAGTGGCGCGAGCACTCCAATGGGCAACGGCACCTGCGCGTCCAATACTGGCCCCTCGGCACGCCGCGACAGTCTCAACTCTGCGTTTCCGACACCACGCGGATATTCACCTTCATCTCGAGATGATCCGACGCGCTGCCGGTATAGGTTCCTGACAACATGACTGCCTGATGCGGCGCGCGCGCCACCGCCACCGGAATGAGATCGGCGTTGCCGACAAGACCATTCGTCGGATCGAAATCGAACCAGCCTTTGCCAGGCAGGTAGATCTGGACCCAGGAATGGGTTGCGCCGCCGCCGGCCCGATCCTTGTCGCCCGCACGCAGGTGCCGATACCCGGTAGCGAACCGCGCCGCATAACCGAGAGCGCGCGCGGCCTCGATCATCAATACGGCGAGGTCGCGGCTGCTGCCCATTCCGGTGCGCAGTGTCTCCAGCGGGTCCTGAACGCCAGCCTGGTAGGTGCGGCGAAACACGAAGTTGCGGTTGATGGCGCGGGTGAGATCGGCGAGCAGATCCTGAGTCAACGTCTCGCCCTCGGACCGCACGAATTGCCGCGCCCACAGCGCAACCTTGCGGTCGGGATCCTCGAAAGCGCGCTGCATCGACGCCGCAAGCTCGGGCATCTCATCGTCGTCATAGGCGAATGGGTGCAGGAAGGCATAATCGTCGGACGACAATTGCAGTCCGCGCGTCGGCCGGTGATCGACCTTCACCTTGCTGTCGAAGACGAGCTTGTCGGACTGCGCTGCAAATTTAACGACGCCGATGGTGTTGCCGTACACATCCTGAAAGAAACGCGCAGACGCGGGTCTGGGCTCGACGCCCAATTGTTCAACCAGAACCCGCAGATCGTGACCGTCCCGCGGGCGCAGCAGAACACGGTGCTCACCAAAAAAGACCGGCCGCGCGTAGCGATATTCGGTCCGGTGGTGGATCGTCAGGATCGGCATCGCATCAGGTCCGGGGCATGTCACATATGTCCGACTCAGCGAAGCAAGAATCGTGGCATCTTCAGGCGATCATCGCAAATGCGCCCGATTTTAAATGCTCAAGGGCGCTCCGACCCTACCCACGTCCGCCGCTGTCCAAATCTTGTGCAGCAGCTCGTTTCGATATTCAGCAATCGAGCATTCTCGTATGAGCCGCCTTCTTGCACCCGACGAGCCCCTCGCTGTCACGACCCTGCGCCCCGGCGGCACGTCACCGTTTCTGCTCGTCAGCGATCACGCGGGACGGCGCATTCCGCGCGTGCTTGGCGACCTCGGTGTCTCCGAAAGCGAGCGGCGCCGTCACATCGCATGGGACGTCGGCATCGAGCCGGTCGTGCGCTTCATGGCCGACGACCTCGACGCGCATGCGATCATGCAACCGTATTCGCGGCTCGTCATCGACTGCAACCGCCCGTTCCACGCGCCAAGCTCGATCGCGCCGATCAGCGAGAGCACGCCGGTGCCAGGCAATGTGAAGCTCACGAAGGAGGAGATCGAAGCACGCCAGCGCGAAATCTTTTCGCCCTATCACGCGGCGATCGCGGCGGAACTCGACCGTCGCCAGCGCGAACGCCTGCCCGCATTTCTCGTTGCCATGCATTCGTTCACGCCGGTGTTCAAGGGAGTCAGCCGTCCGTGGCATTCCGGCGTGCTCTACAATCGCGACTCGCGCTTTGCCGCCTTCGTGCTGCGGCTGCTGCGCGAGGAAGACGAAATGACGGTCGGCGACAACGAGCCCTACATGGTCACCGACGACACCGACTACACAATCCCGGTGCATGGCGAGCAGCGCGGCATCCCGCATGTCGCGATCGAAATCCGCCACGACCTGATCGAGACCGAAGCCGACCAGCGCGCCTGGGCGACGCGGATGTGCCGCGTGCTGACCGAAGCAAAACGTCTGCGCGACGAAAGCTACGGTGTCGGCTGACCGGGATTGCCCGCGAAGCGCGCCGCGAGGCGTTCGCGCCGAAACGTCTCGACAACGTGATCAACGAAAACGCGGGTCTTTCCGGGCAGCAATGTCTTGCTCGGATAATAGATCGAGATCGAACCGAGATCGGCATACCAGTCCGGCAAAAGACGAACGAGAGTACCGCGCTCAAGATAGGGCAGCGCGTCGGGCACCGCGAGAAGCGCGACGCCGAGTCCATGCCGGGCCGCACGCGCCATTGCGGACGATTCCGTGACAACCACCGTTTCCGGCTGGACCGCGGCCACTTCGCCGCCACCGATATTGCGCATGATGCGCTGATGCACCCGTCCGGTCCGCTGTGAACGCATGACAACCCCGTCAAGCATCGCAAGATCGGACGGATCACTTGGCGCGGGACGATCGCGCATGAAGTCCGGTGACGCCGCAGCGATGATGTGCAGCGGCGCGAGGACACGCGCTGTCAGGCCTCCCGACAATTCGAAACCGCCACCGATCGCAGCATCGTAGCCTTCACCAATCAGATCGACCTGACGGCTGTCGGAGTGGAGCTCCGGTCGCACGCGGGGATATTGCCGCCTGAAGCCTGGCAGCAACGGCAGGATATGTTCGTTGCCGAAATCGAGGCTCACGCTGATCCTGAGCAGACCGGCGGGCTGTTCCTCCGGGGCGGCTTCGGCCAGCGCGCTCTGCAGCGCATCGAGGTGTCCGCCAATCGCCTGCAGCAATCGCTCGCCTTCATCGGTCAAGGCCAGCTTGCGCGTCGAACGGTGAAATAGCCGAACGCCGAGATTGCGCTCCAGAAAGGCCACGTTTCGACTTACCGCAGCCGGCGTCACGCCAAGACGCCGGGCGGCAGCGGAGAAGCCGCGCAGCTCGGCGCTTTTTACGAAGCATTCCAGATTGAGGAGACTTTCCATCAGCGCGACTTTCAAACATCAATTGAAAATCATAATCGCCATTTGCGCCTAATCATAGTGAATGCCCGAGCCACATGCGCTCCACCAACAATGGAGCGACCCCATGAGCAAAGCCGGCCTCGACGCCCTCCTGACCCCTGAAAACTCCGTGGTCGTCCTGATCGACCATCAACCGTTCCAGTTCGCCAACCTGCACAGTCACGAACCGGCGATGGTCGCGAATAACGTGGTCGGCCTCGCAAAAGCGGCGAAGGTGTTCAACGTCCCGACCATTTTGACGACAGTACTGGAAGAGCGCGGTGGATACCTGATCAAGGCGCTGCAGGATGTATTTCCCGATCAGAAGCCGATCGACCGGACCTTCATCAACACCTGGGAAGATCGGAAGGTCGTCGATGTCGTGAAGAAAACCGGCCGCAAGAAGCTGATCCTTGCCGCGCTCTGGACCGAGGTCTGCCTGGCGATGCCTGCGATCCAGGCTGCGGGTGAAGGCTACGAGGTCTTTGCCGTGACCGATGCCTCGGGCGGCGTGTCCGCCGAAGCGCACGACATGGCCGTGCGGCGCATGGTTGCTGCCGGCGTCACGCCGATCACATGGCTCGCTGTGGCATCCGAATGGCAACGCGATTGGGCGCGTGAAGCCACGGCTCTCGCGCTCGGCGAGGTGCTGACCCATGCCGGTGGCTCGGGCATCGCATTCGCGTGGGAAATGCAGCTGCTGGGCAACAACAGAGCCTGACATGCGAAAGGGCCGTCGCGACATCGCGACGGCCCGTCACCATACCAGGGCGCGGATGGCGAAGGCGCTCAGCCCGCACCGGATTCGCAGGACGGAGTTGCGCCAGCGCGTCCGCGACGCAAGATTTACCGCGCCGGCGTCATGCCGAGGGTGTACGCTTGCCGTCGCGCCCGACGCGGAAGTCCGTCATGAATCTCCGTCAGCTCCGTTATTTCCTGAGCGTGGTCGAGACCGGCAACATGACTCGCGCGGCCGATCAATTGCACGTCGCGCAAACCGCGCTCGGCATGCAGATCAAGCAGCTGGAGGAAAGCCTCGGCGTACCGCTCCTGATCCGCCATTCCCGCGGCGTCGAGCCAACGCCGGCAGGCAAGCTCCTGCGTGACCGCGCGATCGAGATTCTCAAGCTGGTCGAACAAACCCGCAAGGACATCTCCGCGGAGAGCAAGCGCGATACAGAATCGATCCGTCTCGGCATTACACCCGCACTGATGCTCATCGTCGGGACAGAGATCGCCATGGTGGTGCGCGAACGTCTCCCGAATCTTTCGCTGAGCCTGGTCGAGGCCATGAGCCACGTCCTCACCGAAACCCTCGGACGCGGTGAGACCGATTTCATCCTCTGTTACGACGTGCCCGATTTGTCGCAGATTTCCCGAACGCCGTTGCTTCAGGACGATCTCGTCCTGGTCGCGCCGCCCGGAAAGGTCATGCGCCAGCCGATCGGCTTCGCCGAAGTCTTGAGCCTCGACCTCGCGATGCCGGAAGAGGGCGATACGGTCCGCGACGCGGTGACAAAGGCCGCGCGGGAGATGAAGCGCGACCTGCGGATCACCTACGAAGTACGATCCGTCTCGGCGATGAAAAATCTGGTCAGCCGCGGTGCGGCCGCAGCCGTTCTGCCCTACTTCGCGGTCATCGACGAGGTCCGCGACGGCAAGCTCGATGCACGGCAGATCATAACACCATCGATCCGCCGCACGCTCTATCTCGCGACCTCCGATCAGCGTGGCCGCTTCCGCAATGCGGACGGGCTCGCGAGCGCGATCCGCGCTTCGCTGGCGGTCGTTACCGATGCGCTCGGCCCGCTGGCGCATCCCATCTGAGGGAGCGCTCGGAAAATGCGCGCGCTGCTCTCAGCCGATCCTCTTGGATTTCCCAGCATAGTCGCGGTGTGATGCCTCCGCTTTGAATGCCGCATATCGGCAAACTGGAGGTATCCATGCTCGGCAGGCTTTGGCGCTCGGTCGCGATTGCGGTGATCTTCATCCCCATGAGTTTCCACACGCTGCTCGCTCAGTCAGCGAACATTCTGCAGGCCACGCTGGATGAGGCCGCAAAGACGCCGGACATCAGCACGGAACAGATGCGCGCGATCATGCGTGATGGCAATGTGCTGGTGCTCGACACCCGCTCGCGCGCCGAATTCGACGCCGGTCATATTCCCGGCGCGCGCAACCTGAACGCGGCGCCCGCAAAGCTGCCTGCCGCTGTGGAGGCACTCGTCAGCGGGGACAAGAGCAAGGCGTTGGTCCTGTACTGTAATGGCCCCTATTGCCAGGCCAGCCGGCGGCTCGGCGACCAGCTTGCAGACGCCGGCTTCAGCAATGTGAAGCGTTACCAGCTAGGAATGCCGGTCTGGCGCGCGCTCGGCGGTCCGGTCGTGGTCGAACTCGGAGGAATTACCCGCATCTTCAGGGCCGACCAGACCGCGGTCTATGTCGATGCTAGGACGGCTGAAAGCTTCGCCAAGGGCAGTCTGCCCGGTGCGATCAACGCGCCCGCCGACGATGTGGTGTCCGGCAAGCTCAAGAAGATCGCCCTGCCGGAGGATGACTTCAATCGCCGCATCATCCTGTTCGGCGCCGATGCCGCACAGGCCCGCAAGCTGGCCGACTTCATGAGTACGCGGCCATGGCACAATGTGTCTTACTTCCCAGGCACATTCGAGCAGCTCGCGGCCGCGATCCGCAGCAACTAAGTTTGCATGGCAGGTGCCTCGCGCCAGTTGGGCGCTTCATTTTCCGGCAGCGGGCCATCGGTGCATAATTTGGTGAAGTTCGGCTGATACACAGTCCGGAACGCCAGGAAGCAACCCCGGAAACAGGCACAGAGGCCACCATGGACATTTCCCGCATCACATCGGGCCAGAACCCGCCCAAGGACGTCCATGCGGTGATCGAGATCCCGCTCGGCGGCGTGCCGGTCAAATACGAGATCGACAAGAAATCGGGCGCGCTGTTCGTCGACCGCTTCCTGCATACCGCGATGTTCTACCCGGGCAATTACGGCTTCATCCCGCACACGCTGTCGGCCGACGGCGATCCGTGCGACGTGCTGGTCGCAAGCCAGGTGCCGGTGGTGCCAGGCGCCGTGATCCGCTGCCGCCCGGTCGGCGCGCTGGTGATGGAGGATGAGGCCGGCGGCGACGAGAAGATCCTGGCGGTGCCGGTGGATTCCCTGCATCCATTCTATGCCGGCGTGCAGAGCTACAAGGACCTGCCCGCGATCATGTGCGAGCAGATCGCGCACTTCTTCCAGCACTACAAGGACCTGGAAAAGGGCAAGTGGGTGACGATCGTACGCTGGCTCGATGCCGACGGCGCCGAGAAGCTCGTGATGGAAGCGATCGAGCGCTTCAATGCCCAGAAGAGCGCCTGATTACTCGCCTTTGCCTGCCGGCTTCGACTTTTTCAGAAAACCCACGAGCATCGTCGCAAGCGGGATGATCAGCGACGGCAGCGCGCTGTCGAGCGGATGGCGCAACGCCTGACCGAAAGAGACGATGTCCGCCTGCAGAAGCCGCGCATCGGTCTGCAGCGCCTGCATCGTCGTGTCGTGGATTTCGTTCGCCAGCTCAAGTTCGCGTCCAGGCCGTCTGCTATTCGCAATCAGAACGAGGATGCCGGCGATCGCGAAATTCCCGACGCCAAGGACGAGCGCCGCAACAATCGTGCTCCAGTATTCGCGCAGCCCGAAAAACGCGGCGACTTCGAACATCAGAAGACCGATCACGGCGAGCAGACCCGCCGCGGCATTGAGGCCGGACCGGGCGATCACATGCCGCATCTTGATCTCTGCGATGGCCCGTTCGGTCCGCCACAGCACCCGCAGATTATTGAGGAAGCGATCCATGCTCATCTCACTCGCGACATGACATTGGCTACCAGCACGCCAAGCAGGAATGCCGTGGCGACCGACGCGAATGGATGCGATGCAACGACATCCACGGCATCGTCTGCCACCTCAGCAAGCCTCTCCTGAAGGTCGCGCAATACACGTTCGGCCTCGCCGCGTATATCCTCACGTGGAGGCGGCACGGCCTTATCCTGAAACGGCTTGGCCTGCGCGGCAGCGGACGCAGCTTCATTCTCCTCGGCGATCCGCGGAGCCAGCCGCAATTCGCGGCGCAACGCTTCGAGTTCGCGCTGCAGGTCGCCGCGGCCGGTCATTGTCTAGACAGCCTTCGCGATGCGTTCATACGCGGCCTTCAATTCGGCCCCCAGAAGCTCAAGGGCTGCGCCAACATCCTTCGCGCTGCGATCGAGCTTGGCACGCGCTTCGAAATTCTCCCACTTGCTTTCGAGCTTCTGCCATTCACCCTTCGCTTCCATCGCGCCGAGATGCGCCTTCACGCGCGCCTGATCGCGAAGCTCCTTCAGTTCGGCAATTAGGCTGTCGAAATTCTGCATCTTGCACTCCGTCGTTCTGCATAAAGCCGGAATATCCTTCGCAGGTTAGTGCGACGTTACTTTTGATATGCCGCAAAGGTCCGCCGCAACTGCTGCGCAGCGATGGCGCAGCAGCATTCATTCATCAGCAACCATCAGTCGATTTTGGCGCCAGTTGACTGAATGATCTCCTTGAACCGCGCGGTATCGTCAACGATCAGCTTCTTGAACTCCGCGGGTGTGGTCGAATGGACCTGCATGCCAACGGCACTGTACTGCGCCTGCACCTCTTTCGACTGCAGAGCCGCGGCGATCCTTGCCTGCAACCCGTTGACGATCTCTGCGGGAGTGCCCGCAGGCGCGCACAATCCGAACCAGAAGTCGATGGCGAGCTGCGGAAAGCCTTCCTCGGCCGTGGTCGGGACTTTCGGGAAAGCCGGGTCGCGCTTTGCCGAACCGAGCGCCAGAACCTTGATCTTTCCGTTATCGTAAAAGCCTTTCAGGCTCGGAAAGCTGGTCCAGAAATAGTCCAGCCGTCCAGCAACCAGTTCGGTCACGGCCGGCCCCGAGCCGCGGAACGGAACATGGATGGTCTTGAAATCTCCGAGCTTCGCGAAATACGCACCCAAAAGATGACCACTCGCTCCGACCGCCTGCGAACCGTAGGACAACTCGCGCGTCGCGCCGAGCTTGACCAGATCCTTCATCGAGTCGACCGGCATTGTGCCGGGAACTGCAAGCGCGATCGGTACGCTCACATAGGTCGTGATCGGCTCGAAATCCTTCTGGGGATCGTATGACAGGCTCTTGAACAGCCAGACATTGGCTGACATCGCACCTGACTCGCACACGCCGATGACCGATCCGTCAGGTGCCGACGTCTTCACTGCATTGAGCGCGACCGCACTCGCACCTCCGGGCCGGTTCTCGACCACCATCTGCGGACCACCATTCTGATTGATCCATTGCGAAACGATGCGCACGCCGGTATCCGCCGCTCCACCGGGCGTGAATGGCACGAGGATGCGAACCTGTTCGGGCAGCTTCTGCGCAGACGCACTGGAAATGAAGCAACCGGCAACACAAGCCAGACCGATCGCAAGCGTAAGGCTGGCTCGGATTCCCGCTTTGATCGCCTCATCGACTCGCGGTTGGACCTTTGACATCGTCAGGCTCCCTCCTGGAACGGCTCCACGCCGTGTTTCGATTTCTTTGGCCAATTGTATCAGGCGTTCTTGCACCATAGCGCGCATCGCGCCGGCGCTCGCGATCATTTGTCCTGTACCGGAAGGATTTGTACAATGCCCGGCTAAGGCTCATTCGGCCATAATGGCAGAGCCGACGGATCGACGGCAGCACCGAATGACTTTCGATGAGGAACGCCAACCGCAGCGAACCGCGCAACCGGCGGACGTTGGCCCGGAGGCGCAAACCGAACACTCTCTGCTGCAGGCTCAGCAAGAGCTGGTGCGCAGGACGAAGGAACTTGCGCGCAGCGCAGCCCAGCTCCGGTCGGCACTGAAAGCAGGCCGCCTTGTCCATTGGGAAACCGACCTGGTCTCCGGTGTGCGGCACTGGACGCCCGAAGCGATGGCGCTGTTCGGAATCGATGTGCCCGGTGGAATAGGCCGGTTTGGGGGCGACGCGGACGAATTCCGTCTGGCCGTCCATCCTGACGACCGGCACATCACGCCTTCGTTCTATGAACTCGCCGACAAGCAGGACTGGTTTCCGGCCGAGTACCGGATCGTGAAGCCTGACGGCACCATCCGATGGCTGTCGGGAGGCGCGGAGGTCGTCGCACGCCGTCCCGATGGCAGAGCGGCCAGGCTCGTGAACGTGGTGGGCGACATCACCGACCGGAAGCTTTCCGAACAACATACAGAGCTCGTGATGCGCGAGCTGACGCATCGGGCGAAGAACCTGCTGGCCGTGATCCTGTCGATCGCCACCCAAACCGGGCGAAGCACCAACTCGGTCGAAGACTTTCACGAGCGATTTTCAGCGCGGCTCCAGGGCCTCGCGGCGTCGCATGATCTGCTAGTGCTGCGAAGCTGGCAGGGCGCTCCCATTGCAGAAATCGTGCGGAGTCAGCTGGCGCCCTTCGTCGGCGCCGGAGCCGACCGGCTTCATCTCTCTGGTCCCGATGTGATGGTGACGCCCAAGGCCGCGGAGGCGATCGGGCTGGCGCTTCACGAACTTGCCACCAACGCGGTCAAGCATGGCGCGCTCTCGAATGCGAAAGGCACCGTGACCGTCGCGTGGACATGGGATCCGGACAAGGTCGATCTGCTTTTGCGCTGGATCGAAAGCGGCGGTCCGGCAGTGTCGCCGCCTACGCGGAAAGGCTTCGGTCATATCGTTTGCGAGCGCGTCGTCGCGGAATTGCTGGGCGGCAACGTCTCGATGGATTTCGCCCCGGACGGAGCGCGTTGGCAGTTGCGGATTCCGGGCGAGCATCTGGTCATAGGCGGGTGACGGACAAGTCCCGTCCTCCCAGGACAACCCCCTCACACATTTTCGCGAGCGGCAGCGCGAGCCTATTTACAACTTAAGATTGCATGCCAAGATTGCGGCTCCGCTAACGCATTCTTGGGAGGAAATACACATGTCTGAGGCTTTTCAGGGAAGAGCAATCAAAGATACCTTCGCTGCCTGGGTCGATAAAATGCCCATCAAAAAGAATACGTTGCACGTAAAAGGCGAGATTGAATACAGCGGGGGAGGATGGTCCGTCGAACTTGTTCCCGCGGTTCCTCAGGGGGCATCAATCCAGCGATCTTGATCCTCGCGCTTTCGGAGCGTCACGACGGCGTTCAAACCAAACCGATCGTGCGAATACCCGTCAAATTCGAGAAGGCTGATGGCGGATCATACAAGCAGGTCACCATTCGGTCCGGCTCGCCTGAGTTTACGCTCGACGTAACCGAAACGCATTGAAGACGGATCAAGCGGAGAATAACTCGATGATTTCCCGCGTTTACAGCATCATGCAGGTCAGTGTCGGCACGACACTGATTTCGGATAACAGCGTTCCCGCTCTCACGATTTCGGCAATTGGTCAGGTGAATTCCGGAGGCTGGTCAAACCCCGAACTCGGCCCGTGGAGCTATATAACGCCTCCGGCGGATGGAATTCTCGATCTCGATTTTCTGGCAACGCCGCCAAAACCAGGCGTCATGGTTTCAATGGGCTTTCAGAACATCACGGCGCACGCAATTCTTGCCATCCCGGATTGGGTGCGTGGTGTGCGGGTTCATGCGTCCACAAACTCCATGGAGCAGAGGATCGACGCATCATCATCCGCGAAAAGCGGAGGCCATCCGGTGCCGTGGCCCTGGTTTCAGCCGGCTGGCGCTGCCCCGTCCGCGGGGATATTGCCGCTCTTCGATGTGAAGCTGACCTTTCCTGAAATCATCTACGTCAATTGGATGCCGCCGGTGCCCGATCGCCTCACCGTCCGCGCTACCGCTTCCATCACGGTGAAGAACAACTCGGGAAAGTCCGAATTGCTGATAGCGCCTACGCCCGCCGCCATTCATCATTGGGAGGTATTCGACGAAGCCGGTCGAATGGTGGACAGTGAGAAAGACGAACTGACCATCACCGTACTGCAAAGCAGGAATTTCGAACCGGGCGAAACCCTCCGTTCCGATTATCTCGTGTCGCTGAACGGCAAGGTCCTGTCCGAGAATGCAAGATACAGGTTACGATTCAAGTTCTGGAGTTTCGAGGGAGAGGCCTTTTTCAGGGCGAAGATCGTGCAATAACGAAACTGAAAGCTGTGACGCGCTGGCCTCACAGCTTTTCAACCGGCGAGTGCGGAGCTGAGCGCGAGGCTTGCCGCGGCGGGCGACACGAAACATTTTGCTTTTGTGATGCTCAAGACTGAAAATGCCGGGCCATGCTGATCACGCATCCCGACATCTTCACCGAACCTACCGACGTCGATCCGGACACGCTTGCCAATCTCGGCCCGCTGCGGCCGCTGGCCGGCGTCTGGCAGGCGCAAAAAGGCGTGGACCTCAATCCGAAAGCAGACGGCCCGGAGCGGCGTGTCTTCATCGAGACGATCCATATGCATCCGATCGATCCGCAGACCAACGGGCCGCAATTACTCTACGGGATGCGCTACCACATCCACATCAATACCGCCGAAGAGGACATCACGTTCCACGAGCAGGTCGGTTATTGGCTGTGGGAGCCGGCGACCGGGCTTGTGATGCAAACGCTCGCTATCCCGCGCGGTCAGGTCGCGCTCGCGGCCGGGCATGCGAAGCCCGACGACAAGACGTTCTCGGTGGCGTCGACGCGCGGCAAGACGGATTACGGGATTTGCTCGACCGACTTTCTGGAGAAATCGTTCCGCACGGATTCGTATCGGATCGACATCACCTGCAACGCCGACGACACGTGGTCGTATGTGACGCACACACAACTGGCGGTGCATGACGTGGAGCCCGCATTCGATCACACCGACCGCAATACGCTTCACCGGATCGGGCCGGCGCAGCAAAATCCACTGGCAATCATCGCGGCGAAGAAGGCTGCGCGCTAGGCCCGCGTCGAGAGCGAGCGTACCGTCAGCGAGTCCTCTGCTGGGCGGATGAACGAAGTGCGGTGACCGCCCGCTTCGAACCCGGTCGCGACGACAGCGTTCACTCCGCATCCTTCGAGCGCTGTCGCCTCGTCCGCCGTCGTCGCGGTGCCGATCGTGAAATTGCCTCGCTCCTTGCATTCGCGCAGCAGATCCGGCGCAGGTAATCCGAATACGAAGCTGAGGACGGGTGGCCTGGCTGCCAATACAGCATCGACCTGGGCCTGATAATCAGAGCGGAGGCGTTCGCACAGCATTCAGCGTCCGCTGTAGCTGGGGACGCGGCGGCTGATCCACGCATCGAGGGCCTCACGATTATCGTGCGTGGGCACCATACGCGCGAACTGCTCGGCTTCGATCGCGAGGCCCTCCGCGATCGAGGCGTTGAGGCCACGCGTCACGGCCGTGATGATCCGCGAAGCGGCAAGCGTGGAATGGCGGAGAATGCGCTCGGCCAATTCGAATGCCGCCGGAATCAGTTGCTCGTGCGCCACCACGCGGTTGACAAGTCCGATCTCGTAGGCGCGCTGCGGGGTGAACGTGTCTCCGGTGAGGAGGAACTCCAGGGCCCGCTTCCGACCGGCAAGGCGCGGCAAGCGCTGTGTTCCACCGAACGTGGGAGGAATTCCGATATTGATCTCCGGCTTGGCGAATGACGCGCGCTGGCTAGCGACCGCCAGGTGAACAGCTTCGGTGATCTCGCAGCCGCCACCAAAGGCAATACCGTTGACGGCCGCAATGACGGGCTTCGGAAAAGATTCCAGGCGCGATGTCATCGCCTGGCCCCGCCTGACGAACGCCTTCAGGGCGGCGTCAGGACCCTGCCTGATGCTTTCGGAAAATTCGCGGATGTCGCCCCCGGCGGAGAACGCCCGATCGCCGGCCCCGGTCAGCACAAGCGCGTGAACGCTTTCGTCGTCCTCGATGTCGTCGAGAATGCGCATCAGGCGGTCGATCAGCGCATAGTTCAGAGCGTTCAGCTTTTCCGGACGGTTGAAGGTCAGCAGCGATATCGCGCCACGTCTTTCGTGCAAAACCAGCTCGGTCATATTTGGATCTTTCCTGGGATTACGTCCATCGCGGCGTCAGGGCCTGAAGCTGCAGTTGCGGGTCAGGCGCGCGATCATTTTTCGCTCCATCTCATCGGTCAGTTTCTGCCCCGAGAGGCAGAGCTCACGCTTTGCGGCGCGTGCAGCCCTGCGATCGCGGAGATACCGGGTCGAGGCCGCGACGACGCCGCGCAAGAAGTCGATGAACCTGGCGGCGCCGGCCGCTCGCAAATTGGCAACCCCGTGTCCTGCAAAGCCGCTCATCAACCTGTCCCCCCTTATGTGAGGTTTTCTCTGAACAGGTTTCTATTTCATGCCGCAGAAGCTATCTTACAAACGATATTAACTCGCTCCTATTTTGAGATAATCTCATGCATGGAATGCCGCCTCTGAATGCGCTGCGGGCGTTTGAAGCGTCCGCACGCCACCTGAGCCTGACCAAGGCCGCGCAGGAGCTCAACGTCACGCCCGGGGCGATCAGCCATCAATTGCGCGGTCTCGAAGAGTTGCTGCGCATCAAGCTGTTTGAACGCGGAGTACGCAAGATCGCACTCACTCCGGCCGGCAAGATGCTCTATCCGGGCATACAGAGGGGCTTCTCCCACATTGCGGAAGCGCTGGCCGATCTAAGGCAATCCGCGAGCCAGCAGGTGCTGGTCGTCAGCACCTCACCCGGCCTGACTTCGAAGTGGCTGGTCCCGCGGCTCTATCGCTTCGCGAGCGATCATCCCGATATCGACGTCCGTATTTCGTCCTCGCTTCAGAATGCCAATTTCACAACCGACGGCGTGCACATCGCGGTGCGCAACATGCCAATCGACGCCGAGCCCGATCCATCTCTGGTGATCGAAAGGTTGTTCGAGATAAATCTCGTGCCGGTGTGCAGCCCGCGCCTGATCGACCCCAGCGGGGCATTGCCCGGCCCGCACGCGATCGCGAGGATGCCGCTTATTCACGACGACACGCTTGCGCAGCGCATCGCCATACCGACCTGGGCGGACTGGTTCAGTGCGGCAAAAGTCGGAAAAATCGATCTGGGTCGCGGGCTGCATTTCGATAGCCCCGACCATGCACTAAACGCGGCCACCGAGGGCGCGGGCGTATTGCTCGCCCCCGACATACTGGCCTACGACGACTTGCGTTCCGGCCGGCTGGTCATCCCGGTGCCCCTCGCCCTGCCTTCAGGCCGCGCCTACCATCTCATTTTCCCCAAGCGCGAAAGGCGGCGGCGCGCGGTCCAGGCCTTCAGTTCCTGGATCAAGAATGAGGTCGGGAAGTTGGATGCGAGCTATCAGCCTCGCTGACGGAGTGCGTATTCAGCCGCCGAGCTTTGCCTTCACCATCGCGCTGGCCTTGCCGAAATCCATTTGCCCCGCGAACTTCGTCTTCAGCGCGCCCACCACCTTGCCCATGTCTTTCATGCCGGCGGCGCCGGTTTCGGCAATGGCCATTTCAATGGCCGCGGTCATCTCGGCTTCCGACATCTGCTTCGGCAGATAGGATGAGATAATCGCGATCTCCTCGCCTTCCTGCTGCGCAAGTTCCGGGCGCCCGCCTTTTTCGTACAGCTCCTTCGATTCCTGGCGCTGCTTGATCATCTTCTGCAGCACGGGAAGCAGGTCGCCATCGCTCAACGTCTTACCGGACGCGCGGGCCTCGATATCCGCGTTCTTGAAGGTGGAATTGACCATGCGAAGGGTCGCGATCTTGCGCTCGTCCTTGGCCTTCATGGCCTCCTTGAGGGCGGTGTTGATGTCGTCGCGCAGCATGGGTCTTCTCCTTCAGCGCTCCGGCTCGATCGGAAACGACGCGGGCCGGCATCGCAGGGGCCTGCATGTACCGCCCGGCCCCGCAAATCAAGCGCTCAGCGGTTTCACGATGGCAGCGGGCGCGGGCCGTACAGGATCAAAGCGGCGCCTGCGAGGCAGATCGCGGCCCCTGCCAGATCCCAGCGGTCGGGGCGCGCGCCCTCCATCGTCCACAGCCAGACCAGCGAGGCGGCGATATAGACCCCGCCATAGGCGGCATAAGCACGCCCGGCATGGGACGCGTCCACCAGGGTCAACAGCCAGCCAAAAGCCGCGAGCGAGGCGATTCCGGGAATGAGCCACCAGACCGGCTGGCCAAGCCGCAACCAGGCCCAGAACGCGAAGCATCCGGCAATTTCCGCCAGCGCCGCGCAGATATAGACAAAAGCAGTTCTCATATCTCTCGGTCTGGGGTTGGCATTGGCGGCCGGGGCGATTATTCAGGCCGCTTATGAACACCGTACACGATTCCGGCTGGGCGGAGGCTAAGGCCACCGCGCTCCTTGTGCTCGCCGATGGCACCGTTTTCGAGGGTTACGGCCTCGGCGCAACCGGCTCCGCCGTCGGCGAAGTCTGCTTCAACACCGCGATGACCGGCTATCAGGAGATCCTCACCGATCCCTCCTATGCCGGCCAGCTCATCACCTTCACCTTCCCGCATATCGGCAATGTCGGCACCAACGACGAGGATATCGAGACGGTGAACATGGCGGCAACGCCGGGCGCCCGCGGGGTGATCCTGCAGGCTGCCATCACCGATCCTTCGAATTACCGCGCGTCGCGGCATCTCGATCAGTGGCTGCGCGCCCGCGGCATCATCGGTCTGTCCGGCATCGATACCCGCGCGCTGACCGCGCTGATCCGCGAGAAGGGCATGCCCAACGCCGTGATCGCGCATGATCAGTCAGGCAAGTTCGATGTCGCTGCGCTTAAGAAAGAAGCGCGCGAATGGCCTGGTCTGGTCGGCATGGATCTCGTGCCGATGGTGACGAGCGCGCAGCGCTTCACCTGGGACGAAGGCGAATGGGCCTGGGGCAAGGGCTATGCGCGCGTCGAGAATCCCGAATTCCATGTCGTTGCGATCGACTATGGCGTGAAGCGCAACATCCTGCGCCTGCTCGCCACGAATGGCTGCAAGATCACGGTGGTGCCTGCAACGACGTCCGCCGAGGACATCATGGCCCTCAAGCCGGACGGCGTGTTTCTTTCGAACGGTCCCGGCGATCCGGCGGAGACCGGCAAATATGCAGTGCCGGTGATCCGCGAGATGATCGACAAGAGCGTGCCGACCTTCGGCATTTGTCTCGGTCACCAGATGCTAGGCATCGCGCTCGGCGGCCGAACCGTGAAAATGCATCAGGGCCATCACGGCGCGAACCATCCGGTGAAGGACCTGACCACCGGCAAGGTCGAGATCACGTCGATGAATCACGGCTTCGCGGTGGACAAGGATTCGCTGCCCGGCAATGTCGACCAGACCCATATCTCGCTGTTCGATGGCAGCAATTGCGGAATCGCGCTGAAGGACAAGCCGGTATTCTCGGTGCAGTATCACCCCGAGGCCTCGCCCGGGCCGCGCGACTCGCATTACCTGTTCAAGCGCTTCGTCGAATTGATGCGCGAGCATAAGCGCAAGGCGGCCTGACGCGCACCATCGGAGCCGCTGTGCCCCTTCATCACCGCGACTCCATCTCCAAGACACGGCTCGACGCGCTGGCCGACGCCATGTTCGGCGTGGCGATGACGCTGCTCGTGATCGACATCCGGCTGCCGGAATCTTTCGATCCGAAGAGCGGCGCCGAATTGCTCGCCGCGATCGGTGAACTGAAATCGAAATTCATTGTCTATGTCATTACGTTCTTCGTCGTGGGCATGCGCTGGCTTGGAAACAGCAAGCTGGCCGCTCGCGAGGAAACCGTCACCGCGCAATTCGCACGCTGGACGCTGCTGCATCTGTTCCTGATCACGTGCCTGCCCTTTTCGACCATGCTGATCGGCCGCTATGACGACCTTGCTCCCGCGGTTTGGGTCTATGGCGCGAATATGGGCCTCGCTGCACTGATCTCGATCAGGCTGAACATGATCGCCGAGCGCGAGAACTGGTATACTGAGGGCCTGCAAGACGGTACGCGCGCGCTCTGGCTGCTGTTCGCCAGCGCGCTCCTTTCGGTCGCGATCAGCTTCTACGACCCGCGCTGGGCGATGCTGGCCTATCTCCTGAATTTCGTGCGGCCGCTTTTTCAACGCAATCGCTGACGGAACGGCGCATCGTAACACGCGTTAGCACGCTGCTATGGCTGCAACCGGCGACGCGACGAACGCTTACTCCTTCATGTTTGCCGAAGACGGCGCGATTCCAAATAATCCGTCGTTGCCCTTTCTGTTTTACCCGCGCGCGTTCGATCTGCAGCAGGACTTCGACCCCGCCGGACCGATCGAGGCAATCCTGAGGTCCAACGGCTGGGGGCGGATCTGGCGCGACGGCATTTATCCCTTCCCGCATTACCATTCACGTATCCACGAAGCGCTCGTCGTCGCACGCGGCCGCGCCACCGTTCGTTTCGGCGGCGAGAAAGGCGAGGCGTTCGCGATGGAAGCCGGCGACGCCGTCGTGCTTCCGGCAGGCACCGGCCATCAATGCATCGACGCATCCGACGATTTTTTGGTGGTCGGAGCCTATCCGCCTGAGGGAGTTTATGATCTGTGCCTTGGATCACGGCCGGAATACGAGCGAGCGCTTGTCAAGATTCCAGGCGTCAGGCGCCCTGCGACCGATCCGTTTTTCGGACGGAACGGCCCGTTGATGCGCGAATGGAGCGCTTCCGCGAGCTGACGTGTGGCGGTAGCGGACGACCAAATCGGCGCGCTATAAGGCTCGCATGAGCGACTGGATTTCCTTCTTCGATTCCGATCACGCCATCTATGTGAATGCGCGGCACAAGCAGGTGCATGCCATCATTACCGGTGACGGGATGGCGGAATACATGACCAAGACCGACCGCGTGCTTGACTATGGCTGTGGCGAAGCGGCCTATGCCGAGCGTTTGGCGCAGAAGACGCAAACCCTGGCGCTCTGCGAGGCCGCGCCAAACCTGCGCGAGCGACTGAAGGCGCGCGTGGCCGCCGAGCGCGCCATCAGCGTGCTTTCGCCCGAGGAAGTCGCGGAGCTGCCTGACGGTTCATTCGATGTCGTCGTCATGCACTCGGTTTCACAATACCTGTCACCGCAAAAACTCGACGAGTTGCTCGCGCAATTTCACAGGCTGTTGGGGTCAGACGGCAAACTGGTCATCGGCGATGTGGTCCAACCCAGTACGCCCGCGTGGAGGGATGCTCTTGCACTTTTGCGCTTTGGATGGCGCGAGGGTTTTTTCCTCGCCGCCCTGCAAGGACTCGTCCGCACCGCATTCTCCGACTATTCGAAATTGCGAAAAGACGCCGGCCTGACGCGTTACGATGAAACGGCCATGCTATCGAAACTTAGCGCAGCCGGTTACCGCGCGAAACGCGCGCCGCAAAATATCGGACATCTACAAACACGAATGACATTCGTCGCGTCGGCTGTTTCGGCGCCACGTTAACCGTGAATGCGCACCCGTCGGTTAGCTTGGTTTATTTTCGATTAAGAGACTTGATCGCTTCTGATGCCAAGCTATCGTCTGCCTCGGCCCGGTGGCGGAGCGGAAACGCAACAGGTCCTGCACGACCTTACCAGCCTGGTTCAATTCCAGGCCGGGCCTCCAATCTTAGGCGGGCCTCGATGATCATCGAAGCCCGCCGTTGATTGCCTCAGTTCAGCGGTAACTAGCGGTTCTGATCTCGTTGTCCGGGCTGGTTGCCCTGCTGGCCGCCCTGCTGACCGCCCTGGCCCGGGTTTTGGCGCTGCTGGTCCTCACGGTCACGATCGGGCTGACCACCCTGTTGCTGACCACCCTTCCCGCCTTGCTGGTTCTGATTCTGGTTCACGAGTTTTACTCCCTGCGGACTGATTTCCGCTGTGAGGACAAACCGCAACCGGCACTCACGTTCCGTTGCGTCAAAAGACATAACGGAACCTTCCTCTGCGCATCGCGTCATTCCAGCATCAGCATGGAGGACAAGATGAGCGAGAACAGAGAGACCTACGACCTGATTGGCAGCGACAAGGTTGAAGGCACCAACGTCTACGATCCGGACGGCAACAACATCGGATCGATCGAACGCGTCATGATCGGCAAGCGGTCGGGCAAGGTTGATTATGCGGTGCTGAGCTTCGGCGGCTTCATGGGCATCGGTGACGATCATTACCCACTGCCGTGGTCTTCCTTGAAATACAACACCGACCTGGGTGGCTATCAGGTGAACATCACCGAAAAGCAGCTTCAGGGCGCGCCGAAATACGCAAACGACGATGAGTGGGATTGGGCCGATCCTGCGCGCGGACGCAAGGTCTCGGACTATTACGGAGCCGCCTGGGCGTACTGACCGACATCAACGTACTTCTTCGCAAGAAAGCCCGGCAGATTTGCCGGGCTTTCTCATATTCGTGGTGCGTCACATGCGCGCGCGTTGTGGTCGAGGGCTCACGCGCCGCGCACTGCTCCAGGCTGCTGATCGGGTGCGCCGTTCGGCTGACTTGGAACATCATGCTTCATCGTGCCGCGCGGCGAATCCATGCGCGGCAAGTCCTGATCCGGCGGAACCGGATCGGAGAGTGGACGGTCTTCGTTCGGATGCGGCTGTGGGGGCTGCTCGACCGGGTAAGGTTTGCCGGGTTCTTCGGCCGGCGGCTGCGGAGGTTTCACGGGTTCTTTTGCCATGGGGCGATAACGCCGGCCGCCACACGAAGTTTCCGGGCGCTACGCGCGCGGACAAATCATTGCGCAGCTCCAACCGTATCGGCCATCACCGCGCCACGCGATCCGATCGGCTTGTTGCCGCCGACCGTCGTGTCGCGCGCGGTCTGGTGTTCGATCTCGGCGTTGATCTCCGCCCCGATCAGGATGGCAATGGATGTGAGCCACAGCCACATCATCAGACCAATGCCGGCGCCGAGCGAACCATAGGTCGCGTTGTAGTCGGCGAAGTTCGAAAGATACCAGGAGAACAACGCCGAGCCCGCAATCCAAAGCAGAGTCGCTGCGATCGCGCCGACGCTGAGCCATTTCCATTGCGCCGCACGGCGACTCGGACCGAAGCGATAGAGGACAGACAAAGCAAGCGCGACCACGATCATGATCGCGGGCCACCGCAGCATCGCGAGGGCCCACTCGCTCCAGCTTTCGATTCCGAACCAGGCAAACACCAGCGGCAACGCGATGACCGTGCCGATCGCAACCAGCAACAGCACCAGCCCGCCCAGCGTCATCGTGAGCGACAGCAGATTGAGACGGATGAAGCTGCGCTCCTCAGTCTCATCATAGATGACATTGAGTGCGTCGATCATCGCCTTCATGCCGGCATTGGCGCTCCAGATCGCAATTCCAAGACCGATCAGGAATGCCGTGCTCAATCCGCCGCTGCTGCCCTGCGCGATGCGAGTGATCTGCTCTTCGACGATGCCATAAGCGCCACCCGGCATCAGCGCTGCGGCGAAAGCCAGGTGCTTGCCGATGGTGGCGGCATCCGCAAACAGCGCGTAGGATGAGACCAGAGCGGTGATCGCGGGAAACAGCGCGAGCAGACCGTAGAACACGACACCCGCGGCCACCGCCAAAAGCCTGTCGTCCTGGATGCCAGCGTAGATCCGCCACGCGATGTCGCGCCATCCTGCCAGCGGGATGTCGACTGGGGATTCGGCGCGGCGACCGCGACCCCGCTCTTTCGCCCTGGAAAGGTTCACGGACAGCGGCTCATCGTCCGGTCCCGCCTCACCGAACGGGTGATCCCTACCGGATTGCCGGCGGCCAGACGCCTCAAGCCGGCCTTCGGCATCGAAGGACACCGTCCGCGCCTCAGCCGGCAGCCGTGACCGCGCAAGCATTCCGAGCGCCGTCCCGGCCACCAGGGCCCCGATCCAAAGAGGCAGACTGAAGGGCTTTCCTTCCAAAGACTTGCTGGGCGGCATGGATGGCATTCCGAGGGCGGGGGTCGGGGCATGCTCACAACGCAAATCTCCCCGTAAAGTTGCCCAAAACCCCGCGGTCCGGGCTTCCCCCTGTGCCGATTCTGGTCTAGACACCTCGCCGCGCGGGGCCCATGTGCCCTCGCTGACGGACGTGAGGACGCGCGCCAAGCGCGCCCTTTTTTTATGTGCGTGAAACCCCGTCTCTGTGGGGACCCACGCCCCGTCCCGGAATGACTGCAAAGTCTGCGGAGCCGATGCCGAAACGAACCGATATCAAAACCATCCTGATCATTGGCGCGGGCCCTATCGTCATCGGACAGGCCTGCGAGTTCGACTATTCCGGGACGCAGGCGTGCAAGGCGCTCAAGGAAGAGGGCTACCGCATCGTCCTGGTGAATTCGAACCCGGCGACGATCATGACCGACCCGGATCTGGCGGACGCCACCTATATCGAGCCGATCACACCCGAAATCGTCGCCCGCATTATCGAGAAAGAACGGCCGGACGCGCTGCTTCCGACAATGGGCGGTCAGACCGCGTTGAACTGCGCCCTCTCCCTCAAGCGCATGGGTGTGCTGGACAAATACGGTGTCCACATGATCGGCGCGACCGCGGAAGCGATCGACAAGGCCGAAGACCGCGAACTGTTCCGCGAGGCGATGCACAAGATCGGGCTTGAGACGCCACGATCTGCGCTGGCCAACGCATCGGTAATGAAGCAGGCGGATCGCGAGAGATACACCGCCGAGATTGCCGCGATCAAAGCCAAGGGGCTCGCGGCGGACGAAGAGGCGAAGGCGCTCGCTGCATTCGAGACAAGCTGGGCCGCGGGCGAGGCCGAGCGCAAGAAGAGGTACATCGAGCGCGGGCTGATCGAGGCGCTCGAAGCGCTGACGGTGATCGGGCTGCCGGCAATCATCCGGCCGTCATTCACGCTCGCCGGCACCGGCGGCGGCATTGCCTATACCCGCGAGGAATTCCTCGACATCATCGAACGCGGCCTCGACGCCTCCCCGACCAACGAGGTGCTGATCGAGGAATCCGTCCTTGGCTGGAAGGAATACGAGATGGAGGTTGTCCGCGACAAGGCGGACAACTGCATCATCGTCTGCTCCATCGAGAATATCGACCCGATGGGCGTCCATACCGGCGACTCGATCACGGTCGCTCCGGCGCTGACGCTGACCGACAAGGAATACCAGATCATGCGCGACGCCTCGCTGGCGGTGCTGCGCGAGATCGGGGTGGAGACCGGCGGGTCGAACGTTCAATTCGCGGTCAATCCGGCGGATGGCCGTCTGGTCGTCATCGAAATGAATCCGCGCGTGTCGCGATCCTCGGCTCTTGCCTCGAAGGCGACCGGCTTTCCGATCGCCAAGGTCGCGGCCAAGCTCGCGGTCGGCTACACGATGGACGAGATCGCGAACGACATCACCGGCGGCGCCACGCCTGCATCGTTCGAGCCGACCATCGATTACGTCGTCACCAAGATTCCCCGCTTCGCCTTCGAGAAATTCCCGGGCGCATCCAATGTGCTGACGACATCGATGAAGTCGGTCGGCGAAGCGATGGCGATCGGCCGGACCTTCCAGGAATCCTTGCAGAAAGCGCTGCGCTCGCTCGAAACCGGCCTGACCGGCCTCGACGACATCGTGATCGAGGGCGTCGACGAAGGCGACGACAAGAACGCAATCCGCGCCGCGCTGGGCACGCCAACGCCCGACCGGCTGCTCAAGGTCGCGCAGGCGATGCGGCTCGGCCAGGACGACGAGACCATCCACGAGAGCTGCAAGATCGATCCCTGGTTCATCGCGCAGATCCGGGGGATCATCGAGACCGAGGCGCAGGTGAAGTCCAAGGGACTGCCGACGACGCCCGGCGCAATGCGCCGCCTCAAGGCAATGGGCTTCTCCGACGCCCGGCTTGCGAAACTCACCGGGCAGACCGCCGCGGATGTAACGGCAAAGCGGCACGCGCTCGATGTGCGTCCGGTCTTCAAGCGCATCGATACCTGTGCGGCCGAGTTCGCGTCACCGACCGCCTACATGTATTCGACCTACGAGGCGCCGTTTGCGGGCGCGCCATCGAACGAGGCGGCGCCGTCGGACAGGAAGAAGGTTGTCATCCTTGGCGGAGGTCCGAACCGGATCGGCCAGGGCATCGAGTTCGACTATTGTTGCTGCCACGCCTGCTTCGCGCTGAAGGATGCGGGCTACGAGACCATCATGGTCAACTGCAATCCGGAAACGGTGTCGACCGACTACGACACCTCTGACCGGCTGTATTTCGAGCCGCTGACGGCCGAGGACGTGCTCGAGATCATCGATATCGAGCGGACGCGCGGTACGCTGCATGGCGTGATCGTGCAGTTCGGAGGCCAGACACCGCTCAAGCTTGCCGAGTCGCTCGAGAACGCCAATGTGCCGATCCTCGGCACTTCGCCCGACATGATCGACCTCGCGGAAGACCGCGACCGGTTCAAGAAGCTGCTCGATCAGCTCGGTCTCAAGCAGCCGGAGAACGCGATCGCAACCTCGCCCGAGGAAGCGCGAAAAATTGCAGGCGAAATCGGATTCCCGATCGTGATCCGGCCGTCCTACGTGCTGGGCGGGCGGGCGATGGAAATCGTGCACGATGTGCATCAGCTCGAACGCTATCTGGCGCGGCTGATCGGCGATCTCGACCGGCCGTCCGAACTCGTGGTGTCGAAGAAGCGCCCTCTCCTGCTCGACCGCTACCTGTCCGACGCGACGGAAGTCGACGTCGACTGCCTGGCCGACGGCAAGGACACCTTCATTGCCGGCATCATGGAGCATATCGAGGAAGCGG
>VFQN01002667.1_pt1 | contig 26981 bp, 16 predicted proteins | sample 3512371 | NCBI WGS metagenome assembly VFQN01 (sample SAMN10412370, study PRJNA504923) | tailings metagenome | isolation source: Replicate 2 from Balatoc abandoned mine | place: Philippines: Itogon, Benguet | collected 2017-08-28
GCCCTGCTGGCCCTGCTGGCCCTGCTGGCCCTGCTGGCCCTGCTGGCCCTGCTGGCCTTGCTGGCCTTGCTGGCCTTGCTGGCCCTGCTGGCCCTGCTGGCCTTGCTGGCCTTGCTGCCCTTGCTGCCCTTGCTGCCCTTGCTGCCCTTGCTGGCCACTCATGCGATCACGCAACGACTCCATGCTCGCCACCAACTCACGCGTCCGCTCCAACGTGCGCTCCTGACGACGCGCCACCGACTCACCCTGCAGCGCCCCCGTGGCCGCTCGCAACTTGTCCGCCACATCACGCACGTTCTCGCTGATCTGCCCCTCGAAGGCGTTCTGATACTCCACCGAGCCGCCTCGGGCCACTTGCTTGGAGAACTCGATCTTGTCGGCCAGACGCATCTCGCGCATGGCATCGGCCGCCTCCGACACCGCCGACGCGGCGCGTGGCTGATCACGACGCGCTGCACGCGACACTCGATCCGCTTCGCTCTCGAGCTGCCGCACTGCGTCCCGCAGCGCGTCCTTCTGCTGTGACAACTCCTGCAGACGCTCGCCACGTGCGGCGCCGCTCGCACCCTGCAACCCGCGCATGTCCTCGGCGATGCGCTGCTGACGCGCTTCGAGTTCGCGCGCGCGATCAGCCAGTCGCTGCACGCCCTGATTGGTGGCCGCTTCGCGCGCGCTCTCCACGTTGCGCGTGGCGCGGTTGAGTTCCTCGAGCGCCGCATTGCCCTGCGTGCCGGAACCACTCGCGGCACGCCGCATGTTGTCGGCCGCCTGCTGCAACTGCTGCGCCGCACGCGTCAGCTCCGGGTTGTTCTGCTCGCGCGAGAGTCGTTCCAGACGCCGCGCCTCTTCCTCGGCCTGACGTGCCAGTTCGCGCTGCGCGCCACTGCTGCCGGCATTCGGCGTTCCCGCCGATTGGCTGCCCGCCGCACCGCCCGACTGTCCACCAGACTGGCTGCCCTGCTGTCCACCCTGCTGCGCCAAACGCTGCCGCATGGCGTCGGCCATGCGCTGCATGCGCTCGTTCTCCTGCTGCTGACGCGCTGCCAACTGACGCAGGCGTTCGAGCGACGCATCGACCTCCTGTTGCGCCGCCTGCTCGGGACGCGACTGCTGCACGGTCTCGTACTGATTGCGCTGCTTGTCGGTCTCGAGCTCAAACAGGTCAGCCAGATCCTCGGCGTTGCGCTGCCCGCCACCGCCGCCACCACCACCGCCACCCTGTTGCTGCTGCTGCAACTGCACGTCGCGGTACATGGCCTCGGCCCGCTGCAGACGCTGCAGCGCCCGCTGCTCGGCCGCCAGCGCGTCACCGCCGCGCACCCGGCCCAGCAGCTCCTCGGCCGACTTGAGCTCCGCGGCACCCTGCGCCAGTTCGCCGCGGATCTTCGCGAACATCGTGTCGCTGTCAGCCACACCACGTTCCGTCAGACGTGTCACCAGCTGCTCCACATCCGTGCGCAGCCGGCCTTCGCTGATGGCGAGCGTGGTCATGTCCTGACGACGCTGCTTGTCGGCGGTGGCGGCACTGTCGCGCAACCAGTTGAACGTGGCCGACACGATCTCGCGCTGACGCTGCACAAATCCGTCGGGTGAGTCGCCCTGCTGGCCGGCACCACCACCACCCTGCTGCGGCGCGTCGTCCGACTGCCGATAGTCCTTGCCGAACGGTCGGATTTCGAGGAAGTACACATCACTGCTGCCCACCTTGCCCGCGCCGTCACGTACCACGGCATGGTAGGCCACGAGGTCGCCGGGCTGCAGCGGCAGTTCTTCGAGGAAGAGGGTGTGGGCACCCTGCGCCTCACGCGGCCGGCTACCCACACCGCCCGGCATCTTCACCGTCTGCTCCGCGCCGCCATTGACGCGATACCGCAGCTCGAGCGAGGTCACACCCAAGTCATCGCTGGCATCCACCGCGATCGTCACCTCGTCGGTGTTGGACACCTTCGTGTCGCGCCCCGGCTCACTGATGCGCACCACCGGCGCCCGGTCGGGAATGGCGTCCACCACGTACTCCACGGCACCTGCCACAATCGTTCCGTCGGTCGTGCGCAGGTCCACATGATAGAAACCGCTGCGCGCGACGCGGAAGCTGCCACTCACCCGGCCCGCACTGTCAGCCACCAGTGGCACCGTGCTGCCATCGTCGAAGCGCAGCGTGCCACCAGCCACCGCGCGCGTGACGGCCGCATGGACGGTGACGGTTGTACCCACGATGGCCGCGACATCGCCGCCGTCATCGATGTGTTCACGCGGCAAACCGCTGTACGCCGGGAACTGCAGGTCCAGCGACACCCGCGAGACGGCCGGCATGTCGTTGACCGTGAGACGGAACACGGCCGAACGCACGTCGGCCGACTCCACGTAGTACTCGGTGGGCGTCACGATGTCGAACAGCCGCGAACGAAAGCGCGCCGAATCGGCCGACGGCACCATCGGCAGTCGCTGCCATTCCGTCGTCGCGCCACTGTCGCTGCGGAACACCAGCTCGGCGCCACTGGCGGCAAAGCCCACCAGGGTGGCCTCCACCTCAATGGCTCCACCACGCGGCACGCTGGCGTTGCCCGGTTCAATGCTCAAGGCGCGCACCGGTACGGCGGCCTGCGCCGTGCCGAATGGCATGAACAAGACCCGCGCTCCGTCGCGCACTGACTGCGGACCCAGCACCAGCAGCAGCGTGGCGCCAACAGCCAGCAACCCTGACCACTGGCCCGCACGGATCATGCGTGGGCGCTCGAGACTGGCGTCGCGCGGCAGCGTACGAATGGCGTCGTGGGCGCGGCGCATGAGTCGCTCGGACAACGACGGCGAGAGGCGTTGTGCGACCGGCGTTTCGGCTTCCTGCACGGCAGCAAGCAACGCCTGACGCAGCGATGGCGCCCGCTCTTCCACGTAGAGCGCAAAGCGCTGGGGGCTGGCGCGGGTGAGCAGCGGCATGATGAGCCCGCGAATGACCGCGGCCGCAATCACTGCGTAACCGAACAGACGCGCCATCAGCAGCGTGGGGCCTTCGCCGCCCAGCAGCGTCAGCACACCCCACGATGCGACCACGGCCAGTACCACGGCCGCGAGTACCCACACGAGAGACTCGAGCAGCACACGCAGGCGCCACTGGCGGCGCAGCTGTTCGAGCGTGGCGAGCAGTTGGCGATCGGGACTCATCGTGCTTCCTCCGCCCGCGCTGACGGGCTGGCTGCCTCGTTGGTACCCCTTCGGGTACTGCGACCTGCTGTACTCAAGTTGCTGCCGGTAATGCTGCGCCGGGCCTGTCCTCGTCGTCCGCGTGTGGCCACCCAGGTTTCGATGGCCAGCAGCGCTAGTACAGCCATGATGAAGAAGCGCCACGGATTCTGCCGACGCTCGAGGTCCACCAGTGACTCCGTGGCTTCACCTGAGGCACCGGCCGTTGCGGCCGCGGCACTGGCGGCGCTGTCCGTCGTGGTGCGCACACCCAGCAGCAACTCCGCCGTATCGAGCGGTGTGAGCTCCCCTTCCGACGGGGGCACATTCACGGCCACCACGGCCGCCGGCGTGCCGCTGGCCTGCCGGTTGTACGCGGCGTACACGCCCGCGTCGTTGAGCGGCACTGCCGCACCCATGGAATCGGCGACGGGGCGCAGCAGACTGGCATCAGGCGCCGTTACCACCGGGTCTGTCATGCCGGTGGCAAGCGCCCAGCGCTCACCAACGCTGCGCCAGAGCGGCGTGGCATCGCGTCCCGATGTATGCAGCATGAGCTGCCGCACGAATGGCAGATAGGCCGGCTGTACGGGGAAGTCACCCAGCAGATTGTCCAGCGGCAGTGCCAGCATCACCACACGACCGGCGCCCATGCGCTGCTCCACCACGGCAGGCAAGCCATCATCAAAGCGTGCGATCACGTCACTGCCCGCGGCAGGCGTGAGACGCGGATAGCGCAGTGCCCGCACGCTGCGAATTGCCTCGGGCACATCGCGGAACGGCGCAAGCAGCGGGTGCTCCATGCGGAGTTCGCGCAAACTGCCGCCGCGGTCGCTCAACCGATCTGCGCTGCCATCCACCTCGGCCGGCACAATGGACGCGTTGGTCGTACGCGCCGCCGCCACGCGTCGGCCCGCCACCACCACCAGCCCGCCGCCCTGTTCCACCCACTGTTTCAGCGCCTCGTTGGCCGGTGGCAGGGCATCCCAGAACACCAGCACCGCAGAGCGAGTAAGCGCATCACCCGCGGGGAGTGCCGGCATGCGATCGACGCGCACGGCGGGTGCCTGTCCGATGCCCAGGGCGCGCTCGAAGAACAGCGTTTCACTGGCACGAACGTCGCCGCCAGCCACTAGCGCCACGCGCAGGGCGTCATCGCGAGGCACCACGGCCACCAGCGTATCATCGGCCGTCAACAAGTCGGGCGACAGCGCCACACGCAGCGTCACCGGCCCATCGGGAGCGGGAACGGGATCAAAGGTGATGACCGTTTCGCCGTCTGCGGCCAGCGCCACGCTCTTGCTGTTGGCTTCGCGTCCATTGACGCTGAGCGATGCCGTGACGGTGCGCGCGGCGGAGTCACCACGTGTGTACACGCGGGCCTTGACGGCCAACTGCGTACGCTCGCCCGACACCACGCGGCGTGCATCGAGCGTACGCAGCACCGAATTGCGCCAGCGCTCAGGCCCCACCGCCACACCATGCACACGAACGCCAGTGGGCAGTTCCACGCCGGCAATGCCGCTGGCGCTGGCCCGCTGCAGATCGGACACCACCACCAGCTCCGCGTCGGCAAACGGGGCATCGAGCAGCACCTGCCGCCCGGTGCGCAGCGCCGGGGCCAGCTTGGTGCCACGCGGCAACGGCTTGAGGGTCTGCAGCGCGCCGAGCACCGCTGCCTTGTCGGTAGTGAGCCGCTGCACCACTTCCGCCGCGTCATCGTAGGCCACCAGCGCAACCCGGTCACCGGCGCCCTGCCGATTCACAATGGCCCGCGCTGAATCGACGGCACGCGCCCAGACGCCCTCGTACCCCATGCTCTGCGAGCGATCAAGCAGAATGACCGTGGCGCCGGCCTGCGCGTCGGCCGAAGCCGTCGAGCCGGACGTGAGCACCGGACGCGCGAAGGCCAGCGCCAGCAGCGCCAGCGCCGCGGCGCGCAGCAGCAGCAGCGGCCAGTCGGTGATGCGCTGCCGTTGCTCGGTGCGAATGGGCAGCTTCTGCAGGAACATCAGCGAGGGGAAACGCAGCGGCCGGTCGCGATCCTTGTTGCGCAAGTGCAGCAGCAAGGGCACGGCCAGCGCCACGAGGCCCGCCAGAAACGCCGGAACGAGGAAGCCGAGGCCCATGGTCAGCGCACCCGGCTGCGCGTGAGGCGCGCGTCGAGGTAGGCATGCAGCGCACGATCCAGCGGCTCGGACGTGTCGAGTCGCACGTAGTCGGCGCCAGCGGCTACCAGACGCTGCTCGAGTGCGCGATGATGCGCACCGACCAGCGTGCGATACTTGTCACGCAGCGCGTCCGGCTTGAGTGGCAGCAGCACACCGGTCTCGGCATCCTCGAACGTGGTGTCGTCGTCGCCCGGCAGCTCGCGCTCGGCTGGGTCCACGACGTGAAAGAGAATGACATCGTGCCCGTGCATGCGCAGCGCGTCCACAGCACGCCCAAGTCGCTCGGGGTCTTCGTAGCAGTCGGTCACGAGCACCACGATGCCCGTGCGCGCGCTAAGCAGTCCGACCTGCTCCACACACTCGACCAAACGGCTCGGACCGCCCACGGCCGTGGTGGCCAGCGCGTGCAACATGCGCTGGAGATGCCGCACTGAGGGCGGGATGACCTCGGTGAGCGTGGCCGTGAACGTGGCCAGCCCCACCCGGTCGCCCTGCGACTGCGACAACCATGCGAGCGACGCGGCCAGTATGCGCGCATACACGAACTTGGTGACGGTGCCGCTGCCCCAGTCCATGGACCCGCTCGCGTCCACGGCAAAGAGCACGCTCGCGTTGGTGTCCGCGTCGTACTCCTTGATGTAAAAGCGATCGGTGCGGCCGTAGACGCGCCAGTCGATGCGCCGCAAGTCGTCACCGGGCTGATAGCTGCGATGCTCGGCGAAATCGAGCGACGAGCCCTTGCGCATGGAACGGTGCTGCCCGTGCATGAAGCCGTCCACGACCGTACGCGCAAGCAGCGCCAGATCGGAGATCGTGGCGAGCAGCGCGGGGTCGAGAAAGGCGGCGGGAGCGACAGGCATGCGCGCGGTCCGTTACAGCGACGAGCTGGGCACCGGCACACTCTGGAGCAGACGCTCCACGATGCGATCGGTGGTCATCTTTTCCGACTGCGCCTGGAAGTTCACGAGCACACGATGACGCAGCACCGGACGGGCCAGCGCCTTCACATCATCGAACGCGGCGCTGGCACGGCCCTGCAGAAGCGCACGGGCCTTGGCGCCCAGTACCAGCGCCTGCGCGGCGCGTACGCTGGCCCCGTAGCTCACGTACTGCCGGATATAGTCGGCCGACCCCTCGTTGCTCGGACGCGTGGCACGCACCAGCGCGACCGCGTAGCGCGTGACGGCATCGGCAATGGGCAGACGACGCACCACCCGCTGATAGGCCAGAATCTCGTCCTTGGTGACCACCGGCTGCACGGCCTCGGGCGGCAGCGCCGTTGTGGCCTTCACCACGGCGACTTCATCCTCCTCGGGCAGGTAGTCGAGCATGACTTCCAGCATGAAGCGGTCGAGCTGCGCTTCCGGCAGTGGATAGGTGCCCTCGAGCTCAATGGGGTTCTGCGTGGCAAACACGAAGAACGGCTTGTCGAGTTCATAGGTGCGCCCCTGCACGGTCACGCGGCGCTCCTGCATGGCTTCCAGCAGGGCCGCCTGCGTCTTGGGTGGTGTGCGGTTGATCTCGTCGGCCAGCAGCACGTTGGCGAACACCGGGCCGGGAAGAAACGCCAGGCGGCGCTGCCCGGTGGCCGGATCATCCTGAATGACATCCGTGCCCGTGACGTCGCTGGGCATGAGGTCGGGTGTGAACTGAATGCGCGAGAAGCGCAAATCGAGTGCCCGCGCGAGCGTGGAGATGAGCAGCGTCTTGGCGAGACCGGGTACGCCCACCAGCAGACAGTTGCCACCGGCGAACAGGGCGATGAGGGCCTGCTCCACCACGGCATCCTGCCCGACGATCACCTTGCGCAGCTCGGCGGCAATGCGCTGACCAGCGCCCTGCAGCCGGTCGGCCAGGGTGGCATCGTCGAGATGGTCGAACTCAGTGGCGGCGGCGCCTTGCACGGGTGCGGTCACGCGGGTCCTCGGAGGGTGAAAAGGTCAGCGGGTCAGCGCGTAGACGAAGTAGTTGATGCCCAGCTTGTACGCTTCGTTGGACATGTCCAGCGGATACATCCCCACGTCGGAGAACTCCCAGTAATCCGACAGGTCGTTGTTGTAGTTCACGATGGCCAACAGACGCTTCTTCGGATCGTTGTCCTCGAAGTAGCCATAGAACGCCGACTTGTAGCCGTAGTACGGGTGACGGTAGTCCAGCGTGGCAATGCGATAGAACGAATCGAAGATCGGGTGCGAGAGCTCCATGGGCACCGCACGCAGCGACGGAAACACCCGCAGCATCTGGCTTTCGAAGTTGAACCAGTGCTCGCCGGCGAAGTCGTCGAAGATGATGAAGCCGCCCTTGCTCAGATACTTGCGCAGTCCCAGTACTTCCGCGTCGTTGGGACGCCAGAACCCGGGTTCCGCCATGTAGGCAATCGGGTAACGACCCAGCGCCGGATCATCGAGTGTGAGAATGTTGCTGGCGTCCACGCGGATGCGCGTGGTGGACAGCTCACTCAGGATCTTCGTGAAGTTGCGTTCGCCGCGCGGATAGTCGTGCGCCCAGGGCTCGTCACGCCGACTGAAACTGAAGTCGGGCATGAGATACTTGATGCGCACCCAGGTGATGCGGCCGTCGTAGGGCACGTTGGGCAGAATGGGCTGCGGACGTCCGCCGCGCCGCTGCGCGGGCAACTCGCGCGCACCGAGCAGCAGGCCCAGCGTAGCGCCGGCAATGACGGCCAGACGCAGCGCCACCCTGAACGCTGGCATGCTGAGGAATCCGGACATCAGCGCGGTCCTCCGCGGCGACGCAACTCCAGCAGCAGTGCCTGCGCCTGCTCGTAGCTCGGTGCTTCCTCGAGTACCGACAGCAACTCGCGGCGTGCGCCCGCCACATCCCCACCATCCGCGAGGGCCTTGGCCAGTTCATAGCGCGCCTGCAGCACATCGGTTGGGCGCAGCGCCAGTACGGCACGACGCTCGCGAATGGAGCGCGCATGGTCACCCGCTTGCGCTGCGAGCTGCGCCAGTTCACGTCGGTCCGCCGCCTCGTATGGCCAGATCCACAAGGCCCGCTCCCACGCCGCCATGGCGCCCGCCACGTCGCCGCGCCGGCCACGCACACGCGCCTCCAGCACATTGGCGTCGTATGCGGTCTCATCGCGCCCGGTTACTTCCGGGAGATAGGACAACACCGCCGCCGTATCGCCGCGCTGCAGCGCGAGCTGCGAAAGAAACCACGATGGCCCATCGTCACCGGCGTAGGCCGGCATCATGCTGCGGGCGCGTTCGAACAGCGCACGCGCCGAGTCCGGCCGGGCGTTCATGAGTGTCAGGGCTTCACGCATGGTACGCACAAAGCTGCCGCCGCTGCTGTCACGCGATGCACCAGCCGTCCGCATGCCACCAACTGCCGCGATGGCGGAGGCATATCGTGCCTGTACCCAGGCGTCGAACTGCGCGTCGGCCTGTGCCATGCTGAGACCCAGCACACGCTGAAAAACCGTCGGCGTGTCTTGGCCATCACGGTAGCCCTTCAGCATGTCGCGCAGTGCCATCGCGCCTCGTGTGCTTTCCACCCACTCACCAAACAGCGAGGCCTGATAGTAGCTGTTGCCCACTTCGTCGGGACTGCGCGGCCGCATGAAGCCGTCGTTGAGCTGGCTCAGCGGACGAATGCGACCGCCTGAATAGGCCATAAGCCAGCCCAGCGAACCGCGGGCGCCCCAACCCGCGTTGGCGCGCCGTTCTTCCAGCACCGACAAGCCTTCGGAGAGCCAGCGCGGCACACGATGCGCCGATGCACCCAGCGTGAACGTGTGGGCCAGTTCGTGCCACGCGGTGCTGCCCCAGTTGTAACTGCCCTTGGCCTGCACGTTGGGCGCATCGAGGGCCAGCAGATTGCCAAAGCTCACACCCAGCGCGCCGAGACCATTGAGCCCCACGGTACGCACCGAGAAATCGGCCTGCACGTCGTAGAGCTCGAGATGGATGGGCGTGGCGGGGCGGTAGTCGTAGCGAAGTGCCAGCGAGTCGTAGGCCCGCTCGAGCAGCGGCGCGATGTACAGGACCAGCAGGTCGGCTTCCTTTTCCGGCGCCGTAATGCGGAAGCGACCACGTTCGACCGTGCGAAATCCGCGCATCTTGTCCAGCAGGTCGAGCGTGTTCTTGTGCCACACGTTGTACGGGTCGAGCGCAAAGGCCCGCTCGAGCGCCGCACGTCCGGCAGTAAAGTCTCCCAGACGCAGCTGGTTGGTGCCCAGCACGCCAAGCGCCGCGACCGACAGGCTGTCGCGCCGAACGGCCTCGCCGGCCAATCGCACGGCTTCGGCGTACCGACGCTGACGCACGGCCGCTTCGGCAAGGAACACGTCGAACTCCGCGCCGCCGGGTTGCAGGCGGCGTGCAACGGCCTGCGCTTCACGGTACGACGTGGAATCACCCGTCAGCCAGGCCACTGCACCCAGCACGCTCCACGCGTCGAGCAAGGTACTGTCGAGTGCCACAGCGGATCGCGCCGTGACGCGCGCACTGTCAAATGCCTCCGCGTCGAGCTGCAGGCGCGCGATGAACGCACGGGCCGGCGCAAAGCGCGGGTTGGCGTTCGCACTCTTGCGCGCGGTTTCGAGCGCATTCCCCTTGCTCTCGAACTCCTCCACACGCGCGAGTCCCAGCAAGGCCTCCGCATCGTCGGGAGCCCGCCGCAGCACGCCGGTGTACAGCGTGCGGGCTTCGGGCGCGTCGTACTTGTCGAGAAACAAGGCCGCCGTACGGCGCTGCGACTCAAGATAGCTCGAGTCCATGGCGGTGGCGCGATCGAAGGCGGCCAGTGCGGACTTCACGGCACCAACGTTGCCAACGCCCTGCAGGACATACGCACGGCCCGCCGACGTGTGCTCGGCGGCACTCGTTGCGCCGGCGCTCTCGTACTGCGACGTCAGCTGCCGCGCGAGCCGCACCGCCACTTCGCGGTGCCCACGGGCCGCCGCCTGTTCGGCGGCCAGAATGAGTGCCGCAAAGCGGTCCGTACTGGTGGCCCGCGACTCCTGCGCGCAGCCCAGGGCAGGGCAGAGCCACAAGAGGCCAGCCAGCACGCGGGAGAGTCGACGCGGAGCTACACGCATTACTTGTCGCCCCCAGCCGCCTTGATGGCCGCCGACTTCTCGGCGATGGCCAGCAGCAGTCGCTCCAATTCTGCCTCGTAGGCGGCGGCCTCCATGCTGGCCTTGCGACTGCGAAGCGCGGCCACCTGCGACTCCAGGGCCTGGCGCTCAGCCATGAGCTGCGCAATGCGCGGATCGGCCGCCGCGGCACGTTGACCGAACGTGATGCGTGCCGCCACCAGTGAGTCACTGACCAGTGCGTGTTCTGTCAGCAGCCGCTTTCCACGCTCGTAGGACTGCTGCACCTCGCGACGGGCATAGCGAAAGGCTTCCAGTACCGACAGACGACCATCCTTGTCACCGTCCGCCTCACCACCTTCGAGGCCACGCACAAAATGTCGGAGAAATTCCGACTCGTTCTTTTCGAACGCTGACTTGGTGGCGGTAATGACCACGCGGCCGGGTGCCGAAAGCACGGGCACGAAGTCGCCGCTGCCGGTCGCGGTATTGATGAAGACCACCTGCTGCGCCGCAAACGGCTGCAGCCACGCCGCATACTCGGTGGCGGTGGCGTCGGGACCGGGCAAGTTCACCTTGGACCCCGGGCCCTCACCGCTGCCGTGACCGGCCAGCAGCACCAGCAACACGTCGCCGGGCTGCACACGACGCGACAGGCGCAGAAACGCATCGGCGACATGCTCGCGTGTACTGCGACGGCTTGTGCTGCTCGAGTCCTCGGTCAGGACAAGCAGACTCGAGTCATTGACCCCCCAACGGCTGCGCGCCACCTCACGCAGCGTGTTGGCCGCCTGAGTGAACTGCGTCTTGAATTGCGGCGCCCCTGAGAGGCCGCTCACGAACAGCACGTGGGTGCGCTGGGCCTCTGCCCGACCGGCCGCAACGGCCAGAAGTCCGCACAGGGCTGCCATCGTGCGCAGACCCATCGCGTGAGTGTTAGTGAAGGTTCTCATGCGAGTCCCCTCCACCGCCGATATCCCCACTCGAAACCCAACAGCAGTGCGAGTGTGAGAAACACGGCCGGCATATCCCAGAGATCGCGCGCTTCGCGCACCGTCACACCGGCGTTGGTGTACACGGCGTCGTCGGCCACGCGCGCGGCATCCGACAGCGGGTAGTAGCGACCGCCGGTCTCCTCCGCGATGCGCTGCAGCAACGCGGTGCGGAGTTCAGCCTGCGCCACGTCGGCGCCGCGGTCATCCACCAGTAGCGAGGTCGTGGCATACTGCAGCGAATCGCGGCCACGTCCCGCCTCCGCGTCGATGGTGTAGCGGCCCGTATCGCGCGGTGTGAAGCGCGCTGTATAGCTGCCATCGTCGCGCAGCGCCCACTCCAGCGGCAGTGTTTCGCTGCGTCCGTCTGGGCCGGTGACCGTGGCGTTCACGGTGGCGTCGTTGACTTCAGCAAAGAGCGGCGTGTTGACCTGCGCGCGCAGCATGATGGGCTCGCCAGGCGCCACGCGAGCCGGGGTAGCGGTGATTTCAAACGGTGATGGCACATCATCCACCAGCCAGCGCAGCACCTGTCGCCAGAAGGTTTCGTGCGTACGGTCGTCCACCTCCACACTGCTGTCCATCTTCCAGAGCCACGAGTCCTGCACGCCAAACACCGCGCTCATGCCACGGCCGTAGCGCTGCCAGGCAAGAACGGGCACGTCGCTGCGTCCATCATCCGTGCGGCCGGCCAGCAGCACCGTGGCACCGGCACGCACCGCGCCGAGCTGATTGACCATGGTAAGCGCCGGCATCGAGTCCCAACGCTGGCGTGACGCGTCAATACTTGGGCCTAGCTGCAGCGCGGGATGCACATCGCCGCTGCGCGTGGGGCGCACGCGTACGGTGATGGCCGGTCCTTCTGCGTTGGGCTCGGCGCGTGTGAGCGTGAGCGGCAACACATCGGCAACGGGTGTGCCGGCAAATCCGCCCTCCGACAACGAAGCGCGACCACCGAGCACCAGCAGACTGCCACCGCGCACGCTGACAAAGTCGGCCAGCATGCGCAATTGCTCGACGGTGAAGAACCCCGCTTCCACGCTGCCGAGCACGAGAGCGCGGTAGCGGAAGAGTTCTTCACGGGTAGCCGGGAAGCCCGACATCAACTCGAGACTGTCGCGCACACCAAGCCGGAGAAACTTGCGCTCGGCGCTGCGCATGAGCCCCACCACTTCGACTGCGCTGTCGGCCGAGACGGCGCGACGCAGGAAAGCAAACTCGGGGCGTGGTTCTCCCTCGAGGTAGAGCACACGATCGGGACCGCTGCGTACTTCAAGGCTGGTCTGCCACTCGTTGTTTTCAGTGACGATTTCGCCGGACAAGGGACGCGCGCGCACTGCGAGCCGATGCACGCCGGCCGCGAGCGGCGGAATGCGCACACGCGTCGTGACCAGGTCACCGCGTGCAGGGGCACGCAGTGTTTCGGTGGCCACCACGCGGCCGTCGGCTTCCACGGTGAGCGTGACATCGTTCTTGTCCGTGCCACGCAATCGCACATCGGCTTCGACGAGAATGGTGGCGCCGGCCAGTGAGCGGCGCGGCGCCTGCACGCGTTCCACCGCCACGTCGCGCTCAAAGCGCTCGCGGCCAACGCCGACGGTGTACACCGGCACACGCTGCGCGCGAAGCGCGAGCAGGGCGTCGTCGAGTGCGCCACTGCCATTGTCGGCGCCATCGGACACGAGCACGATACCCGCGAGCGGCATGCCGTTCAGATCTTCACGCACATCGGTGAGTGCCTGCGCGAGATCGGAGCGTGTGCCGCGTCCGTCCACTTCGCTCACACCACGCACGGGCGCGGCCGCACCGGCAAAGCCGAAACGCCGCACGGCAAAGCGCTCGGAGAGTGTGCGCAGCAGGGCGCCGCTGTCGCTGAACGTGGCCCGCACCGCGCCAAGGCGTGTGCTGTCAGCGCCCGCGGCGCCCTCGCTGTCTCGAATACGCATGCTGCGCGTGTCGTCGTAGACCACCGCGAGCACGTTGCGCTGCGGCACCGCGGACGCAATGACGAGCCCGGGGCGAAAGAGACAGGCCAACACCAGCAACACCACGGCGCTGCGCACCACGGCCAACACCACGCGGTCGGCCGGGCGCAGCGTGCGCAGGCGTGCGTGCAACACCAGCACCAGCAGCAGCAGCAGGGCACCGACCACCATCAAAGCCAGCACCGGAACAACCGGTGCCGTCACGAACTCTCCGCGGGCGAAGGCGCGCGGGGAATACTTGAACAACCAGGTGGCGATGCTGTCGAACCAGGAGGGCACGAACGCGTTGGTACGGAGGGAGGGAGGCCCGGTGCATCGCGCAGACCGGGGCTTCATGCAGAGAGTGCAGCGTGGAACGCGGATCGTCTACTGTAGACGCAACATGGGACACCGATGTTGGGGGCGATGTTGCCGATGTGCGATCGGATATCGCGTACCAACAGGCGGAATCAGCCGATGTTCCAGCGAAGTCGGGCTTAACACTGCTGGTCCCGCCGCGTCCAATGTGGTGGAGCGGGCGCCTGGTTTGGCGACCGCCGCACATACAGAGGAGGAAGGCTCCCATGCGTACGATGCGTTCCCAGACCGCGCGGCTTGCCGCCGCTGCCGGTCTCCTGATGCTGGTTTCGCTGGATGCTACGGCGCAGTCGCGCCGTGACACGTCACGTGCCCCCCGTACCCCGGATGCTGGCGCACGTGCCCGTCAGGGCGTACAGCCCGGCATGGCGCAGGGCCCAGCGCGCGGCATGCGTTCGCGCACGGATGGCCCCGGTCAGGGACCGACAGCGCGTGGCATGCGTCAGGGCGGAAATCCAGCGGCCCAGATGCTGCGCCTGCGGCAGCAACTCAATCTCACCGACGAGCAGGTGCAGAAGCTCGAGACGCTCGCCAAGGCTGATGCGCCGCGCCGCAACGCGGCCGACGCGCTACGGGCTCGCGCCGATCTCATGGAAGCCATGCAGGGCGACGGCAATTTGTCGGCGGCCCGTGCAGCGCTCGACAAGATGAGCCGACTGCGCAACGAGCAGGTGGTGGCCGGGCTCAAGCAGCGACAGGAGGCGCGCGCCGTGCTGACCGCCGATCAGCGTCAAATCGTGGACAACGCCCGCCAGCGGTTGCGCGGGGTAGCCATGCGTGAGGGCGCCATGCGTCAGCGCGCGGTGCGTGGCCAGCCGTTCGGTGGCCAGCAGTTCCGTGGCCAGCCGGGTTGGGCACCGCGCGGCCCACAGGTCCGCGGTCCGCAGGTTCGCGGCCGGCAGGTCCGCGGCCCACAGGTTCGCGGCCCACAGGGCCCGCAGCTCGGTGGTCCCCAGTTCCGCGGCCGCATGCAGGCTGTACCGCCCGTTCCACCGGTTGATCCGGCGCCGCCGGCCAACCTCGACGTCGACAACTTCCCGCCAATGGGCTGAGCCTGGCGCAGTCCATCTGCGACGGCCGAACGGTCCGCGCCTCCCTCGGGAGCGCGGGCCGTTTGTCGTTCAGGGGCCTCGCTCAGCACCTGGCCAGTCCGCCTGCCAGCGCGCCACATCAGCCGGCGTGTCGAGATCCAGCGCTCCGCCCGGCAGGTCCACGCGCCGAGTGCCCGGCGCCCGCAGCAGTGCCCGTGCGCCCTGATCGCCGCGCAGTTCCGCCAGCGTCGACCAGTCGCCAATCGGCAGAATGGCGGGCACACCAATGATCTCTTCGCCATTGTCGTCCTGCCATCGGGACGCCACGCGCTGACGCAGGTCGCCGCGCCACCGCCGATCCAGCGCCGCCACGTGCGCGGCAGTCACGGCCGGCATGTCGCAAGTGGCCAACAGTGCCGCCGCATACAACACGCGGCCATCACCCGTCGTCTCGCGGAGCGCGCGAATACCAGCGGCGATCGACGACCCCATGCCGTCGGCCCACTTGTCATGTCGCAGCGTATGCAGGCGCGACGGGTGTACGGCCTGAACAGGCGCCAAGGCCTCCAGGACCGACTCGGCCTGTGCCCCCAGCACCACCAGTACCTCATCACAACCACCGGCCAATAGGCGCTCGGTCATCTCCGCCACGAGGGGGGCGCCGGACGGCGCGCGCAGCAGGGCCTTGGGCTGCCCCAACCGCATGGAGGCACCGGCGGCCAGCAGCAGGCCCGCCAATCGGGGGATGGGGGACGTGGTCAGTTCTCGGGCGTGTGACTGGACGGCCGCGGCTGCGGCGTGGGACTGCGCCCATGAATGGGACTCACACGATCCCGCAAAAATCCTGCTGGTCGCGCGTGCATGACCGCCTCGATCTCGGCGATGGCCGAGAGGGCGATGGACGCTGGCGACTCACCGCCCAGGTCGAGGCCAATCGGGGCGTGCAACTTGTGCCGCAGCTTGGTCGTGAGCGGCGTGCCGCGGGCCTCGAGCGCCGGTTCGATGCGCTCCAGTAGTTGTGCGGCCCGGCTCCGGCTGCCCAGCACCCCGATATAGCCGAGTGGCAGGGGCAGAGCCGCCGTCAACCATGCACCGTCTACGTCGAAAATATGCGACAGTAGAGCAACAGCAGAACGCCCGTCATGCGGTAGTGAAAGCAAAACTTGCTCAGGCGTCTCGTCTGCGGCCACCAGCCGCCGATGCACCGGCCGTTCGGTGGACAGGGCTTCCAGCATGGCCGGACGGTGATCCAGAATGGTGACCTGCCACCCCAGCAGGCTCGCCATGCGCGCGAAGGTCTCCGCGCCCCGTCCGCCTCCAACCAGATGCAGGGCAACCGGGGCCACCAGCGGCTCGATGAACACCGCCTGCTGATCACTCAAGGGCTCGTAAACGGCCGACGCGGTCCGAAAGGCCACCTGGGTGAGCGCCCGCACGCGGTCCTCGTCCACCGCTGTGGCCGGCGAATGCAGCAGGTGCCAGTGGCCGCTGTCCGGCGCACCGTCCAAAAGCATCCAGGTGCCCCCGGCCTCTTCGCCCTCGCTCGCCTCAGCTGTGGGAAGGACCGTCACCACCGCACCGCCCTGACGACGCGCACGCACCGACTCGGCCTGCACCATCCAGCGCCAGTCGGGAAGGGGCTCGAGCAGCAGGTGGGCAATGCCGTCACAGGCCGCCCCAAAACCCCAGATCGTCTGCAGGTCGGCGCGCAGATCGTAGCGCAGCCGTACACTCCGCCCCGTCGCGCACACCTCCGCGGCCCGCAGCGCCACGTCCGCCTCGAGGCACCCACCGCTCACGGCTCCCGCCAAGACCCGTCCCTCGCCATCCACCAGCAGGCGCGCACCGGGTTGACGATAGGACGAGCCTTCCACGTCCACGAGCGTGGCCAGCGCGAGGGGCACGGCGGGGCGGGCTTGACGGGCCGCGGCTGCGGCGCGGGCGAGTTCGACGAATCCGATCACACAGCGCTCCAACGGAGGGAGGGGCAGGCGTCTGGCCGCGTGATCGTGGGCGACCCCGTCTCTGCTCCGCGAGATATATGAAACGCCGGCGCGAAGGGCCATAGCCGCCGCGGCATTCCTTGGGACGGATAGCCCCATGTAAAACTGGGAATTGACGAATCTTCATTTTCGGTAAATATTCGGTCGCCTGCCGGTTCGGACTGTCGTGACAAGCGAGGAGCTGGCCGGGTAGCCGTTTAGAAGCAAATCCGCACGCGGGGGTGTCGTTCCCAAACCGTGAAAGCAAGTACCTACTTGCGCTGCAAGCATGTACTTGCGTAATCATTCCGCATGATCGACGACCTGCGACACCGAATTCTCTTCGCCGCTGCCCGCGTGTACGCCCAGCACGGGTGGCGGGGGGCCACCACCAGACGCATCGCCGACGAGGCCGGCGTCAACGAGGTGACCCTCTTCCGACACTTCGGATCCAAGGAGACCCTGCTCGACGAAATGATGCAGGCCTGCGCCACCCAGTCCGACCGGCCAACTCTGCCTCTCGACCCGCAGGATCCGCAGTCCGAGCTCTACGACTGGATGGCTACCCAGCACGCCCAGTTGACTGAGATCCGCGCCATCGTGCGACAGATGATCAGCGAGGCAACCGAACGTCCAATGGCTGGTGGCTGTGCGGCGCACGGACCGGCGGCCGCTGCCGGCGAACTGCGCGAGTACATCGTGCGGCTCAGACGCAGCGGGGTCATCCCCGAGCACATCCCGCCCGTCGAAGTCTCGGCGGCGGCCACCATGCTCATGGGCGCGCTCTTCGCCGATGCCATGAACCGCGATCTGATGCCCACGATGTTCCCGCAGTCCGTTGATGAAAGTTTGCGCGCCTATGTTCGCATCTTCCTGCGAGGCGTGGGCGCGCTTTCGGAACCGCTCTCCTCCACACCGCGTACGCTTTCCAGTCCCTCGACCCTTACCACCGTTTCCGAATGATGGCTTCTCTTCGCGGGACCCTCGTGGCCGTGCTGTGTGCCACGCTGCTCCCGCATCAGCTGACGGCGCAGTCGGCTCCTCGTCCCTTGTCGCTGGCTGAGGCGCTGACTTTGGCCGGTGCGTCCAGCGAGAGCGTGGCGCTGGCCAAGGCCGGCGCCGATCGTGCGCGCGGGCAGTTCGGCCAGGCGCGCTCGGCGCTCCTGCCGCAAGTCAACACCACGCTGCAGTGGCAGAAGCAACTGCAGAACCAGTTTGCCGCCCTCACCGAGCGCTTCGGCAATCAGGACGGTGGCAACAATGGTGGCGGCGCCGATACCTCGGCCGCCGATAACCCCATCACGCGCATCTTCGCTTCGCAGTACAACTTCAACTTCGGCCTCACCGCCACGCAGCCGCTCTACACCGGTGGTCGCGCCATGGCTGGTATTCGGGCCGCGCGCCTCGCACGCGAGTCCGCTGCACTGGGCATCACGTCGGCCGAGGCGCAGGTGCAGCTCAACGTCACCACGGCGTACTACGACGCGGTGCTTGCTGACCGGCTCGCCGTCATTGCCGACTCCACTTTCGTGCAGGCCGAGCGCACGCTGCGTCAGGTGCAACTCACGCGCGATGTGGGATCGACGTCGGAGTTCGAGCTCATTCGCGCCCGTGTGACGCGTGACAATCAGCGTCCCTCGCTGCTGCAGGCGCGCACGCAGCGTGAACTGGCGTTTGTGCGACTGCGTCAGTTGCTCGACCTGCCGGCCGACCTGCCGCTCGCGCTCACCGACAGTGTGGTGGAATCGCCGCTGCCGGCTGCACCCGCCACGTCGGCGCCCGTCACCACGGTCAACGTGGACGCGGCCTCGGTGCTCGCGCCCGATCCGCGCGTGACGGGCGAAGTCTCACGTGTCGTGGCCAAGAGCGATACCACCAACGCCGCGCGCACCGCCGTGTTGCAGGCGCGCAAGGACGTGGAAATCGCGCAGCAGAATCTGCGCGCCACCCGCGCGCTGCGTCTGCCGCAGCTCTCGGCCACCACCAACTATCAGCGGTTGGCGTATCCGCAGAACATTCTGCCCAGCAGCCTCAACGACTTCCTGCCCAACTGGACGGTTGGCGTGGGTCTGTCGCTGCCCATCTTTTCGGGCGGCAGCGTGACCGGCCAAATCCAGACCGCAGAAGCGGGGCTCGTGGAGGCGCGTCAACGTCTCAAGCTGGCCCAGGAGGGCGCCACGCTCGACGCGCGACAGGCCACGCTGCAATTGGCCGAGTCGGAGGCGGCGTGGCAGGCCAGCATCGGCACCGCCGAGCAGGCGCAGCGCGCCTACGACATTGCCGAAGTGCGTTTCCGCGAGGGCATCTCCACGCAGCTCGAATTGTCGGAAACGCGCGTGCAGCTCCAGCAGGCGCTCGCCAATCGTGCGCGCGCCGCACGTGATCTGCAGGTGGCACGCACGCGTCTCACCCTGTTGCCGTACCTCCCCCTCTCCACTGCTGCCGCGCCGGCCGCTGCTCCCTCGAACACCGGGATGTCCCGATGAAGACGATGATGCGCCGCACGGCGCCTTTTGTGATGCTCAGTCTTGCCGCCGCGGCCTGCAGCAAGCAGGCGGAGGCCGTGCCGGAAAACACCAACAGTGTGCAGATGATCGGCCCCGACAACATGGCGGTGGCTCGTCTCGATACGCTGGCCAGCGGTCCAGCCATCAGTGGCACACTCACGGCTGATCGCGAGGCGCGTATCCGTGCCGAAATCAGCGGCTCGGTCCTGCAGACCATGGTCGAAGCCGGTCAGCGCGTGAGCGCCGGCACCGTGCTCGCGCGCATCGATGATGCCGCGGTGCGCGATGCCGCCATCTCCGCCAAGTCCGGTGTAACGCAGGCGCAGGTGGCCGCCGATCAGGCCGCGCGCGAATTGCAGCGCAGCCGCACGCTGGCCAAGGCCGGCGCGGTGGCGGAGCGCGATGTCGAAGTGGCGGAGCGCGCCAATCTCTCGGCGCAGGCTGCGCTTGACGACGCCAAGGCGCGCCTCTCGGCGGCGGAGAAGAACCTGCGCAACACCATGGTGCGCGCGCCGTTTGCCGGTGTGGTGGCCGAGCGGGCCGTGAGCCCTGGCGACGTGGTGTCGCCTGGTGCGGCCATGTTCACGGTCATCGATCCGCGCAGTCTGCGCGTGGAGGCCTCACTCCCGGCGGCGTCGCTGGCCGATGTGAAGGTCGGTGCCGAGGTGCGCTTCTCGGTCAACGGCTCCGATCGTCAGCTGAGCGGCCGCGTCACGCGCATCAACCCGATGGTGGATCCGCAGACGCGTCAGGTACGCATCCTGGCCACGGTGCCCAACGCCTCGGAATCGCTGGTGGCTGGTCTCTTCGTGGAAGGCCGCGTGGCGGCGCAGAAGCGTGAGGGGGTGCTGGTGCCCGAGCAGGCCGTCGATCAGACGGGCATTGCGCCGTACGTCATGCGTCTCAAGGGCGGCAAGGTCGAGAAGGTGGAAGTGCAGGTCGGTTTGCGTGACGTAGCCGCTGAGCAACTCGAAATCACCACCGGCTTGGCTGGTGGCGATACGGTGCTGCTGGGCGCTGCGCGTGGTATCTCCGCCGGAGCATCCGTGGCCGTCTCCACGCCGCGTGATGCCAGCCCCCGCGATTCGTCGGGAACCCCGAAGAACGTGAAGAACTGAGGCACGCATGCTGATTTCAGATTTTGCCATCAAGCGACCACTGCTCACAGTGGTCGCCATGCTGGCACTGGTGGGCTTCGGCCTCGTCGCGCTCACGCAGCTCGAGACCGATGAGTTCCCCGAAGTGCAGCCGCCCATTGTGCTCACCACCATCGTCTACCCGGGCGCTTCGCCCGATCAGGTGGAACGCGAGGTGCTCGAGCCCATCGAGGAGGCCATTCAGGCCATCTCGGGCGTCAAGTCCATCAACGGCGAAGCGCGTGATGGCTTTGCGCAGATCGTCACGCAGTTCGTGTTCTCGAAGGACCTGCAGGAAGCCACGCAGGACATTCGCGACGCCATCAGCGTGAAGCGTCAGGATCTACCGCAGGAAATCGAGGAGCCCATCCTCAAGAAGTTCAATCCCACCGACGCGCCCATCGTTACGCTGGGGCTGGCGTCGAGCACGCTCACGCCGGCGCAGCTCACGCTGCTCGCTGATCCGGGCATCACGCGCGAACTGCGCGCGATTCCCGGCGTGGCCGACGTCTCCATCACGGGTGCCGTGAAGCGCGAACTCACGGTCAATCTCGATCCGCAGCGCTTGCTGGCCGCGGGCGTGAGCGTGCCGCAGGTGGTGGGTGCGCTGCAGGCAGGCAACCTGGCCGTACCGGTCGGTCGTCTCAATGGCGCGCTCGACGAGCGCACCATCCGTCTCAAGGGCCGCCTCGACGGACCGCAGGACTTCATGCAGATGGTCGTGGCCGAAAAGAACGGCCGGGTCATCCGCCTGGGTGATGTGGCCACGGCCACCGACGGCATTGAAGAGCAGCGCACACTGGCGCTCTTCAACGGTCGTGAGGCGGTGGGGCTCGAGATCAAGAAGACCAAGGGCTACAGCACCACGGCTGTGGCCGAAGCCATCCTCAAGAAGGTCGATGAGCTGCGCCCCACGCTGCCCACGGGTGTGCAGTTCGAGGTCGTGAAGAACAAGGGCGAGCGCGTGGAAGACTCGGTCGCCAACGTGCAGAGCGCGCTCATTGAAGGCGCGGTGCTCACGGTGCTCGTGGTGTTCCTCTTCCTCAACTCGTGGCGCTCGACGGTCATCACCGGTCTGGCGCTTCCGGTGTCGGTGCTGGCCAGCTTCGTGGCCGTGTGGGCCTTCGGCTTCACGCTCAACACCATGTCGCTGCTGGGCCTCTCACTGGCCATCGGCATTCTCATCGACGACGCCATCGTGGTGCGCGAGAACATCGTGCGTCACGTGGAGATGGGGAAGGATCACTACGAGGCCGCACGCGACGGTACCGACGAAATCGGTCTCGCCGTGGCGGCCACCACGTTCTCCATCGTGGCTGTGTTCGTGCCCATCGCCTTCCTCGAAGGTGAAGCGGGTCAGTGGTTCAAGCCGTTTGCACTCACCATTGCCTGCTCGGTGCTGGTGTCGCTCTTCGTATCCTTCTCGCTTGACCCCATGCTGTCGGCCTACTGGCCCGATCCGCATCTCGAGGAGCACCAGAAGAGCTGGATCACGAAGAAGCTCGACAAGTTCAATCACTGGTTCAACGGGCTTGCCAACGGCTACCGCGGTCTCATTGGTTGGGCGCTCGATCATCCCAAGAGCATGGTCACGCTTGCGGTGGGCACGTTCTTCTTTGCCCTCGCCATGCCGGCCATGGGCCTTGTGGGTGGCAGTTTCTTCCCCATCGAGGACAACAGCGAAATCATGATGACGGTGGAGTCGCCACCGGGCGCCAACATCGACTACCTGCGCCAGAAGGTCAACGAGACGCTCGCGATCGGTGAGAAGCAGCCGGAAGTCATGTACAGCTTCGTCACCGCCGGTGGGGCGAGCGGCGCCGTCGATGTGGCCAGCGTGTACTTGAAGCTCAAGCCCAAGGCGGAGCGACTCGCCACTGGTGAGCGCGATGCCGAGTCGCTGGGCGCGGTGCTGCGTGAGGAAGTCAAGAGCATCGGCGGCGCGACGGTGGCGGTGTTCACCAACGATTTTGCGGGTCAGGAGAAGCAGATCTCGCTCGAGCTGCGCGGCGCCAACAAGGACGCGCTGCAAACGGTGGCCGACCAGTACCTCACGGCTGTCAAGAGCACAAAGGGCGCCGTGGACGTGGGGCTCAGCACCAAGGGCCAGAAGCCCGAACTCACGGTGCAGATCGATCGCGGCCTTGCCGGTTCGCTTGGACTGAGCGTGGGGCAGGTGGCACAGGCCATTCGTCCGGCCTTCGCAGGCCTCGATGCCGGCGACTGGGTGGATGCCAGCAACGAGACCCGCAAGGTCATGATCCGTCTCTCGCCTGAAGCGCGGGCGCGTGGCGCGGACCTCGCGCAGCTGCCCATCGCGGTCGGGTCGGGGCCCAACGCCTCGCTCATTCCACTCGAGCAGGTGGCGCGCATTCGCAGTGATCTCGGTCCGGCCGTCATCAATCACCTCAATCGCGACAACGTGATCAAGGTGCAGGCCAACGTGGCGGGCCGCTCGCTGTCGGAAGTCACCAACGAGATCACGGCCAAGACCAAGGACATCACCCTGCCGCCCGGCGTGACGCTCTCGAGCGGCGGTCAGGTGGAGCAGCAGAACGAGGTCTTCACCAGCATCTTCGTGGCGCTGGGTGTGGCGGTGGCGCTCATGTACCTCATTCTCGTGGTGCAGTTCGGTTCCTTCCTCGATCCGGTCGCCATTCTCATCTCGCTGCCGCTCTCGCTCATCGGTGTCATGGGCGCCCTGGCCATTACGGGGCACACCATCAACCTCATGAGCCTCATCGGCGTGATCCTGCTCTGCGGTATCGTGGCCAAGAACGCCATTCTGCTCATCGACTTCGCGAAGTTCTCGCGTGAGAAGAACGGCATGCCGCTGCGTGAGGCGCTCATCGAGGCGGGTGCCATTCGCCTGCGTCCCATCCTCATGACCACCTTCGCGCTCATCGCCGGCATGATTCCGGTGGCGCTGGGTCGTGGTGAAGGCGCGCAGTTCCGTGCGCCGCTGGGTGTGGCCGTCATCGGTGGTGTGATCACCAGTACCATCCTCACGCTGCTGGTCATTCCCACGTTCTACGAGATCTTCGACAACATGCGTGGCGGGCTGCTGCGTCGGGTGGGGCTCACGCCGCCGCACACGGGGCAGTTCCGTACCATGGACATGCCGGTGCCGGAGGCCGGCGACTGACCGGCTGACCCGCAGACGGTTGGCAGACGAACGGCGGCTGGCAGGGAACTCTGCCGCCGCCGTTCGGTTACATTGCCGGAGTCATGCGTCGTCCGTTTGCCTTACTCGCTGCACTGGCCTGGTTGGCCGTGCTCACCGACGCGCCGAGCACCTACGTGGTGCTCGGCGCGTCGGCCATTCTCACCGAGGAAATCGCACCCGTGCTCGGCGGTATTGCCGTGCACGAGAACCAGCTGCGGCTCATGCCACTGGTGTGGGCCATTACGCTGGGCGGCTGGGCGGCCACGGCGCTGCTGTATGCCTTGGGGCGCAGCAAGTGGGATTGGATTCGTCGCCGTCTGCCCCGCTGGCGGGCGGCTGGCACCGTGGCGCTGCGGGTGGTGGGCGCACATCCGCTCAAGGCCTCGTTTCTGGTACGCTTTGCCTTCGGCCTGCGCATCATGCTGCCAGTGGCCTGCGGCGCGGCGCGGGTGCCTTGGTACGTCTACCTGCCGGTGTCGCTTCTGGGCTCACTGGCCTGGACGGTGGTCTACATCGTGCTGGGCATTGCTGCTGGCGAAGCCGCGGTGCAGGCCATTGGCCTCTTTGGCAAATACGGCAAGGTGGTGGGCAGCATCGCCGCACTGGTTGCGGCGTTGTTCGTCATCCGCTGGCAGCGCAAGCGCGCCGAGCGGAAGGCGGCCCGACGGGCGGCTCGGCGGGCGGGGCGCTGATCGCGCCCGGCCCTTCGCATTTCAATTCGCCAATTCCGCACGCGCCGCGTCGCGCAGCTCCTGCCAGGCCAGTGTGATATGCTCGCGGTCGCTGCGAATGTTGCCCACCGCCAGACGCAGCGTGTAACGACCATTCAGCTTCGTGTGTGACAGGTACACCCGCCCGCGCGCATTCACGCGCTCCATGATGCGGGCATTGTGCGCGGCCAACGCCTCTTCGTCCATGTCCGATGGCACGTGACGGAAACACACGAGCGACAGCGTAACTGGCGCTGTGAGCTCCCATCCGCCCTCGAAGTGCACCATGCCGGCAAACTCGCGCGCGAGTTCGCAGTGAAAGCGAATGCGCTCGGCCAGGCCTTCGGCGCCGTAGGCGCGCAGCGTCATCCAGAGCTTGAGCGCACGAAAGCGACGGCCCAACTGAATGCCGTAGTCCATGAGGTTCACGGCTTCGCTGCCGGTGCGTGTCACGAGATACTCGGGCAGCAGCGCAAAGGCCTGCTTGAGCACATCGGGATGCCGCGTATACAGCACCGAGCAGTCCATGGGCGTGAACAGCCACTTGTGCGGATTGACCACAAACGAATCGGCGCCGTCCACACCGTCCATGACATAGCGCAGCTCGGGCACGATGGCGGCCACACCCGCGTAGGCCGCGTCCACATGCACCCAGCAGTCAAACTCGCGCGCGATCTGCACGACTGCCGCGACCGGATCCACACTCGTGGCGCTGGTGGTGCCCACGCAGGGCACGACAGCCATGGGGCGATAGCCCTTCGCTAAATCGGTAGCCATGGCATCGCGCAGCGCATCAGGTCGCATGCGCAGCATATCGTCGGCGGGAATCTTGACGAGGTTGTGATGACCCAGGCCGAGCGCAATCACCGCCTTGTCGATGGACGAGTGCGCGTGCTCGCTGCAGTACACCCGAAGTCGCGGCAAGTCCGTACGCCCCGCCATGCCCTCCGTGCGCACGCTGGGCGCGATGCGTTCGCGCGCGGCGGCCAGCGCGTAGAAGGTGCTCACACTGGCCGTGTCGGTGATCTCACCAAACCACGGCGCGCTGAGGCCCATGAGCTGACGCAGCCAGTCCAGCGTGACCTGCTCGAGCTCCGTAACGGCCGGACTGGTAATCCAGAGCATGCCATTGGCGTTGAGCCCTGCCGTCAGCAGCTCAGCCAGAATGCCGGGGTAGGCACCCGAGTTGGCGAAGTAGGCAAAGAAGCCCGGATGATTCCAGTGCGTGATGCCGGGCAGCAGGGTCTGCTGCACGTCGGCCAGCATGGCGTCCAGTGACTCGCCGTGCGTGGGCGGCGCGGCAGGCAGCGCGCGCGCAATGTCGCCGGGCGCCACCTGGCTGCGCACCGGGTGACGTTCCGGGTGCTCGAGGTAGTCGGCAATCCAGTCCACGGCCGCATGGGCAACGCGGCGGAAGTCGTCGGGGGCGAGGTCGCCGTGCAGCGGAATGGACGGGGCGTCTGGGACGAAGCTCATGACCAGAACGTTACCCGCCTCGCGCGTTGCGGTGAATGGCCGCGCGGCGTAGCGTCAATGATGCCCACCACCCGCCGCGACTTCCTGCGTGATTCCGCCCTGCTCGGCGCTGCCGGCATTGCCCTGCCGTCCGACCTGCTCGCCGCCAGCCCGGGCGCTTCCGGAACATTGGCTTCTGTGGTTCCGGCTACTGCCGTTCCGGCTCCCGCTGTTGGCAGTTTCAGTCTCTCTGATCCTGCCGACGAATCCGCCTGGGCCAAGGTCGCCGCCATGTACCGCGTTACCGACAAGGTGACCAACATGGAGGCCGGCTACTGGGGGCTCATGGCGCAGCCCGTGCTCGCGCGCTACCACGAGCACATCGACCGCATGAATCGGGACAACTCGTACTTCGCGCGGCGCGAGTATCCGGCGCTGTTCCGAGGTGTGCGCGAAAGGGTGGCGTCGTTTGTGGGCGCCAAGCCGAGTGAGATTGCCCTCTCGCGTGGGGCCACCGAAGCGCTGCAGGCGCTCATTGGCCAGTACAATCGCGTCAAGGCCGGCGACACCATCATGTACGCCGATCTCGACTACAATGCCATGCAGTGGGCCATGAACGGCCTCGCGCAGCGCACCGGTGCCACGGTGGCCAAGCTCGACATTCCCGAGCCCGCAAGCCGCGAGAACATTCTGGCGGCCTACGATGCCGCGCTGCGCGCGAATCCACGCACGAAACTGTTGCTGCTCACGCATTGCAACAACAAGACGGGCCTGCTGCTACCGGTGAAGGACATCGTGGCCTTGGCCCGTCCGCGTGGTGTGGACGTGGTGGTGGACGCGGCCCATTCGTTTGGGCAGGTGCCGCTCAAGGTGCAGGACTTGGACGCCGAGTTCATTGGGCTCAACTTGCACAAGTGGATTGGCGCGCCGGTGGGTGCGGGCGCCATGTACATCCGCGAGGGGCATCTCGACAAGATCGACCGCGCGCATGCCGACGAGTCGGCGCCACTCACCAGCATTGATAGCCGGTTGCACACGGGCACCACCAACTTCGCGACGGTCATGACCATTCCCGATGCGATTGCCTTCCAGGAGTCCATTGGTCTGACCAACAAGGCGGCTCGTGTGCGCTACCTGCGCGACCGCTGGGTGAAGGCCGTGCGCAACGTGCCGGGTGTGGACGTGCTCACGCCCGACGATCCGCACCTGACCGGTGCCATCACGGCCTTCCGTCTGCACGGACG
>VFQN01002668.1_pt1 | contig 26979 bp, 28 predicted proteins | sample 3512371 | NCBI WGS metagenome assembly VFQN01 (sample SAMN10412370, study PRJNA504923) | tailings metagenome | isolation source: Replicate 2 from Balatoc abandoned mine | place: Philippines: Itogon, Benguet | collected 2017-08-28
CATCGGTGAAGCCGCTCGTCGATCTGACAAAGGCCGACATGGAGCGGGTGAACCAGCTCATCCTGTCGAAAGCCGGCTCCGACGTCGCGATGATCCCGGAGGTCGCCAATCACCTGATTTCGTCCGGCGGCAAGCGTCTGCGCCCGATGCTGACCCTCGCCTCCGCCGCAATGTTCGGCTACGACGGCGACCAGCATATCAAGCTCGCGACCAGCGTCGAGTTCATGCACACGGCGACGCTGCTGCATGACGACGTGGTGGACGAGAGCGACATGCGCCGCGGCAAATCTACCGCCCGCATGATCTGGGGCAACCAGGCGAGCGTGCTCGTCGGCGACTTCCTGCTCGGCCAGGCCTTCAAGATGATGGTGGAAGTGGGTTCGCTGGAGGCGCTCGATGTGCTCTCCACAGCCGCCACCGTGATTGCGGAAGGCGAAGTGCTGCAGCTCTCCGTCGCCAAGAACATGGAGACGACCGAGGACGACTACCTCCAGGTCATCCGCGCCAAGACGGCGGCGCTCTTCGCCGCGGCCGCGGAAGTGGGCCCCATCATCGCCAATACCAGCCGGGCCGAACGCAATGCGCTGAAATCCTACGGCATGAATCTCGGCCTTGCCTTCCAGCTCGTCGACGATGCGCTCGACTACGGCGGCAAGGCGGCCGATCTTGGCAAGAACACCGGCGACGATTTCCGCGAGGGCAAGATCACCCTGCCGGTCATCCTCGCCTGGCGGCGTGGCACGGCGGAAGACCGCGCCTTCTGGCGCGAGGCCATCGAGGGCGGAAAGAGCGACGAGGCGAACCTCGAGCGCGCCTTCGGTCTCATCACCCGTTATGGCGGGCTGACGGACACCATCGCCCGTGCGCAGCACTACGGCATGATCGCCCGCGATGCGCTGGCGCCTCTGCCGGCCTCGCCGTGGAAGAACGCCCTGCTCGAAGTCATCGACTTCTCCATCGCCCGCGTGAGCTGATCGGCGGCCACCCAGGCCTGTTGCCATCAGAGGCGGCCGTGGCGGAACGGCCGCCCTCTTGTGACGCTTTCATAGCGGCAACGTCGGTGCTCGAAGCGCGCCGTTCCATCTCGCGCAAGACGAAAACGATCCAGCAGGATTTTCTTGCCGCACCGCGCCAAAAAAGCCATTCTCTACTGTCATGAGTCCGTGACTGATTTGGGTGCCATCGTGGCTGAATTTGCCGCGGCAGGTCCTATATGAGGGTTGCGGCGTCCTTGCGAGGATGCCGCACGGGGCGGACTCCATAGATTCTGGCGAAAGGCATTTTGATGCGGCATTCCCTTTTCCTTCGGCTTTTCTCCGGCGTGGCGCTTGCGGCCAGCATAGCGTTCACCGGTCCTCTGGCGGCATACGCGGAGGAAAAGCCCGCAGCCGCGGCCGCAGAGGAAACGCCGTTCGACCCCTTGAGCGTCAATACGTTCTCCGGCGCCTTCCTTGCCGCCCGCACGGCCGACTATGACAAGGAATACGAAACCGCCGTCGCGCTCTACAAGATCGCCCTGCAGTTCGACCCCACCAACAAGGACGTCAAGCAGCGCCTGATGGTGACGCAGCTGATGAACGGCGAGTTCGAAGAGGGCGTCAAGCTGGCCGACGCGCTGCGCAACGACCCGGCCGTCGAGCGCATCACCGCCGTGGTGCGCGGCATGGAGGCGATCCGCAAGCGCGAATACAAGAGCGCCGAAAAAATCCTCGTCTACAAGGGACCGAACGACCTCGACCGCATGATGAACGACCTCCTGCTCGCTTGGGCCAAGTTCGGCGACGGCAAGTCGAAGGAAGCAATCAAGCTGATCGGCGGCATGGAGGGACCGGACTGGCTGGCCATCTTCAAGAACTACCATGCCGGGGCGCTGGCCGCCGCGGCCGGCGACAAGGCGACGGCGCGTGCGCGCCTCAACGACGCCATTCTCGACCGCAACGGCGCCAGCGCCGCGCCGGACACCTTCATCCGCGCCGTGATGGCGCTTGCCCGTCTCGAGGCTCATGAGGGCAACAAGCAGAAGGCGCTCGATGCCATCTCGGTCGGTGACAACTTCATCACCAGCTATGCGCCGCTGAAGGCGCTGCGCCAGAGCATCGAAGCCGGCGAAAAGCAGGAGCAGCAGGTCCGCAACGCTGCACAGGGCGCTGCCGCCGTGCTCTTCTCTATCGGCGGCGCGCTCAACCGCGACGGCGCGGAAGACATCGTCTCGCTCTATCTTCAGGCCGCCCGCGCGCTCGACCCCGACAGCGACGACATGCTGGTGCTGCTCGGCGGGCTGGCCGAGAACCAGAAGAAGCCGGAGCGGGCGATCGAGTATTACCGCGCCGTGCCGGAAAAATCGCCGATGCGGCGCATTTCCGAGCTGCAGCTCGGCCTCAACCTCGCCGATACCGGCAAGGTTCCCGAGGCGAAGAAGCACCTTCAGGCACTGATCGAGGCCGATCCGTCGGACCTTCGTTCCTACCTCGCGCTCGGCAGCGTGCTGTCGGATGCCAAGGACTACAAGGACATGGCCGCGCTTTACGATCGCGCTGTCGCCGCCATCGGCCCCGTTCCGACGCGCAACCACTGGAGCATCTTCTTCCAGCGCGGCATCGCCTATGAGCGCCTGAAGGAATGGGAGAAGGCCGAGCCGAGCTTCCGCAAGGCGCTGGAGCTGAACCCGGAGCAGCCGCAGGTGCTGAACTATCTCGGCTACTCCTGGGTCGACATGAACATGAACCTCGACGAAGGCCTGGACATGATCCGCCGGGCCGTCAGCATCAAGCCGGATGACGGCTATATCGTCGATTCGCTCGGTTGGGCCTACTACCGCCTCGACCGCTTCTCCGACGCCGTGGCGGAGCTGGAGCGGGCGGCGGAACTGAAGGCCGGCGACCCGACGATCAACGACCATCTGGGTGACGCCTACTGGCGCGTCGGCCGCAAGCTGGAAGCCACCTTCCAGTGGAACCGCGCACTTGGCCTGAAGCCGGAAGAGGCGGAAATCCCGAAGATCAAGCTGAAGATCGAGAACGGCCTGCCGGAGCTGAAGAAGACCGAGCCGGCCTCCGCCGAAGCCAAGGACGAAAAGCCGGTGCAGAACCCCTCGCCCGAGGGCACGGCGGCCGACCGCAAGTCCTGACGCCCTATGGCTGACGCCGACGCCTTGTCGGGGTTTGCGGTGGTCGAGCCGGCCCCGGCCAAGATCAACCTCGCGCTTGCCGTCACCGGCCGGCGCGAGGATGGCTACCACCTCCTCGACAGTCTCGTGACCTTCACCGCCTTCGGCGACCGCATCGGCCTTGCGCCTGCCGCCGAGGACCGCTTCACCCTGTCCGGCCGTTTTGGCGAAGCGCTTTCGGCCGACGCCGACAACCTCGTGACCCGCGCCCGCGACCGGCTGCGTGCAGCGCTCGCCCCGATAGGCCAGGCGACCCCGCCCGTGCACATTCATCTCGAGAAGAACCTGCCCATCGCGTCGGGCATCGGCGGCGGCTCGGCGGACGCGGCCGCGACGCTGCGCGGCCTCCTCTCGCTGTGGCGGGCGGTTCTGCCTGGCGACACGCTGGAGGCGCTTGCCCTCGGCCTTGGCGCCGACGTGCCGATGTGCCTTGCCAGCCGTCCGCTGCTCGCGCGCGGCATCGGCGAGGCAATCACCCCCGTCGCCCTGCCGGCCCTTCCCATGGTGCTGGCCAATCCGCTCGTCGGCGTTTCGACGCCTGCCGTCTTCAAGGCACTCGCCTCGCGGAACAACCCGCCACTTGCCCTTGCGGGCGCCGCTGGCTGGGCGGAGGCGCTTGCGGGCCTGCGCAACGACCTGGAGCCCCCTGCCCGCACGCTCTGCCCGGAGATCGTCGCGCTCTCCGAAAGCCTTGCGACAACAGGTCCCGGCCTGGTGCGCATGTCCGGTTCCGGCGCGACCTGCTTTGCGCTATACGATACGGACACGGCCGCAAGAGGCGCAGCAGCGGCACTCGCGCGCCGGCATCCGCACTGGTTTTTCACCGCCACGCGCACGCTTGAAGCGAAAGGCAAAGGAGCCGACGATGGCGCATGTTGACGAGACGAGACCCTTCATTCCCGTCGGCATCGCGGTGCTCACCGTTTCCGACACGCGCACGCTCGACACGGACCGTTCCGGCGACACGCTGGTCGCACGCATCACCGAGGCCGGGCACCGCCTTGCCGACCGCGCCATCGTGACGGACGACGTGGCCGCGATCCGCGCCAAGGTGGAAGCCTGGACGCGCGACGACGCGGTGGACGTGGTCATCACCACGGGCGGCACGGGCTTTACCGGCCGCGACGTGACGCCGGAGGCACTGGAACCGTTGTTCGAAAAGCGCATGGACGGATTTTCCGAAGTCTTCCACCGTATCTCCTACGACAAGATCGGCACCTCGACGATCCAGTCGCGCGCGACCGGCGGCGTTCTCAACGCCACCTTCATCTTCGCGCTGCCGGGCTCGCCCGGCGCCTGCAAGGACGCCTGGGACGGCATCCTGAAGGCGCAGCTCGACTATCGCCACATGCCCTGCAACTTCGTGGAAATCATGCCGCGGCTCGACGAGCACCTGAAGCGCACGGCCGGCTGACCTGTTCCCCGGGGGACTGCGCGCCTCCCGCCGCACCCCTATGACTTTCCCGGCATCACGGAGCTGAGGAGAGACAAATGGCACGCACGATCACCGGAACCAACGGCGCAGACCGCATCGTCCAGGGCGGCAACATCAACAACACCGAACTGACGATCTTCGCCCGCGGCGGCGCGGACACCATCATCCTCAACCGCACCGACGATTTCGGCGGCCGCAACCAGGTCGATGCCGGCAAGGGCAACGACAGCGTCGTCAACATGAAGGAAGACGGCAACGTCATCCTGCTCGGCGCCGGCAACGACACCTATGTGGGCACCGGCTTCGGCTCCTTCGTCAACGAGCGTGCCGATATCGTCAAGGGCGGCTCCGGCAACGACAAGATCGTCGTCAGCACCTTCAAGAGCAGCTATTTCGGCGAGAGCGGCAAGGACAGTTTCTTCTCCGTCGGCCAGCAGAACACCTTCCACGGCGGCTCGGGCACCGATTCGATCAGCTACATCGCGCGCGACGACGACACCGTGCTCGGCGGTTCCGGCGTCGCCATCGATCTCGGCGCAGGCCTGGCGCAGACCGGCGCCAATCGCTTCGAACGCCTCATCAGCATCGAGAATGCCGCCGGCACGGGCGTCGCCGACGCCATCGCCGGCTCCAGCGTCGGAAACGTCCTGAGGGGGCTTGGTGGCGACGACGAGATTGCCGGGCGCGGCGGCAACGACGTGCTCGTCGGCGGCCGCGGCCGGGACCTGCTGCAAGGCGACAGCGGTGCCGACCGGTTCGACTTCAACGGCGTGCTCGATACGGCGTCCGGCGCGCGACGCGACGTCATCCTCGATTTCAACAGCGGCGAAGGCGACCGCATCGACCTGCGCGACATCGATGCCGATGCCGGCCGCGGCGGCAACCAGGCCTTCGATTTCATTGGGGGGAACAGCTTTTCCGGAACGGCCGGAGAGCTGCGTTTCTCCGGCGGGATCCTCGCCGGCGACACCAATGGCGATGGCGCGGCCGATTTCGAAATCGAGCTTTCCGGCGTCGGCAGCGTCTTCCGCAGTGATTTCCTGCTCTGAGAAAGGCACGGCACGGCCGCCGTCAGCCGGGGTTGCTCAACCGATCTCCGCCCGCATGGCCTTTGCGACCCAGGCCGGCACCAGTTCCACGGCGAGGCGGCGAACGCCGGCGCCCGTGGCGATGTCGGCGAGCGTCATGCCGGTCCGCACGGCGGCCGAGGCCTGGCGCTTGCTGACGAGATACCCCTGCTCCAACGGCGCGCGGCGGCGCGCAAGGCGCTGGAAGAACGGCCGGCGATGGCTGCGCGAGCCCAGGAACTGCGCCGGATTGCGGTTGATCGCCACATGGTCGACGACGGCGTCCACCCAGCCCGACATCGGCCGGGCACCCGGCTCCAGCAGCAGCAGCCAGTCGCCACGGGCCGAGCCCACCACGTCCTTCATGTCCCAGCTTGTCAGGAAGCGGCAACCCGCGGCGTCCGCCACCTCAGAGGAACCGTCGCGCGAGCCGTGATCGAGCACGATCACGTCGCGAACGACCCCTTCGACGGCGCCGGAAACCAGCGCCGTCAGCGTCTGCGCAAGCTCGGCCTCATTGTTCCGGCATTCCATGATGATGGTCAGCATGTCCTCCCATACCGCATTGCAGCATCGATTTCCACCGCAGGCTTCCGTGATGTTTCCTGCATGGTTAGGCAGCATGGTTAGCGGCACCCTGAAATTTGTTCTTGCATTGTTCTCGTTCGCGCGATAGGAATATAGTCATTGAATCGGGGCCTGTCCCCGGCGGAGACACCCATGAACGATCTGGCCAGCCTCAGGCAGGGCGCCCTTGCGCCCGGCCATGCGAAAGACGTTGCCGAAGCGCTGATGGCCGAGACGGGCATGCGCGTCGAGAGCGAGCGCCGGCGCGGCCGGGGTGCGGGTCTCAATTTCACCGGCCGCTTCGAGCCGATGACGCGGGAGACCTTCGACGACGGCTGGCAGACGCTGGAGGAGCTGCCGCCCTTCCGCACCGAGGTGCAGGTGGAGAAGCCGCGCACCATCATCACACGCAACGAATCGCCCGACATCCCCTTCGACCGGTCGATCAACCCCTATCGCGGCTGCGAACACGGCTGCATCTACTGCTTCGCACGGCCGACCCATGCCTTCATGGGTCTGTCCGCTGGCCTCGATTTCGAGGCGCGGCTGTTTGCCAAGCCGGATGCGCCGAAGCTGCTGGAACGGGAGCTTTCCAAGCCCGGCTATAAGCCGCGCGTCATCGCGATCGGTACCAACACCGATCCGTACCAGCCGATCGAAAAGGAATGGCGCATCATGCGGCAGATCCTCGAAGTGCTGGATGCCGCCAATCATCCGGTCTCGATCGTCACCAAGTCGGCACTCGTGCTGCGCGACATCGACATCCTCTCGCGCATGGCGGCACGCGGCCTTGCCTGGGTCGGGCTATCCGTCACCACGCTCGACCGCAAGCTCGCCCGCACCATGGAACCGCGCGCCGCAACGCCGCCGCGCCGGCTGGAGGCCATCCGCACACTTTCGGAGGCCGGTATTCCCGTCGCCATCATGATGGCGCCGATCATTCCCGGCCTCAACGACCATGAGATCGAGCGTGTGCTCGATTCGGGCAAGGCCGCCGGGGCGCTGGAGGCGAGCTATGTGCTGCTCCGCCTGCCGCTGGAGGTGAGCCCCCTCTTCCGCGACTGGCTGCTGCGCCACTACCCGGACCGCTACCGCCATGTCATGTCGCTGGTGCGCTCCATGCGCGGCGGCAAGGACTACGACGCCGAGTTCGGCAAACGCATGAAGGGCGCCGGTCCCTATGCCTGGCAGATCGCCCGCCGTTTCGAAATGGCGGCCAAGCGGCTGGAGTTGACCCGCACCCGCCGCAGCCTTGCCTGCGACCAGTTCGTGCCGCCCTCGGGCAGCGGCGTGCAGCTCTCGCTGCTGTGAGGCGGAAAGTTTTCCGCCCGCGTTCCCCAACGCGTTTGGCAGGGCAAATCGGGCCGCCCTCCCGAAGGGACTGACAGCGCGGGGAGATCCGGTTCGGCCCGAGCCGGACGGACTGCAAAACGAAATCCCGCCGGGCGTCCGCGCCCGGCCTCTTCTTCCGGTCTGCCTTTCCCCGGGGCACACCGGCGCTCCTCCGGCGTCCGCCTCCTGCCGGAGGACTTGCAGGGAATCGGATGGATGTGCGAGGTTCGCCGCATGTCCCGTACCGCATCCTCCGATTCCCGCCTTCTTTTCGACCTGCCCGAAGGGCCGGATTTCCAGATGGAAATCACCGCCCGCAAGCGCGGGATCTGGCCGGTGGCCGGCACGGACGAGGCCGGCCGCGGGCCTTTGGCAGGCCCCGTCGTCGCCGCTGCCGTGGTGCTCGACCCGGACAACATTCCCGCTGGGCTCAACGATTCCAAGCAGCTCAATGCCGCAAGGCGCGAGGCGCTCTTCACGCTGATCCTGCAGTCAGCCTTCGTCTCCGTCGCCTCCAGCTCATCGCGCCACATCGATACCAGCGACATCCGCAAGGCGAGCCTCGACGCCATGCGCCGCGCCGTGGCCGGCCTGGAGGTTGCGCCGAAACTCGTGCTTGCCGACGGCCGCGACGTGCCGCCGGGCCTTGCCTGCGAGGGCCGCGCCGTCGTCAAGGGCGATGCCCGCTCGCTCTCCATCGCCGCCGCCTCCATCATCGCCAAGGTGATGCGCGACCGCATGATGGCACGCGCCGAGGACACCTATCCCGGCTACGGCTTTGCCATCCATGCCGGCTATGCCACCGAGATGCACCGCAAGGCCATCACCACGATCGGCCCCTGCCGGCTGCACCGCATGAGCTTCCGCCCGCTCCGCCAGGACTGAACCCGGCGAAGACCGGCCGCTCCTGCCGGCATGAAGGGCCATTGCAAATCAGATAAGTATATGCTTATCTCATTCTCATGATCGAGAACGAGATATTCAAGGCCCTTGCCGATCCTACGCGCCGCACGATCTTCGAGAAGCTGGCGGACGGCGCCATGAATGCCAGCGCCCTGCGCGAGGGCATGGAGATCAGCCAACCCGCCATGTCCCAGCATCTGGCGGCACTGCGCAATGCAGGGCTGGTGCGCGAGGAGCGGCAGGGGCGTTTCATCAACTACGAGGTCGATCCGGACGGGCTTGCGCTCATCGCCGGATGGCTCGCGAGGTACCGGGCCTACTGGCCGGCACGGATCGACGCCCTAAAGGATTTGCTGAAGGACATGGACCAATGAGCGACAGGCAGGCCGGGCAGGCAACGGATCTCGTGCTCGAATACGACCTCGACGCACCGACCGAAAAAGTGTGGCGGGCGATCAGCATTCCGGCCTTCCGCGAGCGGTGGCTGCCCGACGGCGCGCTTGCCGATGCCGAACCGATCCTGGCGGCGCCCGGCGAGGAAATCCGCTTCAGGATGCGGGACCGGGAACCGCCCCATCTCGAAAGCGTCGTGGCGTTCCAGCTGCGCCCGAATGAACAGGGCGGCACCACGCTCCGGATCGTCCACGGCCTTGCGGACGCGCGCGTCGCGCCGCAGCCCCTCAACGACAATGGCAACGACAACGGGCGCACGCTGATGCGCGCCGCCTGACCTACCCCCTCCCCGAAACAATCCGGAAGACAGGAGTTCGCCCATGCGCGAAACGATGCAACTCGTCCCTATGGTCGTCGAACAGTCCAGCCGGGGAGAACGCTCCTTCGACATCTATTCCCGCCTTCTGCGCGAGAGGATCATCTTCCTCAACGGCGAGGTGAACGACACCGTGTCCGCACTCGTCTGTGCACAGCTGCTGTTCCTGGAGGCCGAGAACCCGCAGAAACCGATCCAGCTCTACATCAATTCGCCCGGCGGCATGGTGACCAGTGGCTTTGCGATGTACGATACCATGCGCTACATCCGCGCGCCCGTTCACACGCTCTGCATGGGCACGGCCCGCTCGATGGGCTCGTTCCTGCTGATGGCCGGCACCCCCGGCATGCGGGCCGCCCTGCCCAATGCCAGCATCCTCGTCCACCAGCCCTCCGGCGGCTTCCAGGGTCAGGCCTCCGACATGCTCATCCATGCCGAGGAGATCCTGAAGACCAAGCAGCGCATGACGCGGCTTTATGCACGCCATTGCGGGCGCAGCTACGAGGAATTCGAACAGGCCATGGATCGCGACCGGTTCATGACGGCCGAGGAGGCGCTGGACTGGGGCCTGATCGATCGCATCCTCACCGAGCGTGACGTTCTCGAGATACAGCACGCCGGTCCGTAAGCGGCGCTTCGGTGATCGACCGGCGCCACCCATCTCACGACGGCATGGCCCGCTTTGCCATCCACTCCGCCATGATCTGACGGCTGTCCACGGCAAACGTCGCCTCGAGCAGCGTGGACCTGACGATGCGTTCGGCCCGGAAATGCCGGAAGTCTCCGCGCAATTCGCACCAGGCCGCAATCAGCGTGACGTCAACATAATAGACCGTGGCGATCGGCCAGATCGTCCGCTGCGTGCGGCGATCCTGTTCGTCGCGATAGGTGATGCGGATCTTCCGGCAGGCACGAATGGCGTTGCGCACGTCGAGCAGAGCGATGCCCTCGGGGCGCACGGTGTCGCCTTCGGAGACCAGAAAGCGCGGGGCCTGCAACTGCGCACAGAGTTCCGCCGGAATGGCGTGCTGGAGCTTGCTCAGCACGCTTTCCGCCGCATCCTGCAACTTGGGATCCCGAATGCGGTGGACGAGGTGCGCGCCGATGGAGATGGCCTCCACCTCCTCCATCGTGAACATCAGGGGTGGCAGGTCGAACCCCTTGCGCAGCACATAACCGAGCCCCGGCGCGCCCTCGATCGGCACGCGCCGGGCCTGAAGGGTGGCTATGTCGCGATAGATGGTGCGGGCCGTCACCTCCAGCCGCTCCGCCAGCGCCGCCGCCGTCATCGGCTTGGCGCGGCCGCGCAGCGTCTGGATGATGTCGAACAGGCGATCGGCGCGGCGCATGCGAAACTCCCGAACACCACTGACAAAACGCTGTCAGCAGCATGGGCCTATAGACATCCCGAGACAAGGGAGGGCGCTATGCGCGACGAACAAAACACCTGGCTGGGCACGGTCCTGATCGTCGGATCGGCGGTTGCCTACAGCCTGTCGGGCTACTTTACCCGGCTGATCACATTCGACGTCTGGACGATCCTGTTCTGGCGCGGCCTTTTCGGCGGGCTCTTCATCGCCGCCTTCCTCGCCTGGCGCCATCGGCACGAGGGGTGGGCCGCCATCCGCGCCATGGGCCTGCCCGGCCTGTGGGTGACACTGCTCTCCACCCTTGCGACGATCTGCTTCATCAATGCCCTGCGCCTCGCGCCGGTCGCCGATGTCATGACGATCCATGCGGCGATCCCGTTCATGACCGCCATTCTCGCCCTGCTTGCCACCGGCGAGCGGGAGGACTGGACGACATGGGGCGCCAGCATCGTCGCGCTCATCGGCGTGGTCATCATCGTCGATCCGGGCGCCTCCGGCGGCCATCGCCTGGGTTATGCCTCCGCAACGGTGATGGCCCTCGCCTATGCGGCGATGATGGTGATCATCCGCCAGAACCGGCATGTCTCCATGCTGCCGGCCGCCGCGCTCTCGGCGTTTCTCTGCGCGGCCATCGCCCTACCCTTCTCCCAGCCGTTGCAGGTTCCCCTGGCGGACATGCCGGATCTCGTGCTCTTCGGCACCGTACAGTTCGGCCTTGGTCTTTTGCTGATGACAATCGGAACGCGGTTGATCTCGGCCACCCGCTCGGCCCTCATCGGCAGCATGGAAAATCCGCTCGCCCCGCTCTGGGTGTGGCTTGCATTCGGTGAACGCCCGCTGCCGGCGACCTTCATCGGCGGCGGGCTGGTCATGGGGGCGGTGGTGCTGGATGTGCTGGCGAAGTCGCGGCGCCAGAGACGCGCCGTCATAGCGGCGCAATGATATCCGCCGGGGTCTTCAGGCAAAGAAAAAGGCCGGATCGCTCCGGCCTTTTTTGAAATTGGTCGTCCGGCAACCTCAGTTGAGGCGGGTCTTGACTTCGCTGATGGCGTTGTCGAAGAGCGCCTTGCCGGTCGTGGCATCAGCCTTGGCAGCGATCACCTTTTCGGCGGCGGCAACGGCGAGGTCGACGGCGGCGGCGCGCACGGCATTGATCGCGTCGGCTTCGGCCTGGCGGATCTTCTGCTCGGACAGCGTCGTGCGACGGGCGACGTATTCCTCGGTCTTCTGCTTGGCGTCGGCCGTCAGGGCGCTTGCCTCGCGTTCAGCGGCGGCGACGATGCTTGCGGCTTCCGCCTCGGCATCCTTGCGCTTGCGCTGGTATTCGGCGAGCAGGTGCTGGGCCTCCTCGCGAAGACGCTTGGCTTCCGCCAGCTCGTTCTGGATCTTCTCGGCGCGGGCGTCGAGACCCTTTGCCATCATGCCGGGAACCTTGAGGTAGGCGATGAGGGCAAGGAACAGAAGGAGGCCGACAAAGGCATAAAATGTTGCGTCGAATGCCATGATGTCCTCCTTATTCGCCCGCTGCCGTCTTCACGGCGGAAGCGATCTCGGCTTTGGTGGCCTTGGCACCGAGCAGCTGCTCGACGAGGGCTGCCGTGGTGTCCTCGGCGATCGAGCCGACATCGGCGAGGGCCTTGGCCTTGATCTCGGCGATACGGGTCTCGGCACCGGCAATCTTTTCCTGCAGCGAGGCTTCGATCTTGGCGCGCTCGGCGTCGGCCTTGGCCTTGGCTTCTTCGCGGGCGGTCGAGGCGATCGCATTGCCCTTGGTGCGGGCGCTGGCAAGGTCCTGCTCGTAGGAAGCAATCGCGGCGTCGGCTTCCGCCTTCAGGCGCGAGGCCTCGTCGAGATCCTGCGCGATACGGTCATGACGCGTCTCGAGGATCGAGCCGATGCGCGGAATGACGACCTTCGACATGAGAAGGTAGAACAGACCAAAGGTAATCGCCAGCCACAGGAGCTGCGATGCGAACGTGGTCTGGTCGAAAGGCGGGAAAACGCCGGAACCGGCTTCTTCACCATGGGCAACACCCGTTTCGGTGTTGACTTCGCCTGCCGGCTGAGCCGCATGCGCATCCGCAGGGGTCTCATGCGACGTCGCAGGGGTTTCCACCTGGGCGATTTCGAAAGGGGCGGACTCGGCCGATGCCGGGGTCACGGACATGCTCACCTCCAGGGGGCACTCTCAGATCTTGTACGGAACGTACGATGGACCACGGCCCGAAGGCCATGGTCCAGTCCTCGGCCGATATCAGACGGCGAAGAGGAGGAGGAGAGCGATGAGCAGCGAGAAGATGCCCAGAGCTTCCGTAACGGCGAAGCCGAATACGAGACGGCCGAACTGGCTGTCAGCAGCAGACGGATTGCGAAGAGCGCCGGCCAGGTAGTTGCCGAAGATGTTGCCGAGGCCGAGAGCCGTGCCGGCGAGACCGAACGTGGCAAGACCTGCGCCGATGAACTTTGCTGCTTCCGCTTCCATGTTGAACTCCTTGAATGGGTTGTTGCGGCTTATGAGCGACGCCCGAAGGCGCCGACGACTGTTTCCTTAGTGACCACCCGGATGCACGGCATCGTTGAGGTACATGCATGTCAGAACTGCGAAGACGTAGGCCTGCAGGAACGACACGAGGAATTCGAGACCGGTCAGGGCGACGGTCATGAGAAGAGGCAGGATCGCACCGGCGACACCGACGGCGCCGAGCGCGCCGAGCGAGGTGACGAAGCCGGCGAAGACCTTCAGCGTGATGTGACCCGCCAGCATGTTGGCGAAGAGACGGATCGAGAGGCTGATCGGACGCGAGAGGAACGAGATGACCTCGATCGAGACGACCAGCGGCAGCAGCGCGCCGGGAACGCCCGACGGCACGAAGAGCTTCAGGAAGCCGAAGCCATGCTTGTAAAAGCCGTAAACCACCACGGTGCCGATGACCAGGATGGCAAGGGCGAAGGTGACGATGATCTGGCTGGTGACCGTGAAGAAGTAGGGAACCATGCCGAGCAGGTTCGCCGTCAGCACGAACATGAAAAGCGAGAAGACCAGCGGGAAGAACTTCATCCCGTGGCTGCCCGCCCCTTCGCGGAGCATCGAGGCGATGAACTCGTAGGACATTTCCGAGACGGACTGCATGCGGCTCGGAACGAGGCCGCGCTGACCGGTCGTGAAATAGAGGAAGCCCACAGCGGCCGCGACGGTAGCGACCATGAACAGCGAAGCGTTGGTGAACGAGAAATCGATACCGCCGATTTCGATCGGAACAATCTTGTTGACCAGGAACTGATGGGTCGGATCGTTTGCCACCGTGTATCTCTCTCGCTTGCCCGCCTTGCGGCGGAAGTCACCCGTGAATGGGACAACGCCGTCAGGCGCCGTCCTTCGTGTCTTTCTCGTCCCGTCCGCTGCCGGCCTTGCCGGGCTCCCGCCCCGCCAGCCTGTCGACCGGATGGGGCGCTGCCACCATGCCAGCCGCGCGCATGACGTTCAGAACGCCGGCACAGAAACCGAGGAGCAGGAGTACGATCATCCCCCACGGCCCTGTACCCGCAAAATGGTCCAAAAGATAGCCCAGAAGCGCCCCGACGATGACGGCAGCGACGAACTCGCTCGAGAGCTTCATGGCCACCGCATAGCCCTTGCGGCTCTCCGATGCCCGTGCCTCGGCGGCTGCTTCCGCCCCGTCATCCTTGCGCCGTTCCGCGAGTTCCGCGTCCAGGCGCTTCAGCCGGTCTTCCAGACTTGTCTTTTGATCGTCGGCCATGGCGCGTTCCTCATACCCTTCCGCGGGGCTTTCGCCCCATTGCGGACATATTGCAGGCTAGGATTCAAGCCATATCCGACCCCTTTCGAAGTCGGCCGCAACATAGTTTTAGGTGCCAGTATAGTCAAGGCATGGCGAAGCTTTGCGCAACAGCAAATATTTTTAGGAAAATCAATAGATTAGCCGGAATCGCACATCAGGTGTGACCGATCGCCCCGGGAATCGCGAAGGCTGTGGCACGGACTCACCACACGCCGCCCTCAGCTCCAGCCGCCGCCATAGGTGCGGTAGAAGATGTGCTTGCCGATCTTGGCCACCCGCTTCATCGTGCGGCCCCACGGCGGCTTCACATAGGTCGCGTGGTAGTGGGTGGAAGAGCCCACGTCATCAAACCAGATCTTTCCCGCGGTGACCGCCATGGCGATCTCCTTGGCGGTCTTCCAGTGCCAGGGCGAGAGGATCAGGTCGGGAATGCGGTCGCAGGCGAAGGAGAACTGGCAGCGGTTGCGCCAGTTTTCGTTCTGGTAGACGACGCCGCAGATCGTGTTCGGATAGGCAGGATTGCGCACGCGGTTGAGGATGACCTGCGCGACGGCGGCCTGGCCCTTCAGCTCCTCGCCGCGCGCCTCGAAATAGATGCCCTCGGCCAGGCATTTCTGCTCCTTGGCGGTGAAGACTTCCGCCGGCAGCGGGGTGGCGGCCCAGGCGTGGTCGTCCGGCGAGATATCGGGCACGAAGCGGCCAAGCTCCTTCTTCGGCTTGAGAATCGAATCGAAGGGCGATTCCCGGGCATAATCCGGCTCGACGCGGGCATAGGCAGTCGCGAGAACGTCGGCCTTGTCGTTGGTGACGAGGCTCGCGATCATCGGCGAGACACCGGGATCCTTGCGCGCGGGCTCCTTTTTATAGAAGGCGGTGGCGATCTCGATTTCCTTGCCCTTGATCCTGGGCTTGTCGAACGCCATGCGCTGGCCGCTGTCAAAGGCCGGGGACAACAGGAAACTGGTGCGCTCGAGGATGGAGCCGGCGGCGAACCCCTTCGGCGGCAGGACAGGCAGGACGGCGATGATGCGGCCCTTCTTGTCGCGGCGGTTGACGCGATCCTCGTCGGGAATGCCGCCCGCACCCTTGTGCTCGCTGCGCAGCGCCGCCGTCACGCCGCCCGGAAGCTCGACGCCGGCACCGCTTTCGACACCGCCCGTCGTCATGGCATCGGCAAAGTCGATCTCGATCTCATGGACGGAACCGGCGGGCGAACGGGTGAGCACCATGGTCTGGTTGCCGCCCTTGCGGTTGAGGCCGGCGAGATAGGTGGCAAGGTCCGTATGGGCGATGGGCGTCGGAAAGGTGGCGACGAGGCCGAGGCCGACGGCCAGGGGGATTTTCCATTCCCGCTTCAGATAGGCGAGGAAACGGCCTGCCCCTGCATGACGAATGCTACGCTTACGCAACTTTTTACTCCGCACGCATGCGCAGGCGCGCCGCCCCTGTCTGTGGCGTGTCTCCTGCCCGAAACTGACTGTATGGGAGCCCTGCCGCGCCGAAGCACGGGCCTGAAGCGGCTCGTTGTCAGGGTAAAATGAAGCATTAACCTTGATGGTTGGTTAATGCTGATAAACGGCTTTCGGGGAGGCGTCCGCCTCCCCTTCACGTTTTCGTCAGATCACCACATGCGAGCCGAGCTCGACCACGCGGTTGGTCGGCAGGCGGAAGTAGTCGGAAGGGTCGGTGGCGATGTTGGCGAGCGCGATGAAGAGCCTGTCCTGCCACATGGGCATGCCCGATTCGGCATCGGGCACCAGCTTGCGGCGGCCGAGATAGAACGAGGTCGACATGATGTCGAACTTGTGCCCCGCCTTGCGCATCAGGCCGAGGGCGTGGGAAACGTTCTGTGTTTCCATGAAGCCGAAATGCATCTCGATGCGCGAAAAGCGCTCGGAGACCTTCTCGACCGAGAATCGCTCTGCCGGAATGACGCGCGGCGTGTTGGCGGTCTTGATCGTCAGGATGAAGTTGCGCTCGTGCAGGACATGGTTGTGCTTGATGTTGTGCAGGAGCGCGGCAGGGGCGAAATCCGGATCGCTGGTGAGGAAGATCGCCGTGCCGGTGACCTGCACCGGGGCATGCGCGCTCTGCTTTTCCACCGACTTGACGAAGGCCGGCAGCGGCACCTCGATGCGCCGGGTCTTTTCGCGCAGGATCTTCGTGCCGCGTGTCCAGGTCCACATCAGGACGACGACGACGCCGGCGATCATGACTGGCACATAACCGCCGTCATGCACCTTGAGCAGGTTGGCGCCGAGGAAGGTGAGTTCGAGCAGGAAGAGCGGCAGCAGCACGGCGGCGGTGGCCAGCAGCGACCAGCGCCAGCGCTTGCGCAGGAACTCGAAGGCGAGCACGGTCGTCACCACCATCGCGCCGGTGACGGAAATGCCATAGGCGGTCGCCAGCGCTTCGGAGGAGCCGAAGATGAAGACCAGCATCATGACGCCGAAGAGCAGCACCGTATTGACGCCCGGCAGGTAGATCTGGCCGGTCTGGGTTTCCGATGTGTGGAAGATCTCCATGCGCGGCAGGAAGCCGAGATGGATCGCCTGGCGCGTCAGCGAGAAGGCGCCCGTTATGACGGCCTGGCTGGCGATGATCGTCGCGAAGGTCGCAAGGACGACGACCGGCAGCAGCGCCCATTTCGGGAACATCAGGAAGAACGGATTGGCGATCGTCTCGGGATGGGCGAGCACCAGAGCGCCCTGGCCGAGATAATTCAGCGTCAGCGCGGGAAAGACCAGACAGAACCAGGCCCACTGGATCGGCCGGCGGCCGAAATGGCCGAGATCGGCGTAAAGCGCTTCCGCGCCCGTCACCGTCAGGAAGACCGCGCCCAGAACGACGAGGCCGACATAGCCTTCGTTATACATGAACAGCACGGCGTAATACGGGTTGAAGGCGGCAAGGATGCCGAGGTCGTCGCTGATATGGTTGATGCCGCCGACGCCCATGACGATGAACCAGAGGGCGGTGATGGGACCGAAGAACTTCGACACCGCCGCCGTGCCCCAGGACTGTACGGCAAAGAGCAGGACAAGGATGACGACGGAGATCGGAACCACATAGTCGCCGAGCGTCGGCGTCACCAGCTTCAGGCCCTCGACGGCCGACAGGACGGACAGCGCCGGCGTGATCATCGCATCGCCGATGAAGAGCGCAGCGCCGGCAGCGCCCATGAAGAAGAGCACGGTGGCGTGGCCACCCGCCGTCTTGGTGAGCAGCGCCAGCAGGGAGAGCGTGCCGCCCTCGCCATGGTTGTCGGCGCGCAGCAGGAAGAGCACGTATTTCAATGTGACGATGATCGTCAGCGTCCAGATCATCAGCGAGATAAGGCCGACGACCTCCTCGCGCACGAGACCGTCATCGGCGACCGGACGCAGCGCCTCGCGAAAGGCGTAGAGCGGGCTGGTGCCGATGTCGCCATAGACGACACCGACGGAACCAAGGGCGAGGAGAAACAGCGTGCGCGCCCTGCTGCGGGAATGCGGAGCGCTAGCGGCATGTGCTTGCATGGGACGATCAGGCCTAGAGCCAGCCTTTCCAGCGGAAGAAGAAGAAGGGAACGATTGCCGACAGGACCATGGCCGCTAGCGTCAGCGGATAGGCGGCAGCGATGCGCAGTTCCGGCATGAACTCGAAATTCATGCCGTAGATGGAAGCGATCAGCGTCGGCGGCAGCAGCACCACGGAAGCGATCGAGAAGATCTTGATGATGGCGTTCTGCTCGAGGCTGATGAGGCCGAGCGAAGCATCGAGCAGGAAAGTGATGTTGCCGGCGACGAAATTGGCGTGCTCGGACAGCGACTGCACGTCCCGCGTCACGGTGCGGCAGAGTTCCAGGCTGTCGCGATCGGACTGCAGCCCCGGCAGGCCGTGCAGGAAGGTCAGGACGCGCGAGAGCGACATCAGGCTGTCGCGCGTCTTGGCGACGAGGCGATGGAGCGCGGAGACCTGCACGACACGGTCTTCCAGATAACGCGGCGGGCGGCGGCTGAGATGCCGCTTGTCGCCGAACACTTCGAGCGAGAGCTTGTCGGCACGCGCAACCGCTGTTTCGAGAATTTCGGCGGTGCGGTCCGCGACGGTCTCGAGCAGCCGCGTGATCATCACCGTCGGCGAGCTGCAGCCGCCCGGAATGCGGTGCATGGCGCTCTTGAACAGGGAGAACGAGCGCGGCTCGGCATAGCGCACCGTCAGCAGCCGGTCGGGCATGAGGATGAAGGCGACGTCGGTGAGGTGCGGCAGGCTGCTTTCCGCCTTCACCATCAGCGAGGCGGTCATGTAGGCCGCGCTGCCGTCCGTGTAGAGGCGGCTCGACGGCTCGATGTCCTTCAGCTCATCGCGGGTCGGCACCTCGATCGACAGGATCCGCTCGATCAGCGCCTCCTCGTCGCGGCTGGGTTCGAGCAGGTCGACCCAGACGGCGCCGGCAAGCGCTTCGGCGACCTCAGAATCGGTTGCTACCGGCAGAGTGCGCGCCTCGCCGTTGGGACGGAAAACCGTGATCACCGGCGAGTGGCTCCGGGAAGGACCATCGCTCACACTCCTGATTGGACGCCACCTTTCAGCGGTCGGCCGCGCATATTGCGCGGCGCAACATAAAAAGCAAGGCCGTCACCGGCAACCTCCCGGGACGCGAAAGGTTCGGTTATTCGAAGACGATGGACGGCGCGCCGCGGGCGCCCTTGCCTTCGATTGCCTGCAACTCCTGCCAGACCCGGGTGGCGATGGCGCGATAGGTCTTGGCGGCCGCGCCCTCCGGATTGGAGACGACGACGGGCGTTCCGGCATCCGACGTCTCGCGGATGTCCATGGTCAGCGGCACCTCGCCGAGGAAGGGCACGCCGATGCGCTCTGCTTCCTTGCGTGCACCGCCGTGGCCGAAGATGTCGTAGCGGTTACCCGTATCCGGCGCGATGAAATAGCTCATGTTCTCGACGAGACCGAGCACCGGCACCTCGACCTTGTTGAACATGTTGAGACCCTTGCGCGCATCGATGAGGGCGAGGTCCTGCGGGGTGGAGACGATGACGGCACCGGCGAGCGGGACCTGCTGGGCCATGGTGAGCTGCGCATCCCCCGTGCCCGGCGGCATGTCGACGACGAGCACGTCGAGATCGCCCCAGGCGACCTCGCGCAGCATCTGCATCAGCGCCGACTGGATCATCGGGCCGCGCCAGATCATCGCCACCTCCTCGTCGACGAGGAAGCCCATGGACATGACCTTGATGCCGTAATTCTCCATCGGCTTGATGGTGCGGCCTTCGAGCTGCTGCGGTCGGCCGGAGATCTTCAGGAGCCGCGGCATGGAGGGGCCGTAGATATCGGCATCGAGGATGCCGACGCGAAGGCCGTTCGCCTTCAGCGCCAAAGCGAGGTTGACGGAGGTGGTGGACTTGCCGACACCGCCCTTTCCCGAGGCGACCGCGATGATGGTGCCGACGCCGGGAATGCCCGATTTCGCGCGCTGCTGCGGCTGGCCGGATGCGGCATGGGCATGGCCGGCATGGCTGTGGGCATCGCCGCGGCCCGGCGGCGTGGGCGCGCGCGCGGCGGCGGGGCCGGAAGCGGCGCGCTTGTCCGCCGTCAGCGCCACCGTGGCGGCCTTGATGCCGGGGATTTCTTTCACGACGCGCTCGGCGGCGGCACGCATCGGGTCGAGCTCGCGGGCGCGTTCGGCCGGCACGGTGATGGAGAAATAGGCCTTGCCATCGGAGATGAAAACATCGGAGACGAGGCCGAGGTCGACGATGTTGCCGTCCATGTCGGGGCCGCGCACCGTGCGCAGCCGTTCCAGCACCTGTTCCTTGCTTACGTCAGTCATGAAACCCTCGATCGACCCGTCGCGGCATCAGGCCGCGGCCCTCTTTCCCGTAGATAGTGCACGGGAAGGCGCGCGCCAAACGTTTTCGCCCGCGACCGAAAGCCTCGGCGCCCCTTCAGGCGATCAGCCCGCGGCGAATGGCCTTGACCACGGCCTGGGTGCGGTTGACCGCTTCCAGCTTACGGGTGACCTGGTTGAGGTAGTGGTTCACGGTGTGCTCGGAAAGGCCGAGGATTTCGGCAATCTCCAGGCTGGTCTTGCCCGCCGCCGTCCAGCTGAGGCACTGGATCTCGCGTTCGGTGAGGACGACCTGACCGGATTTCCAGGCTGCGCCGATCTCTGCCAGACGGTTGAAGAGGTGGATGGAGATCATCTGCAGCATCAGCCGCTCGTCGCGGCCGAGCGCCGGGTTCTCGCCGCCCCAGACGATGGCGCCGCGATTGCCGAGCGCATCGTGCACCGGGAAAAAATGGCCGACCAGCATGCCGTGGCCGGTCATGACGTCGAGCAGTTCGGTAAAGTCCAGCGACTCGGAGGCGTCGCCGATCCATTCCCGCATGTCATAGGAAAACGGCACCGTGGTAAGCCGCAGCTTGCGGATGCCGGCGCTGTGGCGAACCATGCGCAGGGCATCGTATTTCGCCAGGATTTCCTGCGGCCAGTTGCTGACGATGGAGTAAGCCGACAGCTTTTCCGCCTCGAAACCCGGCAGGTTGAAGACAATGAAAAATTTGAGCCCGTATTCTTCGCACTTGCGCCGCATATAGCGCACGATGTCGAACTGCGTTTCGAGAGCGGCGATCTCGCTGCCTTCGTCCCGTAGCTGGTTGTCGGTGCTGCTCGTTTCGTCAGCCGTCATGGTTCCCCGCAATTTTATTCTTAGCCTTGGGCATTTGGAGCGGAACCGCGCGCATTCCAGAAAGTCGCAAGGTTTTTTTATACATCAGTTCAAAAGCCCAGCGCGAATCGCCTTGGCGACCGCCTGGACACGGTTGACGGCATCAAGCTTGCGCGTCGCCCGGTTGAGATAATGATTGACCGTATATTCCGAAAGGCCGAGGATTTCAGACATTTCCACGCTCGTCTTGCCGGCGGAGGCCCAGGACAGGCACTCGATCTCGCGGCGTGAGAGCGAGACGTTCTGCCGGCGGCCGGCCCGCAGTTCGACAACCTCGGTGAAAATGAGGTTCGCGACGGCGTTGAGCTCCGCCATTTCCCGCGGATTGAGCGCTTCGCGCGTGCCGCCGAAGGCAAGCGCTCCGCGCAGACCGGCCGAATTGTGGGCCGGGAAGTAAGCCCCGCGCGACAGGCCGTGCCGTTCGAAAAGGCCGGCCGCGATCGCCGCCTTGCCGTCGGGCCGGCGATGGTTCGTGCGGTCGGCGTCGTAGGTGAAGGGATTGGTGCTCTGGCGCAGGCGCTCGATGACGGGGCTGCCGAAGATCAGACCGGCATGGTCGTAGGTCTTGAGCATTTCGTCCGGCCAGGACGTCAGCAGCACATTCGAAGAGAAGTCGGTCGAGGTTTCCGACGGCACGTTGATCAGGAGATAGCCGCGAAGGCCGTAGTGCTTGGCAAGGCCATCCAGCGTTTCGGCCACGTCCGCCTGCGAGCCCAACGCCGCAGGCCCCGGGTCCCAGCGGTGCCGGAACTGTGCAGATGCCGTATGAAATCGATCGGCCATATCCATCTTCCTTCAGCACGCACGCGCCCGTGCGGCAAGAAACTGCCGTCACAATGCACTGCTTGCCTCAGGAACCCCCGTATCCCAATGCAAGTATGTTCGATGAACCGCGCCTCAAGTTCGCGGTGAGCGACGCAACTCGTGAGCTGGTCGTGACGGAAGCTAATGATGCCCCTACTCCGCGTCCAGCGCGATTTTCTAATTTACCGTAAAATGGTGCCAGAAGACAACCATGCCATCATCCGCGGACTTTCTTTCTCGACTTACCGTTGCGGACCGAGACGAGCGGTCAATTCCGCCATGATGGCGCCGGCCGCATGACGCACGCGCGGCGCCCAGTCGTCAAGCTGCGCCTCACCGACGCGGTAGGCCGGCCCCGTCACGGAAACACCGGCGACGAGCGCACGGCCGGCATCGAAAACCGGGGCAGCGACGCAGCGAATGCCGGGCTCGTGCTCTTCCCGGTCGAAGGCGATTCCGCTTGAACGAATCGTTGCCAGTTCAGCAACAAGCGCCGTCCGGCTGGTAATCGTCTGCGGCGTGAAGCGGCGGAATTCCAGCTGCGACAGGAGAGCGTCGAGCGCTTGGGCATCGAGTGCGGCGAGCGCCGCCTTGCCGACACCGGTACAATAGACCGGCGAGGCGTTGCCGATCTGCGAGTTCATGCGCACGGCCTGCCGGCTCTCGACCTTGTCGAGATAGATGATTTCCCGGCCGCGCAGGACGCCGAGATGCACGGTCTCGCCGGTCTCCCGGTGCAGCACCTCAAGGAAGGGCGCGGCGACGGCGCGGAACTCGTTGCGTGCCCAGCTGGCGGATGCGAGCTTGAGGAGCCGCAGGCCCGGCACATAGGCATGGTCGGGGCGCAGCTCCAGCAGTCCCTCCTGCACGAGATGGGAGAGCTGGCGGTGCAGCGTGCCGCGCGGCTGACCGCTGACCGCGAGCACATCGGTGAAACGCATGGGGCGCTCGGCGAGCGCCACCGTCTCCAGCACCGCCATCGCCTTGCCGAGCGTGCCGGTGCTTCCCTCCTCGTCCCGTTCGTTCGTCATTGTCGCAGCCCCCGGCCATCCCTTGACAGGCCGGCATCGTAGCGGAATAATTCCGAATAATCAAACTCAGTTCCAAATAATGGAATTTATGGGAGAGTGCCGATGACAGGCCGCTATCCGGATCTTGCAGGACAGGGCGTTCTCGTCACCGGCGGCGGCTCGGGTATCGGCGCGGCGCTGGTGAAGGGCTTTGCCGCCGCTGGCGCCCGCGTCGCCTTTCTCGACATCGCCGAGGTGGAAAGCCGCAACCTCGTCTCGGAACTCGACGGAACGGTCGAGCATCTCCCCCTCTATATTAGGGCAGATCTGCGCGACATCGATGCACTGCGTGGTGCGGTCGAACGGGCCGCCACCGTGTTCGGCGGCCTTCGCGTGCTCGTCAACAATGCAGCGCGTGACGACCGGCACGACCTCGAAACCGTCGAACCCGCCTATTGGGACGAGAACCAGGCGGTGAACCTGCGCCACCATTTCTTCGCCGCCCAGGCCGTGGCGCCGCATATGCGCGCGGCTGGCGGCGGGGCGATCGTCAACTTCTCGTCGATCGCCTTCCTGCTCAACATGGGCGAATTTCCCGGCTATGCCACCGCCAAGGCCGGCATTGTCGGCCTCACCAAGTCGCTTGCCGGCCGGCTCGGGCCGGACAATATCCGCGTCAACGCCATTCTGCCCGGCATGGTGCTGACCGAGCGGCAGAAGCGCCTGTGGATCGACGAGGACGCGGTGGCCGGCGGCATCGCCCGCCAGTGCCTGAAGCGCTCGCTGATCGCCGACGACATGGTCGGCCCCTGCCTCTTCCTGGCGTCGGACGCCTCGGCCGCCATAACCGCACAAACGCTCATCGTCGACGGAGGCATGCTCTGATGACCACACCCGATACCGCCCCCGACGCCGCCTATGCCGCAGTGGACTGGGGAACCTCCAGCTTCCGCCTCTGGCTCGTCGGCAAGGACGGCGGCGTGATTGCCGAGCGCCGCAGCGGCGAAGGCATGACAACCGCCGCCCGCACCGGCTTTGCCGAGGTGCTGCAAGGCCATCTTGCCGCCGTCTCGGCCCCCGCGGACCTGCCGGTCCTCATCTGCGGCATGGCCGGCGCCAAGCAGGGCTGGGTCGAGGCCGGTTATCTCGATACGCCCGCCGCGCTTGCCGACATTCCCGCCGCGGCCGTGCGCATTCCCAGCGTTTCCGCCGACATCCGTATCCTGCCCGGCCTTGCCCAGCGCGATGCGGCCGCACCCGATGTCATGCGCGGCGAGGAGACCCAGCTGCTCGGCGCGGCCGACGCACTCGGCGACGGCGACCACCTCGTCTGCATGCCCGGTACGCACAGCAAATGGGTGCGCCTTTCCGGCGGCAAGGTGGCGGGCTTCTCCACCTTCATGACCGGCGAACTCTTCGAGGCGATTGCCAAGAACACCATCCTCAGCCACGCCATCGCCGAGGCGGGACCGGTTGCCGGCGACAACGCGGCCTTCCGCGCCGCCGTCACGCGCATGGTCGCCAATCCGGCGCTGGCGACGAGCCAGATCTTCTCCGTGCGCGCCGGCTCGCTGATCGCGGGGCTTTCGCCCGTGGATGCCAAGGCGCGCCTTTCCGGCACGCTGATCGGCCTGGAGATCGCCGGCGCTCTCTCGCTCGTCGCCGAGGGCACGCCCGTCGCGCTCGTCGTGTCCGGCGGGCTCGGCGCACTCTACAAGGACGCCCTTGCCGCCGCCGGCATCTCCCCGTCCGTCATCGACGCCGACGCCGCCGTGCGCACCGGCCTTGCCGCGGGCGCAAGGGCGCTCTGGTCCCTCTGAACATGAACTGCAACGCGCATCCGCCCATCCCGGACGCGCTCTCCGAGAAAGCTGAACCGATGAACCGCATCCCCTTCCCCCCGATGAAGTACCCGCTGATCGCCATCCTGCGCGGCCTGAAGCCGAGTGAGACCGAAGCCGTCGTCGGCGCCCTGATCGAGACGGGCTTCACCGCGATCGAAATCCCGTTGAATTCGCCCGATCCCTTCACCTCGATCGAGACGGCCGTGAAGATGGCGCCGGAGGGCTGCCTGATCGGCGCCGGCACCGTGCTCACCGTCGCCGATGTCAACCGGCTCGCCGACGTGGGCGGGCGGCTGATGGTGAGCCCGAATGTCGAGCCCGACGTCATCTCCACCGCCGCTGCCAAGGGCATGGTGACGATGCCCGGCGTCTTCACCCCGACGGAAGCGCTCGCCGCCGCACGCGCCGGGGCAACGGGCCTCAAGTTCTTTCCCGCCAGCGTGCTCGGTCCGGCCGGCATCCAGGCGATCAGCGCCGTGCTGCCGGCCGAACTGGAGATCGCGGCCGTCGGCGGCGTCTCGGAAAGGAACTTTGCCGACTATGCCGCCATCGGCATCCGCAGCTTCGGCCTCGGCTCCAGCCTTTACAAGGTCGGCATGGGCGCCGACGAGGTGCGCAGCCGCGCTCGCGCGACGGTCGAGGCCTATGACGCCGTCTATGGAGGCAAGAAATGACCGAGATCCATTCCTTTACCGGCCGCACCCTCTGCGAGACGGCCTCGCAGCTCGGCGAAGGCCCGACCTACGATCCGGCGACGGGCAAGGCCTACTGGTTCGACATTACGGGCCAGATGCTGCATGAACTGCATCTTGCGACCATGACCAAGGCGACCCATGCGCTGCCCTTCCTCGGCAGCGTGCTGGCCGTCGTCGATCCGGAGCGCCAGCTCATCGTCTCCGACCGGGGGCTTTTCCTGCGCAAGGTCGCCGATGGAGCGCTCAGCCCCTATGTCACGCTGGAAGACCAGCCGCAGAACCGCTCCAATGACGGGCGCGTCCACCCGTCCGGCGCGCTCTGGGCGAGCACGATGGGCCGCACGGCGGAAAAACATTCGGGTGCGATCTACCACATCGCCGGCACGACGGTGACGAAGCTGTTCTCCAACGTCACGATCCCGAACGGCATCTGCTTCTCGCCGGACGGCAGCACCGGCTACTTCACCGATTCGCATGTCAACCACCTCATGCGCGTCGCGCTCGACCCGAAAACCGGCCTGCCCGTCGGCACGCCCGAAGTGCTCAGCGACGAGACCGGCACGCCGGGCGACATCGACGGAGCGGTCTGCGATGCGGACGGGCTCATCTGGAATGCCCGCTGGGGTGCGAACGCCGTCGATGTCTACACGCCCGACGGCACGAAGATCGCCCGCCATCTGGTGCCGGCATCGCAGGCCAGCTGCCCGGCCTTCATCGGCGACAAAGCCGATCGGCTCATGGCGACATCGGCCTGGCAGGGCCTGGAGGCGGCCGGTCACCTTGCCGATCCGCATGCCGGCCAGACCTTCGAACTGGGCGTTGCGGTGAAGGGGCGTTTCGAGCCGGCATTCACGCTCTAAGGGCTCATCAAGCCGGGAGCGGCCTGCGATCCCGCGGCCGCTTCCTGCATCAAAAATGCATGGCAGCCATCAAAAAGAAGGCAATTTTTATCGGAACCAAAGCCCGGGGTCGTCGTTCCTTGTCCATCAACCGGTGTGGACGGTCCCTTTTCAAGACCGCCCCGCCTTGATGCCAACGAGACGAAAGGCAGGTTCAAAATGACCAAGAAATTTCTCACTTCCGTTGCCGCTGGTGCCCTTTTCCTCGGCGCGGCCATTGCCCCGGCAGCCTATGCCCAGGACACCAACCAGCCCGCCGCCGGCCAGACCCAGACGATGGAGCAGCAGCCGGGCATGACCGGCGATGACGCAACGGGCACCACGCCCGGCGACACCGCTGCAAACCCGACCACGCCTGCAACCGAGGATACGGCCCAGACGCCGGCAACGACCCCGACCGAGGACACGGCCCAGGCTCCGGCTGCCGGCGGTGACTATCTGACGGCCCAGTCGCCGGAACAGATCAGCGCCAACACCTATCTCGGCCAGGCCGTCTACAACAGCGCCGACGAAAGCATCGGCAAGATCTCCGACCTGATCATGGAGAAGGACGGCGGCATTACCGCAGCCGTCGTCGGTGTCGGCGGCTT
>VFQN01002669.1_pt1 | contig 26947 bp, 25 predicted proteins | sample 3512371 | NCBI WGS metagenome assembly VFQN01 (sample SAMN10412370, study PRJNA504923) | tailings metagenome | isolation source: Replicate 2 from Balatoc abandoned mine | place: Philippines: Itogon, Benguet | collected 2017-08-28
CGCTCCACAGAGATTCCTTCGATGTTCTTCTCCAGCTGAATATTTTTGTTCTTCAAGTCTGCGTACTTCTGCATCAATTCTTTCAACTTTTCTGTGATTCCCGTCACTTTCGATTCCAGGTTCTTGATTACTTCTTCCTTCTTGGTTATCTCCGATTCATAAAATTGCTTCCCTTCTTCCTCTTGCGCTTCGATTTGTGCTTTCGACTCACTGACTTCATTCAACTCGGCCTGCAATTTCGCATACCCAGACCGTAACTGTGCCAGTTCTTCTTCAGACTTTAGATCTAGATCATCCCTTACTTCGGCTGCTGTGTGATGCTTTTGTTGCAATTGTTGATACTTAGCACGCAGCTCCTGATATTGCTTCACCTCGGTTTCATGATCGGCAGTCATTCCCTCGATGATTTTCTCAAGCTGAGTGTTTTTATTCTTCAAATCTGCGTATTTTTGCATTAACTGCTTCGCCTTTTCAGTGATTCCTGAGACCTTTAATTCGAGATTTTTAATCACTTCTTCCTTTTCCGTTAATTCTAATTCATAATCTGGTTGCGATGCCTTTGGCTCGCCTGCTGTTTCAGCTGAAGGTGTAGAACTTAGCGGCTTCAAGTCGTCAGCCTTAGCAGAGTCATTTTTCGGTGGATTATCCATGTTTAATCGCGAGATGCTCGAGAACCCCAGTTTGTTGATCGAACCACACAAAACGATGAATCGTATTGTCGTTCTTTGTCGTTCTTTGAGGAAGATCTTTTTAATTTACATCATTGTCGATAGGAAAGGTAGACTTCCAGACTCCCGAGGAAGGAAGACACCAAAACAAGTTTCGAATATGATTACTTTAGTTTACAAGCGTTTTTCTCCAAACAACTAATCATTCAACGCTTTCAATAGGTATTTAGATAAAATTTATAGATTTGACAGACTATCCTTCGCTCAAATAGATATGAGGTATAGCTATAAATCCAGAAGTACCGTACTGCAATCGCTCAAATTTGAATATGTAAATTGATCATTTACTATTATTACCAACATGCGAAGTGTGTCTTCATTTTGAGATTGACCCCGCAGAGTTGGCAGGAATGTGTGTCATGTTGCGTTATTTTGCCAGTTTTAAGTTCTTCGGACAGATAAGCTGGTGTAAATCGTGGTGATATTGGTGTGTTCGAGATAGCCATTCTTGTCTTGCTAGGGTTTTTTGTGCGATTGGCTTCACTGTTTTCGCAACCACTTGAGTTTGTTGGATTTAATTCAAGGGTACCGTGTATCCTGTTCCTAAGAACTAAAATACAGACAAGTTAGATACTCTTAACGGTCATGCGACTCGCAGACTTCGTTAATCATCCTGTTTCCGATGAGTACTTGAATTCATCTCTCAATGTTTGTATCACTCCTAAGTTCTGAGTTGACTGGACGGTATATGAAGAGGACAAAAAATGTAGATTCGAAGAATTTAGAGATAAAGAGAACCCTGAATGTATTCCCTCTTCACATGGTTGAAGAAACTTTAAGAATCAAAAACTGAAACATCAAAAAATTGCTGGGCAAAAAGTAATGCTCTCTGACTGGGAATCGAACCCAGGTCTCCCGCGCTCTATGAGGAGCGTGAGGCGCCGTTTGACAGGCGGGTATACTGACCATTATACTATCAGAGAACTGCTGATGTCAGCTACGTCCCTACGGCTAATAGATATAGCCATTTTGTATTAGTGATGTACTTTTCCAATTTTTATTAATCATGAAGTTTCCCTTGATTTTGATTTGCATTGTGTTTCTTTCGAAAGTAGACTTGTCTCCATCTCTCTTGCTCCATTCTTTTGGAAAAGGATGGTTGAGTCGAGGAGTCATGATCTCGCGAAATTCCTGGACAGTCTCCGAGCCGAACGAGTATCTCTTTGGTCATATCCAGGAAAGTCATCAAGGCGATGGTCCCCTAGAATTCCAAAAATCGTTAGCGGCAAAGGCTAAGCAATTTTATGATCCACTCTCCACTTTATCTAACGAGAGAGAGAAATGTATTCTTCTCGCAGTTGAAGTAACTCGCCCTCCACAGCAATATGCAAGCTTTACGACAGAGGAGTCATTATCAGAACTCAGCGAGTTAGTTGGGACTGCCGGACTTGTTGTCGACGGTTGTCTTATTCAGCGGCTACCTTCCATCCACCCTCAAACTTACATCGGCACCGGCAAGATAAAAGACCTCTGTCAATTATTAAATATGACAAGGGTTCAAACCATCGTCGTCGATGACGATTTAACATCGAAACAGCAAAGAAATTTAGAAGAAGAGCTTGAAAAAGCTGGTTTTAATCAAGTGAAATTATTAGATAGAACTGCAATCATCCTTGAAATCTTTGCACAACATGCTAATTCAAAAGAGGGTCAACTACAGGTTGAATTAGCAATGTTAGAATATCGTTTAACAAGAGGACCAAAGAGTCGTGGTGTTGAGAATGATCAAGGATGTGGATTTCGTGGACCTGGAGAAAGTAAGATAGAAACAGATCGAAGAGTCATGAAAGATAAAATATATGTAATGAAGAAAGAGATTGACATTTTAAGCCAACAAAGGAATCAATCACGTAAGAGTAGGTACGTTTCATTTGAATTCTATAGTCTTCTTTTTATTTTATTGATGATTTTCTGATATTTTATAGAGAGCGTCTTGAAATACCTGTAGTTGCTTTGGTTGGTTACACAAATGCTGGTAAAAGTACTTTGATGAACCAGTTAAGCAATGCTGGTGTCTTTGCTGAGAATATGCTTTTTGCAACACTTGATCCAACAACTCGAAAGATAACGTTACCTAAGAAATCGAAACAAGCGAGTTCTACCGCAGCATTGAAAGATGTTGATGAAAGAGGTCAATCCACTGATCTAGCAAAAGGACAAGAAATATTTTTATCAGATACGGTTGGATTTATTTCAAAGTTACCAACGAATCTCATCGCTGCATTCAGGTATTCCTTTGCTTATTTATTTTTCCCTTTTTAATATATCGCTTTTAGAGCTACATTAGAAGAAGCGAAATTTGCTGATATTTTAGTTATCGTTTGTGATCGATCAAGTAATGTCTGGGAAAAGCAACGACAAACTGTTTACAAAGAACTTGCGACATTACAGTGTGATCATCTTCATAAACCTGTTATTGAGCTTTGGAACAAGGTTGACCTCCTTCCAACTGTCCCTCAGGGAATAGATACTCAAAATATCGAAGATGTATCAGTCCTTGAGGGAAAGCCATTATCGTTGGAAGAGGAAATCAAACTAACAATTGAAGAAAGAAAAAAGCAGCAACAACTCCAGCAAGTCCAGCATCCTTTCGCTGTAGTAAGTGCATCAGCGAAGACAGGAGAAGGTATGAAAGAGTTGATTCAGACAATCGAAGAGATCATTGAAGAGACATTACAACAATCGATCACAATTCTAATACCTTATCAAGATAGTCAACATCAATCCCTACTCAATCAAATCCACTTACAAGGGAAGATTCATAACATCGATCATCTAGATGAAGGAAGTAGAATAGTGTGTTCATTACCACCTCGCTTATATGATCGTGTCAAGTCTTATCAACAGAAATAATGATAATGATGATGAGAGGTATGATAGTATGTAGTGAATCTTGTCCTCACATTTTGAATTAGATTTTGTTAGAAAGTTATGTGACCATTGATTCAATTTGACAAATAAACAAAACTTCTTTTCATGCAATTATTGACTTATTATTATTTAATATTTATTTCTATATTTATATTATATTCTTTCGATCACAAACTGTTCGTGTGTGACTATACCCTACTAAATCATTATATAAAAAATATACACGTAATTTCGTATCTATCACTACTCCCAACCACTTATACTCTCCTAAAGCTATTCTATATATGACTATCATTATGTCTCTGAATTAAACAACCATACCCAAATCAATCATCCAAACAAAGTTAAAAAAAAGGGACAGATAGTGGGAATCGAAGCCAGAAGCCAAGTTCGTATGTAGATGAGAATCAAAGAAGAAAACAAAAATCAAGAAAAAGAAAGACCCTCCCTCCAAAAAATGACTACAATAATTCATACAAAACATTAAAACAAACGAAAAGAGAGAAAATTGCATTTAATTACACATCAGTTTTGACTGAAGTTATGAGAGAGAAATGTTCAGATCGAATAATAAGAGTAACGCAATGAAGAAAAAAAGGCGAAGAAGAGAGGGAAAACTAATAATCCGCTTATGATAATAATTAATATTCATATGAAAGAATCATTCTTAACAAATCTAAGATAAATCAATCTCAACACTTTCTCCCTCTCCCCCTCTCTTTCTCTGCTGGCGACCATGATTAATCTTATCTTTGCCGTTATTCTGTTGGGAGCATACTCGCTAAATCTTCTTCTATCTCCGACGACCAACCACCACAAATACCACCTTCAGCCATAAGTTCAACTTCCATTAAATGATAATCTGATTCTTTTGGTGTTAAAAATTCTTTTAATGATTTACATTTACAACGTTCAACTTGTACGGTACTAAATAATTTATTAAACCATAATTCAACACTTTCAACAACTTCAATTAATAAATGTACATCACTTAATAAATCATTTTCACCATCATGCATAATTGGGAATTCACCAGCTTTTAATGTGCGATCTTTTAATGCTTTATCATTAAATGCTAATAACATTGCACGTAATGTTAATATTTCAGAAAATGTACGACTAATACGTAATATTGCATTATCTTGATGCATAATTTCAATATTAAATCTTGTTTGAAACATTTCTTCTAATGCTGATGCACGAAATGAAAACCAACCATTACTAACACGACTTGTATTATCACCACCATAGGATGAACGTAAACCAACACCTGTACCGTGTTCTTCAAATCTTGTATTAATAATCTTTGCTGCAGTTGGTTGACCATATAAACATGGTGTAGCAACACGATGAATTGTACCAGCAAATACTTTTTCCATAATCCATCCTTCGGTTGTTCTTAACCATGCGATATGATCAGGCATAACCTTTCTAGCAACAACAAATACTTTGACACCATGTCCTAATATCTTTCCTGTAGAAGATTTATCTGGTCGTGATTTTGCTGTGATTCCATTGGATCGAACAATTATATAAGGGACAACAACCTTTCTACCATCACCACTAACTTTAAACGCAGTTTTATCGACAACAGGATTTACGAAACTAGTTCTCATGGATCTTCTTTGTGCACCTGCACGGACTGAACTCACAGTATTATAAGGCACTTCGGTATACGTTCTTTGAAGTGTTGGTGGAGGACTGTTCGGTGAGCCAAGAGTATCACCTTCCATATTCGGAAAGAGTTTTGTCATTGTACTTCTTCTTACAAGGCCAGGTTTAGGAGAGGTTGACGCAGCTACAGGCTCTGTCATCTTTCGCTGAAGAGAGAATTGAGGCTCACGAGCAGTGGCTTTCAATGCTGTGGTCTCAGCCTCACCATTACTTGAATCGACAGAAGGTTGAGAGACAGCTGTAGCAATGCTGGAAGGAGAGGCAACTTGCACATGGACAGAGGAGCGACTCTTCGCTAATGAACTAATATTAGAAGGAACAAGGACTTGTTGAATGTCGCCTTTATATTTCTGTAAGAAAGAAGGAATGAGTTTGATATAAAACGAAACTATCAATAGTAAATCTTACCTTATTAATTTTTGGAAGTTTATATTCTAATTGAAGATCTTCTCCAAATTTCTTCTTTAATAATCTCATAATTCTTAAACAAGTCTATGAAAAAATTCAAATAAGATCTCCAATTCAGAAGACTTTAGCTAATATGGATCTCTTACCGCGTCTTTAGCTTGTGGATCTTTAGCACAAATATTTACTACAGCAGGATTGACTACAGCATCATAGATTGATACTTCCACATTTCCATCCTCTTTATCTTCATGTATTGCTCGTGCAGGTGTTAGAATCATAAACGGCCATTTATTAAATCCTAAATGTAGATCTAATGTCATTATTTGAATGGCTGAATGTGCACAGAGTAGAGCTAATTGCATCATTGGAATGTCTGAATGTTCACAGAGATTCACGAAAATCTTCTCTCCATTGGTTCTTAAAACCTTCACAACCCACGCAGGTTTTGGGGTAATGACAAAAGTGGAAGTGCTTGGAGCATCATTGCCATCTTCACTGTCTCTTCCTACTCCAGTACTGTCTTTACGGGCTAAGGAAGGATACGAAGGTAAAGAGGATGCTCGGTCATCTAGCATGGAAGTTGAGCTACGATCAACTGAAATATATCTGATAAGAACGTTTCAGAAAAAAGGATTAAACGCTTACGTTTTGATCCTCTTTCGCTTGCTGCGCCTGGGGCATGATCGCCAGTAAAAGCATGGAAGTTGAGCTACGATCAACTGAAATATCGTATTAAATGATAAGAACGTTTCAGGAAAAAGTTGTTTAAACGCTTACGTTTTGATCCTCTTTCGCTTGCTGCGCCTGGGGCATGATCACCAGTAAAAGTGGAATTCGCGTATTCAATATGTGCTTTAACAGCTTCTGACCATTCTCTTGCATCTTTTTCTGTGTCAGATTCCATTAAAATATCTTTTTGACCTTTGCGACTAATGACATAGATCTGCTTATCAGAGAATTTTTTAATATCTTTTGAGATAGTTGCATCAAATAATTCAAGTTCTCCCTATCAAAGGTATCATTATAATACTTAAGGAGAGAATTCCCATCTCTTACCTTTAAGATATCACCATAAGGGAAGCGATCAAGTTGTTCTTGATAATATGATAATTTCCCTTGATTTAAAACAAAATAACGTACTTGCCAATTTTTCACTAATCCACTACGAGCTTGCTTTCTTAACCATCCTCGTTTCAAGGGTGGTGCTGCTACTGAAGTCATTTTCAACAAAATTTATAATCAAACTCTTTCTTCCAATAAAATCAGTTCTCAAAAAGTTAACCAAGCTTGTAAACGTTACAACTAGCAAGGTTGAATGTGTTGTTGTATCGGGAGAGTCGTGCTCTTAGTCGTTGGTTGTGTTAGCTTGCTTGTGTTGTTAATTTGATCTTTTAGCTTTTTCGCTGCTTTCTCTTTCTTGGCGGAAGAATCAAATTTCCGCCAATATCAATTCGTGCACTTCAGGGTGCATTTTTCTTGCTTTTCTTACTAGATATGAGGTGAAAATGGAAGAAGACAAATAGTACTATCCCAATAGTAAGAATCAAATAAACTAAGCTCTCACTACAAAATTAATCGACTGGTACAGGCTTACGATGACGCAATTTCTCCCCTTTCTTTCCGCGAGGCTTTGGTTTGCGACGATGCTTATTATGACCTGGTTTCTCTCGCATCATTGAATACTTTGCTTTATCTCTTCTTGACTGCTCTTCATGTTCCTCTTCCTCTTCTTCTTCCTCTTCACCTTCTATTTCATCATTCTTTCCATCTTTTCTTCGAGTAAAGCCACATTTAGAGATTTCCTCCCTTCCATGTTCAGATTCGCCTGATCTTGCGTTACACTGAATAGACGCGTCTTGAGAGATGATATAATGAAACCAATAGCCTGGAAGGTATAAAATTTCACCCATAGAAAGAACAACCTACACGAACAATTCAAATCCCAGAAAAAGTAATATTCAATACCCACCTCAGTAGCTAAGGCATCATAAAGTTCTTTCCTTCTAGAGAGTTGACGACTATTCGACCAACGGATTTTTGAATGTCGTGCACTTGGATGTCCACGAGGGTATAGATCGAGCTTCGAGCATTCGGTTGGCGGAAGTAGTACATATCTGAGACAACAAGTAAGTACCGGCAAGAAGATTACGAAAAACACAATTACCGTTTCCTTCCTCGAACCATCGCGATATAGTTTTTATGTCCATCATAGTGAGCGGTAGCAGTTACTCCTTTCATTCCAAACCGGCAGTTGATTCCTTTCAACAAAGGCTGTAAGATAAGCGAAAAGGTAGAGAAAACACAAACCTCTATAAGGTACCGAAGCGGACATAAATAAAGAATCAACGGGTTCAAACATAGGTAAAGAAGATCGAATCCACTCTGTTCGTCCACCCTAAAATCAAGAGAAATCAAGTTGGTAATAAAATAATGAGAGAGAGGGCTTACTTCGTTGGCACCCACAATCATATAAAATAACGATTCAGATCCACTAATATCATTCTTTTGAACTTTTTCAGCATTTGCAACTTCAGAAACAAATTGTTTAAAGGTCATAGATACATCTCGTTGAGGTGGCCTCCAATCTGGGAAACGTCTTCTTGTTAGTGCAATATTCTTCACGGTATAATAGGTAAATTCATTTGTCATAGATTGTTCAATAACTCGAGGATGATGACCAAACTTATCCAATAGACTATCAATATTAAATGTTCCTCGAGCAGCAGCATCAAGATCAGGGATATTATAGAGCACATATGGAACTGCTATATCTCTGAGGATGTGTGCTAATTTCCTTTCCGTCTCATTCATGAAGTTAAGACGATATAAACCACCACCGCGACTTGGATGAGCAGGGGAACTCTTCCACATATATTTATGGGTATTGTTAGAAGGCCAATGTTTCAATAAATCTCCAAGTTTGTAGAATTTAGGGTATTTAGACTCGATCCGATATTGGGTATTATGATTCAACAATTGCTGGACTTCCATCTTAGATGGAAGGTAGCTGTTCACCTTATAACCCATATATCGATCATAATACTGATCCTTATTTAAGAAATATGCTGGAATGTCTAAATCATGAACGTTAGGTTCTAGGAGATCGTTAATAAGATTAATACGACTTTGTTCATCATCTGTACTTAACATAAGATACATCCACAATAAACATACAATACAAGCGATCATAATAAACAGGCATTTCCATATCTGACCACAACTAATTGCAAACTTATTGTTTCCTATCATTTTTCTTCAAAATTTTCCTGGTATTTATCATAATAAGGCGTTGCCTTTTCTTTTTGCAAGAAATGAAGTGGAAGATTTGTTTGCTTTATATCGCTCTTTTGCTTGTTCTATTGCTTTCTGGAGGTGACGGATATCGATTACAGGGATATAAGATCTTATCTAGAAGCAGTGCTACATTTTCTCGAAAAGAAAATGATCAGAGAAAGATAATAACGACCAATACTCTTCGGTCTGAGCTTCAGCAGTTTTTAACGCCAATTCAACGGAGTTTTGTGGCAGGATCTGCAATTCATGGGACATTGTTTACTTTGTTAAAATTTACTTCCCAAGGTTTCTTAACAAATGCCGGATTATTGCATGCTGTAGCATTGGGGATTGGATTATGGACTTTTCTAGGTTGGAAGGGTTGGTCGATTTGTATATCTTATTTGATACTTGGTTCACTGGTAACAAAGATAAAAATTGCCGAGAAAGAGGTAAGATTCAATTTCTTATGTCGATGAAGCTTAATAGAAAACGTAGAAATTAGGCATCGCAGAGAAGAGACACGGGGCTCGAGGACCTGAAAATTTATGGGGTAGCGCAGCAACGGCTATGGTTTCTGCTTTAAGTACCTATATCTTCCCAAAGTATGATCATCTATTTCGAGTCGCCTACGTTGCTTCGTTAGCAACCAAACTTTCAGATACTTTCTCTTCTGAGCTAGGAAAAGCTTACGGTCGAACAACATATCTCATTACAACATTGAAGCTTGTTCCGAAAGGCACAGAAGGTGCTGTTAGTCTTGAAGGAACTCTTGCTGGCATATTGGGAAGCATTTTCATCTCTTTATTTGCTTTTTCTTTAGGAGTTTTATCGAGGCCTTCAGAGGTCGTAATTTCGCTCGTCGCTGCCTTCATTGCAACCACGATAGAATCTTACATTGGCGCTGCAGTTCAATCAAAAACTTCTTGGCTTAACAATGAGCTCGTCAATCTAATTATGACCGTTATTGGTGCAGTGACAGCGGTCGCTCTTCATGCCCATTTCATCAAATGAAGCATTTTTAGTTCAAAAGAAAAATTCTTGATTATTACAATAAATGAAAAGAGAAGGGTCTAAGGCTTTTGAAGAGTAAAGACAAACTAAAAGATGTGGAGACGAACATTAGCTGCCCCTCATCATTTTCATTTTTTCTTACATCCACTCATTTATTTGTAATCTTTACTACTTGGAGATTTCGCTTCACCATAGCTTGATTTAGAGTCACTACCACCTGTTTTGCTTTCTGCTCGTTCATCAGCTTGACGAAGCTTCTTCGCCGCTCGGGTCATAACTTTATAGAAGCTATCGTAATCAGTACAAGCTACTAAATAGTCTACAAAATGAAGTAATTTTTTGTCTTTAATTTCAGGATCATTTCGAATTGCTGCTAATTCTCTGTAAAACTCGGGGATGGAAACATCTAATGATTCAATATAGGATGAAAGATTGGCTTCATAAAGATTTAAATATTGCTGATATAATTCATAGTATTGTAAATTTTGTTCACCAGCTATTGATTGAGGTGCATCATAGAATAAGTCAGCATTGCGAGCATAGAATTCTCGGAACGGCTCTATACAAAAGGTTTAATGATGAAGGAAAATCATCCAATTCCTGCTATCTTACCCATGAAATTTTTGCTCCAGCAATGCCGGGCTGCTTCTTCAACTAAGGCGTACTTTGGCATTTTAGTGGTTTAAGATTCTAGAAAATGAGGGAAAAGGTCGAGCTATTTTTTATCGTTTCTTTCTTTCTAATTTTTGGCTTAGACGCGAAAATTCGAAATCTCGAAATTGTCAGTATTTCTCTAATTGAGGACGCGTTGGTTGGCGAGTTTTCGGAGCGTTGGAGTTGGATTGGTTATTCTTCATTGATCTCACCACCTAGGCCTCTTTCAGACTTGTGTTACAAAGGCTTTCTGTTGTTTGTGTGTTCGTACTCTCCATCGAAATGACTTCTATTTTTCTTGTTTTCTTTGTTTGTGTTCTTATCATAAATGGGATAATTGCTTCTAAAGGAAGTCAGGAAAAAGACCATCCTTTGTCCGCTTCATCGATTCCAGCTATAAGCAAAGTGTGGATAATAAATTTACAAAGTCGATCAGAAAGAATGGAGTTTATGAGTCGTCAAATGAAAAATTTACGGATTCCTTTTGAGAGGTTTGAAGCCTTTGATTTCGGTAATGGGTCTGATAGTAAAACTCTTGAATCGTATCAACGACTACATCCTAATACAAAGATTAATCTAAAGTTAGTAGGAGAAGAATTAAGTAAACCAGTTGATTACACGATGGCTCAGTCATGGGGCGCTGTAGGATGTTGGCAATCTCATCTTCAAATCTTCATGGAAATCGCCTATGGATCTTCCTCTCAATATCCTGGCCCTTTTTTAATCTTAGAGGATGATGTAAAAGTAACAACATCGATTACTAAATACCTAAATCATGATTATTTGAGTAAAGTTCTCCCAAGTAATTGGGAAATGATTTATTTTGATTATTTAGGATTAAAATGTCATGATGAATCTTCATCTAAAAATTATATTATTCATGAAGAATTTTGTAAAATTAATTTTACTTATGCTACAGGTGGTTATGTTATACGAAATAAAGAAGTTGCATTAAAATTAATTGAAGCAGGTAATACAGCACATTTATCAATTGCAGATAAGTACACAAATCCACTATTTCAAACGGAAAGAATACATGCTTATGCAATTTTAGAAAAAGTGATACATCAATTACCTCGAGCATTTGGATCTGATATTCGAACTTCTGCTGCTCTTGTCAAGACAATTGAAAAGTTTTATAGTCCAAAGAGTAATAATTCCTCCTCCACTCTTGCGAATAGACGACATAATCATACACGTCACTTACGGAAAATAGCAAAACCATGATTCTCATCGAATATATCAAAATTGATTGAGGATTCATCAGTTCCATAATGTCAATCTATTAAAATGTAGTTTTATTCCTATCGGTGATGATGAGAGGGCGGAGAGGGATACGTAGTTAGCAATTATTCGTACTACGTACTGTGAAAAAGTGATTACATTTTTTTCCTACATTAGATTTGTGATTTTTGATCTCTGTAGTTTTATTTAGTGTTGTTTTATTGTTTTATTTCTTTCCGTGTAGAATTTCTCCTATCAATATAACAATTAATTTCTATGGCTTCGATCGCTCGTTCTCAATTCCTTAGTAAGAGTTACAATAGCAGGCAAATCAAGTTTTCACGGCAAGCCCCACGTATGGAGACTTCATCCTAAATCCTTCTTCTGGAGCGAGACCACTTTATAGTTCCATCCTCAAAGTGATTACTGTAGCGATTTGTAATAGAAAACAATATCTGCCATTCTATATCTCAGAATCTCTTCCTCTGTCAAGCGATCAACAACAGAATAGCCTAAAGAATCATACAGATTCCTCGCGGCTGCATTATCTTTCAAAACATGCAAGTAAATTTCACTTTTTTGATACAATTTGGAAGATATAATTTCAACTAATCGACATAATTTACGACTCAATCCTTTCCGACGAGCGACTGGATCGATAGATAAGTTTGACAGATATGGCTGGAACTGAGATAAATCCTGAGAATTAGATTGAAATGGAGAAATAAAAGGCATAGGTAGAAAGCCATTTGGCTTTTCCAAACTTAATTCTATCAATCCAATGATCCCCGAAGGGTTTTCTGTGCTTGTGGCTGCAATTATAACAGCATCACGAGAAATTGATAAGGTTGGTTTTGATCCTCTATTACCTAGACGATTTTTATAGCCTAAATAATTTGAAATCCAGCACTCAGCGCGATCAAATGAATGAAGAACAGATTCAACAGAGCCAAATATCGCTTTCTCAATAATTGACATATCATCTTTCTTCAGGACGACCTTTGGCTTGAAAAAACACTTTGTTGACAATTCAGCAGCATCAAAAATATCTCTAGGTTCTAAAAGATAATATCTCCACATGGTTGATGAAATTTCTGGCAGAAACGGATGCAACTCTTCAATATTCTCGATTGGAAATAACTTGAATCTAGGCTTCAATTTCATCATCTTTCGAGAGAAAAAAGCAACAGATAAAGAGAAACAGAAAAATATTCGCAAAATCAAATGGAAAGCCATTGTCTCTTTGAATAATATTAGTTGTCAGATAATAATCAAAGAACGTTGAAATTGAAAGGAAATCTTTCCTTTGTTACAATAGATGCTATGACGCAAAATATTGAAATAGATCTTTAAGATTTTTCTCTGCACTTCGTTGAATTAAATCAAAAGAAATTAATCATGAGCGAGTTAGAACTTCAGACACAATCTCTAAAAGATTGGATGGCTTCGTGGGTTGAGGTTGGTAGTTTCCCGGGTTTAACAGTTGGCGTTTATAACGAAAAGAATGAAGAACTTTTCTATCATTCAGTTAGCAATGAAAATGCTTATAATCGCGATACTTTATACCGTATCTATTCCATGACAAAGCCAATAACTACTGTAGGTCTTCTTATTCTTCTTGAGCGTGGTTTAGTTTCTCTTGATGATGAAGTAAGTAAATTTATTCCTGCTTTTAGTAAGACACAAGTTCTCACAGGTGGTACAGTGGATAACTTCACCACTGAACCATTAAAAACACCTTTAAAAATTATTCATTTATTAACACATACTTCAGGTATTTCTTATGCAATTTTTGGTAATTTATTAGGTGATCAGTTATTAAAGAAGAATATTGGTAATGATTACGTGAATTGGTTTCATTCTACACCATTAGAAACGTTAGTTGATAAAATCGCTGAGTCACATTTAATATTTCAACCTGGTACACATTTTCATTATGGTTTATCAACCGATGTTGTTGGTCGTATTATTGAAGTCATATCAGGTGAAACATTAGATAATTTTATGCTGAAAGAAATTTTTCAACCTTTACAAATGAATGAAACTTTCTTTCAAGTACCAGAAGATAAAGTTTTAAGATTAGCAGAATGTTACGAAGTAACTACTGGTCATCGTTACAAGGTTTCTGAGAATCCTGAGAGAGATAGAGTTTCTAAGCCTATCATCTTAGCTGGTGGAGGAGGACTTGTTTCTACTTTGGTCGACTATTCCAAGTTTGCTTGTACCTTATTAAACAATGGAATTATCGGAAACGATCCAAATCGTCGTCTCTTGCGCGAGGAGACAGTTGCTTTGATGAGTCAGAACCATCTGATTAATGATGGTAACCTTTTAGACATGTCTTTTGATAAAGGTTTTAGTGAAGCGTATGGTCCAGGTTTAGGCTTCGGACTGGGCGTTTCAGTGATCAAAGATCCTACTGTTGTGAAAGGCGGATCTTTGGCTAGTGCCGGAGAGTATGGGTGGGGAGGTGTTGCAGCGACTTCCTTCACGATCGATCCAGTGAAGAAAGTGACAATTATCTGGATGACTCAAATGATTCCTGGCGCTGTGGCCTACCCAATCCGTGCTCAAGCTCGATGGTTAGTTCACAGATGGATCGATGCGTTTCAAAAGAACGAAAAACAGAAGTTACAAGGTTAATTCTATGGGTTAAATATTGTCGCTTTTTCTTTTTCGTTGTAGAAGTATGAGCTTTAGGGAGTAGAAGTCTGTGGTTCTTTGGTCGGATAGTTTAGGTTAAAAGGATATAAACAAGAATTCTAGAATTCTAATGAAAATTCGAACTACTATGTTGATTCCTTTGAATCATCAACCCAACTTTCTTCTACAACTTGTCTTACTCTACGATTGTACTCTCGTCGATCTCTTTCATATAATTGGGAGGCTTCAGCATTAGCAGGTGATGCAGGATTAGGATCACTTAATAATGATTGTATTGAAGTTAAGATCGCTGAAATATCATAAATTGGACTCCATTGATTTTGTAAAATATCTAAACAAATTTTACCATCATTATAAACATTCGGATGAAATAATTTTGATAAAAATTTCACTTGTGGTGGACGATTAGGATATTCTTCAGAAAATTCAAGTAATAATTTAAATACTCCACCTTCCCAAGGAGTATCATCTGGTCCTAAAATAACAGCTTGCCAAACCATAATATTATTATCAAAAGGTGCAGCTTGAATGCCTGTTGGAGGATCTTTTTGTAAACGTTTAAAGTCTTTTAGTAAACGTTTTCTAGCAGGTGTTGTCATTTCTATTTAAGATGAAATATGAAACTAAAAAATTTTCTACAACTTGAAAAATAAGAAGACCTTTCTTTGATGAGGGCGATGGAGAGACAGAATATTATGGAATACTAGACTGTTTCGAAAGAGTGAAGAAGTTTTCGTCACAAAGAAATGTGCAATTTAGGTTATGCACTTTCCACAAATCTATAACCTAAAATATAGGATTTCTCATTTCGACAAGAAGGAAGTGCGGCAATAAACCTGTGTAAGGTGAACAGTCCATACAAAGACAACAACGAGAATTTCCTCTTCGTTTCAATCATTATTATCTTGAAGATTCTCCACCCTTCCATTAATCGATTCACATTCTTTAATTTTTATCCTTTCAGTGATATTTTTTTTCTCAGGATTTCCTGTCAATTTTCAGTTAGTTTTTTTTTTCTGTTTATTTCCAGTTTTCAAAATCCTTTTACTGTGTTTTCCTCGTTAATTGGGTAACACCAAGTTGTACGGTGATAAAGAAGTTGATTATCAAGAAGATTTTTCGTTTTTGACAATAAATTTTTGTCATTCAATATTTGAGAGATTTTTATATTAGTTAATTTTTATTGCAAGTTTTAAATAGATTTTTGATATGGATAAAACTTTTTTAGTCTCTGATAATGTTCTTAATGAGCTGATTGTTGCTATTAGACAAGGGAAGGAGGTGGATGGTCATGATATCACCTCTATCAAGAGTGATATGATTCTACTCTATGGTAAAGACGTCGAAGAATTATCAGACGAAGTCATTGAAAGTAGCTTACGACATTATTTATTTTCAAGACAAACAGGAGAATCGAACGACAGAAAGTTTGATCTCAGAGAAGAAAGTGATATAAAGAAGGATGACGCCGAAGACATTAGCCGTGATTTTAACAAATTAGCAATTGAAGCTGCAAACTCAAACAATTTCTATTTTGAGGATTTGAATACTTCTTATCATGGTCCAACGTCCACATTCTCTGATCAAACAAGATCCAATCGCTTCTTCTCTGATGCATCATCTTCTTCAGTCCCTCGCTCTGACCCACTTGTCAATAACGAATTCTCTCAGACAAACTCCCCTCCTCCTGGTTTAATCCAACATTACACTCAATTGAGTCAGGGCTCTAACGATCGTCCCCTCGGCAGCGAATTACAACAATACTCGACAACGCATTCCCCTTATACTATCACTCCTCCGCAGCGACCGACAGGGCCATCTGCTTATCAAAACTCCAATCCAGTAAACGCTTTTCCTCAAGGCAATGGCGATTACCTTCAGGGTAGTGGAGGAGGTGGTAGTGGTTTAATGAATGCAAATCAAAGTGAAAATTCAGAGAAAGAATTCTTATCATTATTTTGGGAAATCTCGTTCAAATTATTTTATAATATTTGTTCTAGTACGTGTATTACTCGTGATTGTCTATATATTGTTGGAGGTAAGACGAATATTGAAATTATTAGATTGAAAACTTAATTCATTCCTTTCTCTGATAGAATTGTTATCCTTTATCGAACGATGGACACCTATGTTCCAGTCACCAGCTATTTTAATCGCTACAGACGTTGTAATTCAGGTAAGTCATTTGATAACGCGTGTTTATTGGTTTGTTTAATTTGTTTAATTTTGTTTTTGTTGTTTGATAGAGAGCAATGTATGAATTATCTGATAAATTTGTGAAAAAAATTGATTTACAAGGATTTGATATACAAAATCATTTTGATAGTCAACAAAATATTGAAGATTGTATTAGTTTATTATCAACTACAGCAATTCCATTATGTGCAAGATTACAAAATAATTATCAATGGAATTTGTCTTATTTAGACCCATCGAACTCTACTTTTACGAAAATGCATACGTTAAATCGTCAATTACAAGAGTTATTAGCATGGACTAGTCTTTCTGGTCAAGCTGCTATACCTGATTCCTTTGTGGAGATGTTACGATTTATTACCGTCCACCATGATACTGGTAACGGTACTAGTGGTGGGAATATGATGATGACAACACCTAGAAGTATGGCAACATTGGAAATGTTTGATAATTTATTAGTAACGAATATTAATGAAGGTGGTGGGAATAATAACAATTTAATCCCTGATTTTATCGCCTCCGTTGAGAATCGTATGATTCATTTCTTAAAGAAAGGTGCGGCAGGTTCCAATCTTCCAATGAATCAGAATCCTTATTCCAATCCGTCTACTAACGTGCCATGCTTTGATGATACGAATGTCAAACGATGTGGCTGTAACGTGATTGGGATGTCCTTCTATGAAGGTATTGATCTCGATTATGTTGCTTTATGTTTACTTCCACAGAGCCCACGACGATCACCATCAACTGAAGCAAATGAGGAAGCAATATTAAAAGAATTAGAAAGTGTTGTTGAAGTTGAATTATTATATGAAGGTGCATTAAAACATCTTCGTGCATGTATTAAAGAATGTAGTGTTGCAACGAATGAATTTATCTCCAATTTAATGAAACCACCTTCCATGATGAATGATTCTAACAATAATGTTCAAATTATGGATCCATCTTATGTACCAAAACCTAGTATTCATATCTTACAATCATTATCGAACGGTATTGTATTAGATGCAGAGGAAATACATAACGCTGGCGAGCAATTCATTAATTCCTGTAGTACGATAAAATCCGATCGTATTTTGAATCGTTTCCCCATATTATCAGCATTATTAAATAAAATTGAAGCGTATCATGAAGAAATTGATCGTGAAGAAAAAGGACGTATATCTAATTTACGTCGTATTGTGAAAAATTATGAAAAATTATTTCGTGAAAATGGTTTTAATAATGTAAGATCAATTACTAATCGATGTCGTTTTATACAATTAAAATTTATTGTATATGATAATCGTTATCATCGTCAAAATATTGGTTTTACTATTAATTTAGATTCATTGTTGCCAATACAAGGTACAGAATTATTAAGAAACATTATAAAATCCGATACAACAGGAAAAATACGTATTTATCTAAATACAATTAAAAAGTTTATTAAATCACATAAAATACATGATTCATCAAATGGTTATTTATCATTGTTTGGTTGGATGATTATGGCATTACATGTATTAATTAAGTTTAAATATTTATTTTATATTCATGGTAAATCCTATTGTTTACCACCTTCATCAAGTAATAACAACTCTATCAATGATGGTGATGATATTAGTTTAGGTGGTGGTTTCCCTGGAATGACATCTCAAGATATTGAATTAAGAAATGTTTGTGTCAATCAGTTACACCGTACGAGTATTATGGAGTTATTAGATCGATTTTTCCGTTATTATGTGGAAGAATTTGATACCTTTCGTCATGTTGTTAGTATTCGTAACGTTAATGATGTCATCACAAAGGCTTCTTGGAAGAAAAATCCCGTGTTGTGGAGATTAAGCGTTGAAGATCCTTGTGATCAGCTTGGAACAAAGAATGCATATGATTTAGGCGGAACTATATCACGTCCAGGACAGCTAACAGTAAGTCTTGATAAAATGCTCCTGTTTGATCAGAAGTAAAGACTCTTCTTCTTTTGCTTAGACTTACAAGGCACTTCGTAGAGCAGTGTATGGTATGCGTTCAATCTTAATCATGGGGGTTGAGGCTGCTAAGATGAATATTAAGAAATTATTTTCCAAGTAAGTGCTTTAATATATCTATCTCTCACGTATTTATTATTTTTCATCGTAGGACTGAACTAATTCACTTAGCCAGAAAGTCAGAGTATATGGGAGCTACTATCCCGCAACCAAAGCCCTGGCAGCCTTCTAAGAATCCTACAACCATCCTCTCACCTCGAGACATTCTCAAACCACTGAGCAATGAGATGATTCAGAAGATCGAATCATTAGATCTTTCAAACTTTGCGACAAGGCCAGTAGCAAATTCAACCTCTTACCATGACCTTACTTCCGAAAATATTAATTACGGCTTCCTTTCATCGCGATCAGAGTTAGCTTCAGGAGCATTTCCACCAGATATTACTCCTCGTTATCGCAGTGATAGTAGTGCTCATGGGTTTTCTCGGGTTATCTCGGAAGGATCTCTTTCGGGTATGTTAAACTCTCCACGTGATGTATTGAATTTGTCCAATCATTCAGTGACCAGTTCTGTTCTGATGGGTGGAGGGGAAATGAGATCTCCTATTTTCAACGATCCTAATGCACCATTTGGGAGTGGCTTCCCTCACAACCAATACGGAACGCCAGGTTCTGATTATTCCATGATGCGATCCAATTTAAACACGAATAATCCTTCAACAACCGCAAAGAGTAAGGTACCATTAATCCCCAAATTGGCATTACACAATTTAAATAAAGAAACAAACAATACATCATTATCTGCGATGACAACACCAAATCAAGAATCAAGTTGGCCTAACACTGCAACATCAACACAACCTTCTACACAGAGAAACTCTTCTCGTCCTGTTGTTCCTTCGCTTTCTTTACAAAATATTGAGAAATTTAAACAAGATCAAGGTGGTTCTGATAACTCAAATTGGCAACAATCAAGAAGCAGCGGATGGTTCAATCCTGAGAATCCTACTGCTCCAGTAGATAATTTAAATCCTCAAGCTGCTTCTCGCACTACTCCTAGAGATATGGTAAGTCCTTTAAACACAGCGAGAACGGTTGATAGTGAAACTAGTGAGAAAGAGGATCCAACCTCAGTGACTCGACATCCCAGTCAAGGCTCTCTCTTTAACAATGATTCTTCAAATACAGAATTTCCTAGCGGCATTGGAGCGATTGGTAGTGAGATTGCTGGAGGAAGTTCTGATTTTCAGAATCCTGTCAATCGAATCGACTCTTTTAATATCTCTTGGACAGGCTCAAGTCAGTTTGGAGGTGCGACTAATTTTAATGCTTACGAGGAACTTAATCGAGGACCAAACATGAATTCAAATTTTGGTCGTCCTGGTGGTCATAGTAACAACAATTTTAACCACTATCAGTCTGGTGGAGGCAGCGGAAATTACCACAATAACCCTAATGTGAACTATTCGAGTAGCAATAACAATTATCAGCTTGATTCGTTTCCATACGAGACTCAGCTGCGAGACTATCGCCCAAGAGGTGGTGGCGGAGGAGGAGGTTATAGTGGCCGTACTTACACTCCTCGAGGGCACCAAGCAGAGTATTACGGACTAAATTCAGCTCGCAGTGATTTAGGTGATAGCAATCATTCTATTCACTCACAATCTTCTCCATATTATGGAGGGGGCGGTGGACCTTATGGCGAGAGAAATAATTTTACTCCAAGACAACAACAATTTCAACAACAACACGGATACAACCAACCATCAAATTCTTACTCCAATTATTCGAACTTAACTTCTGGTCAACCTCCTATTGGATACAGCAATAATATGAACAATAATAATCCTAATTTCAATCAAACACCAAATAATCATTATAATTTGATGAATGGAAATCAATTCCAGCAACAACATCCTCCATCATCATCATCGAACTATCATAGCAATCCTTTCCATAACAATCATAACAACAACAATAATAATAATACCACTCAATCACAACCTTATCAGTCTTGGAAGCAATTCTAAACTATCCCTATACAAGTACGGTATTTACTTCATCCTCTTCTTCTTCTTTTCATTTTACTTTCGAAGTCCTAATTACTCAGATAATAATTTTTCAAAATTCTGAAAAATGATGTAGTTTATAGTTTATACGAAATTATTATTATGATGATTGTGGTTCCCTCCCCCCACTGGCTTACTTTACTCTCTTCCCATTTTTAGTCAGTCTTCCATTATTTCCTCATTCTTTTCTTTCAAGGAAATCACTAAATCGCATGCTCTTCTAAACCTTCAGTTCGGAGGGTGTGCTGAGATCTTTTTTGGTGTTTTCTTTTCTTTTTTTTTTGTAGAGGATATGAAAGTAGGGTTGCTAATAGAATATGATTTGAGCTAAGTAGTATGTACTTATTTTTACCTCTTGTCGTGTTTGATGTTGTTTCAAGGTGGTAGGTAGAACAAGTGCTTTCAATTTAAAGATGGAATTTTCATTTCCTTTCCTTTTGTTTTCTTCTCTTCTCTTTGATTCGATATTTTGGAAGTTGCTCTAATACTTTAAATGCATCTTGTTTCATGGTTAATGAAAAGAAGAGATATATAACTTTTCTTTTTGAGTATGTAGACTGTGTCTTTGATCTTGGATTTAGTCGTTTATACTCTTTCAATTTCTAACATTTACTCCACCAATCCCCTAAAAAACGATTATTAATCACCCAACCTTGATCATAGGAAACTTACAATAATACAATCTATCCGAGATAGTCTCGATTCTCAATATAGTAGTTCGAATCTGGGGCAAACATATTAGAAAGCAAAGTAAGTGCAAACGCTGCACCAACTAAGAGGATGATAGATGTAAAAAGAGCCAATACAATGTTAGAAGCATTGATGATTTGATTGGTTTGCAGCTGATTCGGTCGATTGAGACCATCTACTGACATCATATTCATGTTGGAGATATAAAAAAATCTCACTCTTTGAAGGATTAGTGAGTTATACTCGTTCAAATCTTCAAGATTGGCTATTCTTCTGGCGTTCAGATACTCTAACAGATCCAGTACAATTCGTCGATTTTGAGTAATTTGATTATTAATATTTTCAATTAATTGAACAGTCTCTGTCATACTATTAAAAGTATATATCTTTTTAATACTATTCGTTAGATTATTTTTATCTGGTAAGATTTCCTTTTCAACATACATCATTTCAGTTTTCCCAAGGATCTTTGCAATGGGTATCTTCGCTTTATTAAAGATTAAAAGATCCTTGAAAAACTGAAAAAGTCTTTGCCATGAAAATTCTGATATAATTCGTTCATAAGGAAGAAGATCAAAGAATTCACGATGACAGTGAGGTCTTAATAGATTTATTATGACCAGAACTGATTGAATCGTTGAAGGAAAGAAGGTTAGATTCCAATTGACTGTAATGCGATTCTCGGTAATCAAGATATCATTAATGAAAAATGAAGCATTTCTCAGACAATCAACTGTACCAAAATAAGAAGATTCTAAGTTGATGGGAGGGAAGGTGCTTAGATATTGAAGTGAAAGATTTCCTTGAGGATAATTTTGAAGTTGTGTTTTAACAGTGAAATCTTCACTGTAAGTCCATGAAAATCGATTTTTAGTTTCATCAGGAGAATCACTTTGTTGTGGATAAGGTGAGATAGGATTGTTCAAACTCTTCGGATGAAGCGTAACAAGGAAGTCTTCTCTTTTGATTAAGTCAATGTGAGCTTTTCGTTGATCTAGATAGTCAAACCTCCTCACTCCTTTGTAAATAAGGCAATACGACCAATTGGTCCCAAGCTTAAGGAGAAACAAAACTAGTTGACAAGCAATCATGAAATCTCTCTGCAAAAGTGTAGTAATAAAAAATGAACCAAGTTTGGATTCGAACTGCGCACAAAACGCTCAAAGTGCATAAATTGCATGAAACTTCTGCTTTCGCCTAATGATTTATCTTTATTAATTCAATAATCGAATAGTTTTACTATATTCATCTTTATTAATTTAGATGTTTGAAGAAGAAGAAAAAGAACAAATACTAATCATCAAAACAAACACATACTAGAAGAAAGAAAGAAAGAAAGAAAGAAAGAAAGAATTAAATAAACCAATCACAAAGGGAAAGAAAAGAAAACAAAAAAACTTTTATAGACATCAATGTTATTATGCTTTCTCTGGGATAGTTTTGAGAGGTGAATGACCATCATGATGATTGTCATTACTGTTCCCTCCACCACCTTTCTTCTTTGGTTTCTTTTTCTTCTTATCCATAGCTAGTAGGATCTGAGTCGAAGCTCTCTTCACCTTATCACGAGTTAACTCATCATCGTCAAGATCAGGGCCATTCTCATCCATCAAAGCATTACCGGAACCAACACCACCCAATATGCCACTGATTACATTACCATCTAACACAGAACTGTTATTAATGGAATAGATGTTATTTTCATCATTCATGTTCAGATCAATACGTTGATTATATGGACGAATCGTATTAATATTCGATATCGTTTCCTCCATCTCCCCCATCATCTCGAAGGAAGTATTCGCAAAGATACCAGGTTTCAATAAACCACTACCACCACCTGTACTCGCTCGAGTCATAACACCTTTCAGTGGTGATGCCGATGTCGTCTTCACAGGTGAGGTAAATTCAGTTAAATGAATACGTTTAATTTCATCTTCACCAGCTTTAATACGCTTTAATAACATATTAAAACATAAATCACATTCATGTAATGCATCAGATACTGTATCATCTGATATAATATAGTTTTTACCATCAATTTCTTGTCTAAAATTTTCTAATTTATCTTGTAAATGTCCTATACCAGCTTTCATGGAGATAATAATTTTATTTAAACGTTCATATTTTAATCGAGAACGCTCTAAACGTGTTGATGAATTACCTAATTGATCTTCATATGAATCAACCATTTTACGATGTTGTCCACCACCAATACCAGAATATTTTAATTCTTCAACATGATTTTTAATTTTCTTTTTTAATGTATTTAATGATTCAATTTTTAATTGATTTTCCTTCGTAACATTAATTAAATTTTCTGTTGTTGATTCTTGTGTAATAATCTTTTGTATTACTTCATTGACATCAGATACACCTGTAGCTTCTTTAATCTTTCGAAATGCATTTTCAAAGATAGATACTTTATTTTTACTTTCAATTTTCTCTAATTGTAATGTCTTTTGTGTTAAAGTATTCTTTAATTCTTGTTCAGGTGATGGTAACTTATTTGTTGATGATGATGTTTTATTTAATGTATCACGTAATTTTTCACGATATTTTATACGATCTAACATTGATTTTCTTAATTGTACGGTTGCATGTTTTTCACGTAATTCTTTTTCTCTTTTTTTTCTTTCTTCTTCATAAAATGATCGTACACCTTCTAATTCATGTAATGCTACTTCACGTGCATGATTGGCATCACCGGATAATAATAATAACTCTTCATAATCACGTTGTTTTGCTAATAATGTTTTCTCTATAGCTGATAATTGATTATCAAAACCAACACGTTCTTCATTTAGCCGTTGTAATATTGATTCATAAGTTTTCCGGATAGATTGTGATTCATTATATTTAATCATTGCTTTATCTAATTTATTTTCTAATGAACGTATACGACGTGTAAATTCATTATCTTCCATATGGGGACGTTGTGAATTTAATTCTAAATCTTTTACTTGATCTTTTAATATATCTAATTCTTTTCTTTGTCTTGTAGATGTTACACGATATTCATCATAAATTTTTCTTAATCGATCTACTTCTCTTTCAACATGCTTTAATTCATTTTTTTCATTGGTATCAGATAATGCAGTCTATTATTTTGGAGTGGGTTAGAGTTATATGTTGGATGTGAATGAGGGGAACTACCTTTGAAAGATGAGCAATTTTCTTTCTTAAATCTTTATTTTCTTCACGTAATCGTTTAATTTCTTCTTTATTTGCTGATTTATTTGCTTCTAATACATCAATATTTGCTGCACGATCATTTTCTAGATAGGAAGAGAAGTAATATGATAAGATGTAAACATTGCCCAAGAAATCACTTACGAAGAATTCTCATGCGTTCACGCAAGTCTTCAATTTGTTGGTTGATGGTCACCTCATCTTTCGTTAAGGTCTTCGCCATGATCTCTAGTTTGTTGACTGAATAGGTTGTGCTTCGGGATGTTTATGTGAGGCGTTTTCTCCGCCAAATGAATTTTTCTCCGGTTCTCTTATTCGAACTGAGTAAATAGACTTCAAAATCACCTTATTCCTCGTTCCTCTTTCCGAATTCTTGATGATTTGGGGTTGGATTGGCAAAGGATGTTGTGCTGTTTTGACGAGAATTCAAAATGATTGTGAAACTGCTCGACTGGGCATGGTCAGAGATGGGCAGAATTATACGATCGTTTTCAATACGGTCGTTTCATATATTTTTCTCATTTTTCCAATTTCCTTTTTTATTTCTAATTCGATGAGGTTTCATCTCACTGTCAAGGTTTGGTTTGTCCTTTTATTACTTTCTATATGGGTTATTGATTTATCTGATGGAATATTGAGTCATGATGGAATCCATGCAGAAATTCCAGATAATATCCCTGGAATTGATGAGGTCGATCCAGCCACAGGATATACGCGACTAATGAGAGCTGCTTCGATTGGTGATTTGGAATCTATCAAAAATTACTTAAAAGGTGGAGCGAGTACCAATATTCAGAACCATGAAGGAAATACTGCCTTAATGATTGCTGCTAAGAATGGTATGTATCACAGTAGCTTGCACCTGATTAACTCAGAAGCTGACCTCAATATTGTCAATAAGCATGGCATGTCTGCTTTGCTATTAGCAGTTTCTAGTGGTTTTAACTTCATTATTATGTCTCTTGTGAATCATGGGGCGTTTATAGACTCTGCCACGCCAGATGGCACCACCGCCCTTATGATGGCAGCACAAAGAGGGGATTTTGAAATCGTGAAGTTCCTCTTAGAAAAAGGTGCAAATATTAATTTAAAGAATGAGGAAAAAAGTACTGCATTAATGTTTGCAGTGTCATCTAAAGAGGCGAAGGTTGTTCGACTTCTATTAGAGCATGGAGCATCGGTGAATCTGCAGGATGAAAGAGGATTTTCGGCATTGTCTCATGCTGCTTTTCGAGGAAGAGGTGAAATGGCAGAAATTCTGATCGAATATGGTGCGGATATAGAGGTGAAGGATGTATTTGATAGGACACCTATTATGATAGCAATCGAACAATCCCAGCAAGCTGTGATGGATGCTCTTATTGGAAATGGTTGTAAATTGCCGAAGAGAGGTTGGAAAGCTTCTTCAGAGATCATGAAAAAGAGACAAAAAATTCTTGAAAAAATGAAGAATGAACTTTAATGATTTCACTGAATAGTTCGTTTTTCTTTCCCGGGAATCTGCTTTAACATCAGTGGAAATAATGATGTGACAGAGCCTGTAAGACTCCTAACTGCTACGAAAGAAACTCGACAAGCCAGGGAGAGTACCGGTTCGCGATTCACTTGAAGCGTAAATGAAACAAGACTTGGTTTAGTTATCTTCCTCTAGATTTAATTAAGACAAGCTTTTGCTTCTTAGAAGCTACATTTCTTGTTTGAAGGAGTAGCATTCTCCTTGTCAAGCAGTCCCAGACTCGTTGTGCCATTTCCCTACTACTTCGCAGTAAAATAAAATTAAGGAATTCCTTAATTAAAGAAGGCAAAGATTCTTCAGAAATCATAACACAAACAATGCAACAAAACAACCCTCAACAAGACGAGATTCGTCCTTTAGCAGTACATAAGCGACCTAAGATTTCTTATTATGCGACGGCAGGGATCTTTTCCTTAGGAGTTTTGTACTTTTTCTCAGCGAGATTAGTGGAAATCATTGATTCTTCGTTTATTTCACCTTTCAACTTTGCTATTCTAGTTGTTGGATATTTAGCAGTTGGGAGTTTGTTTATTACACCCCCAAAGACTATGGCGTTAACCGTCCGTCGAATCGGTTTGATCATCATTGTAAGTTTTTAGTGCAACTGTTACACTTTCCCTTCCTCATATTGCTTTCTCGATTAGCTTCTGCTTTTCCTGAAATCAGAGTTGGATACAAAGTTGCGCGAGAATATCCCATCTCGTGATCTCACAGGTCATGTCGCAATTGTGACAGGTGGTAACAGTGGAATCGGATTCTCCTCTGTCAAGCATTTAGTCGCTTTCAATGCGACGGTTGTTATGG
>VFQN01002670.1_pt1 | contig 26940 bp, 21 predicted proteins | sample 3512371 | NCBI WGS metagenome assembly VFQN01 (sample SAMN10412370, study PRJNA504923) | tailings metagenome | isolation source: Replicate 2 from Balatoc abandoned mine | place: Philippines: Itogon, Benguet | collected 2017-08-28
ATTTGGATAAACTGGTGATTTTTGACGAGATACAGCAAATGCCCGAGTTGTTTGCCGAACTGCGGGGCCTTATTGACCGAGACCGACGCGCGGGTCGATTTCTGTTATTGGGTTCGGCCTCTCCTGAGTTGGTACGTCGCAGTGCCGATTCGCTGGCGGGAAGAATCGGCTACATTGAGTTGACACCGCTGCTGTTGGGAGAAGTGGACAACAGCGAACCCATGAAACTGTGGAGTCGGGGCGGGTTTCCGTTGGCTTTTCTGACGCCTTCCGACCGCAGCAGTATGATTTGGCGAAAGAATTTTATCCGCACCTACATTGAAAAAGACCTGGCCATGTTGGGGTTAAGTGCGGAAAGTAGGACAATTGAGCGGTTTTGGCGCATGTTGGCGAGTTCGCACGCCAATCTTTGGAACGCCGAAAGTATTGCCCGCTCCATGGGGCTTACGGCTCCGACGGTAAATCGTTATTTGGATTTTATGGAAGGCGCGTTCTTGGTGCGACGATTGATGCCCTATTCGGTCAATATTCAAAAAAGATTGGTAAAATCTCCCAAAATCTATTTGAGAGACAGCGGTATTTTACACGCTTTCAAGGACTTAAATTCAGTGGAGAGCCTCCTGGGAGACCCTCAGGTGGGCGCTTCCTGGGAAGGATTTGTGATTGAACAGATCATTGATGCTCTTTCGGGCGACCTGCAACCGTATTTTTACCGTACCCATCAAGGGACAGAATGTGATTTGGTATTGGAAAAAAATGGACACATTAAAGCCGCTATCGAAATAAAGTTAAGCAGTGCCCCCACCGTTGAAAAAGGGTTTCGTGTGGCCATGGAGGATTTAAAAGCGGAGAAGGTATTTGTGATTGGTCGCGTAAAGGAAAGCTATCCGTTTCAGGAAAATGGGTGGGTTGTTTCATTGGAAACGTTTTTACAGCAGTTTTTGCCACAAATTACATAAACATTAATGCTACCCTTGTCAATTACTACTTTTTGTGTCACCGCAAACTGTGGCTATAAGCTCACGCGATCCGTATGGAACACACGTCAGAGATGGTGTACGAAGGCAAGCTCATCGGCGAGGAAAGCTATCCACAACGCGCCGAAAAAAATCAGGAAGTGGAAATTTCCTACGAACTCCCCTCTAATGCCTGGAACCTACTCTCTTAATCGTACCTCAGTGGAATTGAAATTCCTGCTGAAAGCGCACTAAAAATAATACCACATCCCCATCATGACTCCCTTTCCTGAACGCAAAATCATCACCCCCTAAACACACCACCATAGACTGCGCCAATGGTGGTGTCTTACGGCTAATGCATAAGAGAGTAGAGTAACTCACTGGCTGACCGATTAAATGACAAAGTCGGGCTAATGGTCGTGCCTCAGTTTGTCAAGATTTATTTAAAGTTGTTGTTCCAAACGGTTAAGGCGCTGGGTGTAAGGCTTAAAAATCGGTTTTCGGTTTGAATCAATTTAGCTATGACAAAGTGAATTTTTAGCGGTTTTATCCATCGTATTTTTAACTACCCACCCCCAAAGTAAGCCACAAAAACTCAGGATGCTCAACGTTCCCAAACAGCGAAATAGTAGAAGATTAAATATGTACAATTGGCAAAAAAATGGGGTACTCTTACCCCATCGGGAATTGAAAGTCCCAAAAATAGGCAGCAACTATTCCAGCAAATGGTGGTATTGTTCTTTTATAAGCCTACAGAAACAATTTATGTAACTTTTGGCTACTAACTCTGTAAAATACGATTCTCCTAAAATGTCTCAAAACGAGGGTTATAATGGGTGGGCAAAGTAAAATTAGGGGTGAACTTGTTGTTAGTTTTAACAGGACTAACAAAAAGAACAATTGTAGACAAACATATATTGTATCCAAGATAAGCTGATTTTAACATATGAAATTTTCAGTTTTACCCCGACTTTACCCCGATTGTCGGCCTTAACAGCTTATGAATTAAATTATGTCACACCATTATTAAGCATTATTATGGAGCAATTATTAACAGACATTGTATGTTTTTCTCACTTGCGATGGAATTTTGTCTACCAAAGACCACAACATTTGTTGAGTCGATTTGCGCATGATTCGCGCGTTTTTTTTATTGAAGAACCCATTTTATACGAAGGTCTTGATAAAATCGAGCTTAGTTCACCTCAAAAAAATCTTTGGGTTGTTACTCCATTTCTCCACTCCTCTTCTACTGCCTGTATATTGGAAAGGCAAAAAAATTTATTAACAGTATTGTTTTATCAAAAATCAATCAAAGATTATCTATTTTGGTACTATACTCCCTTAGCGCTGGACGTCAGCGACATTTTTCGGCCGCGTCTTATCGTCTATGATTGTGCCGTTAAAATTAAAACGCATAGAGCAATCAACTCGTCCTCGTTAAACGTACACGCTTCGTATTCATTTATCAACAAACTAATCAGGTGTCCATAAGTAGCATCATGTTTGAAAAAAGATGTAAGAAATGATGCAGTTTATTCAGCCGTAATCCGTCAAGTTGATCAATAAACATCGCTTCCCGATTTGAACTTACGCTGAGATTTGTAAGTAGTGATTGTACTTGATCATACTGGATGACAATCCAAAAAGAGCCTGCTTCGTAAAGACATGGACTGTGGCTGATAAATGGATTGAGGATAAGCTAAGGCTACGGGGGTTAGCTGAAACGATACGTTGGTCTTTCCCATTAAAATTTAGAAAACTAAGAAACGTGATAGACTAGATTATTCCCCATATTCTATTACCATGCAGTTAGAACAGAACCAGGGGGATTTCTCTCCGTAAAAATCCAGCGTAACCGAACCATCGGCAGAAAATGCCCCGTTTTTATTTCGGACCAAAACGCGGTTACCCGTTGGCTTATGAACTGCCGTTATCTTATAGCGTCCGATTGGTATATCCACTAATTGGCCAAACGTGTCACTACTAGGAGGACCACACCGCCGAGTAAGAATTTTCCCCACAGACCCGTCTACCAAGTTGCCTACTGGGGTTAGTGTAAATTCAATGTTCTCGACATCAAATAGCGAACTACCAATTACTTTGTCTAGCGTAATGGTACCGCCATAGTAGAGGCCCGGCTCATCTGGATACTCACCAGACAAAACCCACCTAAAATTTCGAACCGCACCTTCCTGAGTAAAACCTCCTACTTCTTCTGGCCGTAACCGAAATTTATAGGCTATACCGTTATAGTTTGTCTTAATCTCAGCCGAGGCTGTATAGGTACTGGCTGCTGCAGGTAGCTTTATACTATAAGTGCCATCAGCATTGGTAATGCTCACTAGGTTGCTGTTATATAGCCAGTTGTTATCTGCTACTACTTGAACGCCCTGTAAAGGTTTGTCCTGATCGTCTAGGACCTTTCCAACTAAGTGGCCTTTTTTGGATGTTGTTGATGCTGGCTCCTCATCGAAGATCGTACAACTAGAAAATAGTATCTGACACGCAAGGATTATCAGGATGTTAGAGTTGTGTAAACTTATCATACTACGTTGGGTTAAAAAGTTTTATCTGTTATTGTTTAGAATAAGTGCTATCTGCCAAAACCAGTATGGTTTGTGCTTGAAATTACCGAGGCTGTAGGAATATTAGTAAGTATTGCAGGTTTCATGAGTGATAATTAAAGTTTGATTAAATAAGCAATTGTAGATTTTCTGAGACAAAAGAAATTCCTACCTGATGTCCGATAAGGAGCGATTGTCTGCAATGCTACCAATCAGGCATTAATATAGTTGTCAGTATCCTTTTGCAGTGTTGTTTCACGATATAAAACCAATGCTAATAGCGACCAGCCAACCAATGAGTAAATACTACTTAGATGTAACCCTAGATTGGTATCTTGTACGGCAAAAGAAAAAGGCAACCAAAGACCAACCACCAGCGGAACCCAACGTTTCCAGCCACGTAATCGATTGGCACGCAGTACAGCTACACCAACTATTAGCATTAAAATATTGCCTAATGGCCACCCAATATCGAATATCCAGAAAATAAAGGGCTTGTAAGTAGGTGCCATCAATTGCCATAAATTCGAAATATTGGCCAATATTAAAGTGTACACTACCAGCCAAGTGATGTTTCGGCTGTAACGGTTGTTACCAGTCAGCTTGTGCCGTTGAAGAATTACCAGACTAGCCATCCACCCAGTCATATAAATAAGCCCCCAAGCTCCCGTCCACCGAGAGTTTGCGGCGGGTGGATAGTACTCTTCAACGTAAAAGCCTATACATAAAAATGGTGCTGCCAACAAGGCGAATACACACAAGTTTCTAGAAGACATAATTGATCAATGCTAAGGTGTTTGAATGGCTGTAGATTTACAATTTCAAAAGTAAAGCATGGTCAGGTAGGCTTAAAGCTTTATTCTCCCAATTCGCAAAATCATTTGCTCAAATGATAAAATCACTATTTGAAATGTTAAAAGTTAGTTGCTATGCTCCTTTTTCAGCTAACTTCAGACGAGATTAAACTGGGAAAACTGTACCAAAAAAAATAATATTTTTTAAATCGGTGACGTAACACCTATCTGCGGAGGCTTCAAAAATTGACCGTCTTGCCAGGTAAGGCGAAAACACTGGGAAGGCCACCTATACTATTGGGACCACCCAATATACGGTTCATATAAAAGTTGTTTGAATCATTGGATTGACATCTTTACTTTAAGGCATAATTCATAAAGTTGTCTGTATCTAAACAATTGTATGTTTTGTGCAAAAAGAAATCATTTATTGATGGTCAATCATGAATAGACGTGTACTTGAGTATATGACCAGTACCATAAACCAGAGTGCTATTTCAAACGAGTTAAGTATTGTATGGGCAACAGACGTTTAATTTCTCTGGCTGAACGAATGTTTGGCACCTTTGCATAATTTATTGAACTAGGGTTAGTTGGTTGATAATGCCTAATAAGAATTGCGCTTAATTTCCATTTCACTAAGCGGTTAACTTTTTTCTTATCACTAAAATGATCGCGCATTTTCTACAAAAACTTCTTATATTTCAATCAGCAGAGGATTCTCAACACCATGTACCACGCTGATAACCATGACGCTACGCTTTTGGCTATTTCTTTGCGGTCTCTTATCTATGGGAGACACTTTTTTGTGGGCTCAATCTGGTAATACCCAGAAAACGGTAAACCAGCACCTTGAACGGGCTGAAAAACTCACTTCTTCCCAGCCCGAAAAAGCGTTAGTTGCCGCAAAAACCGCCCTGACGCTGGCCCAAAAAAACAAACTGACTTTATCCGAAGGGAAAGCCTTTCAGCGGCTGGCCCGCATCTATGCCGAACGGGACGACTACGTCAGTGCCCTTAATGCGGCCAAAAACGGGCTTTCTATTTTCCATAAGCTGGGTGAGCAGCGCAACGTTTGCCGCATGTATATGGCAATGGGCGTCATTAACCGCTACCTGAAACTGTATGATGCTAGTATTGAGGCTAACCTGGAAGCCCTGAAAATCGCAGAAGCCGAGCAGGACACTGCTCTGCTCGGTGCCATCTATGGCAATTTGGGAAACGTGTACTTCGACCAGAAAGACTACGACCGCTCCCTGCAATCTGGCCTGAAGGCCCTGAATATACAAATGGCCCAGAGGGATAGTCAGGCAGTAGGCAATACGTTTCATAACCTAGCGAGAATTTACCGCATTCGCCGGGAGTTCGGTAAAGCCAGGGAGTTTTACAACAAATCGCTCGCCATTGACCTAAAAAAAGGCAATCAATTAAACATCGGCGGCTCTTACCTGGATTTAGCGCTTCTTTACCGGGATATGGGTGATTTTAAGCAAGCCCTGCAGTATACGCAGCGGACACTGGCCATCGCCAACCGAATCAAGTCCAAAAGTCTTCAGCAACAGGCCCTCGCCAACTTACCCCTGATTTATGGCGTGTTGGGGAATCCTGAGAAAGCCGTGATTGCCCTAAAGCAGTACGAAGAACTGAAAGACAGTTTGCAATCAGCGGAGTTGTCCAGGCAGATTGCTGACCTACAAGCCAGCTATCAAGGTGAACAGAAAGACCGTGAACTGAGTTTGCAAAAACTTCGTCTGGAAGCTCAGCAGGCATCATTAAGCCGACAACGTACACTGATCGTTTCATTAATTGTTTTCGTATTGCTAGGGTCACTGATTGGATATCTGCTTTTCAATCGGTACAAACTCCGGCAACGCAACCTTAAGCTTTCGCTGGAAAATGAACAATACCAACTTTCGCAAAGCCTTCAACACCGACAAGACATAGACGAAACAATTCACTACTTCGCCAGCTCGCTTTACGGCAAAAATACGGTGGATGAAATCCTGTGGGATGTGGCTAAAAACTGCATCGCCCGGTTGGGCTTTGTCGATTGCGTGATCTATTTGCTCAATGACGAACAAACTGCCCTGGTCCAAAAAGCCGCTTACGGCAATAAAAATCCAGAAGCCTATTCAATCCTTAACCCACTGGAGATACCTCTTGGAGAAGGCATTGTGGGGAGTGTCGCTCAAACGGGTAAGCCAGAAATCGTAACTGACACCACGCGGGACCCGCGCTACGTCGTGGACGACGAAGTGCGCCTGGCTGAATTAACGGTGCCACTCTTGCTCCAAAATAAAGTAATTGGGGTTATTGACTCAGAACATCCTGAAAAAGGTTTTTTTAAAGAACATCATTTGGAAGCGCTACAAACCATTGCGGCCATCTGTAGCAGCAAAATTGCACAAGCTATAGCAGATGAGGAGGCTAAAAAAGCCAAAATTCTGCAAATCGAAGCGGAACACATCCGGCAGTTAGATCGGGTCAAATCTCAGTTTTTTGCTAACCTATCCCATGAGTTCAGGACCCCACTTCAGTTAATTCTGGCACCACTCCAGAAAAGGGGAGCCATCAGCCCAGAAGAAACTCATATGATGGAGCGCAACGCCAATCGACTGCTAAGGCTAGTAAATCAACTCCTTGATCTGGCAAAAGCCGAAATGGGTATGCTTAAGCTGAACTACCAATGGGGCAATCTGATTGGCTTCCTTTATCAGACAGCCCGCTACTTTGAACCGATGGCCGAAGCTAAGAAGATCAGGTATCAGATCCAGCTGCCGACAACTGAACCGTTAATAGCCTACGACAGTGACAAACTCGAAAAGATTGTATATAACTTATTGTCCAATGCTATCAAATTTACACCAGTGGGCGGTCAGGTCACAATACAGGGTGAGTTGGAACCCGAAACTGGTCTCCGGCTGGTCGTTCGCGACTCGGGCATCGGCATTCCCGAATCACACCAAGACCGCATCTTCGACCGCTTCTTTCAAATTGATTCCTCCCAAACACGCGCTTTCGGCGGGAGCGGCCTGGGACTGGCGCTGACCAAAGAACTGGTTGAACTTTACAAAGGATCGATTTATGTGGAGAGTCAGCCAGAATCAGGCAGTACCTTTGTGGTGTTGCTGCCGCTGGCTGCCGATACAACCCAGCACGCCAACAGAGTGGATAGGATACCCCACAGCATAGGCATGACTGCGCCCGTCCCTTTGACAGAGGAAGAGCAGGCCGACATCAGCGAGGAAGACAAGCCAACCATCCTGTTGGTAGAAGACCACCCCGAACTAAACAATTACCTCCGACAGCAACTCTCCGACCAATTCAGGGTCATGCAGGCCATGCGGGGTGATGAAGGTCTACAAATGGCCCGCTGGTTGGTTCCTGACCTGATTATTTCTGACGTAATGATGCCCGGGATGGACGGTTTTTCAATGACCCGTCACTTAAAAGAAGACGACCTGACCAGTCATATTCCGATTATCCTGTTAACGGCAAAAGACGACATCGATTCCCGGAAGGAAGGGTTTGAGGGTGGGGCTGAACAGTACTTAGCTAAGCCCTTTGCTTTAGATGAACTGATTGCCCGCATCAACAGCCTGCTCACCCAGCGCAATCTGCTGCGCAAAAAGTACAGCCGGGAAGTAATGTTGCAACCGACAAGCGCACCCGTTCGCGACCGGGAGGCTGAGTTTCTGGAAAAAATTATCCGCCTCATCGACGAACACATGGCCGATGAGGCCTTCACTGTAGAAGCCCTTCAGCGCGAGATGGGCATGAGCCGGATGCAGCTACACCGGAAACTGAAAGCCCTGACCGACCGGTCAGCCTCCGATTTTATCCGCTATATCCGGCTGCAACGGGCCGCCGACCTATTGCTGCAACCCGGTATCCAGATTGCCGAGGCCGCCTATCTGTCGGGTTTTAACCATCTTTCCTATTTCTCAAAGTGTTTTAAGGATCAATTTGGGATGCTTCCCTCCGAATTTGTCAGACAAAAAGAAATGAATACGTAAAATTCACATTCATAAATTATTGATAATCAGCTTATTTTTATCGAAACTAAGCACATGTTACACCAGTGCTATGATATGGGAGATGAGTGTCAGCCCCGTCGGGAGAGCCTGTGCTACCTTTGCTGCCGTAAGGTATCGGCCGAATCACCTGTAAGCAGTAGGCACTCTAATTTCTTATTTTCCATACAAACTCGTATGCAACATGTTAAAGTAGTAACCGCTCTTTCCTTGCTCCTGATAGGACTGTGCGGATGCGAAGAAAGCATCATTGAGCGGAAGGATATGACAGCACGAACTGAGGGCGTCGTGCCGAATCAGCCTTCGAACGGTATCGAAGGATACATTCCCAATCCGGGCGGGCAATCGCTGCCTTACCCGACAATTACCAAAAAGACATTTATTCCTGAATACAGTTTATGGGCCCACACCAAGTGTCTCACCTGGCGGATCGAGTGGCCGAATTATCCAGCTGGTACCGATTCCAACAAAATTCCAACAGTGTTTACGCTCTCCAATGGAGCGCTCAACAGCTTCTATTTTCTGAATAGCCAACCGGCTTCCACTACATACAAGACCAATTTTAACCTTTATCACAATGCCCAATTGGAAATGTCCCGAACGTTGTGGAGCGAACTCATACATGCGTTTGGAGCCGGTAATCAGATGGATGCAGTTTGGTTTAATCAGGTTGATTTTTCGCTCAAAACGCTCGAACACATGGTAAAAGAGCGACCGGGTCTGTTCCAATCCTACTGGGTGGACAATAACCTGGAGCCGCCGATGTACCAACAGGGCGATGTCTTTCTCTTTAAGGTAGACAAACCGTTGAATCAGTCCCAATACGGCGGCATCCGCATTGTATCCATGACACCCCGAATCATCGAAGTATACCTGGCCGTACCCACAACTGTAACTATTTAAGTATAGTCGATTCCGACAATGTCCCTACTGATTACCCGGAGCAGTCTCCTGATCCGGATTGGGGAAGTCATGTCTTTTATTCATTACTGATAAACCAATAATTTCCAAAATCATGCGTAAGTATTTCACAAACCTCTTAACAGCAATTAGCTTTACAAGCCTTTTATTCAGCTCCAATCAACTACTAGCCCAATGGCAGACTCAAAATGGTAATCTGTACGTCAATCCTCCAGCCAAAGTTGGAATCGGCCTGTCAAATCCTAATCGGAACTTAGACATTCATAGTACGTCAGACACATATCTCCGGGTTAGCTCACTGGGTGGGGCTTCTCTTTCCACCCTTACGGCCGGCATCGAACTTCGGCGCACCGTGGCGAACGGTTCGTCTTCGGCAACCTGGTCCATCAACAACGAAAACCACTTCCGCATCCGGCACAACGGTGACCTGCTGTTTGGCCTGGCCCCCGACATGGCCCGAATGGGTATCAACGTCGACAACCCAGTTGTGTTTACCATCTACGGAAAAAACGCCGCTAAATCGGGTAGTTATGTGGCCGACGGTGCCCTGCGCCTGCACACCAAAGTGGGCGACAACATCCACATGCTGGCGCTGGACGGCAACCAGATCGAAAGCAGCGACCCGCTGTACATCAACAACGATTCGGAACAGAACATACACATCGCTAACGGTGGGGGTAAGGTAAAAGTGGGTACGACCGACAACGAAGCCCGGTTTAGTATTGCTTCGGAAAGCGATATGCAGCTCAAGCTGATCAACCCCGGTACCGGTGGAGCCGCCTGGCGAATTGGGGTAGCCAACAGCAATTGGAGTGCAGGAGCCGGTAAGCTGGTGTTCTCCAAAACGAACAGTTCAGACGATGCGACAATGGTGATTACCCCCGCTGGGAACGTTGGCATTGGCCTCACAACGCCTTCCAAAACTTTGCAGGTCAACGGAACCACCTCAACCAAAATACTCGAAATCACTGGCGGGTCAGACTTAGCCGAACACTTTGACATCGAAGCGGGCGAAACGCTACTGCCTGGCACGGTGGTCAGTATTGACCCCAACAAGCCAGGGCAGCTACGGGTGGCCAGCCAAGCCTATGACAAAACGGTGGCTGGTATTGTGAGTGGAGCGGGCGACGTGCAGCCAGGTATGCTGATGGGGCAGGCGGGCACCCTTGCCAGCGGGCAGCACCCTGTGGCCCTCACGGGACGCGTTTATTGTCGGGTCGATGCACAGTACGGGGCCATCCGGCCCGGCGATTTGCTCACCACTTCGCCAACAACCGGCCACGCCATGAAAGCCACCGACTCAGGGAAAGCCCAGGGAGCTATTCTCGGCAAAGCCATGACCTCGTTGGAAACAGGCAGGGGTTTGGTACTTGTGCTGGTTAGTCTTCAGTAAAATTTCCAAAAAACAGCAAAAAAATGAAAGCAATCAATCTTTTACTCATTGGTCTGACCTGCCTGTTGAGCGTTTCAGCGGTGGCCCAAAAGCTGCTACCGTACTCGTTCCAGCATCAGGCCGATTCGTCCGACCACAATACACTTCGGTTCCTGACGCAGGTAACGCAGCCAAACACGACCTTTCTTAGGCTGTATTTTGCGGGTACTCAATTGGGCGAAGGCAGCTATCTAGTGCTGGAAGGTGCCGACGGTGCCCGGCAGGAACTCAGAAAACAGGACCTCGATAACTGGCACTACAGCTCGGCCTACTTCAATGGCCAATCGGTCAATGTATCGCTCTTTACCGCTCCCGGCGACCGCAACACGGTGCGCATTTCCGAAGTCAGGGTCACCGACCCGCAGGTCGGACAGGCGGGGAATGCTCGGCATGGGGCAAAAACAGGCGGTACCACAGTCCATACAGCAACCTCAACCTCAGCGAACATTACCGAAATGTATCCTTACGCCAAAGCGGTAGGCCGTTTTACCAACGGAACTTCTGCGGGTGGTACTGGCTGGATTGCACCGAATGGGGCCATCGTGACAAACGATCGAGCGTACACCGATTATGTTTCCGAGGCTTCTTACGACATCATCGAATTCAACGTACCGCCTTCGGTCGGCACCACGGTTATACATCCTTCGCCTCAGGATCAGTATCCCCTGTTAACCAGAACAGGCCCCCATTCCTTCGTGCTTGACTTTAAAAACGCCGGTAATGAGTATGACAGCGGAGCCGGTTGGATGCTGTTTGATCCCCAGCCCAACGGCACCGGCCTACGACCTGGCGAACGCCAGCGGGAGTACTTCCGGATTGCCAACAACCCCCGCAATTCCACCATCAATGAGCAGGGAGACGGAAACATGTTGGTGGACATTTTCCACTACGGAGAAACTAACAGCGACTACCTGGCAGGCAGCACTACGTACCGGACCCTGCGTGTCTCGCAGACGCACCTGCTGCCCCAGAATAGCAACCTTAATCCTGTTTTTACCGACGACCGCGAGCTGTTTGTGCTGTACCAACTGCCATGGTGGGGCATCACCGACGCAGGTGCCCCCATCACCTTTGCGGGAACAAACGTGGCCATCGGCATACACAATGCCGGCAACGACCTCAATCTGGGGCACGGTCGGGGTTTCCGTGACGACGTGCTTCGGAACGAGCTGAACGACTTTTACGATCCTAACTCTGTTTACGTCGATTTTGACGGGGTGTCCAACTCCCCCACCGGCGAAATTCACAGGCCATACCTATTTGCGAGTCAGGCGGCCGGTAGCGCGCCTAACGGGGCGCAGGTGTACTTCGCTGGCGGTACATACCCCGGTGCAGTCACCTTCAATCGGGCCATGACCCTGAGGGCACCGGTCGGCACCGTCAAGATTGGAGCCAGTCCGGTCGGGGCACGCAAAGCCGCCGGATCGTCTATCCCGTCGCACTGGCAAGAAGGTGCGCCGTCGTCGTTCGTTCGGGAATCGGCTGAAGACCGCCAGGTACATGCCTACCCCAATCCATTTAAGGAGCAGACCGAAATCAACTACCCCTTTGCGGTGGGAGAGCCCGTATCGGTGCATATATTCAACATGGCCGGCGTGCCCGTCGCTACGTTCACCCCGAATGACACAGCATCGGGTCAAAAAGGGGTGCAATGGAACGGCACGGACCGGCACGGAATGCCAGTACCAGCTGGGTTATATTTAGTGAAGGTAAACTTTGGGAATCAGACCTATACGACCAAAGTGCTGAAAAACTAAGCGGTGCAGGAGGAGCCGTGCCTATCCAGCTCCTTTATGTCTTGCGATGCCAGTACCAAACTAACATAAATCCTTATATGCTATCACCATGAATGTTGAAGTCAAAAAATTGACAGGTGATGAAGTGGAGCCATTCATTGAACTGATTCACCTATTCAGAGCCGTTTTTGAAACCGACAAGGTAACGAAAGCCCAGCCCCAACACTTGCGTCGACTGTTGGCCCGACCTGATTTTGTCGTTTTCGTCGCCCAGTTTGCCAATCAGGTTATTGGTGGTCTAACTGCCTACATCTTACCGCAATATCATTCGGAAAAGCCAGTGGTTTATCTGTATGATATTGCCGTTGGTACAACCTATCAGGGGCAGGGTGTCGGTACGAAATTACTAACGCAATTGATGCAATACTGCCGCAATCTGGGTACAGAGGAATTGTTTGTACAGGCAGATAAAGAAGACAGTCTGGCCATTGACTTTTACCGGACAACGGGCGGTGCGGCCATGGAAGTCATTCAGTTTACGTACCCGCTGAATCAATAACGCACACCTATTCAGCGGATACGTAATCAAAAAAACACCAACTAACATGTATAATTTCTCTTATTTTAAAGAAAAGGATCGACAGGCAATATTGGATTTTATGGAAGAATATCCATTTGCTTTTTTGACAGGAAGCACTTTGTCAGGTGCTCCAGTTGCTACACAAATTCCAGTAATGATTGAAGAAAGACAAGGTGAATTGTTTTTGCAGGGACACATCATGCGTAATACAGACCACCATAAAGCTTTCGTTGAAAATCCCAACGCACTCATTGTATTTACAGGCCCCAATGCCTACGTAAGTGCTTCTCTGTACAGTAATCCACACATTGGTTCAACCTGGAATTATATGAGTGTACACATTCACGGTCAAATAAAATTTATGCCGGAAGCTGAATTGATTCAATTAATGAAAAAAATGACCTTAAAATTTGAAGGGGGAAACATTACCTCGCCGACGATCTATGACAACCTTCCGGACGCGTTTTTAAATAAGATGATGCCAGCAATTGCTGGTTTTGAGATGAAAGCCGATAGGATAGAGAATGTTTTTAAATTGAGCCAAAACAGAGATGAAAAAAGTTATCTGACCATTATTTCAAAACTGGAACAGGAAGGCGGTAACAGTAATTTAATTGCCATTGAAATGCGAAAGCGCAGGGCAGAATTATTTCCTCCGGGAATTGAATGGGATGAAAATAAATTTGATTCATAATAATTACAAAACGAATAGAATGATGAATAACTTAATTGCAGTTGTTATTTTGGGAGCTGCTCTGGCTGGTAGAACACTCGCTCAGTCGCCGTCTACAGGGTCGTCCATAAAAACAGAGAAGGTGAAGGTAGCTGTGGTCGAATTTACCCCCAGCCTCAACGCGTCGGGGATGACTGCCGAAGCCAAGCGGCAGCTTCAGGCCAGCATCGCGTTTCGACTGATGAAAACCAATCGGGTTCATGTCGTGGATGTCAGGCACACGAGGGAGGCATCGCAAGCTGATTTGGCAGCGGTGAACGGTGCTTCGACGGCCGCTGCGGTGCGGGTCGGCAAGCAACTCAAAGTCAGTTATGTGCTGACGGGGACGGTCGAAGAATACAACACCAAAGGCTCCGCCACGCTCAAAACCCAGCTCGTGGAGGTGGCCACTGGCAAAGTCAAATACACTGTTGAGCTATCGCACCAAAGCCCGAAAGAAATGCGCACTGGCGGAGATGTTGAAATGAAAACGTACGTACTGCTACCCATAACGCTAAGGCTGGCAGAGACGCTTACGGCAGAGCTACTTTGACCCTTCCTATGTTGTCGGGTTTGTAGAGGATGGCTTTCGCAACGATTTGGAGCGGTTCTTTTCTGCCAAATCAGATTACCTTAACCCATATAGTTATAAAGCCCAGCTAGCGGCAAGATTCACAGGCCTTATCTCACTGTACAGCAGGCAGCCCCTTCAACAATTTCTGTTAAGGAGGCTCGCGCGCTCCCTACTGTAAAAGGAGGCAAAACCCATTTTTCAACCATATCTTTATTCATAATTCCCATTGTAGTATGTTTCAACAGTTCGCACCTTAAAATTCACCCTTTATGCAATTGCCTACCAATGCCATTTACTCTGATATTGTGGCCATTGGGGATATAAAAACCACTTATATTTATGTGTTATACTATACAGGATCAGGGCAGCAAGCTTCGGATTATTCGGTGGCTATTTACCAATGTGGGCAAGATGCTCCTGCGGGAAATTTCCTCGTCAAAACTGACAATATTCCAGCGGCACGGATACAGGTAGATAAGTGGCATACCCTATACACCCTTAACTATGCGATGACGACCAACGGTAGCGGCACCAATGCGGGGCCAAGTGGGGCCAACACAGGCCCTAACGGTCAAACAGTTCCCTCAATGAGTCAATGGTTGCCGCCCATTCCTTCGTAAGCTAAGGGCGTAATAAAATAAGTAAAAACAGTGTTATCGTATGATAAATACTGTTTTTACTTAGCTATTGTAAATTCCTATGAAAGTGGTTCATCGTCATATTTATCAAATCAATAATGTTGTTAGCACTTCCTTTCAAGTCCTTTGGAGTAATGGTGTTGAGCCGTTTACCACGACGTTTACTTAAAACCGTTCAAGCGTCAAATCATCAAAATAAGCGGTTCCTTCCGAATCTGCTGCCGTATAACCTAAACGGCAACTGATTCTCACATAACCATCACCAGAATTGAAAGGAAGCACTACCTGTGTCCAGTCAGTTGTACCCTTAATGTCTTTACTTCTCGGTGGAAAACTAGCACTGTCTATGCTTGTGCTGACACTCAAACATCCCCCTACCCCTCCTGGGTTGGCATTGGTGGTAACGTTTTCAGTTTTAATCCAGCCCTTCAAAACATAATTGGTATAAGGCGCAAGAAAAAGAATCTGATACGCCTGTACATCATTGCTTTGCACAGGCCCAGCTACGGGACCCGAATAAATCCTGATGCAATTGGAGCCGTTGCGCCCTTGCCCTACTAGCCACGAGAATACTGCCTGATCGGGTTTATACCCGCCTTTTAGCCAATAGGAAAAAGCACCAGCGTTTACAAAGTTAACAGCGTTCTCAAAATCTGCGTTAGGGATCAAAGGAAACCCCTGGTTTAATAATGTTAACTTTAGGGAGGCAGTGGTACAGAAAGAGGGATTGTTTCTATTGCAGACCGAATAGACCAGACTGTCGGTCCCGGTATTTTCATTTGAAATATAACTGATGGTTCCGTCGGGATTGACGGTGGCCGTTCCTCGGGTTGGGTTGACAACAATTACGGGTAAAGAGACTTGTGTCAAATTTGTTATGGCCGAACCATCAGGATTAAAGTCATTGGCTAGGACTGTAATTTTCTTGGCATATCCTGCTGCCGCCGACGAAATATCTGCTTTGGCCATTGGAGTTCCACATCCCTTAATCAAGGCCGTAAATACACTTCCTTTAGACGACTCAAAGCCTGGCAGCAAACTAACGCCGTGGCCCGCCCAATACATTACCGTACTCCCAACGGGTATTTCTTGCGTTGAAACGATGGTTTGTACCACCTGCTCAACTCCCGACGAAGCAGTTGCTGAAAGCACCGTAGAATCGTCCACAATCGTAACTGTATATGGCTGACTTGACAGAGCTCCACAACCGTAACTACAAGTCACTGTGTAATTTGTGGTGGAAGTTGGGCTGACCGTAATAGAAGAAGTCGTTTCGCCATTTGACCATAAAAGCGTTCCATAACAGCCATAGGCCGAAAGTTTAGTAGCAGAACCTGGACAAATGGTATTTACCCCATAAATACTTGGTGGATCAATGCCGCATTCTTTACCATAATTTCCATTGATAGGACTCGAAACAGCGGAAGCTCCGTTGGAATCCGTCACGCGAATTCGCGCACTGTAAGGTCCGGGCTGAGGAATTAAATACTCGAAAACGCGGCTATTTAGAGGAGTCGTCTCAAAAATACCATCGTTGTTCACGTCAAATTCAACCGTAAAAGAGTCTTGGTCGGGATCGGTGGTAGAATTGGCATCAAAGCGGGTGCCATTGTCTGAATAAGGGATGTTAGGATAATAAGGTTTCAAATAAGGCTTGGGGGCTTGGTTGCCTGCCGTAACCGATAAAGTGAAACGCGAGGAAACGGTCCGGTATCCCTGCCTGTCCCCTACAACAATACTGAAAGAATTAGTTGTCCCCGCTTGAAAATATGGCGTTTTAAAAGTAGTGTCTACATTCAACTGGTGCAGTGCCAGTTCGTCAATGAGCTGCCCATTGTAATCGTATAAATGCGCATAAGCAATACTATCGGGACTAGAAGCGGCGAATCTTATATTCAATAATCCTGCACTGGGGCCTACTGTACCGTTGGTTAAGACCGTTAAATTGGGTCCAAAATGGCTTGCTTTTCTTTGACGGTTGAAATAATAACTTTCATTTAACATTAATGCTGAACCATATTCCAATCGAGTATAATTTCCCGAATATAGAGCAGGAAAAAAGCTACCTCTTATTCCCCTTAGTCCACTGCCCATCAATCCTCCAAAAAAATTATCGTCGTGACGAGCATCGTGGTAATTTAAACCAAAGGCATGACCCATCTCATGGCATAAAGCCCCGAGGTAGGAAGAAGCCACGGTACTAAATGTATTTCTTTCAAACCAAGCAAAGGACACATCCTGAACCAAGGGATAAGGGCCCAATTCAGGAATAATTTGGCCGGCATAATTCGTATTATCCAGCAACCGTTGAGGATTGAATAATTGAATGACATTACTACCCAACTCAGCTGTCGACGAATTATTTCCATTCCCACTATCACCCCCACCGCCTCTTGCTACTCCACCTATAAAACTTCCATCCGGAAGTTGCACCTGCGTTTCCGGGATAAGTACCCACACTTCTCCTTCTAAATCAATGGTTAGACCTGCATTTTTGGCGGCAAACTTAGTATTATTAAATAACTCTATATCATTATTACCTCTTAGTTCATTATCCGTTTCGGAAACGTTGACCAAATGGATTTTGGGTCTGGGCGAATCCTCTTCAGTTTCAAAAATAAACGTTTTGGGGCCAAAACCATTTTGTTCCATATTATCACGAAACCACACTTGCGCCATTTCTATGGCAAATTGCAGATTCTCTTTATAATTGGCTTGGGGAGTACGATTGGAGGGAACAACATAGCCTATTCTGACTTTTGCAGGCGGCCATGGAAGTATGCCGCTACCACCAGTTCGAGCCGCCGCCGATACCCTGTTTATATTTTCAAAAGGCGCTTGATAATCGATGTTTGTACCATTTAAAAGTGGGGTTTGAGCATTTAATAAAATACCAGTACTCAAACAGCAAAAAGTTAGAACCAACAAACCTATTTTCATCTTTTTCATGGACATTATTTTTTCAGCACGCATTTGTCAAAGGTAATTTGCTTGGTTGTCACCAAGTAATATATGACTCTAGAAATGCATCACATCTTTCCCACAGTTTTGAAAAGTGGAATGTGGTGGGCTTTTTTCTACTTTAAATTTTATCCCAAATTAGGAATATACGGGATAAAAAAATATGAGTTAAAACATCCTTTTGACTGATTTTTTACCAAAAGTGCCAAATTCGCTTAAAAGCAAAGGAGTAATAATAAACCCAGAGTATAGCCCTAGTGCCTTACTATATGGTGTATACGACATCAAAAATCTCCACATAATGGCTGTGTTACTCTATTAAATAATTTTGATTTTGAAATTTACGCTCATTTGAATTACCAAGGTAGCTATCAAAAATAGGCCGTTTTATCTGCTTTTAAATGTCGTAAAAAATTGAGTGAGTGTTGCTGTATGTTTTCAAATATAGTAGAAACAAAACCTACGTTTATTAGCAAGCAAACTGAGTTAGACTTTTATTTATTTGGATATCCCTGCGCAGATTCAGATTTGATTGTGTTGCAGGCCAAGAGTGCTTCGGTAGAAATTGTTGAAGATCCCATCCAACCAACATTTCATAAACTTCTTAATACAAATTTTACAGCTGCCAAAAATCATTCCATCTTCTCCTGAAAAATCAGCAGAAACCCTGATGGGTGTTTTGGGGATAGCTTGCATTTAATACATATTTATGGCTTTACATAAAGCCATAAATATGTATTAAATCTACCCCAGCCACCCTATAAGCCTTAATTTGGACTTTAATTCCGCTTCTTTTAGCTCAAAGTCTTTATTGACAACAGAAAATCGCTCGGGGAATTTTTGCATGGCTTTCATGAAAATAAGGGTTTGAACATGCTCTCTGTTCAGATTTTCTGCATCGTCTTTCTTTCTATCCCAATCTCGGCTGTACTTTAACCCTTCAATGATTTGTTGGCGTGTTTCAGGTGTTTGCTCAAAAATCTCAGCAACTATCAACTTTTGCTTTTCATAGTGATCAATTCTAAGATTTTCCAGCTCGTTCTCCAATGCCCCTCTTTCATTTGCCTTTTCTTGTTGTTGCGCTGCTATTTTAGTTCGGTTTTGCCGCTTTACTTCAATAGGGTCAATTACTCCTTTTGTAGAAATCATCTTTGCCATGTATGCAGGAATATTTTTAATTTTCTCGCCTGCTTTTATTCTATTGAGTGTATAAACAATTCCCGTTTTTACGTCATCGTATGTATATTTTGACAACCACTGCTGCAATGTCTGGTCAGGGATTAAATCAGCTGTTAAGATTGAAAGCTCATTCAGAGCCGTTTCTTTTTCGTTCGAAAACAAAGCCAGATCGGGCAGTTGCTTTCTTTCTGGCAAATGTGTCAGTATATTAAACTTTATCTTTACAACCTTCCTACCTTGCTTTATTTCTTCAAATGAAAATTTAATGTCGGTGTCTCGGTTTGCATTCAAATCTTCCTGGGCTTTTAGAATTACTTTGTCTTTGAAGTGACCATACAAAGCGTATTCATCAGCGGCAATTCCTAAGATTAATTTCAGCTCATCAATATCAAACGTACGGCTGCCTATTTTCTCGTATTGCTTCAACAACTCATAAATCCGTATCGAGTGAACGCTTTTTATTGAAAGTATGCTCCTAATATCGTATATCAGGTATCTGGCTTTTAGCTCCAATAAAAAAGGTTTTAGTCGCGGTTCAAATGTCACCCAAATGCTTTTCTCCGTATCTTTTTTAGCTCTTTCATCAATCACTCTTTCAATACCTGTGAATAGTGGAATGGTAAGCTCGGTTTTAAAACCATCTCTTTCGCTCTGTATGGCAATGATTTTCTTTTGGAGTCCAAGGGCTGCTTCTCTTAAAAATTGATAAATCTCACCTCCCTTACTCAATCCAAATTCATCAATTACTTGTCCAACATTGATTTTATACTCTTTGAAATCGGCATCGGAAGGATGTATCATTGATAAAGTAATGGCGAAGATTCGTGTTTCCCAAATATCAAACTTGTATCTTGCCTCTACTAATTCATTGGCTTTTTTAATAAATCTAACGTCTTCTTTGACATACTCTTTCCTGATTTTTTTTGACATAACATATTATTTATTAATCTATAATGATGCAAATTAAGAATAACTATCACTAATATAAAATCAAGTGATAGTTATTCTGTGATATTTTATGGTTAGTGATTTTTTTCGTAGTAATGGTGATAGTTCGCTTACAATCATTCAACTGAAAAGTTATCCACATTCCACTTTTGTGGATAACTTTATTTTCGTAGTAATGGTGATAATAGTTCGTAGTAATGGTGATAGTTAACGTAGTAATGGTGATAATAGATTTTGATATTTCGTAGTAATGGTGATAGTTAACGTAGTAATGGTGATAATAGATTTCATAACACTATGTAAATCAGAGTGTTATGAGGGTCGAAAGTATTACATATTGTTATTTATACATTATTTAAAACAACACAGAGACCGTTGTTTTTATTTTTTTTTTCAAAAAGGGTAAAAAAAAGTTTTTTAGAAGAAATTTACATCTGTTTTTAAAATTACCGCAAAACACAGTTTCGTAGTAATGGTGATAGTTCGCTACAAAAAATCGTAGTAATGGTGATAATAACGCCTGTTGTTAATTTTGCATAAAAATTGATACAATACCATATTTATGTATTTATGGCATTATGTATTTACATAATTACGGTTGTGATTGAATAATTATTCACTTAGCTTGTGCTTTTGGGTGTATTCTTCCAAGGCTTCTACAAAAAGTGCCTTTATCTTTTTCTTTTTCTTAAAGCCCAGCTCTTTTATGGTATCCATTAATTCTGTAGGTATATGAACCGTAAATTTAGTCTCGGCTACTTTGGGAGTCTTGTCAGGTTCAGATTTGCTTCGGTCCTGTATTGGTGTTATCTCCTGCAAAGGAGTATTATCTTCTTTGTCTTTTAGTTTACCCCCCAACGTGGCCAACTGATTTTTGAAATTATCCTTTTTCATACTTGTGTATTTATGGTATTACATATTTATGTATTTATGGTTTTATGTAAAAAATTAAAGATACTCCAAAATTTCTTTTGTTAGGTTAAATATCTCCTGTTGGGCTTTATCATCTTCTGTTTCAAAGACACCGCCAGTAATCGGTGAACGAGCGTAGCTAACTCTCTGCGAAATCATCGTGTCTAAGATGGGCATTTCATACTGTTCGAGAAGCTGTTTAATGTCATCGGTTAAGCTAGTGCGGTGTTGAATCATATTCAGCACAATAGCGGCCTTTAGGTTGGGGCGTTTTGTCTGGGCCTGTTTAAGTAAAGCAATCGTTGCTTTGATTGCCATGACATCCAATACACCTGCTTTGGTGGGGACCAAAACGAAATCGGATAGTTGAAAAAAGTCAGGCAGCTTACTGCTCAAATATGGTGGTGTATCAATTATGGCAACATCGTAGCTTTTGCTCGCTTTTGCAATCTCATCAATCGGTAAAAGGTCAATCCCTTTTAATCCGACCAACTCACCTAATCCTGCTATGCTTCCTTGCGGGTCGCTGTCTAGTATGGCTACCCGAACGGAATTCTGTAAACAATATCCAAGATTAAGGGCGATGGTAGTTTTGCCAACACCTCCTTTTTGGTGGGCTATGGTAATGATTTTCATGTATGAATTGTTGTGTTTTACATTCAAATATAATACATAATTATGTAAAACCATATTAATGTAATTATGGTAATATGTAATTATGTAAAAATTGAAATGGCAATATTAAAAATTAATATATTTCGGGTTTTTAACGTTTTTATATCGTTACTATAATACATTATTTGTAAATCATTCATGTTAACAGTAGCCGATATTGATTTGCCCCTTGCATAATCCATTTAGTACGTTAAACATAAAGTCACTTATTTATAGAAATATCCATCAGTATGCTGTTTTGTATAAACAAAAAGGAGCTTGTTTCACTGAATCTCTAAACAGGCATTGGTTGAAATTATGGAAGTTAAATTTTTGAATGAAGAACCTATACTTTTAGAATAATCAAAACCTATTATAGTCCCCCAAATCTGTTGCAATTTAAGCAATGAGTTGGGTTTTAGTTATTTAAACACTACAGTACGAATTAGAATCAGGTAAAAAAAATAACGTAAAATTAAAAGAACTTTGAGAGAAGATATTGATATATACCCTCAAAATATGGAAAAAATTAAGGAAACTGCTTTTCAATAGTAATACTTTTGCATTATATTTGTGCATATAGTTAGTATTTATGATACAAAGAGCATTATTCAGCGAGTTAGAGGGACACCTAGCCAAACCACAGGCTACGGTCATTACGGGCATGAGAAGGGTGGGAAAAACTACCGCTTTGAAATTTTTATTGGCTAAAACCGCCCACCCCAATAAGCTGTATTTAGACTTTGAGAAGATAGACAACCGTATTTTGTTTAGCCAAAACAGCTACCAAGCCATCGAAGCAGGTTTGGAGGCGTTGGGGTTGGCCCTCAATCAACCCGCAGTGCTGGCCCTAGATGAGATTCAATTGGTGCCCAACTCGCCGAGCGTCATTAAGTACCTTTACGATACCTACCCCATTAAGTTTATTCTAACGGGTTCGAGTTCTTATTACCTAAAGAATCACTTTACAGAAAGTCTGGCTGGACGCAAACGTATTTTTGAGATGTTCCCCCTCGGTTTTGATGAATTCTTACAATTTCGGGGATTTGCACGTTTGCAGTTTGAACATACCGCCCAAAAACCATTTTCGGAACCCATTTATCAAATTTTCCGACAAGAATACGAAACCTATTTGAGGTTTGGAGGCTTTCCCGAAGTCGTTTTGGCCGAAACGGCCGACGATAAAACCGCTTTTCTCAAAGACATCATCAATGCTTACATTGAACTCGACATCAAACTATTATCTGATTTTCGGGTGAGCAATGATTTGTACAAACTTTGCCAGCTGCTAGCCTCACGCACGGGCAGCCGCTTGGACGTCAGTAAATTGAGCAGTATTTCGGGGATTAATCGTAACAAACTTACCGAATACATGTCTTTTTTTGAATACACCTACTTTATTCACCTGATTCCGTCCTTTACCAAAAACAAAGACAAGGAAATTGCGGCCCAACGCAAGGTGTACATTGCCGATACGGGTATGTTGCAAATACTGGCCCAAGTAAGCAGCGGGCAAGTTTTTGAAAATGCAGTAGCCTTACAATTACTGCGGCTGGGTGAAGTGGCGTACTATCAAAAAAAATCAGGACAGGAAATCGATTTTATTCTGAACAAAGAAACGGCCATTGAAGTCAAAGAAACGCCTTCTTATCCAGACCTCAAAACATTGAACTATCGTTCTGACGACCTCGAACTGCCCTATAGCCGCCTAGTGGGCCGGCACTTCACCAATTCCGATTTTCAGGAATGGTATTGGGGTGGCGGCATTTTTTAATGCCTTTTTGTAGCATAAAACAACATTTATTCCTATGTTCACTGGCGAAAAACGAAGCCCAATAGACCGGTATAATTATCCATAACTCACGTTTGTTAGCGGGTTTGTATATAGGCAAGAATTCTGGGTAGCACTATTTAGAGTAAGAGGCATAAGTTAAGCACGAGCATAGAAGGAAACAGTTATTATTCCCTGAAGCAGAATGTTGAATTAAATGTACTTGACCTAATAAAAAAATCTGGCGCTTTGGTATTAACTACCAAAGCGCCAGATTTTTTTATTGACTTATTTAAGCAAGTCGGACTACCTACCATACCGTAACCTGTCCTCTAGTCGGGAAAAGCGCCATCGAGCTAGGTTTTGCGCTACACAGAGTATTAGAGAAATAAGAAAAACTGATCTGATCATCTTTATTCCCATTATCCACAACTTTCGTAAGTACACGTCTTCCGGTCAAATCAGTGCCACCACTATTACCTGAGGTAATGACACCACTCAGCCATGCTACATTGTCGACAATGGTCATGAAATCAATGGTAGCATGAAATCCACCACCGCCATGTTCCTGGGAAAACCGGTCGGAGTACTGACCCTTTACACTTCCATCAGCCATCATATTAGCTACCAGCGAATAATTTGCATCAGCACCTGGACCATAATTAGGGGTATCAATATCGGGCCCACCGGCAGAAACATGGTGAACAATGCCCACCCTCCTGGAGGCCATGGCAGTAGCGTTTTTGTCTTGTTGCCGTGCATCGGGGGATGGGGTGAGGCTTTCGTTGGTACAACTGATCAGAGTGGCAAATACTCCCAATGGTAATAGAATCAACCGTGTCAAAATTTTTGAGCTTTTCATTGTAGTAGGGATTTAAAATGTTGAAAAATAAAAGGAAAAATCAAAAGAGTTAGGCTGATGCGCGATCGAGGCCGGTGCATCGCCAGCGTTGACTTTAGGGACTTCGGCCCAACTTTGTACAGATGATTAGGCAGAGGGAGAAGAATTTTCTTATTGAATCTAAAACAGTGGGGGAAAAGACCTTTATAAATAGATCAGATTGGGGAAATAAAAGAGAGTTTTTCATACGAAACGCGTGTTAAAAAAAGTAGGGTAAAGTGTAATTATAAACGTGTAAAAAGTGAGACGTCCCAAGCGTGAAAACGCTCCCGCAAAAGCAGCCAAGGGCTGGCATTTCGAGCACCGAATCATGAAGTTATGGGAGTGATAAGCATGGGTGAGCACCTGCCAAAACAGTAAAGAGCTTTCATCTAATTTTGGTTTAAAGGTTTAGAGAATAGCCGTTAGGGCATTGCCTTGACAAAAGTAAAGAGCCGCACTTTGATGATGTTGGTCTATTTGCGCAATTTGTTAGTCTATCGTTCCAAACTTAGTTTATTGTTCCAAAAACTTAGTTTATTATCCCAATAGTCTTTTTGAAGAGCAAAAATGAATACTTAACCGAAAATAAAAAGCCGGCAATGAGATGAAGAATATGGCGGTCAGTTTCAGATTTATTGAGTCAGAGATTTAGATTCCATTAAGTCAAACTTACTAATAACAGCCTGAAAAACAGAGTGTTTTTGGCAGATTTTAGATGAAGGGTTTATTGAGATATCAGAATGAATAACGTCCAAATCGGCCGCTTTTTGTAAATAAACCATGCCGCTTTTCTCCCCCATGCCTGCGTACACCATCGGCTTAAAAACATTATTGGCTGATAAAGAAAATCTTGCTGGCCAATAAAAGCCTAACCTTCGAAGTAATTGCATCTCATCGAAGGTTGTGCTATCTCGCTTCACTAAGTCAACGTCGATTTTCGTTCGCATTTAAAGACGCCATATCTATCACAAAGTGATACTTCACATCGCCTTTCAACTACCGTTCGTACGCTTTGTTGATCTGTTGTATATCAATCATTTCAATGTCTGCGACAATGTTATGCTCACCGCAGAAGTTCAACATTTCCTGGGTCTCAGCAATATCGCCAATCATAGAACCAGCAAAGCACTTACACCCCATAATCAGACTGAAAGCTACGATGGGCAAATGGGTGCATAGGAGCGCCACCAAGCGCCCGCAAACCGTCTACACGAAGCAAGTTCAAATAATTATTGATTTTATGTTCAGCTAGACACGGCATCAAGAATGAAGTGAAGTTTCCCTCGGTACGCCGCTATTTGCTCTTAGTCTTTTGACAACACGACTTCATCGGCTCCAAGACATTTGAGTTCTGCAAAATTTGATTCTGATGTGGTAAAAGCAACGACATACGCCCCCATTACTTTGGCAATCTTGATGGCCATGTGATTAGTGAAAGCAAAGCTGGCGGGATAAGCCGCACGGTGTGAAAGGATTATGTATTATACATAAGGCGCAAAAGTAGCGACTACTGTCGGAAACAGGCTGGTACGCTCTATAACCACAGTATCCTGGTGATAATAAAATTAGGGCTTTGCTTTGCTCTTGGCAAATCTAAGTAAGTTAACCAGCTTTCTATCAGACATTTACACTGTTGTACAAGTTTAGCTACTAACGATAGCTTACGGGTAACAGCACAATTATTGTCGGTATAGAGTCTGTTTCATGGGGTAACCCGAGTTACTGAAACGTATTTTTTTACAAAAAAAATTGATTTTCTTCTCCAAAACGCCGCTTTTTTACCCGTTTTGACTCTGAACGGCCATTATTTCAAATTGGACTTAGCCTCTTTTAAACGCTTTTTAATCTTACTTAAAAACTCTGGTGAAATACCCAGATATGACGCTACTAACCTCTGTGGAATCCGTAACTCAATCTTGGGATATTTTTTTAAAAAAGCTAAATAACGATCCTCAGCTGTCATGCTGATATTCTGTAATATACGTTGCTGAAAAGACACAAATGCCCTTTGGGTGAGGATCCTGAAATAGCGTTCCATCTTTGGTACGTTTTCATAAAGTGTTTCCAGGTTTTCATAAGATAACTCCAAAACTACACAGTCTTCAATAGCCTGCACATTAAAGGTAGCGGGCACTTGCATGATAAAACTGTTTAAATCGCTAATCCACCAACCTTCAATGGCAAACTGGACAATGTGTTCTTGCCCATTTAGATCCACAAAATAGGTACGCATGCTTCCCTCAATTACAAAGTTTGTGCAACGGCTGACTGCGCCTTCATGTACCACAAATTGGTGTTTCTTTATTCTTCGTTCCCGAACAAGGGACACAATTAATTCTTTATCTCGGTCAGAAAGCCAAATCTCCTTTTCGAGGCTTTCAAGTAGTAAATCTGCCTTCATCTTGAACTAGTTCAACGAAAAACGATAATCTAGTTTATTTCGCCCCCCTTGGCTACTCTGTAATTTTGCAACCAACAAAACGCGGGTAAACCGAATGTAAAATTATGAAAATAGCAATTATTTATCACAGTGGCTTTGGGCATACCAAAATGGTGGCCGAGCGGATTGCCGAAGGTGCAAGAAAAGTAGTGGACGATGTCATTTTGCTTACAAGCAAAATGGCGATACAGCATCCCCACTTGTTGATTGAATCTGATACTTTGGTTTTTGGTAGCCCCACTTAC
>VFQN01002671.1_pt1 | contig 26936 bp, 36 predicted proteins | sample 3512371 | NCBI WGS metagenome assembly VFQN01 (sample SAMN10412370, study PRJNA504923) | tailings metagenome | isolation source: Replicate 2 from Balatoc abandoned mine | place: Philippines: Itogon, Benguet | collected 2017-08-28
GCCACCGCGCAGGCGCAGCACCAGGTGCAGCGTGCTCTCCTTCTGGATGTTGTAGTCGGCCAGGGTGCGGCCGTCCTCCAGCTGCTTGCCGGCAAAGATCAGGCGCTGCTGGTCAGGGGGGATGCCTGAGGGTCACAACGACAGCAGAACCTGGTGACTCACGAGGTTTAAGCAGCAGGTCGAGATGCGCTCCCAAACGTAACTGGCTACCCATCACACAATAAGTACAACACATGTACTTTGGGCAGACTGGGAGATAACCCAAGTGATGGTTGTCGCGTTGAGCAACAAGGGTTTTCAAACGTCATGTCAAGGGAAACAGCAGGCCAGACCTGTCGCCCAAGGGTGAGGCTCCGGACACCTACTCAAGCCAACAGAAGACAACAAAGTGACCGTCCCGGCTCAAGGACGGCTTCTCGAGTCGCGGATCTACCTACTGGGCTGACTCAAGCGGACTGTCAACCTGACGGGGCTGGACCGGCTTAACATTGTTGTGCAAATACAGCCACTTTGTGCTCATACCAGGGAACCCTCGAAGCGACTCACCCTCCTTGTCCTGAATCTTGGCCTTAACATTCTCGATGGTGTCAGAGGACTCCACCTCCAGGGTGATAGTCTTGCCCGTGAGAGTCTGAGGAGGACAGAGTGGTAGTTCTCAGGTGAGCCGCAGAGAGCGACAAGGGCCCGAACGTCATTACGAGGCAACGAAGCAACGAGGCCTTCGACGCGAAGACTCTCTCCTGACGCAAGACAGTATGAGCTTACCTTCACGAAAATCTGCATGGTTGCTCCGCGCCTCACAAGGCCGAGCGAAGGCGAGGATGTGCGAGAGGGGTACCTGTCACTTCTTGACCCACTAACTCTGCTCTGGTTGAGGTAAGGCTGCAGATAGTGCCTGGTTAACGGCGAACAGCAGGAGGAAAATAACACCTGTCTGTGGCATCGGTACCTTAAGTGGCGGAGCAAGGGTACGGACGCATTGCATGCATGCAGCGCGTAATTCGATTTGCGCATTCCTCAGCACCATGCAACGTGGCGCCTGGAAATCAGCTGCATAGCTTGTGGCTGCTTGTCGTCGCGTGATTGTTGCACGCGCTGAGTTGCGCTCATGGCTTCCGGTAGCTGCCCTGTGACCTTAGCGGCCAACCTCCGAGCAGCTCGCGCGCCTGTCGCCCGTGGGAACCCACATGGGGTCCTTGTCCAGTATTGGAAGATCTTTTCCAGTCTCTATTGCCTTATCTGCAAGCGAGAACGTCCAGGAGGACCGTGCCTCATCCTGTCATACGCAGCCTGGACGGTCCATGGTGTACTCATCTCTGCGGGTGGTTGTGACTAATACTGCAAGCCGGCGACGGCAACTTGTAGTTTCACCATAGGACCAGCAACGACGCCACCACCTCCACCACGCTCCATGACCACAAGCAAGGCCAGCAGAGGCCAGCACGCAACAACACCACTCACCACCACCTCCCACGCCCAAACTGGTGCCCAAACGCAGTGAGACCCGGCAGCAGGGGGATCCCCTGCCCGACAGCATAATAAAATAACAGGCTAGGGCTTCCACGTACAGCAGTAGGCTGCAGTCATCCGTTATCCGTCTTGTCGTCAATGCCAGGCAGTCCCTGTTCACCTGCTGCTCAATCCACAAGTCGCTTACTAAACGCCATTATACCATTCCAAACCTATGCAAGGGCATGTCCAGTGTCCACGCAGGTTCACGCCAACGTAGTACAAATGCACGCTGTTGGCAAGGCTGGCAATCACTACCCAAAGGAGCTCGCTCGTGTGCAGCCATGCTCACTCTACACTGAATACCAATACCCCTGCTGAATACGTTAATTCACAAGGACCAGGCGTCCGGTAAGGGTACCCCCACGGTGCCCTCACATCATCTCCATCGGTAACGCAATCCAACGCGCAGCCATGGGCCAGGAACAGGTGCACCGTGCAGCGCAGCCCCACGGGAGACGTGCGCGAGCCCTAAGGCAAGCAGCACGACTTGCAACCACGGTGCGCCAGCTACTGCAGGCGCACAGTGGCCAGGCAGCACCGCCTTGCCTCATCGTATGCGTAGCCGGTCTCCAGGGTACAGCCTGCTTGGGTTCCGCAGGACCTCCTTGTTGCGGGTGTACACCTCCTCCACCTTCTTGTTGAAGCAGCTGGCTATGTGGCAGAGGGTGTCGTCCTCTTGCACCTGCGCCGCAAGACCACGACGACCGTGGGTCCCAACTCGCCATCCCATTGGACAGGCGCACGCCAAATGCACAGGCAACGCAGGGGCCTTGCTCTCATGCCTCGCACACCGCACATAGTTACGACGTGCGACTGTTGCTCCGCGCACCTCGTAGTAGATTGGCCGCTTCTTCCAGATGTACACCAACGCGCCCATGACGATGCCGCCCAGGATCGCTAGCGGCAGCGGCACTTGCGTGGTGCGCAGCTTTGGCGCCGGGCGCCTGCGAGCCGGCCGTGCCGCTGCCGCTGCTGCTGCTGTTGCTGAGCCTGGTGCCGTGGCCGCAGCGGGGCCTCCCGCCGCTGCCGGCGAGGCTACCGCACCCACGCCCGCCAGCGGCGATGCTGCAGTTGCAGCTGCAGGCATGGCGTGGCCGTTGACTGGACTGGTTTGCGGGGCGCCCGCAGGAGAGAAACCGGCCATGTACGGCGGCGGCGTTGACACGCCCGGTGTGCTGGCGCCGCCAACCGCCGTTGCTGGCGTTGCGGGTGAAGGGAGGTCGATGAACGCAGACTTGGATGGCCCCTGCGGTGGTGGCCAGGAGGGGTGTAGTAAGGCGCTACATACGGATGCGGGCTGGATGCGCGACATCGTTGCAGACCGGGGGCGTTCATGTGCTGTAGACACCCCTAGCTGGCGCTGTACATGCAGAGCTCAGGGCTGGTCACTGTGCGGCTCGTATGTGCGAAGGGCTATGACACCGCGGCCGGGTCCGTCCTCCCTCCCATCCTGCCCAGCGAATGGTCCTTTGCCATTGGTTGTGTAGCCGCCCAGGTCCTCTAAGGTGTAGATGCATCGAACAACCCTCTCATGACAACCAGGGCGGCGTCACGAAAGCGGCATTTAGGCGCTGTACGCCCAGCTGTCTCGCCCTCCACCCATTATGTGCACGAAGCACGCACCGTGGGTGTGCGCGGGGCCTCCAGCGCCCGCTCGCGTGCCTCGCGGGCCGCGATAGCGTACGATGGCGACATGGGGCGGTTGGCCTCGGCTGCATGCACGAGTGGAGCAAGAGCACAGAGCGCCGCGGGGCTGAGTGCGGGCCGGGATGGAGGATGCCTTTCATACCATTGCGGCATGACAGCATGTCAAACAGAGTGCAACATCCATACAGCCCCTGCCCCAGCCGGCAGGGCTTCATGCCATGTCGACACAAGACCGGGCCACAACCAGCTATCCTGTGGTTCGGCCCCTCTGGCCCGAAGGCTCGCCAGCCCCTTCGGGCTCTTGGCCCGGAGGGCATCCCAACCCCATACCGGCTGCCCCGCCTTGCCCTTCCGCCCACCCAGGGCCCCCCACACGCGCACCTGACAGGTACCTCAGCACAAGGCAGAGCTCTGAGCTGACATTTCTGCTGGCCGTCTTGAGCGCAAACCAGTGCACGATGGTACCCTTGCTGGTGATGGTGAGGATGCGCAGCTCGTCGCTGCCCACCACCAGGTCGCCACGGGGCCCCACCTGGAGCAGCTCGATCTGGCAGGCGGGTGTGCAAATAAGCAGGCGTGAGCACTTGAGCACGCCAATGCGGCGCGAAGGTCGGTCAGGCCCTCCTGTGCCATGTGGGTCACGTCCCGGAGGTCGGAGGGTGCACATGGGCGTGGCAGGGGATGAGCCCCGTGCACCTCCCCCCACGCACCCTCAGGTAGTCGGACTCTGGCATGGGCACTGCCAGCCTGCAGTCCTTGAGGAACTTTGGTTGTGAGGAGCCCCGAACCACGTCAGTCTTGACCTGCAGCAAGCGCAAGCATGTCTCTTTGCTCGGGGGGCGAGCGGGGTGGGGGGTGTCGGCAAGGAGCCCACCGGCAGATTACTCACCTCATTTCCTCCCACTCGTAATTTGACGTAAAAGTTCTTCTCAGCGTACTCATCGGCTTGCACGTTGCGCGCCTCTGTAGCAAGAGGTTACCGCAACACATGGTCGCGCATGTGCGGCCTGTCCCACATAGCCTGGCAGCTCAGCTGTTGTCGCAACATACCTATTACGGACACGCATAGCTTCCCGGCCATTCAGCCTTATGTTTTGGACGCAAGCTAGAGTGCGATGAAGGCGTAGTTGCTGGCGCAGGTAGAGCCAGGAACCCACTCCCGACTCTGAGCTTTTATGCTTGTACAACTACTTATTTTTGTCCAGTCGATGGGTCTGGCTTGAGCGCAGCAACGGTCATTGACCGCTGGGCTTCCGCTCTTTGTGAGAATTGCGCCGGCTCGGTCACTTGGCACCAGGATGCAGGCGACTGTAAGAAATCATGTAAGCGGAGCTACTGTGTGCTTATGATGACGTGTGTAGCAGAACAACTCGCGCAACAACTCAGAGTTGTACGGCTGGCAGTTGCAGGACGGAGGACCAGCGGCAAGCACCGCATCAGCCACTGAGTGGCTTGCAAAGGCCGCAACACAGCTTTGCTCAGTGTCCACCTGGGCTTATCCTGCAATGGCAGGCAGTTGCCAGCATGACGAGGTGGGACCAAGACACAGCCGGGTGAGGCCCTATGAAACCTGGTCAGGCAGTGTCACAAATTTTGACGGAGCGCTTCATGATGGCACTAGGTGGCACGAATGGCGTCTCCCTTTACTTCTAGTCATACATCTACGTCAGTTGCGCCCTGCTACCAAAAGCCTCTACGCCAGCAGGGTAGCTGGCCACTCCTACATGATAATGTGGTATGCCTTATGGGGAGACCCCTTGTACCAACGCTGTTCTGGTGCGTCCCCGTTACGGCACGCGGCAGCGTAATGGGGCGAGCCGTTAGCTCCGGTGTACGAGAGGCTGCTTAGCAATAGCCAGTTGGGTTGACCTGCATTGAACACTGCGCCTCGGCCCCTTCGCTCGTGGGCGTGCAACCATCCCCACAACATTAATGCCACTACCGCAAAGGCATGCTACGGTACAACGCGCTACCGCCTAACTGCATTCACGGCACATCCGCGTATGCACCAAAAGCGTGGAGTACCAACCACCAAGGCGGGCGTGTACGGTGCATGCGCACGTTATACCGGTAGTCATGAAGCGCCGCACAGCCCGAACGTGGCTGGCATGTGTTACCTCTCTTGTTATCCCACAAGCTCCTTGCACTCTGCCCTGTGCCCCTCCCGCCAGTGCGCCCGCTGGCACGCCGCCCCGCAGTACCGCACCGCCCGGCACCCGCCGCACTGCTTGAGCGGCAGGTCCCCCTCGCTCCTCCCCGCGAAGTTGCTGCACCGCGGGTTGCCGCACACGCGCAGCCGCGGCAGTGCTGCAGCACGGCACTGCGGCAGCAGCAGCTTCCGCGGCAGGGGCACCGAGGGAGCTGACGGAGGCGGCGGCTGCGGCAACTGCCCCTGGGCATCGTGGTACGCCTGCAGCAGGTCCCACGGCCGAGACCCGTCAGGCAGCACCGGGAACTCAGCCTCCGATGCCTGTGGGTCCCCTAGGAGGCCCTCGCACACGACTCCCGCCATCGCCGCCGCGCACCTCTTGAAGTCCCCGTCGGCCTCCACCTCCACCTGCACGTGTGTCCCCTCCGCGTCTGCCCCCTCCACGTCTGCACCCGCCACCTGCAGCAGCGCCTCCGCCGTTGCGTCGCTGCCGTCAGCGCAATAGGACAGGCTCCTCGCCGGTCTCCCAATCTCCCCAGACGCTATCTGCAGCAGCGCCAGCGCCTGCGCCGCCCTGCACGGCACGAGGCCGAGAGCGTGCCGTACAACGAGCTGGAGCGGCTCCGCAAGGCAGGCTGCACACGCGTCGCACCCACCATCACCACCACCACCGCCACCGCCGCCACTGTGATTGCTGCTGCTGCCGTTATCGTCGCCGCCGTCAGCGTCGGGCAGCGGCAGCGGCAGCTGGGCCAGCCAGCCGCGGACCCTGCCGCTGAGTGCCCTGTGCGCCGAGACCCCCACCACAGCCGCAATGACGTCGCAAACCAGCGACGGCTTCATCCGCTCACCCACCGGCAGTGTTGCTGCCAGCGCGCACGCAGCGGCAAGCACGCGGTGCGGCTGGCACGCCAGCAGCTGCACGGCGGGCAGCTGCTCCAGCGGGCCGCGCCACCATTGCGCCATGCAGCTTAGCAGGTGGCACACCGCAACCACCCCAAACTGCTGCGGGGGTGACAGCTGCACAGCAGACTCCTCCGCCGCCGCTGCTGCCGCCGCTGCCGCCACGTCCTCCGCAAGTTGCCAAGCCAGCGGTACTGCCAAGTTGCTCGCCGCCCTCGCCGCCAGGGCCAGCGCCTCCTGCGCCTCGTCCACGCAGGCCGCGCTTCCCAGCGGGGCCCCTCCCTGGACGTCCTCCCGGCACGTGGCGCCGCAAACCATTTTGCCCTCTCCGCCCGCCATTGCAATCGGACGCTGTGCTGCCTCAACCCTCCCGCTGCCGCCCCCCACTTGTCCTAACGCCTCGGCCATGAGCACGAGCAAGTCGGCCGCCGACCCCAGATTATGCTGCCTCTCCTGCCCCTGCGCGTACCCACGCGTGGGCCCGTCCACCAGGTCCCGTGCTGCCTCCAGCGCCCGGGTCAACACGGCCGCCCGCTTGGACAGCGTGAGCAGGAGCCCAAGCTGGCCCCCTGCCGTACCACCGGTTGCGCACGTGCTGCTGACCTCGGTTCGCCCACCGCAGGCGCTGCTTGCCACGCCGGTAATCGACATGGGCGGCAGCATTTGCAGCCGGTCCAAGATCTTGAAAACCAGCATAGTCACGCGCCGGGTAGCACCGGTAGCGTCGGCCTGGTCGCTGTCTTGCGCGCTGAACTGCAGGCGCAGGGCGTGGTCCAGGCTGGCGGCCAGGCCGCAGCGGGCCATGCGGCGGCGCACGTCGGCCTGGGCGGCGGCCGAGAGGGTCTCGAAGCCTGCGGCGCGTACCGGCAGCAACAGGCAGCCTGCATCACTGACAGCACAGTGCTGCGAACTACACATGATGCTTGCAGGGTCACGCACCTGTACGACAGGCAGTGCAACATGCTGTACGACAGGCATCGGAGCCGTTAGCAGCCGGGCAGGATGCTCGTACCGTGACGCATTTGGCCGGGATGGGATGGGAACAATAGCGCAAAGAGTTCATGCGCTTCAGCGGATTGTGCGGGCACACAGCTATGCCTCATCCCGCAGACACCCAAAGCTGGTATAGCTACCAGCACTCAGCGGGAGCAGCCGGGCGGAGCTTCCAGCCGCCTGCCCAACCCCATCGCCTCAGGCAGTCTTCTTCTTCCCGGAGGTGGCAGTGAGTGACACGTTCCTGTATGTATGCGTGTAAGGATTCCATATATCCCATTACCGCACCGCATCCGCTACACAGCTATGCCTCATCCCGCAGACACCCAAAGCAGTTTGTTCACGTGCTCCTACCGCAAGACTTGTCTTGGGCCATGTTGTGCAGCCGTTTAAGCAGATGGGCCAAGATGGCGGCTGGGGAACCTTCCTGCACCGACAGCACGCGCACAAGGGCACAAAACCATCACCCTCTGTTGTTGCAACCCCGTAGGCAAGGACTGGGCAGCAGTGGACTGCGGCAGTAGGAGATACGCTTGAGATACACTTGAGGGGCCGTAATGAGCCTTCCCTGACCCTTACCCAAGGTGCTGCTGCTGCTGGTAGTGAGTGCTTACCGGAACGTCCACCACGCGATGAGGCTCTCCCCTGTGCTCGGCACCGGGCAGCCGCCCCATGGCCGCTGCTGCGGCCTCCGACATGAGTGCCGCCGCCCACCCGGCCGCCTCCAGCCAGTGCGGCAGGCAGGCCTGGGCCGTGCCCGTGGGGAGCAAGGCCACATCGTCTCCGTCCGGCAGGCAGGTGGAGGCCATTGTCTGCGGCGCAACAGCACGTGCCAAGCAGGCGTATCTGTGGGTGAGCGGCGGCTGCATGACAGGGCCGTGCCACAACAACGCCCACTTTCCGGTCAGCGCTGCGCATGTACCTTACTGATGGTTTCCGCATGTAGCGCAGCGGAGTAGCGGAAACCAAGGTTTCCTGCGTTCGGCTTGTTAGCGGAGTCTCCCCCGGTGGGGGGGAGGCCTGTACGGCTGACATGGGGCCGTTCGGCCCAGGTGTTAGGTCGGGGCGCCGCTTGGCGCCGGTTACTTCGCGAGTTTTGGTCAGATCTGACACCACCGTCACTAACTGCGCTTTTCTATGGCGCGGTTACACGGTGGAACCCAGGCTCGCCTCCCATCCCGCGAACAGGACAACCTTCTTGCTTGCAGGTACCCCTTCCCGTGGCGGCTACTCGCCGCCTGTCGTGGCGGCTGCTCGCCGCCCTAGCGGCTCAAGACGCAATGCTGGAAACCGTCAGTACTCCATGTGGTGCTCAGGATGACAGTGACTTTTCCATGTGGTCCTGCGCTTGGATTGCAGGTATGTGACTGACTACATGAATGGCCCCTAGGAAGGCCTTCGTGCGGTGAATACGTGTATCCTGCTTCGGGCTATCGCGCAGCACAAGCCGCTGTTACCGCTGTCCTTTTACTTGTTGTGCTTGGAACCGGTGTGCATGACAGCCGAAACAGCCTGTAATATCACCTTGCCGATAGCCCCGCACCACACCCACCTGTATCACAACACGCCCGCTCTCCTGCCCTTGCGCGTACGCTCCTCCCAGCCCCTCCTGGCGGTATAGCCGGCACAAGGACTCCAGCGCACGTGCCTTTAGCCGAGCCGTAAGCAGCGGCGACGGCTGCGGCTGCACGCCCGCCTCCGCTGCCAGCTGCCCCGCCGCGTGCCAGTCGGCGAAAGTCACCGTAATGACCTGGTCGTGATACCGGCCAAGCCCTCCAGCCATTCCGCCGGGTCCCTGCTGCTCATCGCCCTCGCGCTGTTCCCCATCCCCGTCCAAAGCAGGGACAAGCTGCCCACGCCGTGCCTCCTCCCTGGCGACCCACCATAGCCCGCTCTTACCACCCCACCCGTCCCCGTGCTCCCCCTGGTCCCCCTGCTCCCCCTGCTCCCTCTGCTGCTCGTGCTGCTCCCCCTCGCGCTGCTCCCCCTCTGCCGCAACCGGCCGTCCCCCGTCGCCCTGGCCTTCCTGGACGCCTGAGCGCTCCTCTCCGTCCTCTCCCTCCAGCCTCGCGCCCAGGCCGGCATGCACAGCCAGTTGGTCCAGCAGCCCCACCTGCAGCCGGCACACCGCGTCGTGCCTCACCGCACGCAGCAGCGCAACCGCCAGCCGCCGGCCCTCGGGCCCTGCCGCCTTCAGCTTGTCCCGCACCAAGACCGTGAACACAAGGGCCCAGACGACATCGTTTGACGCGGCGCGCAGCTCCTTGCAGGCTAATGACGAGAGGGTTTTCTTGGGGCCTTCCTCCGCTATGATCTCCGGTCTGTACAGGACGGAAGCCGCGGCAGCTGCCAGCAGCTGCGAGTCTGCCAGCGCTTCGATCGTCCGCACGAGGCTAGGTGGGAGCGCCAAGGCTGCCTGGGCGTCTCTGCCCGCTTCCGCAGACCCGATGAGCTGGTCATGCACCAGCCGGGCCACGGTCAGGGTGTACTTGCACAACCCATGAGCAGCGGTGACCACGGAAAGGTCGTGCGAGGGTAGCACAACCGCGTCGACGTCGCCTGCGGGCCCATGGATAGGCCGCTCGCTGGCCCGGAAGCCCTCTGCCACCGCTTGTATGGCCCAGGCAGCACCGGCGACTGCGCCGATGAAGTCCCCGTGCGTCAAGGCGGCCATGGCCTTCTGGCCCACCGCCTTGCCTGCCTTGTTGTTGATGGCCCGCCTGCTGCTGCTGACCCGTCTTGCGCTGCCGCCGCTGCTGCTGCTAGTGCTGTTGCCGTGCAGTGTGGCGGACCGGGCCATGTGGGAGGCGTAGTGCAGCAGCACGAAAGCGGTCTGCATTGTGTACACCGCGGTCAGGTACGCGAGGCGCCTGGAGTGGCAGGCCAGCAAGCAGGTGAGCATGCAAGGTCAGTCGTGTGACGTGAAAAATGACGTTGAAGTAGATCTGTACTGGGTTGCCGGTATGAGAAACGTGTGGGGCGGGCAGTGGTTGGCAGTTTGCTGGAATGCAGGTATTACGCCTGCAAAGTTATGGTAGTCCATGCTGAAGATGCGACTAAGCAGTTTTGGCAGGAGGTCCCAAGATCCCAACCGCTGGGACAGGTCAGCTGCAGCCACATCGCACGAGTACACTCAGAGAGGCCTTCACTCGTCCACTGCGCACACACGTGCGGACGCCACAGGGGCCCAACTCCAGCCCAACGGCGTCACAGGCATTATGTGTTCTGCTACATGAGAGGCGAAGCAGGTTTGCAGCACTAGGACGGAACAAGGCTTGGCGTGACCCGCCAGGCACTGCCCCTACGCGCACCTGGCCGTGCTCGACTCGAACCTTGACGTCACGATAGCCGCCTGCTGCCGAATGGTGCTCATGAAGGCTTGCAATTGTGTAAGTGCATCCTTCTCAAAATTCGCGATAAGCCACTCCTTCGCGCAGGCCGCCTTCTCGAAGGGCTGGCTTGCAACCTCCATTCGCTGGTTCAGGCGCGTCCAGAAGGAACCAAGAGCTGCTAGGCAGTCGTGGTATGCATCACACGCCTTTTTGAACTTTGACGCTGGCGCGTTGTTCAGGCACCCAGGTGCTGCTTCTATCACAGCAGCCAGACAGCGCAAAACGCGTTCGATAACCTTTCCAGCGTCAGACATCCTTCGCTACTTCATTTCAGGCCCTTTGCATAGCCTGCATACCGATTACGTGCTGGCTGCTGGATGCATCTCGCCAGGGCAGCTGCCACGCTGCGCACTGTACGGCTCCCGTGCGCCCACCCTATCAGCACGCCCGGCAGTTTACACCAGACGAAAAACACAAGCCGAGGCGCCTTGCATGGAACTTGGTTTTGCCGGCGTTGTTGACACGTCCGTCTTCGGCTCCAGCGGCAGGCAAACAGTACGCCGGGCAGTACCATGCACCGGGTCATAGGTGCTATGTGCTGGGTGCTACAGGTATATGGTGTGTCGTCGTCCAGGGGGCACCGGGGGAACTCTCCTGGGAGGTGTCAGCCCTGGTGCAGGCTGGTCCCCCCTGACCAGCAGCAGCAGCAGCAGCAAAGCTCCCAACCAGCAGCCAGCTCCTTGGTTCGAGCATTGCGGAAAGCATTTGGCTGGCCGTATTGTTTACCCTTGCATTAAAGTTGCAGACTCACGGCAGACGGCACCAAGCCGCATCGCAGTGGGGCAGGGACATGCAGGGGCTTCTGGACACAACCGGATGCGGTTGGGCGTGTCACAGCATACTTACCCGGCTAAACACAAAGCCGTGAAGTGGTTGCGCGGAACATGGTCTTGGTGGAGTTGTTGACAACATGTGTCGAGCCAACCAGGCACTTCATGGTGGCAACATCAAATGGCACGAATGGCGTCTCCCTTTTCTTCTGGTCATAGATCTCAGCCAGCTGCGCCAGGCTGTCGGAAGCTTTTACGACATGGGATCTTAGCTGGCTAAACCACACGTAAACAGCGTGGTTCTGATGCGTCACCGTCACAGCACGCGGAAGCATGATGAAGCCCGCGGTTACCTCCGGTATGACAGAAGTTACAGAACAATAGCCATATGGGTTGACGTGCGTTGAACGCTGAGCTTTGGCCCTCTTCGTTCCTGCCGTGGGCGTAAACACCATCCCCATTACATCACCATGGTGCCGCCTAGCCGCACTAGAAGTTCATCCGCGTATGCACCAGTAGCGTGGAGTACCAAAAGGCGAATGTGTACACTGCATGCGCGTGCCATAATCCTAATGCGCCGCACAGCGCCCCAACGGGGCTTGCATGTGTTACATCCCTTGTTATCCCACAAGCTCCTTGCACTCTGCCTTGTGCCCCTCCCGCCAGTGCGCCCGCTGGCACGCCGCCCCGCAGTACCGCACCGCCCGGCACCCGCCGCACTGCTTGAGCGGCAGGTCCCCCTCGCTCCTCCCCGCGAAGTTGCTGCACCGCGGGTTGCCGCACACGCGCAGCCGCGGCAGTGCTGCAGCACGGCACTGCGGCAGCAGCAGCTTCCGCGGCAGGGGCACCGAGGGAGCTGACGGAGGCGGCGGCTGCGGCAACTGCCCCTGGGCATCGCGGTACGCCTGCAGCAGGTCCCACGGCCGAGACCCGTCAGGCAGCACCGGGTACTCAGCCTCCGAGGCCGTTGGGTTGCCCCTCGCCATCGCCGCCGCGCACCTATGGAAATCCCCGTCGGCCTCCACCTCCACCTGCACGTCTGTCCCCTCCGCGTCTGTCCCCTCCGCGTCTGTCCCCTCCGCGTCTGCCCCCTCCGCGTCTGTCCCCTCCGCGTCTGCCCCCTCCACCTGCGGCTGCACCTCCGCCGTTGCGTCGCTGCCGTCAGCGCAATAGGACAGGCTGCTCGCCGGTCTCCGAATCTCCCCAGACGCCATCTGCAGAAGCGCCAGCGCCTGCGCCGCCCTGCGCGGCACGAGCCCGAGGGTGTGCCGTACAACGAGCTGGAGCGGCCCCACAAGGCAGCCTGCACACGCGTCGCACCCACGACCATCACCACCACCGCCGCCGCCGCCGCCGCCGCCACTGTGGTTGCTGCTGCTACCGTTGTCACCACCGCTGTCGGCGTCGGCCATCGGCAGCGGCAGCTGGGCCAGCCAGCCGCGGACCCTGCCGCTGAGTGCCCTGTGCGCCGAGACCCCCACCACAGCCGCAATGACGTCGTCAACCAGCGGAGGCTTTATCCGCTCACCCACCGGCAGTGCTGCTGCCAGCGCGCACGCGGCAACAAGCACGCGGTGGGGCTGGCACGCCAGCAGCTGCACGGTGGGCAGCTGCTGAACCGGGCCGTGCCACCAGTGCGCCATGCATCTCAGCAGCTGGTACACCGCAGCCGCCCCAAACTCCTGCCGGCGTGACAGCTGCACGGCAGAGCCCTCCTCCGCCGCCGCTGCCGCCACGTCCTCCGCAAGTTGCCAAGCCAGCGGTACGGCCAAGTTGCTCGCCGCCCTCGCCGCCAGGGCCAGCGCCTCCTGCGCCTCGTCGACGCACACCGCGCTTTCCAGCGGGGCCCCTCCCTGGACGTCCTCCCGCCACGTGGCACCGCAGTCCATTTTGCCCTCTCCGTCCGCCATTGCACTTGGACGCTGTGCTGCCTCAACCCTCCCGCTGCAGCCCCCCACTTGTCCTAACGCCTCGGCCATGAGCACGAGCAAGTCGGCCGCCGATTCTAAGATGTGCTGCCTCTCCTGCCCCTGCGCGTACCCACGCGTGGGCCCGTCCACCAGGTCCCGTGCTGCCTCCAGCGCCCGGGTCAACACGGCCGCCCGCTTGGACAGCGTGAGCAGGAGCCCAAGCTGGCCCCCTGCCGTACCACCGGTTGCGCACGTGCTGCTGACCTCGGTTCGCCCACCGCAGGCGCTGCTTGCCACGCCGGTAATCGACATGGGCGGCAGCATTTGCAGCCGGTCCAAGATCTTGAAAACCAGCATAGTCACGCGCCGGGTAGCACCGGTAGCGTCGGCCTGGTCGCTGTCTTGCGCGCTGAACTGCAGGCGCAGGGCGTGGTCCAGGCTGGCGGCCAGGCCGCAGCGGGCCATGCGGCGGCGCACGTCGTCTTGAGCAGCGGCCGAGAGGGTCTTGAAGCCTGCGGCGCGTACCGGCAACAGATGGCAGCCTGTGTCACTGTCAGCACAGCGCGGCGTGAAGTACATGATCCTCCCGGGATTGCGGCATGGTACTGCAGGCTGTACACACTACACGCCCCGGCGCCGGTAGAAGCCGCGCAAAACGCTCCTACGGTAGCTGGGAAGGGACGGCAGCGACTAGAGCGCCACACGGAAGCGTGTCTTGCAGGCATACTGCTAAGCGCCGTCCGGCAGGCACCCAACAACACGTGTTTCCAAGTGTCCCTACCGCAAGACGTGTCTTGGGCCATGTTATACAGCCGTTGGAGCGAGTCGGCCAAGATGGCGGCTGGGGGACTTTCCTGCACCCACAGCAAGCGCACAAGGGCACAAACCCCTGTTGTCGCAACCCCACATGCAAGCAACAGGGCAGCAGTGAACTGCGGCAGTGAGGAGACACGCATGCCAGATCCTGTGTGATGCCAGTATCTGGTCAAGCCCTCGGCCCCGCCTTTGCTGCTATTGCCTTTGCAGTCCAGGAACAAGTTGGCCGTAGTAAGCTTCTCCCTACCCTTGACCAAGGTGTTGTGCGGGTGTTGTGTGCTTACCGGGGCCTTCGCCTCGCCGTGGCTCGCTCCACTGTGCTCAGCACCGGGCGGCCGCCCCATGGCCGCTGCTGCCGCCTCCGACATGAGCGCCGCCGCCCACCCGGCCGCCTCCAGCCAGTGCGGCAGGCAGGCCCGCGCCGTGCCCGTGGGAAGCAAGGCCGCATCGTCGTTGCCCGGCAGGTAGGTTGAGGTCATCGTCTGCGGCACAGCAGCACACGTGAGTAGCACATGTAACGGCTTTGTAGGTAAATTGCGATGGCATGTCATGGCTGTGCAAGAGTGCCGGCTCCATGGTCAGTACTGCCAACGTACCCTACCACGACAGTACCTCATCTGGTGTAAAAGCTGACAGTGACGCACATGGTTCTGTACTCAGAGTGCAGGGATGTGACGGATCTCGAATTTGCTCCGTGGAAGGCCGTGTGGCGGTGAGTATGCTTGGGGCCATCGGGCAGCACACGCCGCTGTTCTCGCTGCCCTTTCACCCCTCGTGTGCCGTACCGGCGTGCACCTGCACTGCATGGCCGTTTGCACTTGGACCCGCAGCACACCCACCCGTATCAGGACGCGGTCGCACTCCTGCGCCGGCGCGTACGCCCCTCCCAGCCCCTCCCCGCGGCACAGCCGGCACAGCGACTCCAACGCACGTGCCTTCAGCCGAGCCGTAAGCAGCGGCGATGGCTGCGCCTGCACGCCCGCCTCCGCTGCAAGCTGCCCCGCCGCGTGCCAGTCGGCGAAGGTCACCGTGATGACCTGGTCGTGATGCCAGCCAAGCCCTCCGTCCATTCCACCGGGTCCCTGCTGCTCATCGCCCTCGCGCTCTTCCCCATCCTCGTCCAAAGCCGGGACAAGCTGCCCACGCCGTGCTTCCTCCCTGGCAATCCACCACAGCCCGCTCCTGCCACCCCACCCATCCCCCTGCTCCCCCTGCTCTTCCTGCCCGCCCTGCTGCTCGCGATGCTCCCTCTCCACAGCGACCGACCGCCCCTTGTCGCCCTGGTCGCCTGAGCGCTCATCTCCGTCCCCTCCCTCCAGCTTCACGCCCAGGCCGGCATGCACAGCCAGCCGGTCCAGCAGCCCCACCTGCAGCCGTGCAGGGCACAGTTAGTCATGGTGCATACATAGTACTGGGCTATCGAAGACAACATAGAGCTTGGTTGCGCAGCAGGCCGGCCAAGCAGCCCCACCTGGAGCCGGCACACCGCGTCGTGCCTCATCATGCGCAGCATTGCAACCGCCAGCCGCCGGCCCTCGGGCCCTGCCGCCGTCGCCAGCCTGTACCGGTCCACGCAGGTGACCGTAAGGGCCCCGACGACATTGTTTGACGCGGCGCGCAGCTCATTGCAGGCCGCTGACGAGATGACTTCCTTGGGGCCCTCCTCCGCTATGATTTCCGGTCCGTACAGAACGGAGGCCGCGGCAGCTGCCAGCAGCTGTGAGTCCGTCAGCGCTTGGACCGTCCGCACGAGACCAGGTGGGAGCGCCAAGGCTGCCTGGGAGTCTCCGCCCGCTTTTGCAGACCCATTGAGCTGCTCATGCACCAGCTGGGTCACGACCAGGGAGTACTTGCACAACCCATGAGCAGCGGTGGCCACATGAATGTCGTGCGAGGGTAGCACCACCGCGTCGACGTCGCCTGCGGGCCCATGGAAAGGCCGATCGCTGGCCCGGAAGCCCTCCGCCACCGCTTGTATGGCCCAGGCAGCACCGGCGACTGCGCCGATGAAGTCCCCGTGCGTCAAGGCGGCCATGGCCTTCTGGCCCACCGCCTTGCCTGCCTTGTTGTTGCTGGCCCGCCTGCTGCTGCTGACCCGTCTTGCGCTGCCGCCGCTGCTGCTGCTGTTGCCGTACAGTGTGGCTGACCGGGCCATGTGGGAGGCGTGGTGCAGCAGCACGAAAGCGGTCTGCATTGTGTACGCAGCGGTCAGGTACGCGACGCGCCTGGGGTGGCAGGCGAGTAAGTGGGTTAGCATATAAGGTCAAGCATGTGACATGCAAAAACAGGTTCACTTTGAATTGCATTGGGTTGGCGGCATGCGTGATACAGGGGAGCGGGCATCGGCTGACGGTACGCTGGAGTGCGGGTGTTGCGCCTGCAGATTTTGTGGCAGCCAATGGATAGACCCCAGCATTATGCTGCAATACTCTTGGGCGTAAAGTGCCAGCCATACGGGCCCAAGTGCCATCTGCTAGTACGTGTCAGCATGTGCAGCGCTGCAGCCACGTCCCACGTGTACACCCTGGGGCCTCCCCGCGTCCCCTGTGCACGCCTGCCCCCACGAGTCACACAGGGTGCAGATGCCACAGGGGCCCAACTCCAGTTCAATGGCGTCAGTCATTGTACACTCTGTTCCACGGGAGGCGAAGCGGGTTGCAGCCCTAAAACGGAACAAGGCTTCGCATGACCCGCCAGGCACTGCCCCAGCGCGTACCTGGCGGTGCTCGACTGTGACCTTGACGTCACGATAGCCGCCTGCTTCCGGATGGTGTTCATGAGGGCTTGCATTTGTGCAAATGCATCCTTCTCGAAACTTGCGATGAGCCATTCCTTCGCGCAGGCCGCCTTCTCGAAGGGCTCGCTTGCGTTATCGCTTCGTTGGTTCAGACGCTCCCAGACGGAACCCAGAGCTGCTAAGCTATCGAAGTGTGCATCATGCGCCTTGCCGAACTTTGGCCCGGGTTCCTTGGTTAGGGCCTCCGTCAACGCAGCCAAGCAGCGAAAAACGCGTTCAATAGTTTTACCAACGTCCTCAGGCTTCACTTCTCCTAACACCCAGTGCACAAGCTGCATTTCGCTAACATACTAGCTGTTGGCTGCGCCACGTCAGGGCAGTTCCCACACTCCCTCTCGCGCTGTACGGCGGCCACTTCGACAGCACGCCAGACTATGCACCAATATCTCCCTGTCAACGCCCTCAGTCATGCTCTGCACTACGCCCTTTGAGTTTGACAAGCTCATATTAAGGTATAACACTTACACGGTGTCGTTGCCGCGGCGTCATCTGGAAAACACCTCTGGGAGGCACCAGCAGGCACCAGCTGCAGCAAATCTCCTAATAGGCACCCAGCCCCTTGATTGAACATAGCAGGAAGGTCTTGGGCAGCATAATTGTTGCGATGCTGCACAGTAAGCACACGGCACGAAGGTGCACTGCAGCAGAGCAGGGGCAATGCATGCCTGCAGGGCATGACGCATGGCCCTTGCGTACCGTACTGCGACATACCTATTTAGCACCCACGCAGATTCTGCACGCAACCGCTGACGCAGCCCCCAGGTCACAGGCATAGCTTGCTGGTCCATGCAACCCATCTCAAAGAACTTTTAGTACGACAGCTCAGGGGAGCTCCCCTGCGACAGCTCAGCGGACAGGGGAGAAGAGCACTTTGCAAGACATTTACGCCACTCCGTAGTCCACCTCATCTTGATGACCAGCAGCAAGCCGCCGGCGCGTTCGCGGGGAATCGGGAGGTCGCGCGTGGTGTCGAGTTAATCCGCAAAGCACGCAGCCGCTGCATTACTGTGTTACACACAAACATACTCGCCGGGAACTACAAATTCACTAAGCGGCCACGGCGCTTTGGCTGTTCAGGCTATCTGTCCTCCTGTTCTACATTAAAACGCTCCTGACGCGCACGCAACTTTCTTTGGGGACATCTATATCCCAATTTGTGTATTCACTACGGGTAGTGTGCAGCTAGGTGTTGGGAAGCGGACGGCAACCTGGCAGGGGAGCCCAGGCAGCGGGCTCCTCTGTCGGCCACGCACCACCAAACACGGCTCCCACCAACACCTCCGAACCCGCGGGGCAGCACGCAAAAGGTCTGCCAGCATACCCGCAACAATACTACTTCGGCGTCGGATGTCCACCTGCTAGTCCTGACCAGCAGCAGCGACAACAGCAGCTGACGGCACAGGGCGGCACCGGCGCACTTGCGACCCGACCTGTCAGCAGCAAGAGCCTTGGAGGAAGCAGCACTAGCGATCGCGATGTCGGGGCGATGGGGGCATCGGGGCATGGTGCAGAGCATCGCCGGGTTGTGGCAGGGGATACGAGGGCGAGGTCGTCCTCCTCCACCGCTGCAGGAGGAGCTTTTGCTGCCGTCAGGGCAGCGAGTGGCCGGTGAGTGGCAGGCCTATGGCAGTACCTCAAGTATTGGTTGTTGGTGACGTGTATGCGATGAAAGACCCTGGCAGCAGGGATATCAGACGCCCGGTGCCCAGCGCCTAAGACGTACCCTAGCCTAGCACTGGCCATGAGGACAGTCTAATCAGTCGACGCCTCAGCTTCCGGTCTCATGACATCTTGGCCTGATGAAATCGCCGTCACACTTCCACACCCACTGCTACCTCACGCAGGTCATTAGGCCCCCAGCCGCGCTCTTCATCCGCTGCTTCTGGTGACACCTCTCCTGCTGCCCCACTCCCGCCTGGGCCGCGGGCCACCGCCCGAGCCCCAGCCCCAGCCCCGGCGTGGGAGGCCCCTCCTCCTGCGCCCCACCCCACAGCCCGTGCCACCGCCACGCCGCCACCTGCCCCCTTGCCTGGCTCGCCAGCAGCGCGGACACGGCGGTCGTCCACAGCCCCGGGTACAGCACCCCCATGCGGGCATGGGCGTGCAATGGACCCTGACCAATGGGGCCAACCCGCTGGGTCAACACCCCAGCAGCGTCCAAGTACTGCTGCCCCAGCTGGCGGCCCACCTGCGGGTGTATGGAGCAGCCCTGCGCGTAGTGCTGGTGCTGAGCGGGGTGGCAGCAGCGGTGGTGTCGCATGTGGGCAAGCGCATAGTCGACAGTCGCAGGGGAGCGAGCGGAAACAGCAGAAGCAGAAGCACCGGACAAAGGTAGCAGAGAAGGAGGAGGAGCGGCAGGGTGCAGTGCAGCATGGCAGCGGCACGGCAGGGCAGCAGCAGCAGCAGCAGCAGCAGCAGCAAGAGCTGCCACTGGAGCAGCAGGTGGAACGTTACGCTGTGGCGGCCGGGGAGGAGGGCGGCGACCCGCTGCGGTGCGCCATGGCGGTACACCTCATGAACGGGTGCGTGGGGGCGGCCTGCTAGGTCCAGATGGAAGTGCAGGGAGGGTTCGGCGTGCCGCGTGCCTCGTGGCGTCCCTTGTTGCTTTGACAGCATCGCAGGCTCTTGCACGAGCCCCCGCGGCGTTCGGAATGCGCATTAGGTCCTCTCCTGCCCCCACTCGCAGCGCACACCAAGGCTGCCCGCTTGCGCTCCTACTCACACACATGCTGGTGCTCCTGCTGCACGTGGTGCCTGGCCGGCAGGTGCTTCCTGCGCGCACCCAGCTACGACCGCGCGGTGGCGCTGGCGGCGGCGGCGGCCCGCGCCTCACCACGGCTGGCCGCTGCGCTGGCGGCCCGCGTGGCGGAGGGCGAGCCGCTGGCGCTGCTGGCGATCAACGCCCTCACCTACCTGGCGCTGGCGGAGCAGGTGGGCCGCAGAGGGACTGTTGGACGGAGATGCCATCAATGTGTGTGTTTGCGGCATGTCAGTGGTAACCGTACCTTGACTCCCTTGCCATGCGCGTGTGGGTCAGCCGGGGTCTTGCATGGGCAAGGGCGGGCCTGAGTTGGCACACCCTGTGCAGGTGGTGCCCCAGCTGCTGTCCTGCGGCCTGCACCACGTGCTGCTGGGGCAGCTGCGGGCGGCCGGCTCCTCCCCCCTGGAGCAGCAGCTGCTGGCGGGCGGCCTGGGGCTGCTGCTGGCGCTTGTACGGGGCAGCGGTACGGCACGGCGGGCGCTGGCGGGATGCCGGGGAATGGCGGGCGCGCTGGCGGGCGTGCTGGGGCGGCACGAAGGCGAAGGCGGGGGCGTAGTACGGCAGTTGGCGCTGGAGCTACTGCACGAGATGGTCCTCACGCGCAAGGTAGGGCTGGCGGAGCGAAGGGACGGGGGCGGGCACGGGGAGGGGCAGGAGGTAGGGGCGGGGGGCGAGGGGCCAGTCAGGCTTATGCTTTCTCATGCCGCGGCCTGCAACTGGACCTGTTGCACTTCAGGGCTTTGCACAGCGTCTCAGTAAATCGCAGGCGCCTGATGCGGGATTATGCGGGGGCAGGTCTTGAACGGACCACACTCCTGAGGGGTTGGCCAAGTCAATACTCGTCGGCCCCCGTCCACGGACCGCTCCTCGGCCTTCAAGCTGACGTGGCGGCGCCATGCTCCTGATTATGCATCCTTTCTATGCCTGTTCTAACGGCCCATGCGTCCGCCCTCCCTCTTACGATGTACGTGTGCATATGCCCTGTGCCTTATGCGCCGTCGCCAGGGCTTGGACCAGGCGCTGTGCTGCGCCCCCCTGGCCTCGGCGCTGCATCGCCTGCGGGACACCGAGGCCCCTGGCTCGCGGCTGCAGGCCCTGGCGCGCAGCGCGCTGACCGACATGGCGGCACTGGCACGTGTCATGGCGCCCGGCACGTGACACTGGGAAGTAGCGGAACCTCCCAAAGCGTGTCGAAGGACAAAGCGGCCGTACATGCCTGGCGGGTAGCAGACCTGAGGCCACGGCATGGTCAGGTTACAGGCGCCGGTTCAGTTGCCGGTCTAGGTCAGGGGAGGTCGCCTGCTCTGGGTGGTGCATGGTCGCGGCTCGAGGCGGATTTTGCGGCTCTAGTAAGGCGGTGCGCATGAGTGTTAGGGGCTTTGGACGTACAGCGACCTGGGCGGGCGTTGTGGCAGGGAGGCACATGGTGATGAAAGTGGTGTTCGGATACCTTGCGCGTGTACACATGACAGTAGCTCGGTAGAGCTAGACGGCTTCCACGCTTGGGTAGTATGAGGTGATGCCCGATGCTGTCATGGTTTGGTGGCCTAGGACCTCGCATTGGGGTGCCTACGACAAAGGAACGGTAACGGTGGGTAAGTCCCTCATCGGCAAGATTGCTTACTGGCAATCAGGTTGAATAGACTGCGTGGGACCAGGGAGGGCAACGACCTGCCGTTGCCTACAGTGTAGTGTACTGGTGCACCAGAACGCACTCAGGAACAGCGGCACCAACTTTTTGAGGACCGGGTTGATCATGGTTGGCGGCGGAAAAGGGCATAGGTGTAACGTACTGCACACATCATGGATGTTTATGTGCCGAACAGTGCGGTCATGAACGCCCGCATTGTACGAGGGGTTTGTGATGCTTCCCCAATGCCGGAGCCCTGGTCCCCTCGCGTCAACCATTCCTGCCATTGCTACGGCCGTCACCCGCCTAGTGCCCCTGCGTATTGCAGGGGACTCGTTGCAATGACAGACGGGTAAATGGGTACCAGTCCGTCAGAAATGTACTAGCTTACATGCATCGGTACCCACCGGAAAACGCGCGGGACAGGCCGCCTTTACCCCGGAGGACATCAGCGTGCTGCACCCCCCAGCCCACAATACCGTAGGCCACAGGAGCCACCCGTGGCTTCCTGGAAGCCTTGTACCCTGGCCAGAAGTCACCCCAGGTGGATCCAAACACATCTAAAGCACTTTTATGACTGCACTCCACTGCACCCAGCCGTCCAGGAGGATCCATCCACCAGAGGCAAAGGCACTAGGGCCTTGCATCTGCATGCAGCCACTCCACATTTCAGCACCGAACGCAGGAAGGGTGCCTGCTTGCCACATCCCACTTGCGCCACATCGTACAGTGCGAACGGTGTCCGGCCTCTGGCCAACACCTCTGCATCCTACCTACCAGCACGACATTGCATGACACGCACCCGCTCTTTACTAAACCCTGACAACCGCTCACTCGCCCTAGCGCGCCCCTCCTGTCTGCCTGCATGAAAAAGAACACGCTGCCTACCTTCCACCTCTTGAGTATCGCATCCCAGCCTGTATTGCCTCTCACATGCCTAGCCCTAAATACAATCGTCCCGCAGCATCCCACACCCCACCAACCCGCGACACCCCATCACGCCTGCGCCGCAGCCGCCGCCTCCAACGCCGCCCGCTGCTCCGCCGGCAGCGCGCCCACCAGGGGGCCCATATGCTCGGGGTACTGCGCCGCCAGCGCCGCCAGCGTGCGCGCGCACTGCGACACGACGGCGGGCGGCAGCGGCGGGCGCTGTACGGCGGCGGCACCGAAGGCCGCCACGATCTGCGGCACCACGGGTGCGGCGCGCTGGGCCTGATCGCCTGCGTTGGGGAAGGGACAGCGGTCAGGCTACCGGTAAGGCACGGACGGGGTCAGACGCCAACGCTGCACAGACAATAGGGTACGGTAGCACGTCTCGAGCCTGCTGTATGCCAGCGCCATAAACCCGGCCAGCCCTACCCCCTGCCTAGCCCAGCCTAGAGTCTGCTACTTTGCCGCTCTGCCACACCTCGAACGCTCACACCCCGCCACCCCTACACCACCGCCTCTCCGGCTCCCACACGCCCCCCGCCCGACCACCGCCCGACCGCCGCACGCACGCACCTGTGAGCAGGCCGCACAGCGCGCCGTACACGGGCGGCGCCTCCTTGAGGTCCTCCCTCAGCGGCAGCCCCGCCACGAACACCGGCAGCACGGCCTCCAGCGGCAGCCCCGCCGCGCCCGCGCCGCCGTCCGCCGCCATGATGCGCGCCACACAGCCCAGCGCGTTGTCGCGCACGCCCGCGTTCTCCGTGGCAGCAAACAGCGGGTGGAGCGCCTGCGGAAGCAGCAGGGGTTGGGGACACGGTGTGGTACTCAATGCGGTGTAGTTTCCGGGTGCGGTGCGGAGGCGCGTAGATGTAAGTGTACTAGTGCGGCGTGGGTGTGCCGGGTGACGTTCCATGCGGTCCTGGCGTTGTCAGGGGTAAGTGGTTCAACGCCATTGGTCCCCAGCCCAACTGAAGTAGTCGACGACATTGCTGCAGTGCAATGACGTCAACCCGGCCCACCTGAAGCAGCGTGGGGTAGAACGGCGCCATGGCCGCCCCGCCGCACCCCGCCGCCAGCACGCCGCATGCGAATGCGGCGTTCTGGCGGTTGATGGCTTCGGAGCAGCGCAGCTCGCGGACCAGGATGGGCATCAGCTTGGGCAGGTGGGGCGACATGTGCGACTGCGGGGGGCGAGGGGGTAGGCTGGCAGTGACTATGGCATCTCAGGTACAGGAGGTGTTGCAACGCAGGTGGGATGCATGCCGCAACGAGGGCACGGAATGACACACGAGCGTTCGATGCAGGCGAGTAGGTGACCAGGGACTCATAGCAGACTACTGCCACACCGGACATTGCTGGTGTACTGCTGGTCGCCTTCAACCTACAAACGCGCCCCGGAAGCGCGCCGTGGCCCCACCTGCAGCACCTCCGCCACCTCCGCCAGGCCGCCCACCACGGCGCTGCGCACGTCGTCCGGCTGCTGCGGCTTGAGGCGCGCCGCCAGCGCCGGCAGATGCTGCGCCTCAAACACGGGCGCGTAGGCGGCCGGCCCCGCCGCCGCCGCCATGGCGGGCAGCAGCTCCGCCACCGCAGCGAACAGCTCCTCCTCGGCGTCGCCGCTGCCGCCGTCGCCGTCGTCGTCGTCGCCGCCGTCGGAGTCCTCGTCCGCCAGGATTTGCTGCGGTGACCAGAGGGTGGTGTTGGCGGCGATGCAAGTCAAAATTAGGCGATGGGTGGGGTCACGGAGGGTGAGGCCGCAAGGGAACGCATTGTGCCTTGTGCCTCCGGGGTAAGGACCGGAGTTGCATTGCGTGTCCACGGCTTTGCCGTCCGTGCTGCAAAGGCTAAGGACACGTGCATATACCTAGGTGCCAGACGGCTGCAGCGCAGAGGGGATATGCCGCACGGAGCAGCGCACTGAACGGCGCACCTGGCAAGGCGCCTCCCCCTTGAGCACGGCCGTGGCTGTGGTGGCCAGCAGCTGCATCAGCGGCAGCCCAAGCGCCTCCACGCCCAGCTGCTTGAGCAGCACCGTTAGGGCCTGCATGGCACGTGTGTGTTGGTGCGGGTGGTTGGTGTTGATGGGCATCAGGATGGGCCAGTAAAAAAGACGTAGGAGTACCCCTAGGTGGGACCTGTGCGGCGGATTGCCCGGGCGCCAACCTACAAGTACAGAACAGCTCTAGAAATGTCGCGTCGGGTGTGTCGATCGTGGCGGTGGCAGCTCCGTGCATCGCAGTGCATCATCAAGCGTGAGGCCCTGGCCTGCCCGGCCCCGCCCCAGCCCGCCCCCACCTGCACGGCCGCCGTCATGACGCCGACGTCCGTGTCCTCGAGCGCTTTGCTGAGCTCCTGCGGCACAAACAGCAAAACCGCAACCGCAATACCCATCAGCATACACGCAGTTACGCAGGCTAGTGTGTGGTGCTAAGATACTTGCATGCGAGAAGCTGAGCGTAAACCCTGACCCACCCAGCATACCCCCGAACAACGCGGAGCACCCTGACGGCCAATCCGGCCGGCCGGAGTCCAGTTAATCACTATCTTACCGACCACCAACCAGCATACCATATTGCATACCACAAAAGTAAACTTGTGAAACTTCATTGGCCCCGCAACCTCCTTCCTTCTCCGCCCGTCGCCTACCTTTGCTGCCACCTTCAACTACATGCTGCGCTTGCGGCTTGCCACACTCCAACCCCTCCCCATCCTGTCACATTGTCCCCTCCGATAACCCACCCCGCCGCTCCGGTGCCCACCTTTGCTGCTACGTCCAGCACGTGCCGCACTTGGGGCGCCAGCGGCCCCGCGCCGCCCTGCGCCTGCTGCCCCTGCACCGCCGCGTACACCGCCACCACCAGCCGCCCCAGCGCTTCGGCAGCCTGCACACGCACCTCCTCGTGGAAGTACCTGCAGGGGGGAGGGGAGCAAGGGACCATGGGGAGTGGGTTGTGAGGTACGAGTCAACCGGATGGGCAATTACATACCATACTGCTGACACACCGGTACCAGTCAGCTAGGGCAAATCCTGGTGGACGTACTTCCAGGGGCTTGCGTGCATTGGGTCTGTGTGTCGCTGAAGCCAGCCCTTGCCCCAGGTGGCCCCGGCCAGCCATGCACCTGCCCACCTGCACAGCCCGCCCGCCTTTGTTAGTGCCTCCAGGGTGGGCTCCACGTACGGCATGAAGGCGGCGGGACACGATTGCGCGTAGAGCCCAAGCGCAGAGGTGGCGGCGCACTTCTCGTCCAGCACGCCTGCGGTCGGGGGTGGTTGCATGTATGAGTGGCACTGGCATGCGGGGCATGCCTAGCCAGTGTCCAGCAATGCAGCATGCCACGACGAGCCTAGGGCGCGGGACAAGAGGAGATTGAGCAGTCATATCTGGACGCCTACGCAGGCTCCCTGAGCGGCTGCCCCAGCTACGGATCAGGAGGCGCGTGTGCGATGTCCAGGTCCCACATGGCGATGGGGCTCGACACGAGCACTCCACAACTGCGGCCCGGGGCTCACAGGTTGTCCGGCGCCCACATGCAGGGCGGCGAGGTTCCCATGACCATCGGACCCCTTGACCCCCTGACCACCTGAACCCCTGACGCACCTGTCCGGATGCTCAGCCGCTGCGCTCTCCGCGCCTCCGCCTCCGGGTCCTCATCCTCGTCATCCTCGTCCTCGTCCTCCCCCTCGTCGTCGTCGTCCCACGTGCCGTCGTCCTGCGCCACGGACGCCAGCGCCTTGGGCACCACGTACTGCAGGTACGGCACGAAGTCCGCTCCCAGAGCCTGCAGTACGGCAGCAGTACGGTACGGGTGTTGTCACTTAGCTGTTGCTTGCGAGGGAGCGGCGTGCCAAGTCACCAAAGGCAATGGGCTGACGGCATGTGCGCTGGCGGGGACACGAGAAACGCAGCGGCTGCCGCATCAGGGTGTTGAATCACTGGGCTGGGTCTAAATGCTGCAAGGAATTGCTGCTGTTCCAGGCCCGTATGCAGAACCGTAACGTACCTTGGCGATGCATGCAAACATCCCGTGCCCGTACTCCTTGACTTCTGAAGACTCAAGCTCGAAGCCCTGCAGTTGGGCAGAACGACGGACAAGGGATACCAACCATCAGTACGAGCCACGCCCGTGTACGGCATCCGCGTAGGCCCCCTGGCGCAAAGGCGTTACACGGAAAACCACCCAGCTGCTGTCAACCGCCGACACCACTTCCAAGCCGCACTATGCTGTCACCCGCCCGATCCATTCCCGCCCAACTTTCACGGCTACAGGTACACGACATGTAGCTAATCCACAACGTCTCCCTTTCCGCACCTTGAGGCCCATCTCCATTAGCGCCGGCGCCAGCGCCCGCAGCTGCGCGCAGCTCCCGCCCAGCCCCTCGAACAGCAGCCCCGCCGCCTCCGTGGCGCGGCAGCGGCAGCCCAGCAGGTTGGGCGCCGTGGCGGACAGGAAGTGGTGCAGCACGGGCAGCAGCTGGCCTGCAGGCGGGTGGGAAGGTGTGGAGGGGCGTGGCTTACGGCGATGGCGTTTTGGCGGCAAGGTGTACGCGCAGATGGCTTGGATATGTGTGTGCGGGAGACTTGGCATACCGTTACTTTGTGGAATTTGTGTGCGGTGATGTGCGATGTGAGGCCATGCAAGGGCGCCTTGTAAGCGCTCATGTACACGCTACAGCCCTCGGACCAGGTTCGTCACCACTGTGTGGGTCTGACAGCAATTGGACATT
>VFQN01002672.1_pt1 | contig 26926 bp, 19 predicted proteins | sample 3512371 | NCBI WGS metagenome assembly VFQN01 (sample SAMN10412370, study PRJNA504923) | tailings metagenome | isolation source: Replicate 2 from Balatoc abandoned mine | place: Philippines: Itogon, Benguet | collected 2017-08-28
CAGTGGTCGACACGAGACGGGACTTTGCCCCAGACGCGGTGGAGCGGGCGCAGGATCTGCGTGGCCCAGTCGGCTGGCCCACCTTCCAAGAAGGCGTGGCGGATGGACTCTTCTATCGCTTTGACCCCGATGGTTACGCCCGCTTCGTTTCGGACGCGCGGAGTCCTGAAGATGCATGGGAGGTGGTCTGCACGGCATGGCCGAAGATCGACTGCCGAGCCAGCCGTGGTGTCGTCACGGTTGAGAGCAGTCCAGGTGGACGGGTCGATGTACGTATCAACGATGGATCCGCCGATCCTCACTTCCGGGTTGGAAGCGAAGAGGCGCCGGCGGTGACGCTCGACCAGCTCTCGGCGCAAGCCTCGGCTTCCGGTCTCGTAGGGATCGATATGCTGCTTCCGGAACATGGAGGACCTCCCCTGCCGATCACAGGGTTGGCGACGGTCGTTCGCTACATGAGATGGGTGGTAAACGGAGGAGTCCCGGCGGCAGGAACTACAGTTTCAGAAACGGCGGCTGCCGAGCCACCCATGGAGACGGCCCCGCCACTGCGGGCACCGGCCGACGAGCCAGCGCCGGCGGAAGTACCACCAGCCGCGCCGATGCCCTCGCCCATGTTGTCAGGGCCGGCAACATCACCAGAGGTCGAGCCGCCACCAGCGGCGGCGGAGCCGGGCGAGGTGCCTGCGATAATCGGGCCCCCGGAGGCCATACGTGCGCCATTTGCGAGCTCATTCCTGCCGGTACTATCGGCACCCGCACCCGTTGCCCCGACACCAGTCATTCTGCCGAGACTGGCTGCCGGGGCTCCACCGGCACCAGCCACCCTTGTGCCGCCGCTGCTCACAAAAGCACCGGCCTTGCTGCTTCCTCCAGCACCGCAGAGGTCAACAGGACCTGCGGTCGCGGCAAGGAAGACGACGGTGGCCCGGCAGGGGCCGACAGTTGTGGCAGGACGCTCAACAGCCGTCCGGTCCGCCAGGAAGCCCGCCCCGGCAGCGAGGGTTGCAACCCCAGGAGCAAGCTGCCCGATACTGCCGCTGGATCCGGATCAGCCGCTGGGCGACTCGATCGACAGCCTGCGCGGGATAGATGCGGTTGCGGTGTTCACGGACTACCTGAGCGAGCCGGGCACACTGAAAGGCAGGCTGCGTCGCCAGGTCCGCCAACGGGCCGAGGAGCGGTTGAGGTCGGTAGGCCTGCGGATCCTGAGCAAGCAAGAACTGGAACGGGAGCCGGGCAAGCCACGCCTGGAGTTCTACCTGAGCCCGGGTGATCCGAAGGTCGGGTGTCCGTTTCGGGTTTCGATCAGCCTGCGCCAGGAGATGGTCCTCGGCCGCGAGACCGATACCGCTCTTTATGGCGGTACCTGGAGCGAGGCCGGCCCTTCCCGCCTCGGCTTGGACGAGGGTGCCGAGATCGAGACGATTGCCTTCTACCTCGAAAGCTTCATTACCGATTGGCGCACCGCCAACAGTACCGAGCCGCGGGAAAGCCTGGCGGAGACCCGGAGCCGGGGGAGGCGACCGGAGCAGACCTGGGGCCAGTGGCTCGATCGTGCCTTCAGCGTCAATCTGGCCGCGACCTTTCCCCTGCGGACAGGACAGAGCAGCGTCTCCGGCGGTTCCCCGAGCAGCCTTGGCCCGAATCGGCAGCCCGCACCCACGCCGACCTTCAGCACGACCCTGGGCTTCAACTGGCTGGGAACCGGCCTTTTCGGGCAGCTGACCTTCTACCGCTACTGGGATGAGGACAGCCAGCAGCCCTGGAATCCAGACTTCGGCTATGCCTTCGGCTACAACACCTACCAGCCCGGCACCTTCTCGCTGACCTATGGCAACTACGGGGGCAATCGCTTTAATCCGGACGGCGACGAGCATTTCACCCAGGTGGACGAAGGCTCGATCCGGGCCGCCTACAACCTCGAATTCGAGGACCGGCTGTTCGCCCCGCTCTACACGGACGAAACCCGGTTCTTCCAGTGCGAGCCAGCCGTGACAACGACGCCGAGCTACTTCGATCAGGGCAGCAACAGCGACAAGAGCTTCAAGACCTCCTTGTCGCTTGGCTGCCGCTACAACATCTGGCGCGGCCTCTATCTCGGTGCGACGGCCTACCTTTATCCTGACGCAGATCAGCAGCAGGATTGGGATCCCGATTACACCTATTCGTTCGGCTGGTCGAACTGGCGCCCCGGGACCTTTTCCCTGGAGTATGGCAACTATGCCGGCAACCGCTGGCCATGGCGCGAGGGCGGCAGCAGCTTCTCCGAGGGCGCCATCAGCCTGAACTACCGGGTTCCCCTGGAAGTCCTGGCCAACTGGTTCTCAGGATCCTGAACCCTCAGGCGCTCCGGGGGCTTGCGGCAGGAAGCGATGTCGGAGCCGCCGAGGCTGGCCGTTTCGTCCTGGCCAGGCCGATCGTCCAGGACAGGAACGGGATGCGCGAGATCACGATCACCAGGAGCAGCGTGCCGACCAGCACGAGCGGAAACTTCAGGCTCACCATCTGCCAGGGCTTCAGGTTCCAGGCCGAGATCATGATTTCCACCAGATCCATCATGATCGGATGGACGAGGTAGATCCCGAAGCTGAACGGCGCCAGCCGCGAGAAGATCGACGGCCAGTTGCGGTGGCGCGCCGACATAATGCCCAGGAACAGGAGCGGCGGCATCACGTAGTCCGCCCAGAAGCCCGGCGTGAAGGTGAAGGCCCAGGTGCCGGTGCGGATGATCTGGTAGGCATAGATCAGCTTCACCATGAACAGCGACGCCCCCACGAGCAGGACAACGCCTAGCATCTGGCGCCCGGTCTCGGCATCGAAGTCGCGCTTGAGGATGCCGTAGAAGCTGGCTGCGACGATCCCGTAGCCGCCATAGGTCAGGATCTTCGCCAGGCGCACGAGATACTCGAGCCAAGGGGAGCCGCCGAGCGTGGCATACAGCCACTGGTCGATCACGAGCTTGGCCGCCAGGAAGAGCAGGACGAGCAGACCCAGGATCGGCATGCGAACGGCAAGGCGGTAGGCAGGGTACAACAGGATCATGCCGAACAGGGTCGGCAGGAAATGCATGTGGTACTGGACGTCGCCCAGCACGAAATAGCCGACCCAGGTCCAGGGCTCCGCGAGCTGGCCCAGGATTGCTTGGGCATAGCCGAAATGGCTGGCCTTGATCAGCCGATAGAAGGCGTAGACCACCACCCAGAAGGCAAAGGGCACCAGCAGGCGCCGTGCCTGATCGCGGATCACCACGCCATAGGGCCGGGGCCGGCGGTCGAGCGCCATGATCAGCAGGAATATCGATATGACGAGGAACAGTTCGGTCCGCGCGATGTACACGACCGAGCGGAAGAGGATGGGCGCGATTCGGTCCTCCACGGGAAAGGCAGGAAAGGGATTCCCCGACGGATCCGAGGTAGAATGAACGGCAACGATGCAGATGCCAGCCAGGAGGCGGAGCGTGTCGAGCCAGACGAAACGTGAGGCCTCGGAAGCGCGGTTAGCCATGGGTTTTCGGCCTGGGCAGGGGGAGATGACGATATGGCTTGCGGCGGGAGAAAAGACTAAAGTCATGCTAGCGTCTACCGGCAGATTGACATTGCCCGGAAGCTCTTGAACATCGGGGAGGTGATGTCGGGGTGACAAGGCATGGCGTTCTATTTCACACCATATGAACACAGAACGCCCCCTCCCCCAGTGCCGCATTCGGACGCTAGGGAACTACTTTGGCAGTTCCTGGCCACCATCTCCCTGGTGCTGGGCGCCTGGTACATTGGCTGGCGCTGGCTCTACTCGCTCAACCAGGACGCGCTCTGGTTCGCCCTGCCGGTCGTCCTGGCGGAGAGCTTTGCCTATCTCGGCCTGATCCTGTTCACGATCAACCTTTGGAAGACCAGCGATCCACCGATCCTGCCGCCACCGGAAAAGGCACAGGACTGCGTCATTGATCCGGACGAACCGGAGCGGCCGATCGTCGTCGATGTGTTCTTCGCGACCTACAATGAAGATCCGGAGCTCGTCCGGCTCGGGCTGCAGGATGCCAAGCGGATCAGCTATCCGCACCCGATCGACCTGCGGATCCATGTCCTGGACGACGGCAAGCGGCCGGCCATGGCCGCGGTCGCTGTCGAAGAGGGCGTCAACTATATCACCCGGCCGAACAATATCGGCTTCAAGGCTGGCAACCTGCGCAATGCGATCGAGCAGACCGGCGGCGACTTCATCCTGATCTGCGATGCCGATACTCGGCCGTTCCCGACCTTCCTGGAGCGGACGCTGGGCTATTTCCGTGACCCGAAGATGGCCTGGGTGCAGACGCCGCAATGGTTCTACGACCTGCCGCCTGGCAAGCCGCTGCCGAAGGTCCTGTCGCGCTGGTTCGGGTCGGCCGGCGCCCTGGCCGGGCGGGTGGTCGAGTGGGTCATCGGACCAGTCCAGGTCGGGCACGATCCGTTCGTGAACGATCCGCAGCTCTTCTACGACATCATCCTGCGGCGGCGGAACTGGGCGAACGCTGCCTTCTGCTGCGGGGCTGGCTCGCTGCATCGCCGGGAAGCGGTGATGGAGGCGGCTTTGCGCGCCTATACGACGGCAATCGACCAGGACGCCGGGGCGACCATCGGCAAGGCGCGACGCTTCCTGAACGAGACCGCGCTGGACCCGGAGGTCGAAGAACTGATTCGCCAGGAGGCAGTGCTCAACACCGAGGTGACGCCCTACAAGTTCCACGCTTCGGAGGACATCTTCACCTCGATCGTGTTGCACAGCGATCGCGAGCGCGGCTGGAAGTCGGTCCAGCATCCTTTCGTCGAATCCAAGATGCTCTCGCCGCAGGACCTGCTCACCTGGGCGATGCAGCGCTTCCGTTATGCCGGCGGCAGCCTGGATATCCTGTTCCACGAGAACCCGCTGATCCGCAAGGGGCTGACCCTGCCCCAGAAGATCATGTACGCCACCACCTTCTATTCCTATCTCGGCGGGATCTGGAACACGGTCTTCCTGCTGGCGCCGATCATCTATCTCCTGTTCAACGTTACGCCCGTTTCCGCCTATTCCAGCGACTTCTTCCTGCACCTCCTGCCGTTTCTGATCGCCAACGAGCTGGCGACCATGGTGGGAACCTGGAACATCGCCGGCTACAAGCCGAAGTCCGCCTATCTCAACTTCTTTCCGATCAATCTGCGCGCGATCTGGACAACGCTCCTGCGCAAGGAGATCAAGTTCAAGGTCACGCCCAAGGTCCGCCAGGAAGGCAACTTCCTCTACTTGGTCTGGCCACAGCTCCTGATCATCCTGCTGACCCTGTGGAGCCTGGCCTTTGCCTTCATCTGCTGGTGGCTGGACCTGCGCGACTACAAGCTGGGCGCGCTGCTCGCCAACCTGTTCTGGGGACTGAACAACGTGCTGGCGATGCTGCCGATCGTGACCGCGGCCTTCTATCGTGAGGAGGAGCCTGATGCCGCCGAAGAGGCGGCTGCCGTCGGCGCAATCGGTGGAGTGCCGGGACAATGAGCTTTCGTGACGGGATCTACCGCGCGCGCGGCCACATCATCTTCCTGCTCGGCCTGCTGGCGAGCTTTGGCATCATCATTGCTTTGGAGGGGGTCGACGCAGAGCAGCCCGAGCCAGCTGGCCAGCGGTTCCAGACGGCGGAAATGCAGGCCCTGCTCGACGCGGCGCAGACAGCCCCCTTGCCCGATCAGGTGCCGCTGGCGCCCGACCAGCTGGCCTGGGGCGAGCTCGCCTGGCGCTACTTTGAGCAGAACATGCATCCGGAGACCGGGCTGCCGGGTTCGGTCGACCGCTTCTTTGGCGTCACCGCATGGGAGATCGGCTCCTTCCTCAATGCCCTGGTATCGGCCGAGCGGCTGGGCCTGATCACGCGCGAGCGGTTCGACGATCACATCAGGCGGGCACTCGGCTCGATCGCGAAGCTGCCTCTCTATAAGGGAAGCCTGCCGAACAAGTCGTACGACGTGCGCACCCTGGCGATGACGGACTATAACGGCCAGCCCACCGACCAGGGAATCGGCTGGTCGGCACTGGACCTGGGCCGGCTCCTGATCGCCCTGGAGATCGTGCGCGAGGGCTATCCCGAACACGCAGACGCGATCTCCGGGATCAAGAACAGATGGAAGCTTGAGCATCTGCTTGGAGCGGGGGTCCTGGTGGGACAGGGGGCGGAACAGCCGGAACCGGTCCAGGAAGGGCGACTGGGCTACGAGGAATATGCAGCCAAAGGACTGGTGCGGCTCGGTCTCGACGCCTACCGAGCGCTCGAGGTTGCCGACACGGCCCAGTTCACCGACGTTATCGGCGTTCCCGTGCCCGTAGATGGGCGCGGACCGGACCAGTTCGACGCCGATGTCTGCACGACCAGCGATCCCTATGTGCTGGAGGGGCTGGAACTGGGCTTCGATGCCCGCTCCCGCGCCTTTGCCTGGGCGGTGCTGCGCGCGCAGGAAGGTCGCGCCCGCGCCTCAGGCATCCCTACCGCGGTGAGCGAGGGCCATGTCCCCACCGAACCCTTCTTCGTTTATGGCTGCGTGATCGGCAACGGCGTGCCCTGGGCCGTCCTGTCGCCGCAGGGCGAACGGTTCGACGAGTTGCGCTTCCTCGACACCAAGAGCGTGTTCGGCTGGTCGGCCCTCTTCCCGACGGCCTACACCGAAAGCCTGCTTCCGGAAGTCTTCCCGTTGAACGACCCGAAGCGCGGCTGGTTCACCGGACGGTTCGAGAGCAACCGCGAGGCCAACGGCGCCATCACCACCAACACCAACGCCGTCGTTCTCGAGAGCCTGCATTTCCGTGCGTTCGGCCCACTACTTACCTTCCACGGCCGGGCCTGAGTCATGAGGAAGCCGCCTGCCATGCCCTTCATGCGTTCCCTGCTCCTGGCCGCAGGCCTGGGCACGATCCTGCTGGCTTCCAGCCTCCATTCATCGATGGGTCTCGCCGAGGAGGATGCAACGGCGCCCGTTATCAACGGGACGGCCGACACCACTGCCCTGCCGATCCCGGAGGGAGGGCCTGGATCCTTCGTGCGGCCCTACCAAGCGCGCCATGGCGCGCTGGACGCGCGGGAGATGGCGATCGCGCGGCAGGCCTGGAAATATTTCGAGACCTTTACCCAGGAGAAGACCGGGCTTGCCAACGCGGTCGGTCGCTTTCCCTCGACCACGCTCTGGGACACCGCCTCCTATATCAGCGGCGCCGTCGCTGCCTATGAGCTTGGGATCATTCCCAAGAGCGACTTCGACCGGCGAATGTACAAGCTGCTGGCGACGTTCCGGGGCCTGAAGCTGTTCCGCGGCGAGCTTCCGAACAAGGTCTACCACACCCAGACCGGGGAAATGGTGGACTACGGCAACAAGCCGGGCGAAGTCGGCTATTCCGCGCTGGATATCGGGCGGTTCCTGGTCTGGATGCGGATCCTGAAGGACCGGTATCCCTATCTCGGGAATTCCATCGATGGCGTGTTGCTGCGCTGGAACTTCAGCCATGTCATCGACGAGAACGGCACGCTCTACGGCAGCCGGGTCGGCAAGAAGAAGGAGACCGTCTATCTCCAGGAGGGACGGCTCGGCTATGAGGAGTATGCGGCCAAGGGGTTCATGCTCTGGGGCTTCAAGCCAACCGCAGCCAGGCTGGCCAAGCCGCTCGCCATGATTCCCATCTGCGGCGTGAGCGTCCCCTACGATGCCCGCGACCCGCGCGTGTTCCAGACCCAGAACTATGTCGTCACCGAAGGCTACATCCTGGACGGCATCGAGATGAACTGGGATCTGCCCGGGGACTTCAGCTCCGACGACGCCACCCATACCGATGGCTGGCGCGCGCAGTTCGCCGACCGGATCTACGAGGTCCAGGAGTGCCGCTACCAGACCACCGGCATGATGACGGCGCGAAGCGAGCACAACGTCCAGGGCGGGCCGTTCTTCGTTTACGACACCATCTACTCGTCCGGTTACGCCTGGAACACCCTGAGTCCCAGAGGCGACTATTCGCCCGATTATGCTGCCATCGCCACCAAGGCGGCTTTCGGCATGTGGGCACTCTGGGAAACCCACTACACGGACATTCTCTTCAACGCCGTGGCCGACCTGTACGATGAGGAAAGAGGCTATTACGAAGGCTTGCTGGAAAATGGCGGCGGGCCGATCGAGGTGTTCACCGCCAACAACAATGGCATCCTGCTGGCTGCCCTGCTCTACAAGGCCCAGGGCAAGATCCTGACGCCTCCCCGGGAACCAGGGGCGGAAGTCTGGTTCACGGCGTTGCGCGATGGTGACATGCGTGAACGGCGCAACCTGCCAGACCCACCGAAATGGCTCTTCGCGGAGGCCCAGCCAAAGCCGCCGGCCCTCCCAGGATCCGCCGCAACGCCCGCAGCAGCACCTGCTTCCAGCAAGCCTGCGGCCACTCCGCCAGGTGCGGCACCTGGAGCGCTCCCGCCGCAGACGGCGGAGCAGCTTCAGGCCATGCTGGATGCCGCATCGTCGGCGCCCGTTCCCGCACCCGCGCCGCTGCCGCCGGACCAGCTCGAATGGGGACGTCTGGCTTGGCGCTACTTCGAGCAGAACACGAATGCCGACACGGGTCTGCCGGGCTCCGTCGACAGCTTTCCCGGTGTGACCGCCTGGGAGATCGGTTCCTACCTGAACGCCCTGGTTTCGGCCGAACGGCTCGGGCTGATAGACCGCGCGGCCTTCAACGACCGCCTCACCAAGGCACTGCGCTCGATCACCAGGCTACCGCTCTACAAGGGCATGCTGCCCAACAAGTCCTATGACATCCGCACGCTGTCGATGACCGATTACAACGGCAATCCGACAGCTGCCGGCATCGGCTGGTCTGCCCTGGACGTGGCCCGGCTGCTGACGGCACTCGAGATCGTGGAGCGGGGTTATCCTGAGCATCAGGCAGCCATTGCCGGGATCACGAACGGCTGGAAGCTGAACCAGCTCGTTCTGGATGGGGTACTGATAGGCCAGCCACTCGAAAGCCCGCAGCCCGTACAGGAGGGGCGGCTGGGTTACGAGGAATATGCCGCCCGAGGCCTTCAGGCCGCTGGACTGGACGTCAGCCGCGCGATCGAGGTCACCGACACCCTGCGGTTCGTGGAGGCGTCGGGCGTGCAGGTCCCGGTCGACAGCCGGGATCAGGCGCAGTTCGGCGCCTATGTCTGCACCACGAGCGAGCCCTACATCATGGATGGGCTGGAGCTGGGCTTCGATGCGCGCACGCGGGCTTTCGCATGGGCGGTGCTGCGCGCCCAGGAAGCCAGGGCCAAGGCTTCGGGCGTCCCGACCGCCTGGAGCGAAGGACATGTTCCGGGCGATCCCTACTTCCTCTACAACTGCGTCGTCGGCAACGGCGAACCCTGGGCGGTCATCACGCCGGACAATCGACGGTTCGACCAGCTGCGCTTCCTCGATACCAAGAGCGTCTTTGCCTGGTCGGCCTTGTTCCCCAACGCCTACACCGACAGCCTGCTGCAGCAGGTTTTCCCGCTGAACGATCCGGCCCGGGGATGGTTCACCGGGCGTTTTGAAGCGGACGGGCAGACCAACGGCTCCATCACCGCCAACACGAACGCCATCATCCTGGAAAGCCTGCACTTTCGTGCCTTTGGCCCGCTGATGACCTATGTTGCTGCGGCCAAGCAATGAGAAGGTCTTTCCGGCTGGCCTGTGTGCTGCTCCCGTGGCTGGCCACGGCGCCGGCCATGGCGCAGGAGGCAGTCCTCGATACGGCAAAGCCCTTCACCGCGGATGCCGCCGAGATCGAGCAGTATCTGCGCGGCCCGGTCGGCTGGCCGACCTTCCAGCAGGGGAAAGCGGGCGAGCTGTTCTTCCGGTTCGATCCGGATGGCTACGCACGCTTCGGCACGACGGAACGGCTGGATGAAGACTATTGGGAGATCAGCTGTAAGCCCTCTCCCACCGACTGCACGGCACAGCGTGGGCCTGTGCGCCTTGGGGTGGACAAGGGTGGCCAGATCACGATCAAGCTTGAAGGTGCGCAACCGGCAGACGGTTTTAGCCTGGACGGGACCGACGGCGAGCCGGCTCCGCTGAGCGCCTTGTTGTCGGCGCCTAGAGTTGCCAGCCTGCTGAAAGCGAGCAGCCTCACGCCCGCCAGCGGTGGCGAGCCTTTGCCGATCAACGGGCTGGAAACAGTGGCTACCTACATCCGCTGGGTGGAGAACGACCAGGTAGGGGAACTGGCCTTCGACGCCAAGCCGCACCGCCCCTTTGCCGTGCTTCCGCCACCTAAGCCCGCTGGCCAGCCACCGTCAGCCACGCCAAAAAAATTGCCACCCGGAGCGCAGCCTGCATCCGGCGCCTCAGCCGCGCGGCCCGCCGTGACACCGGCTGCCGAGGATCAGGCCGCTCCCGCTCCGCAAAATGGTCCAGGTGTCGTACCCACCGTGCCGCCGAGCGGGGCGATGCGTGGTCCGACGGCAGCCGCGGCCACGGAGCCTCCTCCTCCGGCTGAAGCCACTTCCCAAAATACCCAGCCGGCTCCAGCCGTGGTGCCACCGGCGCGGGAGCAGGCCGCTTCCTCGCCAGCCAATACGAAGGCGCCAATGCAGCTGGTGCCGCCGGCAGCCAGGACTCCGGCAGCCACGGCAGCACCAGCGGCTCAGCCTGCCCGACTCGCAGCTGCACCAAAGCAGACAAAGGCAGCCAATGCGTCGTCGCCGACGCCAGAGTCACGGGCTGCCTGCGAACCCGGACGGATAGCACCGGCCGAACTCCGGAAGCCGATTGATTCGCTGCGCGAACTGCCAGGCGTGCTGGTGGTGACGGACTATCTCATCGAGCCGCCAACGCTGAAGGACAAGCTGCGCAACCAGGTGCAGGCCGTCATTGAGAACCGGTTCCAGGCGGCCGGCATCCGGCTGCTGACCAAGGAAGAGGTCGAGAAGACGCCCGGCCGGCCACAGCTGGAACTCTACCTCACGCCGGGAGACGCCACCAAGGGCTGCGTGTTCCGGGTCTGGATCAGCCTGCGCCAGGAAGTGGTGCTGGCACGGGATACCTCCATCCATCTGCTGACCGGCACCTGGGGCGATGGTGGCGTCGCTCGCCCTGGCGATGCCGAGGAAGGCCCGGAGCTGGCCACCTTCATCTACTACCTAGACCGCTTCGTCCGGGACTATCGGATCGCCAACGGTCTTGAGCCGCAGGTCGAGGCTGCGCCGGCGGTGCCCGCACGGAGTCAGACGCGGGCACCTCGGGCGGATGGCGGCCAGGACCTGGTGCTGGCGGTGCAGGCGCTCCTCGAAGAGAGTGGCTATGATCCCGGGCCGGCGGATGGACAGTTGGGGCCACGCACGCAGTCGGCCATCGAGGCGTTCCAGCGAGACCATGCCATGCCGGTGAATGGCAAGCCGAGCCGTGCGGTGCTGGATCGGCTGCTCGGTCGTCGCCCGGACGGACCTAGCTGACGCCACCCGGCCATGACACGTCAACGGTCCGGATCCGGCGTCGCCGCCTCCAGTGCTTGACGTTCCCGACGGTCCGGATCGCTCACCACGACGCATGCATCATTGAAGATCATGGTGGCACCGTCCGCCGGTTCATAGCGCGGCCAGGATGGAAGGTCGGGGTGGTTCGGATCGCCCGTCCGGGCAAAGGCGATCCAGGCGCTGCTCATCCGTGCAGCGAGGATGCGTGGCCGCTCGCCTCCCCCGGTCGCCTGGGCGGCGCGGTCGGTGTTGTCGAACACGAAGGGAAGGTCGAGGCCATGGAAGGCGCGCGGCCGTCCTTCCAGCACCGGCGTTTCCCACGCGAACCAGTAGAGATGGACCGGTGCCTTCTGCGCCTGCCGCTCCGCCTGGGTGATCGCGTCAATCCTGGGGCTGGAGATGAGGGCCAGCAGTTCAACCGGCTTTGCCTGCGGATGCGCCTCTCCGTAAGCCTTCAGAACCTCTTCCGTGCGCTCGCCAAGCTGTGACCGGAGACGCTCGGTCACGTCCTGAAGGTTCATCGCCTCCAGGTCCGGCTCCGCGAGGCTGGGGCTGCGCTCGTGCTTGGTCGTGCCGATGATCATGGGCAGCTCAGTGGCCCAGCCTGGCTTCTGCGGATCATAAGGATGGGCCAGGACCACCTCGCCATCCACCGTCGGCTGCCAGTTGACCCTCGCCAGCGGAACGGCCTGCTCGGCCGCTATGCGCTTGCGGGCTGTCATGCCGGCATCGACCAGCGCGGCAGCTGGAAGCTCGTGGATCCTGTCGAGGCTTGCCTCGTCCAGGCCCAGCGCCGCAACGGTGGCTCTTGCCAAAGCCTCGGTTTGGGCCGCCTCCCCTAGCCGCAGCATCGAGCCACTCTGGACGATCGCCTTGTGGAACAGGCCTTGGGCCTGCGGCATCACGGTCAGGGCGTTGATCTTCCAGCCCCCTGCGGACTGGCCGAACAGGGTAATGTTGGCCGGATCTCCACCAAAACGGTCGATGTTGGTTCTCACCCATTCGAGGGCGGCGACGAGATCGAGTATCCCGGCATTGGCGGCTTGGCCATAGCGCCCGCGATTCAGGCTGCCGAGGTTGAGATGACCGAGCAGGCCGATCCGGTGGTTGACCGATACGACGACAACATCGCCGCGACGGCTCAGGTGCTCGCCGTCATAGGAATGCAGCTCATAGCTGGACCCGGCATAGAAGCCACCACCGTGCAGCCAGACCATGACAGGACGGCGCCCGCCGCCGATCCCTGGCGTCCAGATGTTCACGAAAAGGCAGTCTTCGCCAGGATAGCCCTCGTTCCAATCCATCACGAAGGCAAGTTGGTCGTTGCGCCAGCGGGGTGCCTGCGGGCAGACGGGACCATAGGCCAGGGAGCTGCGGACGCCGCTCCAGCCGGCATGAGCGGATGGTGGCTGGAACCGGGCTGCACCGGCCGTCGAGGCGGCGTAGGGCACGCCCTTGAAGGCGTAGATGCCGTTGCGGCGATAGCCACGGACCCTGCCCAGGCTAGTCTCGACGGGCGTGGTATCGGTGGAAATCGGTCCTTGCGGATCACTCTGCAGGTCGAAGCCAGGAACGCCACTGGCGGGCAGCGAGGTGGCGAGTGCCGTCCCGCTGCCGATTGCGGCAGCGAAGCTGCGGCGGTTCAGCATGGGCAGCTCATTTCTCCGCCAGGGTGCCGAGGTCCCTGGGCTCGGCGTAGGTCAAGCCATAGCCGTAGGGGAACAGCGGGTCGTAGGAGGGGTCGTTGCGATTGACCACCTGGTCGGCATATTTCGGCCAGGAGAAGGAGAGCCTGCCCTGGAAGTCGTGGGCGATGGAGCCATCGGGCCTGCTGAACAACAGGTCGGCGATTCCGCCGCCTTCGGTCCCCGGAAGCCAGGCAGCGACGAAGGCATCCGAGCTGTTGATCTCGGGCGTGGTCCACAGCGGTCGTCCCGATAGGAATACCGAAACCACCTTCACGCCCGCGGCCTTCAGGCGCCGCAACAGCTCCAGGTCCTTGCCCTTGAGGTCGCGGTAGGCGGTGGTCTTCCGGTCGCCTTTCGTTTCCGCATACGGCTCTTCGCCAAACACCACCACGGCCGCATCCGGCTTGGTCGTGAAGCTGCCGTCGGTGCTCAGCCGGGCCGTTCCGCCGCTGGCCTCGACCGCTTCCTTGATGCCGGCAAAGATCGACTGCCCGTTCGGGAAGTTGTGGTTGGAGATGTTGGTCCCCTGCCAGGTGATCGACCAGCCGCCAGACTGCATCGGCATGCTGTCGGCGCCATCGCCGGCCACCAGCACATGGCGGTCTGGGGCAAGCGGCAGGGTCTTGTTGTCGTTCTTCAGCAGGACCAGCGACTGGCGGACCGCACGCCGCGCTACTGCCCGGTGCTCAGCCGTGCCCAGCAGGTCAAACCTGCCAGCCAGTGGACGCTCCGAGGGGCGGGGCAGGTCGAACATGCCGGCGCGCAGCTTGACGCGGAGGATCCGTTCCACCGCCTCGTCGAGCCGCGCCATCGGGATGTCGCCCGCCTTCACCTGCGCCAGCGTATTGGCATAGAGTTCCTTCCACTTGTCCGGCGCCATCAGCATGTCGATCCCGGCAATGACCGCCTGCGGGCAGCTTTCCTTGGAGCAGCCTGGGACCTGGGCATGGCCGTTCCAGTCGCCGACGACGAAGCCATCGAAGCCCATCCGCTCCTTGAGCACGTCGGTCAGCAGGGCCCGGTCGCCGTGCATCTTCACGCCCTGCCAGCTTGAGTAGGACGCCATCACCGTCTGCACCCCGGCCTCGATTGCGGTGATGTAGCCAGGCAGGTGGATGTCGCGCAGTTCCTCCTCGGGAATGCGGGTGTCGCCCTGGTCCTTGCCGTGCTGGGTGCCGCCGTCGCCGAGGAAATGCTTGGCGGTGGCCAACACATGACCGTTGCGCAGGAAGTTCGGTGTCCCGGCCTTGCCCTGCAGGCCCTCGACGACGGCGCCGGCATACAGCGCCACGATCTCGTGGTCCTCGGAATAGCTTTCGTAGGTGCGGCCCCAGTGGTCGTCCCGTGCCACGGAGACCGCCGGCGCAAAGGTCCAGTCTTCGCCGGTGACGGCAATCTCCCGGGCGGTAACCTGCCCGATCTGGCGCATCAGCTCCGGATCACGTGCAGCACCCAGGCCGATATTGTGCGGAAAGATGGTGGCGCCGACGATGTTGTTGTGGCCATGGATGGCGTCCGTGCCCCAGAGCAGGGGCACATAGGTGCCGCCGCGCGCACGGTTCGCGTCGTAGAAGGCATCGGCCAGTGCCAGCCATTCCCTTGGCACCGCGTAGTCGTTGTTGTTGGGAGCCGAGTTGCCACCACTGAGAATAGAGCCCAGCGGATAGAGGCGCAGGTCATCGGGTGCAATATGTACAATATCTGCCTGGATAATCTGTCCAATCTTTTCTTCAATGGTCAGACGGTCGAGCAAATTAGCAACATTCGCTTCAAGCTTAGAGTCATTGATAATGGCAGGAGCGCTTTTCGGCCATATTTCCGGATGGACCTGTGACGCAGCAGCGGGTAATATCGGCGCATCCTGCGCCCGCGCAGGAACCAATGGCGCGTGAAGGGTCAGCCCGATCAGGAGCAGCATTTCAGCTCGGCAGCAGTGCAGCTTACCTGTTTGTCCCAAAAGGCCCTGAATGCGCCCGGTCATCCTCTTCCTTTCCTGGCTTCAAAGAACGGATCGTGGTTCCGATTCTCAACATTGGTGCCATGCTACTGATATTTGCAGGCCTAAGGAATATCGACCTACAGATATGCCGCAGAGGATGCGACAATTGCATTTTCCTGGCATTTTCCGGTGCTAGCAGGAGCATGAATAGTGAATCGGCGTGACCTGATTGGAGCTGGCCTCCTTGGAGGAGGAGCGCTGCTCTCCTCCGCTTTGCCGAAGGTAGTGCACGCCGCTACCATGGGTACGGCTACTACGACCGCCTCCCTGTCCGCGCTCGCAAAGCAGCGTGGCGTGTTGTTCGGAACCGCCATTGGTCCACTCGTGGCCACCAGCGACGCCTACCGCCAGACCGTGGTGGCTGATGCCGGCATTGTTGTGCCCGAGTACGAGATGAAGTGGCGGTTCATCGAGAAAACCAAGGGGGTCTATGACTTTTCGGCGGTCGACCGGCGCCTGGCATTCGCGCAGCAGAACGGGATGGCATTCCGTGGCCACACGCTGGTCTGGCACCAGTCCATGCCGGACTGGTTCTCCAGTGCCGTCAATGCCGACAATGCCAGGCAGGTAATGATCAACCACATCACCAACGTGGCTGGGCGCTACAAGGGCAAGATCCACTCCTGGGACGTGGTCAACGAGGCGATCGATATTTCACCGCAGGGTGTAGGTGACCTGCGCAACACACCTTGGCTGCAGATGATCGGGCCGGACTACCTGCAGATTGCCTATGAGACGGCGGCTGCCGCCGACCCTGGAGCCACGCTGGTCTACAATGACTATGGCCTGATCTACGCCTCGGCGGGTGGCGATGCCAAACGTGCTGCCACCTTGCGGATGCTCGAGCGGCTGGTCTCGCGTGGCGTGCCGATACATGCCCTGGGGCTGCAGGGTCACATCGAAGCGCCCATCCGGAACTTCGACCCGAACATCCTGTACCGCTTCTGCGGCGATGTGGCGGCCCTTGGCCTCAAGATCATGGTCACCGAGTTGGATGTCTCGGACCAGTATGCGCCTGCCGACATCATCGTCCGCGACGCGGTGGTAGCGGAGGCTTACAAAGCCATTCTTTCCTGCGTCCTGTCCGTGCCGGCCACGACCACGGTGCTGACCTGGGGGCTAAGCGATGTCCATACCTGGCTCAGCAGCTCACGCCCGCGCAGCGATGGCCTCCCGGTCCGCCCGCTGCTCTACACCGACACCATGCAGAAGAAGATGGCATGGGACGCCGTGGCCAATTCCCTGCGCGGCTGATTCTGGCGCCTGGCAATGCTCGTGAAGCGCTCACAAGGGTGGAGATGATTCAGGACGCTTCTACGTCATGATTGCATGGCCGGGACTGGCAACCCAAAAGGGAGCCGGTCTCCACCTGAATGCACTCCTGCTTTCATGCCGGCACCGGGATTTCCTTCTTGAACCAGCAACCGATGACCATCCAGACCGGACCGTCAGGAGCGGCGGGCCCGTCCGAGGAGGACAAGACCACAACGGCGCAGGTGCTCCTCGCCGAGGACGATCCGCTGATGCAGCAGCTCATGACCACGGTCCTGGAGAAGCTGGGCTACTCCGTGATCGCGGCCAATGACGGCCAGGAGGCGATGCAGATCTTGGAGAGCTCGACCACCAATCTGGTCGTGAGCGACTGGATGATGCCGAACATGGACGGCATCGAGCTTTGTCGGCGGATCCGCGCGCGGCCATCGGAAAAATACGTCTACATCATTCTCCTGACCGGCCGCCATGACAGCAGCGCTCTCGTCGATGGCATGGAGGCAGGCGCGGATGACTTCCTCACCAAGCCGCCCGATCTCGCCGAACTGCGCGTGCGGCTCAAGGCGGGTGAGCGCGTGCTGGCGCTTGAACGGGAACTGGCTAGCAGGAACGAGCGACTGAGCGCCGCCAACCGTCAGCTCGAGAAGGCGCACACCCAGCTCAAGCGGGATCTGGAAGCGTCTGCCCTGGCGCAGCGGCGCCTGCTGCCCCGCCCTGCCGAGTTGTTGGGTCTACGCTACGACTGGCTGTTCTTTCCGTCGAGCCACGTGGGAGGCGACACCTTTGGGGTTGTCCGGCAGAGCCCGACCTCCCTCGCCTTCTTTCAGATCGATGTCGCCGGCCATGGGGTGCCGGCAGCCCTGCTTTCGTTTACCCTGCAACGCTTGCTGTCCAGCGGTGGATTGCAGGTCGGGATCCAGCCAAACGGTACGGACCGGCCTACCTGGAATCCGGCCGCCATCGTGTCGGAGCTGAACCGCCGGTTCCAGGCGGACGAGGATGCGATCTATTTCACCATGATCTTCGGGGTCATCGACGAGGCGACCGGCAAGGTGGTGTTCACGCAGGCTGGTCACCCGCCGCCCCTGCACGTTCAAAGCGACGGCACCGTGCTCATGGTAGGCGAAGGCGGGCCAGTGGTGGGCCTCTTCAACGATGCCGATTACGAGAACATCGAGCTTGCCCTGGCCCCTGGCGACCGGCTGGTCCTTTATTCCGACGGAATCCTGGAATGTGCTGCTCCGGACGGCGAAATGTTCGCCGAGGAACGGTTCATGGCGTACTTCGCTGAAGCGAAAGGTGCGCCGCTCACCAGTGCGGTGCGTGATCTTGGTGACCGCCTGAGCGCCTGGAGACGTAGCCTGACCTACGAGGACGACGTTTCACTGCTGGTCATCGAGAAGAAGTAAGGAAAACAGCTGTGGATTCTTCGGTTCAAGAACATGATTTCATTGCAACGGAGAGCCAGGGCGGCGTGCTGATCCTCCGGCTCCTGGGCAAGCGGTTGGACGCGAGCATGGCACCCATGTTCAAGGCTGCCGTCATCCGGCACGTCGACGCGGGCAGCCACCGGATCGTGCTGGACATGAGCAAGGTGGACTTCATGGACAGCAGTGCCCTGGGCGCTGTGGTCTCCTGCATGAAGTCGATCAGCACGCGTGGCAGCCTTGCCATCAGCGGCACCCATGGCGCTGTCCTCAAGCTGCTGAAGCTGACCCGCCTGGATCGGGTGCTCAAGCTGTACGATAGCACGGAAGATGCCGCGAAGGCGCTTCAATCCAGCTGATCCGGCTTCCTGTGGAGGCCGGCATGGCTCGGACGATAACGCTGACTATCCTGAGCGACCTCAACAACGTAGCCCTGGCTGCAGGCGGGCTTCGTGGCGTATGCGGGCTGGTACCGCTGGATGCCGAGGCTGTGGACGAGTTGGAACTGGGCTTTGTTGAAGCAGCCAACAATGTCATCAAGCATGGCTTCGGCGACCGGTCCGACCTGCCGATCGTCATCACCGTGGAACTCCACCACGACCGGGTCGCCGTGCGGATCTCCGACCAGGGCGTCAGCATTCCGGCTGACCTTCTGGAACAAGCCAGGACGGACATGTTTGCTGCCGATCCTGGTGACCTGGACGAGTTGCCGGAAGGCGGCATGGGCCTCAGGCTGATCATGAGCTGTGTGGACAGCGTTACCTACACCGTGCACGAGGGCTTCAATCATCTGCTGCTGGAAAAACGGCTCCCAGCCTGATCGCTACCTTTGCAAATAACTATCAAATGGGCGGTGTCAGGAGCTTTGATTAATTATTAAGGTCTACCTCGGCGAAGCAATTGGCGCTGTATCGGTGACTGCGGTGCGCATGCTGGATATGGTGCCAGAAATCTCGCGCTGGCGTGGGTTTCCGGGCCGGTTCTTTGTCGCCTATCGGAATCTTGGGGAGCGGTAGGAGAGCAAAACCCGCCGCACTATCTTGGCCTTGTCCGTACGGCCCCTGCCCACCAGGCAACATTTCTTGTCCCTGCATCGTCTCTTGCCAGCTTGTGTGCATACGTCAGCTTCAGGTCAGCAGCCGGTTGGTATGGATGCCAACGGCAAGAACGGCGGGGTCTGAAGGTTTTATCTGAGGCTGTCGCCTTCGTCGTGGCTGATGAGAGCAAGCATGCACGATCAAGATCAGCCGCGCGTGGCCTTGGGGCAGGCACGCCGCCTGGAAAAGGCTGCCACCATCGCGGCTGGTGTGCTCAACCTGATGACCTTCAGCTTGGTGATCGCAGTGCTGATCTGGCTCGTGCGCTGGCTGTCATGAGCCCCCTATCCTGATGACCGTGCGCTCAAGGTTTCTGCCGCGCCCGCGATGAAGATGAGAAAGCCGGCCGAGCTCGACGAACCTGAGGATGCTGGAGCAGGCATGCTGACGAAGGCGAAGGCATGGGCCAGCCGGCTGAAGCGGGACGTGGTGGCCGTCTACCTGGCTGCCCAGGATCCGCGGACGCCCTGGTATGCCCGGGTCGTGGCGCTGTGCGTGGTGGCCTACGCCCTGTCGCCGATCGACCTGATCCCGGACTTCGTGCCGGTGCTGGGCTACCTCGATGACCTCATCATCGTGCCGCTCGGCATCCTGCTGGTGATCCGGCTGATCCCGCCGGAGATCCTGGCCGAGCATCGTACCGCGGCTTCCGCCCGTCAGGGTCAGCGGCCCACCAGCTATGCCGGAGCGGCGTTCATCGCAGCCATCTGGGCTGCTGTGCTGCTGTGGTGGTTCTGGCCGCACATCGTTGTTTAGCCAAGTTGATCACGCTCTTGGGCCACAAAGGAGATCGGATGTTTGACTGGATCACCAGCATGGTGGCGCAGACCGGCTACCTCGGCATCGCGTTCTTGATGCTGCTGGAAAACGTGTTCCCGCCGATACCCTCCGAGCTCATCATGCCGCTGGCCGGATTCACCGCTGCCCGCGGTCAGCTGAGCCTGGTGGTGGTGATCCTGGCTGGCTCCGTTGGTTCCGTCCTCGGCGCATTGTTCTGGTACTATATCGGCCACTGGCTCGGGCTGGTGCGCCTCAAGCGCCTGGCGGCCCGCCATGGCCGCTGGCTGACGGTGGCCCCCTGGCGAACTCGACGAGGCTGCTGGCTGGTTCCGGCGGCACGCCGGCAAGTCGGTGCTCATCGGGCGCCTGATCCCGGCCGTGCGGTCCTTGATCTCGGTGCCGGCCGGCATTGCCGAGATGCCGCTTGGCAGGTTCCTGGCCTATTCTGCGGCAGGAACCGCACTCTGGTCGGGATTTCTCGCCGGAGCCGGTTATCTGCTGGAGGACCAGTACGACAAGGTCGCTGCCTGGGTGAATCCAGCGTCCGACATCATCATCGGCGTGATCGTGGTCGTCTACCTTTACCGCGTCGTCACCTTTCAGTTCAAGGAGGCCTCTTGAGCCGTGATGGCGCTGGGGCCGAGAGTGCACGCGGTGGTGGGCCGCCTGCTTGCCTTCGGCCAACTGGCCGAGGAGGTCCTTGAAGGCGACGCGGGCGCGTTCGACCGGGCCGTGCTGCTCGCCCTGCGCAATCCGGCCGACCTATCTGACCCGATCGGGCCGGCCTTGGTCGAGGAGATGGCCCGCGACATCACCAGCCTCGGCAGCCATGCCATCCTGATTCTGATCTCGCTGGCGGTGATCGGCTACCTCGTGATGATCCGCAAGCGCGGTACCGCTCTCCTAGTTCTCGGGTCCATTGGTGGCAGCATGCTGCTGAGCGCGCTCCTGAAGAACTTGTTTGAGCGCACCCGGCCCGATCTCGTTCCGCACGCCGTGCCAGTCTACTCCGCCAGCTTCCCGAGCGGCCATGCCATGCTGTCGGCTATCACTTATCTGTGCTCCCAGTCCCGCCGTGCTGGAGCGACTACTTGCAAGACGACCCGAGGGACCTTCCTGAACGGATAAAGCATGTGGACCGGACGCATCCGCTTGGCTATCGCTCCGCGGTCAGACACTCGAACGCAGGAGACCCATCTTGCCTGGGGCCCCCGTTCCGGGCGATGAGGCCGAGCGTCTTCGGTCCCTCATCTCCTGCAGTATCCTCGATACGCCCGCAGATCCCCGCTTTGATCGCATGACCAGGCTGGCGGCACGTCTTTATGACGTGCCGATCGCTATGGTGTCGTTGATCGACAAGGACCGGCAGTGGATCAAGTCGGCGGTCGGGTGGCGCACGGGTACCCAGACGCCGCGCGACCAGGCGTTTTGCGCCTATGCCCTTCTGCTCCCGACGGAGCCGCTGGTGATTGAGGATGCGACCCTTGATCCTCGCTTTGCCGACAATCCGTTGGTCACCGCACCAGGCGGCATCCGCTTCTATGCCGGCATGCCCCTGCCGGACCTGGAGGGACGGGCGCTCGGCACCCTGTGCGTGATCGACAGCAAGCCGCGCAAGCTGGAGCCTGGCGACATCGAGTCCCTCATTGAACTCGCCGGTGCTGTCTCGTCCATGCTGGAACTGCATCGGAGCGTGAACGCGCTCCAGGAAAGCGAGGTACGCGCAAGGCGGCATGCAGAAGAGCTGCAACTGGCGCGGGAAAAGGCGGAGGCGGCGGACAGCGCGAAATCCATGTTCCTGGCCGCCATGAGCCACGAGATCCGCACGCCCATGACGGGCGTTATCGGCATGGCGGACCTGCTCGCCGAAGAGCCCCTGACCGACAAGCAGCGAAGCTATGTCAGTGCCATCAGGACCTCCGGCCGGCACCTGCTGAGCGTCATCAACGACATTCTCGATTTCTCGCGCATTGAGGCGGGCGGGCTGACCCTGGAGGAGTTGGACTTTTCGATAGGCGACCTCCTGGAGCAGGTCCGGTCGATCATGGCACCGCAAGCCGTCGAGCGCGGCCTGACCTTGAGCTTCGACCTCGACGAGCATTCCCCACCTGTCGTTTGCGGTGATTCCACCCGGTTGCGGCAGATCCTGATCAACCTGGTGGGCAACGGTCTCAAGTTCACGAGCAATGGAGGCGTGCGGCTCCAGGTCCATTGCCATCGCGTCGAGAACGACCAGATTAGGTTTCGCTTCGAGGTCGAGGATACCGGGATCGGCATCCCGAAGACCCGTCAGGCCGAGCTGTTCACCGCCTTCACACAGGCCGACCTGTCCACCACCCGCCGCTACGGCGGCAGCGGTCTCGGTCTTGCCATCTGTCGACGGCTGGTCACGGCCATGGGCGGCACGATCGGCCTTGAGAGCGTGCCGGGCCAGGGCAGCACCTTCTGGTTTGAGGTGCCGTTCCAGCCCGGTAATGTCGTGACCGTACGGGAGAAATCGACGCTGAAGCCCTCCGAGCTTCCCATGTTGAAGCTGCTGGTAGTGGAAGATGTCGACGTCAACCGGGATCTGATCCAGGCGACCCTCGGCCGTCACGGGCATGATCTCACCCTTGCCGTTCATGGTGCCGAAGCCGTCGAGAAGGCAGGGGAGAAAGTCTTCGACGTCATCCTGATGGATGTCCAGATGCCGGTCATGGACGGCATCGAGGCTACCAGGCGAATCCGCAGCCTGCCGCCGCCCCACGGTGATGTTCCCATCCTCGCGCTCACGGCTAATGTCATGGAGAGCGAGAAGCATCGCTGTCTCACAGCCGGCATGAACGGCGTGCTCACCAAGCCGATCAGCTGGCTTGATCTGTTCGATGCCCTGAGTGGATTGGCTTCGAAGGGTACGTTGACAATGACGCCGGCGACAGATCCCGCCGCAGCGCCGGAAGCGTCTCCGGCTCCTGCACGACAAGAGCATGAGCTCCTCGATCATGGCAGGATCAAGGGATTGCGCGGGTTGGCAGGAGAAGCGAAGTGTGCGCTCTTCCTGCAGAACGCCATGAATGCGACGGCCAACCAGCTCGCCGAGATCCAGGGCAACCGCGAGGATTCGGTCACGGTGATACGTTGTGCCCATCAGCTGGCTGGCACCTCGCTCAGCCTCGGACTGGCGCGGATCGGCATGCTGGCGCGCGAGATTGAGCATCATGCGGCCGACGGGCTGCCCATCGACGAACTAGTCGAGAATCTTGAAGCTGCCGTCCCGCAGACCCGCGAGGAGCTGATCCGGGCCGGTCTGCTGACACCGGCCTGAGCGTCGGGTGCAGGACGGGCCAGCCGATCCTTCTCTGGATCACCCTGCATACGGCGGCCGGACCGATGGATACTGACACGATGGGCGGACGTCGGTGTTGATTAGGGATGGCAGTGACTGGCTGCCAAGGTGGCCAACTTTGCGATGAAGATACGCACCATTCTAAGCATGCTGGTCCTGTTCCTGGGCACGGCTCTCCTGGTGAGCGTGGCGCTGAACATCAACGCTGCGCGGCGATCCTGGATTGAGGTGGAGCGTTCTGCCGTGGCCGAACGAGTCAGATCCGAGCTCACCCGGAGCGCCGCCGCCCTGGCTCACGAGCGCGGATGGACCTATCTTGAGCTTCACAAGCCAGATGCCATCAGCCCCAAAACGCTAAAGGAACTGCAGGATCTCCGTGGGGCATCGAACGTCAGGCTTCGGGACGCGCTCGCTGGCTTCACCGAGCCTAGACTCGCCCCTTTGGTGCCGCGGGATGCCCTCGCCGCCGTGACGGCTAAGATAACGGAACTGGACGAGCTGCGCGGCCAGATCGACCGCTCGCTCTTCCTGCCGCGCACGAACCGGCCGAACGATATTGGTGACCGGTGGTTTTCGACGATGACCGATCTCATCGGCAGCTCGCAGGATCTGCGGTTCGCGCTGCTTCGGGCGCTGCCCACGGCCGACAGGCTCCTCGCGGACAACAGGTTGCTCCGACGGTTCGGTTGGATTGTGGGCGAGCAGGCTGAACTGGGCCAAGCGCTGCTGGCTGGTGCCATAGCCGAGAACCGGCGGCCGACGGACCGGGAGTTCGCAAAGATCGCTGCGGCTGACGCCCGCATCGACCTTGCGTGGGAGACGGTTCGCGATATAGCCCGGGCCAGTATGCCGCCTTCCATCATCGACGCTGTGGTCGCTTCCCAGCGAAGCTATTTCAACGACTTGATGAAACTGCGTGAGCAGATCTACAGCGCGGCACGGCGGCAGCTTCCCTATCCAGTCACCGCCGAGCAATGGTTCGATCAGGCCCGTGGCGCCATCGATACGCTCAACGCGATCCAGACCGTCTCTGCCCAGGAGACCTATGAACGGATTGCCGAGCTTCTTACCAGAGCGAAGCGCAACTTGTTCATCTGGGCGCTCATCGGGCTGCTAGGGGCTCTGGCTGTCGTGTTCTGCCTGTTCACGCTGGAGAGGCGGGTCCTTCGGCCGCTCCGCGAACTTACGAGCGCCATGGGGCGCCTTTCCGAGCGAGATACCGCGATCGGGGTGCCAAAGCCGGTGCGTGCCGATGAACTGGGGGCGATGGTCAAGGCGCTCCGGGCCTCCAAGGCAAACATGCTGCGGACGCAGCGCCTGCGGGTTGCGAGGGACAGGCTTGAGCGGCAGACGACGCAGGCGATCAGGGACCGGGAGATCCGGTTACAGGCGATGTTCGACAGCGTCAGCGACGGGATCATGACGCTTCATCACTCTACCGGCGTCATCGAATCGATGAACATGGCGGCATCCCGGATCTTCGCCCTGGACCTCGGCGCAGCCAAAGGAAAACAGATCACCACTATTCTGCCGAATCTGGATATTCAGAAGTATTATTCACACGCAATGCAGGAAGAAGGAAATCATCTCCTGGGCATGCCTCATGAGATGGAAGGGCTGCGCACGGACGGCATTACCATTCCGATCGAGGCCACTCTAGTCGAGACGCCGCTGGCCGACCGTTCCGTCTTCACCGTTTCGCTACGCGATATCACCGAGCGCAAGAAGGTAGACCGGATGAAGAGCGAATTCATCTCCACCGTCAGCCATGAGTTGCGAACGCCGCTGACATCCATCCGTGGCTCATTGGATCTCCTGCTGAACACACGCGCAGGGGATCTGTCCCAGCAGGCACGCTATCTAGTGGACATGGCGCGACGGAATGCCGAGCGCCTGCTGCTGCTCGTCAACGACATCCTGGACGTGCAGCGGATCGAGAGCGGCCAGCTTGGTTTCTCCTTCCAGACATTCGATCTGTTGCCGCTCATCCGTTCCGTCATCGAAACGAACCAGAACTTCGCCATCAGCCAGGGCGTGAAGCTCAGCCTCGTTCAGGCCCCTGAACGTGCCTACGTATCTGGTGATCCGGACCGGCTGATGCAGGTCATGGCGAACCTGCTGTCGAACGCGGCCAAGTTCTCCGGACAGAACGCGAACGTGACGGTCGAGGTGATCGAGGAGGGCGATTTCGTCCGGACCGTGATCCACGACACTGGACCCGGCATTCCACCGGATTTCCATAGCCGCATCTTCCAGAAGTTTGCGCAGGCCGACAGCAGCGACAATCGCAAGCAGAGCGGCACCGGGCTCGGACTCAGCATCAGCAAGGCAATTGTCGAGCGGCATGGTGGTGGGATCGGCTTTGCCAGCCGGCCAGGCAGCACACAGTTCTTCTTCAGGTTGCCCCGCTTGGCCGTGCTGCCGGACTTGGAGGAGGCAGATCCGGCCCATAGTCCAATGGCATCTTGAACCGAAGCTGGTAGAGCAGCCGGCACACAGGTTGCGCTGCAAGGCGATTTGCGATGGCGAGCCTTAATCTGGTTGTGATGTAGGCGGCAGCAGGCTGTTCGTTTCGAGGCGAAGCGGGGGAAGATGGTCGTCCTGAACAGGGTCATGTACGTGGACGATGAAGAGGACCTGCGTTCCATCGTCGAGATGTCGTTGCAGATGGTAGGCGAGATGGAGGTGCATCTTTGTGCCAGCGGCCAGGAGGCCCTGGCGCGTCTGCCCGAGATACGTCCCGACCTCGTGCTGCTCGACATCATGATGCCGAACATGGACGGGCTGCAGACGCTGGAAGCCATCCGCGCCACCCCCGACTTTGCCAACCTGCCGGTCGTCTTCATGACGGCCAAGATCCGCTCGACCGAGATCGCCCGGCTGCGGGACCTGGGGGCGGCAGACGTCATCGTCAAGCCGTTCGACGTCATGCAACTGCCTGACCAGGTGCGCGAGATCTGGTCGCGCCTGCAGACCTAACCGCCTGACTGGCGTTTCAGCGCGGCCTCCAGCACCCGACGCTCCCAGCGATCGGGATCATCCGCGACGCGGCACTGGTCGTCGAAGATCATCACCGGTCCAGCCTCCGGCTCGCGTCCGCCGCATGCCGAGCACCGCAGCCGTGGTGCCAGGTCGGCCAAGGTAAGCTTCCAGCCAAACCGTTGGCCCAGCGTCGTGGGGTCGATCGGCACCGAACGGTCGCAGCTGCACAGTGCATCACCACGCTCCAGTCGGGTGGGATCTCCCAGAGCTGAGCCAGCCTAGTTATGGTTCGGCGCTAGGTTGCCCTCGGCTGGCTGGAGCCGGTTGTCCCGTCGGTTACCACACTTGCTGCAGATGGGTCGGCGCTCGATCCAGTCGATCTGTTCAGTCGTGCGGCCAGCGTGGAACAAGACGTCCTGCCACGAAAAGTGCCCGCAGTGCCTGCACCCTCTCGCCAAGAGGTAGCGGCTATACAAGTCACGTTCGTGCAGTTTGTTCTTTATATGTTCCATGATCTGGAGATAGCGCGGCCTGACGGGCTTCTTTCAATGGTGGCGACCGGCCCCAGCACCTGATGTCCGGCTGCGAGAGGTTGCACACGGACCGGGTCCTCCAACGCTCGTCTGCCTCGTGCACCGGGCGTCACCAGCCTGCAAGGCGCAAAGAGAAGACATCGGCAGGCATCTCTTAAGGGTCTGCCCCAGCAAGACGCACCGCTGAGACACCCTCGTCTGCCTCAGATGGGTTGTTCTTGATCTTCCGAGACGCTAGGTGGAACGGGTCTAGACGCCAGCAAGACAAGAGGCCCCTTCCCTCATGCCCAGCTATGGCTATGCCCGGGTCAGCACCCTCGACCAGGACCTCACCCTGCAGCAGACCG
>VFQN01002673.1_pt1 | contig 26916 bp, 50 predicted proteins | sample 3512371 | NCBI WGS metagenome assembly VFQN01 (sample SAMN10412370, study PRJNA504923) | tailings metagenome | isolation source: Replicate 2 from Balatoc abandoned mine | place: Philippines: Itogon, Benguet | collected 2017-08-28
CTGGAACCCGGAAGGCTCCTGTAAGCGGGCCCCCCGAGCAGCACGCATCCCGTTGTCTGCTACGCCGCTGTCCTGGGGGCAGAAGCCATGGGTCCTGTCTGTCTCTTGGCATTTTATGTTACATTCCAGGGTTCCAGGGTCTCAGCGCTCTCAGGGAACTCTCCTGAATCAGTGATGGGTCTGCAGGACACGGACCTGCGCTGCGGCCGAGGTCGACAGCCAGCCCGCTTGCTCACTCTGTAGATACCTGTGACGTACTGGCAGGGTGCATTACCGATAGTCCGATACCCTTGTGCAGCAATCAGGGGATCTCCGCATCTCCCTTTGTAACAACGGCAGCAAGGTGCCTGCGACAATGCACAAGCACAAATAAACAAAGGCGGCCGCCATGCATGCACGCAGTCGTGCCGGCACAAGCAACAACGTTTTGTGCGTATCCGCCAGAGGCCTTTCCACAGAAACATATTGGCACCCGGGCCTTGCACGCCGCCAGCATGCGACGCCGCCGCCACGGCACCAGCTGGTGGCCTTGCGCACAGCGTGCGACTGTCGGTCCCATCCCTACCGGCGCAGCACATGCGTGAAGCTGCACGTGCGGGGCAGGGCCGGGTGTGGCAGTGATTTTGGAACAGCAGGTTCGACTGAAACGCAGCCGCAAGAAGCACATACGGTACAAGAGCGTTGCGCGCCAGCTGCAATGAGGGCACGACGGCCGACGTTCGACTGCCGACCTGCCCTGACACCAGCACATGCACGCTCCGTCGGCTCGTGCTCAAGGCCCAGCAGGCCGTCACTGTGTCTCGGTCCGGTCATGGAATCCCAATCCCTTGCCCACAGTGTGGTACGGAAACACAAGCCACTCGACGCCATGCCATGCCATGACACGCGGATGCCGTCAGCCTCATGGCTGCTTCAGGTATGGTCCAGATCCCCTGGACCGCAGCTGCTGCTGCGGTCCCTCTCTACCACCAGGGTTGCACTCTCGCACGGTGGCACGGCCGTCACTACGACCCACTGCTACAGCAACGTTTAACTACTGCAACGCTTACACGGACACCGCCGCCCTGCAGCATCATCATCCTCATCCTCATCATGCAACGGCGGCGCCGCGCATGCACAACCCAGCGCTGCGTGTTGGCGGCCCTCCCATACGTCCCCACCATGTTCCCATGCCCCCATATTGGCGGCCGTGCCATATGGTCCCTGCTATCCAACACCCTGCATGCTCCCAAGCCACATTCCTCAGGACGGCGGGCGTAGCTGGTGACCGACGTATGGTAACAAAAGCAAGGTGCTTACGCTTTCAGCCCATGGCAGCTACCCCCGCCGCCATTCCTGCTCCCGCTGCCACCGCCGCCGCCGCCCCGGCTTGCGGTGCCCCTGCGGCCGCCGCCTCCTCCGCATTGGTCGCCACGGCAAACTCCTGTGGGGCCGGGAAAAGCACCGTCAGGCTTGTATCACGCAAGGTATTGTACCATACAATGGACACGTATGAAGTAACCCGCAGGGCCCGCCGGTCTATACCTCAACGCCAACCGCCCGTCCCCACCTCCCGGCACCCCTATGATGCTGGAGCCATTCCGGCGGAACGCCACCCTGTGGGCCTTCGGTACTCGCCTACCCGACCGCACCATGCCGCCGCTACATACGCTGAGCGACACACTATTTTCTACCACAGGACCACCTCCCCCCCCCCCCCCCACACACCCCAAGTCCCCACCTCCAGGGCCAGGCGCAGCATGTTCCACCCCGAAGGACCCGACCGCGCCCATCAGTCAATCCCCCTCATCCCCCTCCCCTTCCCCCACAGTACTACATCGTACTACGTTGCTTTTCGCCTTATCACAGGCGCCCTCGGACCCGCCCCCACCTGCAGGGCCAGGCGCAGCATGTCCACCGTTAAGGGGTCGTCCGTGCCCATCAGACAATCCCCATCTTCCCTTCCCCGTCCCCCGCAAAACGTCACGTTGCCATTAGAACGTCTAAAACAAGCCGCGCCGTTGCCAAACCGAACTGGTCTTGGCGGAGAGGTTGACATGTCCGGCTTCAGCTCCAGCGTGTTACTACTACGTTGCTTTCAGTCTTATCCCGTTCCCCACCTCCAGGGCCAGGCGCAGCATGCCCACGGTGAAAGAACCGTTTGTGCCCATGATTATCCCCAAACCCCTCCCCCCCGAACACAAAGCGAGTATCACATTGCTTTCCGCCTTGTGATAGGGCAACCGCCCCTTAGTCCCCACCTGCAGGGCCAGGCGCAGCATGTCCACGGTGAAGGGGTCGTCCGTGCCCATCAGACAATCCCCTTCGTCCCCTCCCCTTCCCCCCAATACTACATGGTAATCCCAGTTGCTGTCCGCCTGATCACAGGCGCCCCAGTCCCCACCTGCAGGGCCAGGCGCAGCATGTCCACGGTGAAGGGGTCGTCCGGCCGCAGCGCCAGGGCCGCGTGGTAGTGGCCCATGGCGGCCCGTGGGTCACCCGCCAGCTGCGCCGTGTAGCCCAGAGCCGACAGCGTGCCGGGGTTGGTGGGCGATAGGGCCAGGGCCGCCTGAGGGGGAGGGCGTGGGGGATGTGACGGTGTTGTCGTACGGTGTACGGCATACGGCAGCACTCATGCGCCGGTACCTTAGTAGCCGCACAGCTACCGTATGCCCTTGCTCCTACCTGGTAGCACTCCGCTGCCGCCTGGCACCGCCGAAGGGGGATCCCAGCCATGTCGAGCACACGCGTGCAGTACTACATGGCAACTAACTGTGCATAGCGCCTATCACACGGCGGCAAGGAGGTACCCCACCTGGTAGCACTCTGCTGCTGCGTGGTACCGCCTGACATCCCAATCAAGTATTGCTCACACCTGCTACTGTAGGGAATTGTGCGTAGCACTTAATACACAGCCGCGAGACGGGGACCCACCTGGTAGCACTCTGCTGCCGAGTGGTACCGCTGCAGCTTCCGCAGGCAGTGGCCCAGCGCCACCAGCGTGGGCTCCCAGTCTGGGGGAGGGGAAGCACGCGTGAGAGGGCTAGACTGGTAAGTGAGAAGTAGGAAATGAATAAATATATAAAATATATAAATAGGAAATAGCAATGAGCACTTGCTGGGCGCCCTGCCAGTGTCCCAGCGCCACCAGCGTGGGCTCCCAGTCTGGGGGTAGGAGGATTGATTGGATTCATGGGAAGACTGATTGCGCGGCGGGATAAACGATACGAAGCAGTGAAGTCGTGCATCCACTGGCCACCTGCTGGGTACCCTGCCTGACCATTAGGCAGTGGATGTGGGTTAACACATGGCAGCATGGATGTGGGTTAACACATGGCAGCATGGACTACTGTGTACACATGCCATGCCCAGGTGGTTGCACTCACTGTGCACATGTTCTAAAAGCTGTATTCGTAGTACCTGTACACTCGTAAGGTACATCGTAGATACTATCCAAGCGCGATTATCATTACTCACGCAGCGTGGGCCTGCCGCCCGGCAGCAGGTTCAGCGCCTTGTCGAACCACATGACTGCCGCCGCCAGCTGCCCGCACTTGTACATCAGCACGCCCAGCTCGTGACACACGGCGGGGTCGTCCGGACACGTGTCGTACGCCTGCCGTACGACAGCCGCAACCCGGACGGCGGGGGCGCGGCGACCCATACCGGGTCGTTGTCAAGGGTTTGGTGGGGCGAGTGGTACCGAAGCAGCACAGGCATGCCAGTTGTAGATAGGTGGTTAATTTATTTTGGTTGTCCAGGTCGAAGACACGCTGCGTGGAATGCGCAGGCGGTGCGAGCGGCGTGCTGAGGCGAAGCGCGTAAGTGAAGTGAAGTGGTGGGAGCCACGCCAACGACCCTAGGGGGGCACTCACTGTGAGCAGGGCCCGCTCCGAGGGCGGCAGGATGGGCATGGCTCACACGCTAAGAACGCAAGCGCTGGCCGTGGCGCGCGCTGGATACTACACCCGGATACTACAGTGACTAGGGGTGACCCGTGCCTACCGTGAGCAGGGCCCGCTCCGCCAGGGCTAGGTTGGCCATGGCGCAATACTCGGCGCCCAGCCCCAGGTGGGGGGTGTGCAGCCCGGGGAACAGCCGGGCGGCGGTGCGGTAGGCGGACATGGCCTGCGGGTGGCGTGGGGAGAGAGGTGGGTTCAAAACAAAAGGCATGGGCAGTTTGTGATGTTTGCGAGGCGCAAATGCGACGGTGGTGCGGTGGGCGGACATGGCCGCGATGCGGCAACCACAGGGGCGCAGAACGTGCAGCCCGTCGGGGCCTTGCGCTCCTTCCCCTCTGAGCACACACCCCAGCACCGAACCCCACCTTCCCTCACTGGGGCCCGGGGGCCAAGGGACGGTACCTCGCCATGAACCTCTATCTACTGCATGCCTTGTATCCTTTGCTCCCCACGCCTAAGGCGTCCTCCCTGCCCCACCTGGTCTCGCTCGTCCTGCGCAGCGAAGGCGTGGCCGTACGCCAGCCAGGCGGGCGCGAAGCCGCGCTGCAGCTGCGTGGCCTTGGCGAAGTGGCGGCGGGCGGCCTCGGGGTGGCGGGCGGCCAGGTAGTAGCAGCCAACGGCGTGCCAGGAGACTGTGGAAGATCCGGTAAGGGTTAATCAGTACAGCAGTCTGTGTGGAGGAAAGCAATTTAGTTAGATAGTAGCAGCTGCGTGGCACCGCGTGCCAGGAGACTGCATGTGAGTCACCGGCGGATTGTGATACGTAAGGGTGCACTCAAAATGCATTATATGAGAACGGGTCGGTGTTGCAGCGCCCGACACTTGCTCCACGCGCACGCACGCTAATACACACCCCCGTGCACTCACGCGCCATGTCGGGGTGCTCCTCCGTCAGGCGGTGGCCCAGCAGGTACAGGTCGGTGCGGGGACCCGAGCCCGCGCCGCCTGTCGAGGCCAGCTGCGTGGCTGCCGCAAGGAACACCGGCAGCAGCTGCAGCGCGTAGGGATCACGGCCACCTAGCAGTACGGGCCGTGTGAGCCCGTACGCTCCCTCGTAGTCGCCCCTAAGGCCGGGAGTTTGGGACGGCAGGGCGTGATCAAAGGGCGCGTCAGTGTGCATGGGCAGGGCTTGATAAGGGAGCGCATCAGTGTGCATGAGGTCCGCCGTGCAGCATTTCACGGGGTTAGCAGGGGGTAAGAAGGGGTTTTGTGTTGTGAGGGGGGCAAGGGGAAGACCGGCGGCAGCTGCAGGGCGTAAGGGTCTCGGCCACCTAGCAGTACGGGCCGCGTGAGCCCGTACGCTCCCTCAGTGGTCGCACCTGGGGTTGGGAAGGATAGGGAAACCCTGTCTGCCTATCTGCTATGCCGGTCAGCAAGGTACGCGTACTTCCCGCAGAGCAGTGTCACTTAACCTGTGGAAGAGCAGCTCCGCCTTGCACGCTAACACGAGCAGCAGGCGGTAGCAGCAGGCACACGCGTGCAGGATGCCTGTGCAAATCAGGTGGCCTCCCATTGGCGTAGAGCACGCGCCGACACGTGTCCATCACTTCCCACCCGTGCAACATTAGCTCCGCCCTGCACTATCCATAACCCCTCGGCCCGAAGCCTCGCAGAGTGCTCGGTACTAGGCCTTCGGGGGTGTCCTTCAGGCTTAATGACGATTACTAACCCTTTTTTTTTCAAACGCCTAGGGCCACCTTTGCAGCCCTTTGGGCGAAGCTGCTCCTCACAGCCCTACCCACACCCACAGCCACATCCTTACCCACAGCCTTGCCCACACCCACCTGTGGAACATCAGCTCCGCCCTGCAGGCCAGCACGTCCAGATTGCCGCCCAGCCCGCACCCGTAGCCGCGAAGGGCGTCAGCACCACCACCAGCAGCACCCGCGCTCGCGTCGTGTGCCACGTGCCCGTGTGACACGTGCGCAGCGGCGGCGGCGGCGGCGGCGCTATCCCCGCTGCCGCCCCCGGGGCTGGGCCCCTCGCCCTCCATTGGTGTGGGCGACTGGGGTGTGGGAGCAGTGGGCCCGTGGTTTAGAGCGGTGCATGGGGCACGCTGATTTTAAGGGCACCTGGCCTGGTGCTCTGCTAGAAAACACAGCTGTAGCTATGGCTGTTGCTATGGTGGTTTGGTCCACGCGGTGGTTGTAAACAGCGCACCGCATGCGTCCTTACCTGGTAGCTGTGGGGGCGGCCGTGGGGCGGTGCGGCCCGGGCGTGTGGGTGGGCAGCGGAGGGGGATGCCACGTCGGCGGCAGATCCGGGGCTGGCCAGCAGGTCCGCGTCCTGGGGAAGAGGTGGAGAAGGTGCATACGCGGATGATGTCATGCCTGTAAACGCCCCAAGACGCTCAAATCATGCTCGACAGGGAGGCTGCAGGCTGCAGGCCCCCGCCTGCTTCCTCCATAGCAATGACTGTGCCTGTCTTAGCCAACTGTACCTCTGTGAACGGCCCTAAACCTGAGCTGCCGGTGCTGGTCTTAACATCCGGCAGGAAGAAGTATGCATCCGCTGCGCTGCGCATTGCACAGACGCTCGACCTGGGCATGCCCGTACCCTTAAAGATGGCTTCCAACCTCTCCCATACAACCATTAGCCGCTAATTCGCGATGCCTCCGAGTCAACGGCCAAGCCCCCAAGCTCGCCTCCCCCAACCCAACCGCCTAATCGCCCAACCCCACCCCCACCTGCCCTCCTCCCGCCGCCGTGATCGCAGCCGCCGCCGCCGCCGCCCCCCTGCCCGCCCTCCGCCCGCCCCCACGCCCGCCCCTCCGGTGCTGCCCATGCGGACTCGCAGGCGTCCCGCTGCCGCTGCCCTCCCCTCCACCCACGCCTTGCGTGTGGCTGCCCCTGCGCCCCGCCCCTGCCCCCGCCCCTGCCCCATCCCCCTCGGCGGTCCCGCTGCCCACGCCCACCAACTCACCCGCCCCGCTGTGCGACAAACCGCGAGGCGGAGTCATGTAGGGAAGGGCAAACGCGCCCCCACCTCCTCCGCCGGACCCCACCACCACCCCCGGGTCCAGGGCCCCTGACACGGAGCCCTGCCCGCCGGGTGGCAGAATGCCGTACTCGTTTTGTACGGCAGCGCTGCCGTACGGCACGGGCCCTGCCGTACCCGGCGGCGAGGCGAAGAACGCGCCCTCCTCGCCTTCGAGCCCTGCCGTACGCCGCCCGTGGCCGGCTGCTGTCCCCAGCCCCCCCGCAGCTGCTGCAGCTGCTGCTGCATCAGCGCTGCCTCCAGGTTCTTCAGCCTCATGCAGGGAGGGATGCACGGCCGCCTCCAGCTCCATGAGGGCCGCCTCGACGGCCTCAGGTTTGAGGTACTGTGGGGTAGGCAGGAGGCAACGAGCGCGGGGTGCCGCTTAACGCGGGACGGGGGCCTAGCTGGTAGCTTGGAGAGGTCACATAGTCTCAACCCATCAAGACCAAAGCTTGCAAAGCATACGGCGCAGCTCCCTATCCACCCCTCCTTGCTAGCAGCGCCCCTCCATCCCACATGGCACCATCCCCTCACCCGCCCACGGCACAGCCTTGGCCCACACCTTTTAACAAACACCCCTTAACCCACGCCCCTTAACCCACACCCACCTTCTTGCACCTCGCCCGCATCAGCAACGCCAGCCAGCGGTCCGTCTCCAGCAGCCCAGGGATCCGCCCGCCCCCGGCCCCGTGCTCGCCCTCCGCCCCTGCTCCTGCTCCCCCTGCTCCAGCTCCCCCACCTGCCCCTGCCCCTGCTTCCCCTGGCGCCCCTGGCGCCCCTGCCCCTACTGCCCCAGCTGCCCCCATGGCCAGGTCCTCCACCAGGCGGACCTCCTCTGCATTGGTAAGCAGGTGGCCGTCGATGAGGGCTGCGAAGGCGTCGTAGCAGTAGGGGTCCAGCTGCATGGCGGGGGAGGGGATGCACGGGGGAGTGTGCACGGTGGCACAGAGGGAGGGCAGAAGGGAGGTGACGAAGGCAAAATGCCGGGGTTGAAAGGCAGGGGTCGTTATGCAGCCCCATGCAACCGGTGCTGCACCAGCTGCTATTGCTTGCCTACCCAGCAGCCTGCCCGAACCCACGCCAAAGCATGACGTCACTGTAAGACAAGCCAGCGTCGCACGGTCGTACCTGCAGCGCTGTGCGGTACCACGTGGCTGCCCTGCCCCTGTTGTCCAGCGCCTCGAAGGCACGGCCGCGCAGCATGCACAGCCCCGCCTGCACACGCACGCCGCTGCCGGGGGGCTCGCAGCCAGTGGCCAAGTCCTGTGAGCATGGAATGGGCCCCAAGGAGGTAGCAGTGAGGTATTTTTTTGCAATGGGCGTAAGCCCAACGGAGTAATGCTGCGTGGTGGCTAGGTCCTGTGAGAAACGGCCGCAAAAGCGTGCCGAAGGTTTGGTTGCCAGTACCGCATCCGGGGGAGGGCAGAGAAGCACGGATGCGTACACGTCAGCGGCTAACGGGAGGGCGGTTCGAAGGCGGAGTGTGCCCCTAATTTGCGTGCAGGGCTACCGCAGCACGTAGATCATATTAACTTCACTGGGTGCAAAGTTGTGGAAGCGGGTGCGTCACCTCGTAGGCGTGAGGGGCTGGCACGGTGTCATCGTCCCCTAGCAGGGCCACCACCTCCTCCCACTCCCCCGCCTCGGCCAGGCAGCAGCCCCCCAGGTACGTGAACTCTGCGCCCAGCTCCAGCACATTCGATGTGCGCAGCAGTGAGAGCGCGCGGTGGTACTGGCGGGCTGCATAATAGGCCTGCAGCAGGGGAGCCAGGTGCCATGCGGCCGTGGAGTGATGAGTTGTAAACTGAGCAGAGCCTGACTCTGCGAAATGTAGATGTTAGGAACTGTCTTTCTTCAATCGTTACGTAGGCTAAGCCTGTGCGGAAGCAAAGCGTTGCTGAGGGGAGGAGGAGTATTTGCGGGAGCTGTCGGCAACGCGCGCGAAAACAGTGGGATCGCACCTGGGCAAGCAGATAGACATCCCCAGGGGCTCCACCGCTGAATGTGACAAGTTTATCCGCATAGAATATGGCAGACGTGGTGAGGTGTTTGTCGATGCAGTCTTGTGCCAGTCCTCGCAGACGTGCGCACAAGTCCTCCATCTTCTTTCCTTTGGAATTAGCTTTTACAGTCGCTGGTGGTCATGCTTACTGCTCGGAGGGCTGCCAAGGGCTGCAGGCTGTGTAAGTCCTGCTCAGCGTACCCGAAAGCGCGTTTATCTCAGGAAGTTAACGGGTTGTGCCTCTTCCTTGTCGCAATCGGTAAAGTGTAGTAGGTGCAATGCCGGCAGCGTGGTGTCTTGTGAGGGTGTTGCAAACCCTGTCTCTCCCTAGCATAAGTACGGCTGTGTGCGCAGGTGTTGACATCTACCATCTACCAACATGCAGGGAGCACTGGCCACTACGCCACACTGCTGGAGCCCGACGACTCACTTCACAGTTGGACCTTGAACCTTTGAAGCGCTCTGAGAGGCTTTCCGCCCTGCTGCCGTGCTGCGTCCCGTTGCCCAAACACGCGCCGCTTGCACCAGGGGAGCTCCCCTGGCTTGCACTAATACAGTGGCGGGGTGGTGGGCGAGTTAGGTAGGCGCTCTGGCTCTGACATCGTCTGGCTCGTCATTGATCAAGTCTGTCAGCATGCCTCCTCTCCGTTGCAGCCATGGGCCTTCGCACATGTTGCGGAGCACACCAGCCCTGCCCAAAGCAAGGCCTTGCTGTGCCTGCAGCTCGTCTGCGCTCGCCCAGCCTTTGCCGCGGCATTCACCAACGGGTCCAGTCCCAACAACACGACCACCTCTCTGTACAATACCAACTAACAAGTACACTTGCAACACTGTCGGGGCCACGGCGAAAACATTATTGCGGTGCAGGCCTGCATGCAGCAATACATAGACCCAGTACCAGGAAACCAGCGCCCAGGACTCATCGGTGGACACACCACAGCCCGACAGCACCCACTGTCTTGCGCTGCTCAGCATGTAGTTTGCTCAATGGGCGCATGTCTCAGCGCAATCGCCATTATGCCGTCAGAGACCGACCTCGAAGACAGGTCCACCACCAGGTGTTGCAGTCAGCCCGCTCAGCCCCCTGAACCACAACACCGGCACCCCCAGTACACATTCACATGGGCCGTGTGCGATAAGTGTCTCGCGCTGGCTATTACTGCATATAAGGATGCACAGGCCCCAGCCGACCAACCGAGGTACGAAAGAAGGAGAGCTAGTCAAGTACTGTCATTTCCCATTTGAGTCTGCCCCCACATGCCGTCATCTTTGCTGCGAGGTCCGGCCGTGCGGTGCCGGCAGGTGGCCTGTCGCCAGGATTGTGAGCCACAATCATTCCAGACCTCCCAGGGCGTAACAAGAGATGACACACCAAGAGGCATGCCAGGAGCCCCCTCAACCACCCCACACATAACAACACAGCAGGTCGCACATGCATCACCTCGCATGCAACGAGATGGCAACCGCCCGCCCCTGGCCACGCATTGGTAGCCCAGCCCAGGCACCCTGGCCGAGCAGCGCAAGCAGAAACCGGGATTGCAGCCGAGTACCAATATGTCCAAACCCACCAATGCACTTTACCCTCCTGACCTTGGGCTTACCCGCTGGAGCCCGCCCCCGCTCCCCCGTTCCAAGCTGCCCCGCGCACGCGCCGCCCTCGCAGCCAGCGACGACCGGGGCGACCCCGCAAGCCCCTGCGCCTCCTGCTCCTGCCCCTGCTCCCACTCCACCCCCGCGTCCCACAACACCGCCTCCCGCGCCACAGCTCCTGCCCGGACGCACCCTGACGACTCCGCCACCGCTCCCGCCGCCACCCCGGCTCCTTGCTGCTGCCGCTGCTCCGGGTCGGGTACCTGGTGCGGAGCAAAGGACACCTGGCGAGGCGGCAAGGCGCCGCCACCGCCCGCCGACGCCATGTCGGGCGTGCGGGCGGACAGAGGCATCTCCTCCAGCGGGTTGCGTGTGCCCCCGCCCGTGCTGTCCAGCAGGGCATTGGCGGACGTTGGTGAGGGCTGTCCGTGTCGTATGGGCGGGAGCGAGCTTTCCAGCGACCCTGGAGAGGTGTGGGCATGCGCGCAAGGGTCCAGGCGTGGAGCGGGGGCCTTGGGGCTTTCCACGTCGCTGATCGCGCCGTTGCTCTGCTGCCCGGCTGCGTTCCTGCCGCCGCTGTGCTTGTGGCTGACGAGGGAGATTGCGGTGTCGCTGGGGTCGTCTTTCGTGGCAGGTTCGCCAATGTTGAGGCCCTGGGTGATGGAGGCGGCTCGGGAGGCCCCTAGGGAGGCGGCGCGCTGCAGCAGGGCACTGAGGGCCTGCTGCTGCTCCTGTTGCTGCTGCTGCTGCGCGGTGGGGGCCGCGGCCGGGCCCGCGGTCGCGGTGCGGGAGTTGCCCCGGCCGATGTTTAGCAGGGCGACGGAGGGCGTGCGGGCCACGTGGCTGCGAAGGGCGGGAGTGCACGTAACACGCGAGGAAACCGTGGGTTGGGAGGGGCGGCAAGGGAATGTTACGCGCTAGTACCCTTGCCCGACATCGGGTAACTGCCACACCATTCAATAAGGAACTCAAAAAAAGCTAATCTGAAGGTGTGGCAGGTACAGTTGCGTGCTTTAGGTCTTGGCTTCACCCCGCACGGCGCCAGCTTGCGCTGCGCTTTCCGGGCGCCAGCAGCCCAGGCCGACAGGCTGGAAGCTACTCCATGAATGCAACTCAGCGCATGTGCCCTCTTGACTGCACGCAACCTTTCCTTCGTTTAAATGCACTCCACTGCACGCGGTCCTACCTTGCGCTGCGCTTGGCGGGTGCCAGCAGCTCCAGCAACTCCCTTGTCTCCAGGTCCGCCTCCTCCAGGTCCAGCTGCGCCCTGTCAACCGAGTACGCCGCAACCGCAACCGTCGTGGGCAGAGACAGAGCCGGACCGCCGCCGCCGCCGCCGGCACCGGCCCCAGTGCCGCTGCCGGTGCGGTGGCCGGCGGCGGCGCCGGCGGCTGCGGGCGCCCCGCTGCTGCTCACCATTCGCGGCCGGGCCCGGCCGTTGGGGTGAGTGGGAGGGAGGAGGAGGGAGGAGAGCGCGCGTGCGACGCTGGCGGTGCGCTCGCCGGTGCCCGACTCGCGGCGGGGGCCGTGGGCGGCGGCGGCGCCGCCTGGGTCGTTGGTTGAGGTGCGGGTGCAGGTGCGCAGGGTCTCGGTGAGTGTGGCGACCAGATCTGGGCCCTCCTGGGCCGACTGGCCGGGGGCGGCGAGCTGAGCCCTGGGGCGCGAAACCAGGGCAAGGGTCGGGGGTTACCGTGGAGTGGGGTGGGGTCAGTCTGCGGCGGCCAACCCGTGCTTGCCAGCTGTCCCGGGTAACAGGCAACATATTGTAGATCAAGAAAGCAGGCAAGGCAGAGGCGGTCAAGCCAACCGTGAGGTGCGCTACGTTCGGTCTCTGACCCTGCACCGCCCGTCCCAAAGCGGTGTTGGCGTGACGATTGCTCAGCGCGAGAGACGCGAAACCCATGACTCACTGCGTAAGCTGCAGGCCTTCCGGAGTAGATTGGATACCCAGGATGGCCTTGAACTCTTCAAACGACAGCACGCCTGCAACGGGGGCAAGCATGGGCGCCGCATCAGGGTCAGGCAGGCAGGGCTGCTCTCCACCAGACGCTGTGCAGTAAAAACGGAGCCCTTCGCGCCGTGCACGTCACAAGCCCCTGGCTCACTTTGCCGTCAGCACCCAGCTCCGCCACTAGGCCGGAGTCCGTCGCGCTACCCCACCCCCGACAAGCCCCAACTGCTCACAACACATTCCGCCCCTTGCCAAGCATGCTGACGGCATGCACTACCCACCGTCCCCGTTCGCGTCCAGGTTGGCAAACTCCTGCTCCAGCTCCGCCACCAGGCTGGGGTCCAGCAGCACAGCCTGGTCGCAGTGGCCACCGATCCCGGCGCGGGCGGCGGCGCCGGGGGACATAGACATGGAGCCGAAGCCGCCCTCTGCAGAGTGGAAGGAAAGCGGGTGAAGGCGCAATAATGAGATTGCAAGCACCCGAAGTTTCGCGCAGCAGCGTGTGTGGCGTTGCGGTGCCCCGGAGGGGGGGTACGGTCAGGAAGGGGTACAGGGAGATGAGGAGGCGTACAGCGTACGACTGGATGTGACGGGGAAAAGAGGCCATGCGCGAACGCTGAAGTATGGTGTTGAGGGTGCATGTCGCAGGGACCCAGGCAGAGACCCCTCGCCGGCATGTGCAGCATGGTGCGTGACTGCAAACACGTGTCACGAGAAGCCACGCGCTGCTTTCAAGGCAAAGCAAGCACCACATGCCGCAGCCGAACCAGGCCCATCCGTACATAGCGTACGTAGGGACACGGTCCGCACTTTCCCTCATGCGCAGCCTCCCTTGCTCCGCAAACCTTTCCCCTCTTCCCCACCTGGCCTCCCCACCCCGCTGGGCCCTGGCGGGCCAACGGGGCTTTCCGGCGTCTCGGCCACCGCGAGTCCGCGCCCGCCCCCGAGCCCGGCCCAGGGCACAGGGCCCATGTGGTGCGGCTGCACGCTGCGCAGCGCTAGTCCGAGGCCGACCCCCTACATCAAAAGTAAGCTACAGGTCCATACCCGCTCTGTCGTCCCAACCCTTTCCCCTGTTCCCCACCTGGCCGCCCTACGCCGCTGGGCCCCGACGGGCCAACGGGGCTTCCCGGCGTCTCCGGCACCGCGCCGACCCCCGAGCCACCGGCCCCGGCGGCCCCCGCCGCCGCCGGCGCTGGGCCGGAGCCGTGCGGCTGCAGGGTGCGCAGCGTGCCCGCCTGCGCGCGCTCTATGAGCACCTCCATGAACGCCTCCTTGGTCACGAAGCCGGCACCGCGCCTGCGCAAGGTAAACAGGTATCCATCGAGCGAATCAAGCGCGGGTAAAGCCCCGTCTACCACTCTCCGCGCATCCAACCCTGCGTACTTCAACACACACCAAACCAGACGCCTTTCCTTCTGCCCTTCCCACCGTTGCACTCGTGGGGCATGGTGAACTCCCTGCAATGCCATTTCATGTCGGCCCAGGCCTTGGCCTAACCTTCCAGCACAGTGCTTCCTCGCCCTCTTTCCCGAAGCTCCCCTTGCACTGCCTTGTCTCACTTGTCTAGCATGGTGAAGCTCTTCTGCGCCACCAACGTCTGTTTCTCCTCGTCGATGGTCTGGATGAGACCGGCAAAGAACTCCTTGATGTCCACCGTGCCGGTGCGGTCCACGTCCAACGCCTCAAACATGCGGTTGATCTCGTGCTCGGATAAATCCGGGACGGCCTGTAATGGTGAACAATAAACATGTAGTATCACTAACATTCAAGTTCCATTGAGTAAAAAGGTAGATGCCGGTGCGGGCAACGTCCAACGCCTCAAACATGCGGTTGATCTCGTGCTCGGACAGGTCGGGGATAGCCTGCAGTAATGAAAGCGGGTGCAACTTGACTAAGACACTTGGTGCCGGGCCTCGTCGTTTCATCCCCGCGCATGCCTTGCAAATGGGCTCAATGGGCTTTGTGCTCTTCGCACCTCGGGGCGCGTGTGCCCTTGCCAGGATTGTTCGGATGCGGATTGCACACCAACCCACCTCCTTTGCCGCCTTGACCAGCTCGCTGACCTCCAGGGTGCCGCTGAAGTCCTGGTCCAGCGTGTAAAACTGGCCCAGCAGCTGACGGGAGACGGGCACACAGCAGGGAGCAACATCAATTAATATCCAACTACAGAGATTCTGGCCTCTCGGCTTTAGCACTAAAAAAGCCCATGCCAACCTGCTCGACCTCCCGCCCCAACCATTGGTCCTCCATGAGGCCCAGCAATAAGCCGCTCAGATTAATGACAGCCGCAATGGTTTAAATACTGCACTTATCCTGCAGCTGAAGCTGAGTACCCACCTGGTTTGCGCCCGCCCCCACCAGCTGGTCCGCCATGAGGCCCAGCAGCAGGCGGCGGATGCGGCTCTGGTTGGCGAAGGTGCGCAGGTGCTGCAGCGTGTTGGGCCGGATGACCGTCTCGGGGACCTGCGCCGTAGGGACGGGGGTGCAAGGGAGCAGGGTGAGTGCATATAAGGTGACAGTGAGGATCGCTAGTGGAATGCTGCAGCGTGTCGGGCAAGAACGCAGCAAAGGAAAGGTAAAAGGTTGCGGTAGTTTGTACGACATGAGGCAGCCCGGGAGGCAGGGCATTTGGTGATTGGAAGTCACAGTGCGTGGCGGTATGCACTTCATACCGATGCGGCAAAGCGCAAGGGCAAAGCAGCGTGGTGCCCCCGAGGCCGTCTGCAGTTCTATGACCCCGCCGTAACATGTGGTATGTGCTGCTTGCTGGCGTGGCGCACGCTGCTGCACGCACCTGCTGCTTGAGCCAGGGCAGCTGCAGGACCTCCACCGCTGTGAGGCGGGTGCGGGGGTCGGGGTCCAGCAGCGCGCGGATGCAGTCCTTGGCGGCCTGTCAAGGGGTTCCAGGTGACTCGGAAAATTGTAAACCAGTTGCATGCAGTGCCTCATTGAGTGTCCATGGCACCATGGGCAGTGCGGGGGTCGGGGTCCAGCAGCGCGCGCATTAATTCCAGGGTAGGCTACATTAATCACGTCAGTGTGTGTCTGCGGCAGCCGAGTGTACAGTGGTAGTGCGGTGTTGGGCCAAGTATGACGAAGCGCGCGTGCACAGTCCGCAGTCCCCCGCCCCCCGCCGTGCCATTGACCGGCTGGGCTGTCACGGAGCCACACGTGCCTCCGGCCCCGCGGGCCCAGCACTTTTTGTGTGCAACGCATTCCTCGTCCCGTCGTTGCACCCCTTCCGCGGTCGCAACGCAGGTCGGCTGGCTCGGGTCATGCACGGGGTAGAAAGGGCTGGCGGTGCGGGTGCTGCTGCTGGTACCATTGCCTGTTGTGTTCTTCACGTTGAACCTTGAGACTCGGGCTCGTACATGGGTGTCTTACACTCTCGGTCCCGGACCCTATCATGCCAAACTGCCCTACCTGCGATATGTGCGCCCACCGCTCGCCCGGGAACTTGACCCGCGGGTTGCGCTTAATGAGGTCCAGGGTCTCCATGTCGTTAGACTTTAGGAAGGGAGCCTGCGCAGTGCCCAATTGCAACTTGCAGCATTATGGTTCGCGCAAACGGCGTGTCATCAGGCCATTTAATTGAGGTGCGGTGTAGGGTCTCTGGTTCGTTGGTACTACAGCGATGGCGCTTGCGCGGACATTGAGTGGTCTCTTACCTTGCCCCACAGCATTCCCCGCCAACCCCGCCTCCTCACCTTGCCGCACAGCAGTATGTACATGACCACCCCCGCCGACCAAATGTCCGCCTTTTGGCCGCACACGTCGTTGGCCATCTCGGGAGAGGCGTAGCGCACCGTGCCGAACGCGTTGCGGACCTGAGGGATGGGATATGGCGCATGGGTGTCAGGCGGGAGAAAAAGCATTAAGAACCCGGCATTCTGTAAATTACAACAGAGGCTTTGCAAGGCGTGCTGAACTCCTGCGCCTCCACCACCTCGTCAGGCTGCACGAACGCCATGCTGCCACCCTTCAGGCCTTCGCACGGGCCCACACAGTACCGACCCCCAAGCTGCCGTATGAACCTCTTGCACACCCACCACTTCCGCTCCTAGTAACTGCCCGTGCGCTTGCTTTCGCTTCCTCCTAGAACCCGTTGGCGATATGCTACCCTTACTCCGCAACCGCATCGTTGCCCACCATTTCGTTGGGCTGCACGAACACGCTAGCGCCACGTGCCACCCACGGCCCACGCGTCCACGCCGTCGCTGTGCGACCCCTATACGGTACACCCACCATCTCGTTGGGCTGCACGAAGGCGCTGCTGCCGAAGTCCAGCACCTTCAGCACCCCGTTGGCTCCCTCCGAGTCGAACATGATGTTCTCGGGCTTGACGTCCTGGGGGCATGGGGGCATGAGGGCATGACGTCCTGGGGGCATTGTGACACCGATGGCCACAGGTTGCAGGCAGCACCGGTACGGTACCAGGTACGCTGTTCTCTGAATTCACACGCCACCAAGAGCCCAGCCGGCTCTGCACACAGTCTGTCTCCACATGCCTTCAGACCAATCGTGAGGTGCGCCGTCGTCTCCATCGCGTGCATGCGCACAACGCTCACGCGCCCTTGGCCGATCCGCCCCTCAGCCCACCCACGAAGTCTACTGGTCCCCACTTGTGCATTGCGCGCCGAAGGCTCACGCCCTCAGCCCACACGCTCAGCCCACACGTCCTCAGCCCACACGCCGCCGTCCCCAACACCCTCCTCTCCACCCACCAGGTGCGCTGTCCTCTCGCTGTAAATGCGCGCATACACGTTCGCGCCTTCAGCCCTCACGCCCTTAGCCCCACTCACCAGATGCGCTATCCCCTTGCTGTGCATGTGCGCCAGGAACAGCATCAGGCTGCGCAGCAGGTGCGCCGCCTGCCTCTCCGTGAAGCCGCCCTGCAGACACGAGGTGGGAACGCAGCAGCAACAGCGACAGCGGCAGGCAGGGTTAGCGGGCAGAGGCAGGGCACGCGAGCCTTCGCAGAGACCACAGCACCACACCCGCGCGGCGGTGCAACCAGCTGGGGCTGTGGTTCTGCCGAACGCCCCCTGCCAGGCAGCCGGCCACCCCACCCCTTCCACGCTCGCCGCCGCCCGCACTGAGCCGCCTGCGTGCTTGCGGCCACTGCCACCACCGCTGCTTCTGCCGCTGCTGAGTGTGGTCCTTCCCGCGCTCGCTGCGGGCACACCGTGCGCCCGGCCAGTCCCGTCTCTAACCCGCCAGCCGCTGCCTCGGCTCCTCGGTGCTGCACCGCCGTAGCCCTTCACCCCTCCGCAGATCCAAGAATCCGCGAAAAAACCTGGGCTATTGCGGCGCTGCAGGTGGCAAACCCCCGCCATAGACGGACTTGCAGGTACTCCCTGCCATTCCCCCCGACGGGGCAAGCTGCCCCGCCCCTCGCCGCCATTGCACCCATCCTGCCCGTCGACGCCACACGCGCTGCCCGCGGCTGCCTCTCATCTCAGCTACCCGGTTCAACGTGGTACGGTGGGCGACGGTCAACACAGCCTCGCCGCTGCGCTGTGCTGGCGTGCCTGAACGGCTGTCCTCCTCCTCCGCAAAGCAGGCCCCAAGCTGGTACTCCTTGGGCGTTGGCGTTGGGCGCCGGCCGCCGGCAGCAGGTTGCTCCGTACGGGCTGGGCGCTGCTGCACCTCCTCTGACTCTCGAGCCGTGGTCGCCAGGCCCGCATGTGCCTCTGCTGCTGCCATGTGCTCCCGGCGCCACGCCGTGCCAGGCAGGTCCCTGCACGACGCTGTTATGGCCCTGGGGAAGTACCTGCCTGACACTGGCATGAACCCGACCGACCCCTGACCAAATGCCAGCGATTGGGCCGCCGGTCCCTTTCGGGGCAGCTCCATCCGACACCGAGGAAGACTGTGGCTGGTAATCAGGACCGGCTCCTGCAGGCGGGGTTGCTCTGGCCCTTGAACTGCCTCACGCAGTCTCCCTTTTTTGCCATTCACGCCCTTTTGCTGTTGCTTTTCATGCCATTTTGCAGCCTGGCTCCACCGCGGCGCAGCAGCTCCTCCCTTCCCCTCCCTGCCCCACGCACAGCTGCCGCACTCCGTGTGCCCGCACCTGCTTTTTACTGATGTGGTCGAATAGCTCTCCCCCCTCGCAGCACTCCATGACCACGTAGTAGCACTCCGCGCCCTCGAACAGCTCCAGCACGCGCACGGCGTTGGGGTGGTCCTCCACGAGGCGGAACGTGCCCACCTCCAGCATCACCTTCGCGCGCTGACGCTCCAGCTGCTTCCGGCTCTGGTGGATCAAGTGACAATGGAAGGGAGGGTTGTTGGGGCTGGAGACGGGAGTGGTGAGGAGTGACAGTTGAGGGGAGGAGGGCTGCTAGGGTGTGGCGGGATGGAGCAGGGCACGGGCAAAACTCGTGGGCACTCAACGGAAGTGCGAGGCTTGCTTGGGATGAGAAGGTGTGACGTAAATTACCTTTGGTATTGTCTTTACTGCCACCTTCTTGTTTGTGGTCCGATGATATGCAGTGAGCACCTTGCAGCTTGCTCCATAGCTTGTCAGTGTGAGTCGAGTGTAAAACTCATGGAAGCGTCTGAAAGCATAGTAGTATTGTGTATCAGACTATTTGCGCGAAGCCTAGGAACCGACAATCGCGTGGCATCTCAGCCATCTCACCTGCCCTTCGTGGCAGCAAACATCTCCTCCGCAATCCGCAATGCCTCAGCTTGCAAAGCGCGTGACCGCTGCGCGTCATCTGGGCTGCCAAGCTCCTTTCCTTCTTCGTAGTCAGACGACGCTGGTCTAGACGTGTTGCAACCCATCTTGACTCACTCACTAGCTTCGAATTAAAAAAACAAATTGCCACGTCTCAGCTACACTCCTTTGCTCTACTGCTGCACCCTCCCGAGCTCGGCGAGGGACGACCCCGCGCTGACAGACCGACAGTATTAAAGCATTCCAGATGCGCGTCGACTATGCAGGAAACGAAAAGGTAGAGACCCGCTTTTCCAGGGCAGACGGTATCAAGGAAAGAGGCTGATTTACATGAACTCGAAACGCAGCACGGGAGTCGGTAAAGACTGCAAGATACAGCTGTGGGAGCCGATTGGGAGTGCCAGTGCAAGTAGGGTTCACATCGAATAGCGCAGCGCGCGCACGCGCAACCGAATCACCGGTGAACGGGACGAGCTGACGACAATGAGCTCCAACGTGCACGGTCTTCCTGCGGACCATGCTGTCTAACTGCCATCATGCTGTTGATACAACGGTTCCTACTTCAATACATATGCAGTACCACCAGCGCAAAGCCTGCTCGTGCAGACCGCACTTCTAGTCTAGTGCTCGGCGGCAACTCGCCGGGTGGTTCAACGCCCAGCAGGGCCCAAGGTTCGTAGTCACGCCAAAGAGCGCGCCCGGCTTACATGGGCACTTACGCTGCTACTCTAGACAGCCAGCTTCAAGCGCCGCATGCACAGGGACGACGTGCCCCTGGCAAGTCCGGACTCGAAGAGACCTGAAGAGACTCGCTAGCCGTGGCTTAGACCCCGTGCGGGTTACAACCCGCCTCCGCCCCGCCCCCAAGCGCACGGTTTCCCAGCAGACGGCAGCTTATGCTAGTACACAAATTGGCTACAGTGCCGTCTTGGAACTGCAACGCCTTTCCGTCCTTCGGTGCTGTGTAGCAATCAAAGGCTTTCCGTGGGCTTTCCTATATTGAGACGTTCCAGTCCTGCGAGGACGTCTGATGTCACCTTCTTAACTACTACATTAGGGCTCTTGACTGGGTTGTAGCACGTCCAAGCCCAGGGGAGCACGCAGCAGTCAAAGCACCCCTGCCCATATGACCAAGGGCCCGTGGCTGCAGCTTTGCCGTGCAGGTGGCTGCCAGAATAGGTCCGTCAAGTTTGTTACCATGGACATATGACACACCTGGACACACCCATACGAGCCGTAGGGCCTAAGGTGAGACTTAAGGCATAACCAAGCAGACACTGCCAAACAGACACAACGTCTACACAGGCACGGCGTGGCATGTGGGATACCAACAAACAACAAGCGTCCCGTGACCCGCCGTACATCAGCAGACAGCGAAACCCGTTGATCCCAAGCAGCAACAGCCTGACGCGTTAACACGTTAGCGCACATGAGTCGGTTTCGTTTGGATACTGCAGGTCGCTCTGCAGGGCAAGTCTGGACTCGAAACGCATACCGCCGATACCAGTACATTCGGGGCATACCAACGGCACATGCATCCCGTCCTCCACTATCCAGGACCATCAGGGCTGCCTGTGCCGCAAGTGCCCAAACTCAACGATAGCAATGAACTCATTAAGTAGCATTACCGGTACCATGATATGCATGCGCATCGGTGCTCATTGCGCACGGCAAAGTAAGTGGTCACCCTCCAGGGCCCCAACCTCGTCCGTGCCGACACCGAACTTGTGCACACGCCTGGCTGTAAGGGTGCCGTATGCACAAGCGACCTGAGCTCACCCCAACACGCCGCCCCTTCCGCCCTTCACGGTTTGCAGGCCTGACTCACAGCGTGCACGCCCCAACTCGCCCAACGTGCAACGGCACTGCATAGCCCAGGGGATAGCCTACTCGGTACAGAGAATGAACAGGTTTCGCTCATGAACCCACACTCATCAGGGCTTGTCTGTGGTCACCAAAATCCTCCTCCCTCATTATATTATATATTCGCAGTCGACGTCGCAACGCACACAAATGGCCTACTTTGCCGTTTGTCAGGGCCAGACCTTCCCGTCAGGGCACGGCGGACCTCCCTACCACCGCTCCCACAAGCCCCTGCGTGACGCCCTTCCGCGCCCGCCTGGCACGGCCCTTCACGTTATCATCACCACAGAACAAACGGTGCCGCACCAACAGTCTGTACGACTGGCAAAAAATATCCTTGCTACCCCTGTCACCCTGCATCTCCGCAGGATGCCACGTGTCACGATGTGCATGCATGGCCGCTGGAACGGGAAACCTGGGAGAAAGGCCCGTCCGCTTGCCATTCCGTTCACAGCAACAGCGCACTACGTACCGCGTAATAACAAGCATTTTATTTCCTTTTACCGTACGGCCCATGCGTTAACGTCAGTAACAAAGATTATGAGCGTTCGAGGCTGGGTCCTCCGCACACGCCCAGAACGGATGGAGTCCTGGCGTGACCACGCGAGCCCCCCGATGGTTACTGACGGCGTGCAACCCTCAAGCAGCAGCCCAATGTTGACAAGTCAACTGCTTAAGCGCGCAATCGCACGCCGCATGCACACTTGCGCAAAGGACGCGCACCGCACACGAACAAGGACCGCAACCCCGCACCCAAAGGCGTAACACGACGAGTGCTCTCCTGCTTGCTGTGCGCAACATTGGCCTCGTCTGTATCCGGGGAGTGTACTCCCAGCCCCGCACAGCGTCGGGGCACACAAGGGTGTGCATGACCTATCCAGCTAAGCACGATGGAAAGGTGAACAGCGCCCCTTCTCCCGCGTTAGGTCCCTGATCGACGGCAGCGGCGCGTCCCAGCACACGTGCCATCCACACCCACGCGCCATCCCGCACACACAAATCAAAAACAACACGGCAGCAAACGTGTCCACGTGTCCATGCAGCCCCACACGTGTCACCCCAACCCACGCGCTGCACAGACCCACGGACCCATCGAACCCAACCCAACCCACCACGACAGCAACCGCACCGACGCTTCCCTTGCACAGCCGTCCCTCATTCCCCACACGTGTCACCGTGTCGCCCCGACCCACGCACCCTGCCGCAAGCCGAACCCATCACGGCCGAGACCGCATCGACGTGTCCGCCATGCGCCCCTCCTCCCTCCGGTCGCTGGCACCGCCGCCCCTTGCCGCCGCTCCCTCGCCCCACACGTCCCCGTGCTGCCCCCCGTTGAGACGTTCCTTGCGCCGGCACCACGCTCGCACGTCCACAAGACCGGCTGGCCCATGACGTCCCCATGCTGGTCGGCTTGGGCGGGTACAGCACGAAGGTGGGCGCGCGCCGCCGCCGTACGGGCCGGATGATCCGCCGCCGTACGACCTCCTCGGCAGACAAAGCCGTACACGGAGCGGCTGCCACCCGCCGTACCCGCCGCCGGGGGCATCATGCCCTGCGAAAGCCCCCTGCTACCTCCCCACCCTGCTGCTGTACCTCCAGCCCTCCGCTGCCCCTGTGCAGCTAGCCACCGCCGCCGCCGCCAGGCCCACCAGCGGCTGCCGAAGACCAGTGCTGTGGGGCCGCCCGCTGGGCGCCGTCACCTCGTACGGCATCGTTAGCGGGCCCACAGCCTGCAGTAGCAGCGACGCCCTGCGGGCGGGCCACGACAAGTGCCCGGCCGCCCCCATCTCCCCAGCCCGCTTCACGCTCCATGCCCCTCTCGTGCCTATCCCCGCTGCACTCATTGACCATCCGGTGCTCTCCCCAACGACGCTGCCTGCTGCAATGCTGGTCGCCGACCCCGCCCGCTGCCCTGCTGCCTCTAGGGTATACTCGCTGTGGCTCCGGTTCAGTCGCCGCTCGACCTGCACCCGCGACGGCGTTTGCGCAAGCACGCCGCCTCTGCTGTCCTCCACGCAATTAATTAGCTAACAGCCCTTCCAACGACACCTACGCACACTCACTCCTCGCCCTCCACCTCCTCTCACGCACGTCTCCCCCACCCACGCCGTACACCTGCCCGATCCGCGATCACCGACACGCCGGTCGAGCGGGACCCGGGACGAGGGTGTACGGCAGCTATGGCGCCGGCGGCGGGCCTGGAGCGGGAGGCTCCGGGAGTGGCGTTGAGGACGAGCTCCTGGGAGGCGTGGGGGCGATGGCGGCGGCGGCGGTGGCGGCGTGGGAGCTGTCGGCGACGCCCGAGGTGACGGGAATGGCGTTGGGTTTGTGCAGCTGGGATGCGTCGGCAGTGATGGCGGCTGCTGCTGCGGCGGCGGCGGCGGCGGCGTGGGAGCTGTCGGCGACGCCGGGAGTGGCGAGCATGGGCCCTAGGCCGGCGGCGCTTGGGGCGTCGCGGCCTGTCACTAGGAAGGTCTGCGGGGTGGAGGCCGTTGAGGGTTGGACAGTTGGAGGTGAGGAAAGGGGTGTCACGTGCACGTAAATACTTGCAGGGTGGGAGAAGGAGGAACAGGCTTGGTGAGCGCATGCTCCGCCTGACTGGCTGCCGTCGAGCCCAGGCGGACGCCGAGGCCTTTAGCGGCAGGTGTGCGGTTCTGCGAATGGTCAAGCGTCCATACAACAGTCAGAAAGGCATCCAGGGGGCTGACATTCTCCGCCATTCTCAGCACCAATCCCTCACCCCCATGAGTCCCTGGTTCTTGACCAAAATGAGCCACTCTAGAGGTGTGTCTTGGCCGCTAATACACATGGTGTAACGTGCACGACGGCATGACACATCGCATGCCCCCACACCCTCACCTCCATGAGCCCCTTGCCCTTGACGGAGATCTCCCCCCGCTCCGTGATCAGGTACTTGTGCGGCTCCTGCAGGGAGGGCCACGCGGCACGTGTCGTATCGGCACGTGTCGGAACGGCACGTGGTAGGCACGGGCCGGACGCGTGGGGCACAAGACGTGCCACAAAACACGTTGCAATAGTGAGCAGATGGAGAATACTTATCGGCATTGGTCCTGCGCACCATGCCATTTGGGTTTGCTGTACTCATACTGTTACGAGACACTCGGCAATGACGCCAGTCCACCGCAAAGTGTTGTACCGTGCTGTACCGTGCTTACCTCCCGTAACGCGCGCACCGTCCCGTTGGTGGTTCCGGGTTGCGCATTGCAACTAACTTTTGCTGTAACAAGTATCCTAAATTACAACAATGCGGCATATAGCTACTCACCTTGATGAGCGCGTGCGACGCCCCGCTGATGTGCACGAACCCGGGCACGCCGTGGGACTCCATGCGGGAGGCACTGCGGTGAGGCATGGGACACGCAGCATGTGTATAAGCTCCGGAATGTGCGTTAACAAGTGTCATGCCAAGGTCATGACCGAGGCTGGGACCGGGTTGCGCGTGTGTTTGCCAGGGTCGGCACTTGTGACCTAAGCAGGTGGGATCTGGGATGCCTAGCACCCCGCGAATGGCCACGGCAGGTGCACACGTCGACCAACGTGGGGCTGTCCTTGAACAGGTCAAGATTCCCAGCCGGTCAAGGTGGCACCCGATGCCCACGGCACGCGTCACTTCTACACTTACGTGTTGACTGTGGGTTGAGGGGCGGGGCGGGGAGCAACAGCACCACGGCCGGGGTGGCGCCAAGCGGGTTCACCAGGGCGAAAGGAGGGGAGGGCGTGTTGGGTTCAGGACACATGCGCTTGCTTATGCACCACAAACAACTGAAGGGTGTTGCACACTGGAGGAAGGTCCATGGAGTAATAAAAGGCTTGCTCCACAGCCATATGCTACCCCGTGGTCCCCGTCACCGTCACCGCACAGTACTGCGTTCAGTAGCCACCAGAGCAAATAACAGACACGACAGGCAGTCCTGCCAGGCACCGGTCCCACCTGCGTCGCCGAAGAGGTGGAATCGCGCCATCCGGCGGCCCACCACTCCGCCCACCACCGACCCGGTGTGGATGCCAACGCGGATCTGGAGGGGCACGCCCTGGTTGGTCTTGACGCGGCTGCGGGACAAAGAAAGATGTAGGCATACGTAAGAAACTCAGTGATGCCACCGTTGAGCAGGTCGATTGGATTCAGCAGGCCGGTTGCAGGGTACCTTGCAGAGCCCGGCGGGTGCCGTGTGTGCATGCCATCCTGCACGTTGCATCATGTGTATTAGCGAGCTAAGACACATGCAGCAGGAGCAACCAGGCACGTAACTGCATGTCCAGCGCAAAGTCCAGCACCATGTCCACGTGGTTGGGGCACACTTTGTGTATTACCGAGCTAAGACACATGCCCCAGCAGCACCCGCCCACCTGCACACTCGGTGCATGTCCAGCGCAAAGTCCAGCACCATGTCCACGTGGTCGGGGCAGGGCTCTGTGACGTTGGCCACCAGCTAGGAGGGGCCGGGGAAAGAGGAGGGAGCACAGGAGGGATTTGCAGTGAGGCTACAGGTGGGGGAAATGGAGGAGTGCGAGCGGCAGGGAGGGAGGAATGCTGAAAAGGGTGGGTGGGTGGGCAGAGGTCAAGGGGCGGGAGTGCGAACACCTCCTGGACTGTGGCGGTTGGGATGCACCGGTACGCGTGGCCGCAACGGTGCTGGAGTACGGGATATGGTTACTCCACACAAGCATGGGCTATGGGTGTCCTGTTGGTGCGGAGCGATACGCCTATACCGTAGCCATTAATGGGCACGGGGAATCTGCACGCTCAAGGAGCACCGAAACTCACCATGTAGGCGTCTGGGGCCATGGAAGGTGGAGGCCGTCGGCAGGTGGTTTAGCGAGCACAGTAAGGAAAGGCAAGGACGCGTGAATATAGTCATTAGTAGCTAGAGAATGACTTGCAGCCGCCGAGCGTCCAAGTACAGGCAAGGACAATTGGCTGCGAGCAGTCACGGAGCAACGGGGCTAGGTACGGTGGTACAAATGAGGCAGCTGCAGCTGCCTCGCCTTAACGCCCAACAGCATGGCTTTGAGTACTGGCTTCGAGTGTGTTGTCCATGGATATGGCATGACTACGAGGCGCAGCAATCAGCAGTGGGCGTCGCAACGGGGCCTGTACCGCCGGCCGAACGGCGTAGCTGTTGGCAACCAACAACGTTGGTGTTCAGTATCCGTGCTCGACACGCTATCTGAGTAATCTGACCCCGGACGTTCTGCCGCCGCGATCACCGCTGCTGTTGCTCTGTGACTGCGACCTGGTCAGCGCCGCCCACCTCCGATGGTCTCAACCTGCAAGCGTAGGCAAAGGCGAGGTGGGAGCAGGTCAGTTCCGGCACGTGGGGAGGGGCAGAGGCGCAGAAGGCAGTGCGGAAGGAGCCCGCACTGCTGCCCGGGGCTGGTAGCAACCCGCCCCTATGCTATGCCCCGCTGCCGGTGCAGCATTATGTAGCCGTTAATCAGGGATTTGGCATCCTCGTGCACGCACCCACCTTGTACACCTTGGGGTACTTGTCGATGAGGGCGTCAAACTCGATGTCTGCCGGGGCATGCAAAGAATTGCATAGAAAATAAATTAACGTTATAATTACTCACAGACGTAAATTAGAACAGGAACGCTGTTGCCGTACACGATGAGGTCCAGGGGCGCATACGCCTGGCATCTCCCGCTGGGCCCAACGCCAGCATGCATGTGTAATAGCTCCTAACCCACCGCCCTTCTGCACTCCCAGTCCCACTCACACAGCTGCAGCATGGTGCACACCTCCATGGGCGTGGAGCCCGCGGAGATGGTGGTACGTGATGCATGTGTATTAGCGCAGGTGCACTTAACCCACAGCCCTCGTTCCTCTACCCCACTCACACAGCTCGTCCAGCATGGTGCACACCTCCATGGGCGTGGAG
>VFQN01002674.1_pt1 | contig 26915 bp, 49 predicted proteins | sample 3512371 | NCBI WGS metagenome assembly VFQN01 (sample SAMN10412370, study PRJNA504923) | tailings metagenome | isolation source: Replicate 2 from Balatoc abandoned mine | place: Philippines: Itogon, Benguet | collected 2017-08-28
GGGGGAGGGGGTTCCGAAGGATCATATCCCTTGTGTTCGGCGGGGGCTCTGGATTTATTATTGTTGTTATTATCAGGGGGGTTGAGCACAGCAGGAGTTTGGGGAGTGGCATGGTTGTGGTGCAGCGCCGCCGCCACACCGATACACTTTTAGTGGTGCAGCACATGGAGTTGTTCTCATTGGAGCCAAGTGCGGTCAGCTGCAATCACTCAAGCAGGGGCCTCCGGTACCTCCGCATAAGGTCAGGCCACGAACAGGCCAGCAACTGTCGCTCCCCTAACAATCCTGTCTGAGCAGGGGAGCTCCCCTGCTCTGGAGACGGATGAAAACCTCAACGTCTCAACAGTCCGCCGTTTGAAGTGGTAAATGTCCGCATCCCTTTTATTTTGTTGCTTTGGGCGTAAACCCACAAGCGCGGAGTTGCGGCTCACAGTATGCAGTTCCTAACTGCCACCACCGCGCCGTTTGAAAAACGCCGCGGCCGAGGTCGCATACCAGCCGGTCCTGCTGCGTACGCAGGCCGTATTAAGCCATGCAGGGCACTATGTCTTTAAGCTGACACTAGCTGGTTTGGGAAAGGCACGCTGAAATGCGTATGCTGCCTCGTTCGTTGCGTTCGTTGCCAAAAGATACGGGAATCGTTGGAGGTCGCGCGGATTCGTTCTCTATACATGGCATGCGTCTCGGGCTTTATGTTCTTCTTACCGGCATCGCAGCCTTTGGCATACTTGTTCATCGAGTACACTTGTGCACAACGGCGCGGGCGATGCCGTTGACCTCCAGACTCGTCAACAAAGCTGTTTGCTTTCGGGCAACACTTGCGCTGCCTGGGACTTCGCGATTGGCAAGACAGTGAAACGAATTCGCCAGGCAAGGTATGCTCGGGACTCCCAGCGGTTTGCTGAAGCAGCACTTGCTCAACCCTCCATCTAAATATCTATTTCATACCAAATTTACTGCAACCTGCAGGTTTCTGACACTGCGGAACGTCTCTTGCGCTCCGGAACGCCTGACACGGGCAGTACACGGACTGCCGTTTCGGACTTTTGGGCCCGGCAATATGCACGGCTCACCATCGACGGCCGATAATACTGAAGCAGAGGTTCGACGCGGTTTCGTGTGGACACTCAAGCGGCTGGGAAGGCTCGGAAGGGCAAACTGCAGCTCTACTCACAGAGCGCTCGACTCGGTTTCACAAACCCTAGACTCTTGCAACTCAACAGGAGGCTCTTCAGGTAACACTCGCAGACAGCCAGGATGCTCCTTGCTGCCGAAACCTTGGCTTATGGGGCATGGCCTCAGGCCCGATGCGACCGGCACAGCCATTCGGCCGGACGCCAGCAAGACTGCGGCAGCTGGCGCTGACAGTGACATGGTGGAGACGCACGAAGTTGTTAACAGCAGTGCTGTTGGCGCAGCGGCACCCCCGTCAGCGACGCCGTGTCGCCGGTCCAGCACGACCGACCTGCCTCAGCAGAGTCCTGCCAACGCAGCGCTCCTGACGTACCTCCGAGACGGCGCTGTCACTCCGGCCGTTGCCGCTCCTTCGCCATCAAATGGTCGCCGTGTGCCCCTGTTGAGCCACAGCACAAACACCATCTGCCGCACCCCAAGGAGCGCAGCCAACACGCCCGCTGGTGGCAGCCCCCTGCCCGCACTGCAGCCCACCATCTGCGAGCTCAGCAGCTGGGAGGCAACCGCAGTCCCAGCGGTGTCGCACGCGGCTCTCTACAGCTCGCCTGTGCACCCGTCCAGGTCTGAGCAGCTGCTGTCGTCCGTAGGGCAAGCCTCCGCCCTGCAGCAACAGCTGTCTGCGCCGCTGTGCATCCCGGCTGGCTGGCCCCACAGCACCGCGGGCGCGGCCGTTGTCGCTGGCCCCTGGACCCTGGGTCACCTGCCCCAGCACCCCATCGCCACCAGCCCCGCGTTCTGCCCCTCGCCAGGCGCTCCAGGCACCCCCATGCCCAGCGGCCTGGTGCGCACCCATAGCGATGCCACGCCGCCGTCCCTGCTGGCCAGACAGCCTGCCTTCGATAGGCCCAGCCCACCTGGCCCTATGGCCACGACGGCAGCAGCAGCAATGGCCGCGAGCGCTGGAGAAGGCATCGTTGCCGGCGGTGACGGTGCAGCGGCGGGCACCGCTGACAGCGTCATCAGCGACTCGATGCTGCTGGCCGTGTGCCCCAACCTGCCCCCCGGCATGCGGCGCCAGGTGTGGAGCATCCAGGACTACACGGACGTGGCCAAGCTGTTCAAGTCCAGCACGTCGGCGGTGTATAAGGTGAGCCGTTCTCCACTCTTACAGAGGAACTGTAGTGTTTGTCCCGGGGTTGCAGGATACAGACCTAACCGACGTAGCGTACATCTGCTGGCCTGCTGGGGCCATCTTTCTATCTCACATGTAGGGCCATGTAAAACCTGAACTGGAAACCTGCACTTGCTACTGAATGACCTTGTGATGCATGCTCACAGGCCACGTGCGCGCGCAGCGGGCTGCATGTGGCGCTCAAGGTGTACTCCCTGGACCGCGTGCCCGCCAACCTGGTGCACACGTTGGTGCGCGAGGTGCGCATCCACGCGGAGCTCAGCCACCGTGCCGTGCTGACGCTGTACGGCGTGTTCCAGGAGGCCAGCCGCCTGGTGCTGGTGCTGGAGCGCGCGGCGCGGGGCGACCTGTACCAGGTGCACCGGCGCATGCTGGGCAGCCGCATGAGCGAGGCGCAGCTGGCGGGGGTGGTGCTGGCGCCGCTGCTGGACGCGCTGGTGTACCTGCACGCCCGCGGCGTGTGCCACAGGGACATCAAGGTATGGTTGCAGGATAACTTTTTGGGTTGGGCGTCGAGGCCACAAGTCAACGACAGCTGGTCGCCCGTGGTCGCTCGTGTAAAACCAGACGGGTCCAACAGAACCCATACTCTGAATGACCCAGTTCCGAAGTTGCTTTATGGTGTATCGCGGGCGCCGTTCCTGATGGCGTGTTGACGGGCATTCGCGCGTTTGAACACAACCGACGCCGACATCCCTGGCCTTTGCGGATTCGCACAAAAGAAAATTCGCGTCGTAAACATTTAGTGCTATGATTTGATGAGGACATGGACGGCCGGGCATACACTGTCGCAGCGCTGGCACTTCGGGGTAGGGAGGCTGTAGCGATTAGGGAGGGAGGCTGTAGTGTGCGACAGTGCCAACCGGTAGTCCTTTTTGACGGATACGACGGCTCCTGCAATAAGTGGGCCTGGAAGCGGGAACGGTTTTGGGCTGACGGGACTGGTGGTTGCCAACGTCCGTTCCAGGCGTTTTTCCGGAATGCCGCTAGTCTTCAGACGGGTGCACCCAGGGGCGTAAGGACAGACCTCCGGCTAGCTGTATGTGGAGTATTGCAGCTGCAACAATCCTTGGCTTACGGATGACCCGTACTTTGATGCATTGCAGCCCGAGAATCTGCTACTGGCCGAAGACTGGACGCTGCGCCTGGCCGACTTCGGCGCTGCCATCAACCTGACAGAGGAGCGGGCGGTCACGCGCACGGGGACGCGTGAGTGGGGTGGAGACGGGCATCACGCAGTCTGGGACAACTAGGGCAAGCTGTGTTTGTCAGGGAAGTGGACCTGGGTCGCCACGTGGCGGTACGGCCGGGCTCGACTGCAGCTGTGCGTACTACCCTATTACCTTCCAAAAAGCGCCAGTTATTCAAGCCCCTCTCCCCTGCTCCCTGCCCAACCCCCATGCTCGACCTCAACCGCGGCTATGGAAACTTCTCCAGCCGACTACATGGTGGGTCGCATGTGCCTGCTCTGTGGTCTCTGAATCATGCTTGCCCATAGCTGCAACCTGTACGCTGCCCTCCAAACCTGATCTTCTCATTCTTAGACTACTCTCTGCTCAACAAAACGCCGGTCCTCGTCGTATCGCAGGCCCCCGAGGTGGAGCGCTGCCCCATCAAGCTGCTGCCGCACGACAACAAGCACGACGCCAGCCTGGCCTACACCACCGCAGCAGACATCTGGTCCGTGGGCGTGCTGGCCTTCGAGATGCTGTGCGGCTTTCCTCCCCTGTCCTCCGCCAACCCCTACAACGAGCGGCAGCAGCCGCGGCAGCCGCAGCAGCAGGGCCTGCCTGCAGGGGAGTCGCCCCTGCGGTTCCCCGCCTTCGTGTCCCCGGGGGCGCGCGACTTCATCGCCACGTGCCTTGCCGAGCGGCCCGGTGACCGCCCCACAGCCGTGCAGCTGCTGCGGCACCCGTGGCTTAAGGCCACGCTGGGCCTGGTGCTAAGGACGGAGCGGCGCGTCCACAACTTGTAGCAGCAGGGCCAGGCCCTGGCTGCCAGTTGGATACGCAGGGCGCAACGCCTTTGCACGACTCAAGTTGAAGAAGCTTTCCTAGTAGTCTCATAGGCCCTGCTAGTATCGCAGGCGCGTGATGTCGCACTCGCACATTTTCTGTCTGGTAGGTTTGGGGTGCGTGCTGGGGGTTGTGCACTCGGCAAAGGAGTTCAATCTCCACGTAGTCCCAAAGTTTGCGAAGTCGCTGCAGGCTAGTCGGAGCGACCAGCTGTGCTGTTCCGTGGTCCTGGAAGTTGCGGCCGTAGCGTAGGTCTTAGGCTTGAAGCTGCCCCGCGCTGGTGTCATATGTATCACTTGCTGGTAGACAATCTCGAAGTCGTACGTAGAGGGCATGGTGGTGGTCGCTAGCTGCTGGGTCGCACGCTTGTGGAGCGGACCGTTGGGGGGATGTGCAGTTGGAGCGGTGGGGCTGACGCACGCAGCAGTTCATGTAGTCCGCAAAACGCCAGCAGTCTCCCGCAAGGGGGACATCGTGGCACGCTTTCCGGTTCTATTCATCAGGCGGTGGGGTATTTGGGTCCTTCCTGTTGGTGTGTGCCTGCCATTGACTGGAAGGCAGGTGGGGCTTTGATCTTTGGCGCCGTATTTCACATTTCATGACGACTGCGCCTTGTTGTGGGGGCCGCGGGGGCCTACTTCATCTTTGATCGCAGGAAAGGGGAGAGTCATAGGAAGACGGCTGTTGTGCAATTGCTCCTGGGCAAGAGTGTGGGGGCGCATGGGGTGGCTTGATGGCTGTGACAGAGGGCTGATGTGTTGCAACTGGGCGTGTTTCTCGTATTATCCATTGAAGAGAACAATCGGTGGGCCTTGGCTTTGCGGCCTGGCGAATTGCGCGCCTCTGCCGGCGTGTGGCGCACTGGGGGCGTGAGGAGTCCAAAACAGCTTTGGCTGTGGTTGGGGGCCAAGCTGAACTGGAGGCCGTGGCTTTGGCTGTACGTTTGTTCCCGGCAAGGGCTTGGCGTCGCTCGCTCAACCCTGCCGGCGTGCACGCGTCGGTTCCGGCAGGCTGCTGCCTGCGCGTAGCTACTATTCATTATATTGGCTCTTTTGAGGTGAAAGACTTGCACCCGCTGTCAGGTCCAGGCTAGAGAGGGTGCTCTCGTGCTGGAGTACACCAGCTTGGCGCTGTGTGCAGTGGAGTACCGTACCGTGGGTCGGCACTGAGGATCCGCGGGGTGTGCTTGCATATGAGCACAGTGTTTTTCTCTGCCATGAAGCTCGCGCGCGTAATGTCTGGCACCGCAGGTGCCGCACTGCAAAGCTGGACTAGCAGGGTGTGGACATTGTGGCGGTAATGTTAGAACTGGAAACGCTCCAGTGGATGGTGTGTGCCTCGGCATCTGACGGGATTGGCAGTGGGCACGGGACGGCGCCACCGGAAGGCTTTGGTGGCAGTGGATGCCCTCGAGAATGGAGGAGGAAGGTGGGCTGCGTGGAGGAGTGGGTGCCGCTGCATTTCGGCCGTGTTCAAACGCAAAGCAGCGCCGCTGTGTGGCCACTCAACTGCAACTGACTTGTTATGTGCGTGGGCCAGGTGGAGTTCAGTCACATGGCAGCGGTGAAACGAAGTGGTGCATGGTGGTGCCGTGGCTTCCCCTGGTGTGTGTTGGGGGATCGTGTACGTCGTACACACTAATGGACGCGCACGCAGACACGCTGGGTGCGCTGCAGACCCAGACGCCGAATGCTGCTCCGCAGTGGCACTGCATATGTCCAGGGGATCCTGCGCAGGTCCGCGTGGTTGCATGTCAGCACATGGTGTTTTGCGGCGAGGCCGTTTTGTGTCTGGACTAGGAACTGGTGACGCAACCGCTCGGCTGTCAAGGATGTGTGGCTTCCTCCTGTCGCGTGCGCAGGAGGGTGCGACGCATTGAGGCGTTGTGCCAGGGTCTATGGCACGTGTGCGTGGGTCGCCTGCCTCGGTACCTGTGCGGGTGCTTGTTGGCAGGCATGTGCGTGGTGTCTTGCTCGCTGGGCACTCCGACGCTGGGGTGTATGTGGCTTGGCCGTCTACTGTATCATTGGCTTGGGTATGACTGCAGGGATGCACCACTTGGTCAGCCGTTGGGCGCTGGCTGGGTAGAACGTGTGCACCGTTGGCTACGGCTTCAGGGCAAAGCTGCGCTCCGAGGCGACTATGCTGCACGACACTGTTCGGCATAGGTTTTGTTCGGCTGTGCCATGCGTGCATGCTGGGCCCTTGGCCCTTGCACTGTTGCGCCGGGTCGGCTACAACCGCGCGGAGACGCTGTTTTGGTGCACTGGTCGTTAAGTGGTTGCATGGTACCACGGCATGTACGGTTTGTTGGTTGAACGCCGGGCCGGTCTGAGGGCACCCGTCTTACATTCCCCGCCATCACACGCGGCACGGTGTGTTCCATGTCCAGGCCCCGGCCGTTGCTGGATATGTACATACGACGCCCTGTCCATGGTCATAATTTGTATAGCGGGACGTGGTTCCCTTAGTGTTCGGTTCGTTGTCGCTTCCGTTGTTGTTGAGATAGCTACATGGTTACCAGTTCATCATACTGGTTGTGATCACAGTCCTGCCTCATCCACAGCATCCTAAAAGCTGAGTGCGTTGCTTGTGCTGCGGACGTTGAGGCAGACGACCGGCCTTACCTTGTGTACTTGTGATGTTGCCTTTTTCTATGCGCATTTTGAACAGCGTTAGCTTGTCCCTGGCTGTCCTTGTGTTGGAAGCTAGTAAGCACAGGGCTGACCACAGGTGCGTGGTGCCCATGTATGGCAGACTTTGCACCACAAACTTGTAAACAACCAGCGGACTCGTTATCGCCTTGGGTGGGCACGCGCGCGCGTGGGTCACGTGGCTTCGCCGCGTGTTCCTCTAACCACCGCTGTGCTCCGCCCATTGCCAACGCCATAGCCCGCTCATAATATGCAGCCTACGGTGCCTTGCGTGAAATTTGCATGCATAATCGGGATACATGTCAGTCTGTCATTCAGGCAATGTTACATGGCGAGCGACCGCAGCTGTAACGACCCATGTACGGCCGGACAACATACGGTAACCCGGTCGCACAGTACCGTGACCGGGGTCCCAATCATAATCGCGGCTGCATCTTCCGGTCTCCCCCCACATTGTCTGCTGGCGCCTCAGCCCTTTTACGCCCGGACCATGCATGCTCCCCTGATGCATAGTAGCCTCAGCAAAAGCGTGTATCTGCTTCACTCACGCTTTCTTCGAATCTTTATTACATGCTAAGATCCGGAACCCAACATGTAAGGACCCATGCACGAGCTCGGGGTCACCGCAAGCAAAGGATACAAGACCACCGGATACCGGATACCGGTACTCTACTGCAACCCAGTGCCCAGCCGTCCAACGCAAATCCGGTACGCAAGTATGACGCGCAGTCCATGATTGACGTAGTAGCACTGCGAGGTTGGCTTGCTCAGGACCAACATAACGTCACTCATGCCGTGTCGTGTTGCCGCCCAAGTCATCAAGACCACTGCACTGCGGGTGGCCTGGTAAAACTGCGCTTCGTGCATGGGCCCTTATCAGAGCCAGGCGTACTTTGACCGGAATATATCGTCGTCTGAGGAACGAACAGCCCAGAATGAATGGGTCTGTTTCATCTGGGGCCCTGGGCATGAACCTTACGGAATGAATGACGCACACTAGTACAGCACCTGGAACTTTTGGGTCCGTTCACACAGGCCCGCGCATGTGGGAAACGCGGTTAGGGATGCTGCCAGGCAGCCCCTGCCCCAGCCCCCACCTCATCACCCACGCTCCTGAGCCTGCTGCCAGCCAGGGTGCCGCCCATGCCCGATCCCGGTGACCAGGTAGTTACATAATAATGTACATGTAAGTACGCTGGTTAATAAGTGTTTAGAGCCATTTATGCAGGCCAGTACACGTCGGGAGGGGCGGGGACAGGCAGGGGGCACATCCCAGTATGTTGCTTGCCACAATCACAATACTCTGGCACAAGTTCTAGCCATGTGCCATCCGTATACACAAGTTACCGAAACAACCACATAATAATATGCATGTGGAAACCTTATTTTTGAAACCTTGAAACATGCTGGCGTGCTGGCGCACGCTGGGTGGCGGGGAACTGCCAAAGCTGATGTGGTGAACAGAGACTCATTCATTCCAGCAGCGCCAACAGTTCGGACCCAGCCACGAATGAACTGAGACAGAAATCGAACAGAAGCTTCTGTTTGCATTACACCAACGTCCGTGCTCAGCTGGCTGCGGTGCGGCTTTGGGGCCTGGGCTCAGGGAGCAGGGGCTTGTGGGTTAGGGGCGCTGGGTGGGGGCTCTGTGCCTTGGGGGGCTGTCGGGCTTGCTGTTCGTGTGGCGCCGTTTTTGTGCTTTTGACCCCGGCAGGGGGTCGGGCGGCTTGCCTGGGCCTAGGGTTTCCCCGTGCGGCTTTTCCTTGCTTCGCTCCGGCTCTGTCCGGGCTTGAGCCCTAGGTGCGGCGTGGTTGGTGTGAGCGTGTGGCCTCGCCTGTGCTGTCTTCCGGGTGGCTTTCGCCCTTGCGAGGGGTGTGTGCCTAGGGAGCGTGCCCCAATTGGGGGCCGCTACCTTGCCTTGAAGCCCTTCGTGGGCTTCCGTGCTGTGAGCCGGCTCTGCGGAGCGGCGTAGCAGTGTAAGAACCGTACGACCAACGTGTGCTCCCCGTTCATTCTAGGCATCAAAGTGAATGGGGCGTTGTAGAATGAACCGAAACTGCCTGAAATGAACAGGAGGGCCCTAGAATTAAAAATCCTTCCCCAAGGGGCCGCCTCCCCGCGGGTTCCCCTCGTCGGCCCGTATGATGACAAACGCCGAGTGTAGTTCGCGGGCGTTCGCAGCGGAAGCAAGCATTGAGTGTTTTGTTGCTTGTTGACGTTGATATGCTCGAATCCTGCATTGCGCCTCAGCTCCAGTACAGCACGTCGCTCCGGGTGGGAACAACGAGGCAGGTACCCCGCCCGGCATGGGGGGCTGTGGAACTCGGGCTATGGAGAGTGAGAGGCGGTACTGTACCGGGGCTTAGGCGCGATTTGTTCTGCATTATTACTATAATAGAGGCCATCGCGCTCAACCTTCCGCACTTGCCCTGCGCTGCAAACCTCCGCGAAAGGCATCGCGTGCCATAGCCCCCCATGCCGGGCGGGCAGTACGCTGCGAACTCGCTCAAGTCCTACACAGCGAAGCGCTTTGGCGTTGGTTTGGCACAAGCGTTATCTCATCTGGAACTGCTTCCTGGTTGAAAGGTGGCAAATGCGTCACTCGACGTAAGAGCAATTATCAGTCTTGTGTTTCCGGAAGCCAACAATTGTCATCCAAGCGCGTCAAATGTCATCATGCTCGACTTGCTCTTGCAAAACGGGCATGGTTCAGGCCATGGTATTGTACTGGATGCTCGCATGGGCCCATCTCACGGTGGCGTTTGGCAGCAGCACCGTCAACCGGCCCTCAGCCGGCTCCCCGGCCGCGGACTCGATACTATCCAGCAGCGCTGCATTTTTTCCATCGCGTTTACACATACTTGCGGATGAGGTCGTCCAGAGCGAGCGTCGCGGCCTGAGTGCGGATGCCACACTGCTGAACCGCTGGCGCTCTCCCTCGGCGGACGGCGCAACAAGCGTGAAACGGATAAATACAGTAGCGGAACATACCGACAAAGAAGAGACGCTCGCAGCTCTGGTAGGTAGCCTGTTGACCGCCGTTGAAAGCTGTTAGTGGTAGGACAGGTGTATTTATGTACGTAGCTGTGGGGTAGCTGGGTGACAAGGTCGCCCGACACAAAATGGCTATTTATGAGTAAGCCCCCGTTGTGCTACGCGCAGCTTACCCGATTACGCCTGTACTTGCTCACCTCCTCCCCCAGTGGACCGTTCCAAGGGTCCGTCAGCTGCCCTGCTGGGGGGAGGCCGTGACCTGTACATACCGTGTGGCTTACTCTGACCCCTTTGCCTCGTCTGGCGTGCTTTGGTAAGCCGCTGCAAGCCCAATAATTAGCCGGCAGAGGTCCCGCCAGCATACTGCTAGTGACTCCTTGGGTGACTCTGCTCGCGTGCGTGGCTCAGAGCAGATCCACACACGCCAAGCATCACATCAAGATCGCGTGCGCGTGCGTTTGTGCGCAGGCAGCTGATGCTGATGGTCGAGGACCCATCTGGCGGGCCCCCAGGCCCCGCCAGCCGTGTGACGGTCAAGCTGTTCGCCAGCCTGGCGTCAGAGCATTGGCAGCTCGGGGAGGGCGTGACGGTGTCGGGAGAGCTGGAGCTGCAGGACGCCCCCCAAGACGCGCCCTGGAGGAGTCATGGTGCGGCAGCCAAGCATGTCCACTCCTGACGACACTGCAGACCCCCGTGTCACCTAGCTACCACCACCACTCCCACGTAATGCGCACTGCGCCCGTTACCTCTATGGGCGGCGCTGTTAGGCGCTGAAGCGTGTGCCCGCCTGCTGTAAGGTGCAGGACACATTACATACTCCAGGTCATGTTCATCTGAGCGTGTTGCTGCGCCACTGCCTTGCAGATTTCCATGTCCATCTGGACCGCAGCAGCCCCTCTGTGGGCCACGAAGGCTGGAGTGGAGAGCACGTGTTATCGGCGCTGCGGCGGGGACGGTTGGCGCTGGTGCTGCGCCTACGGCACGTGGAGGCCACGTGGCACAGCAACAGTACACACACGGAGGCTCTGGTGGAGAGGTAGGACAACATCGTTGATAGGCCTGGACACGGGCGTTTGTAACTGTCCGACAGCTACTGGCGTTGCACAGCAGGCACGGTGTGCAGGTGCGTGCCGTGCGAGACGGAAAGATATGCCTCCAAGCTTTACACTCCTTCGAATAATCTCGGCATCCCTATGAGGCAGGCCCACACGCGGTGACATACTGTACGTAAGTAGGTCCTCGCGGTACGGGGTGCGCTATCCCGAGCTGTGGTGCCTTAATTGCCTGCCGGCCGCAGGGAAATGTGGTTCCGTGCGGAGGCTGCAGCGCTGGCGTCCATCCTGGGGGTGCGGGAGCGCTTCAGGCATGTGGCTGTTAGCAGCGCCTTCGCCAACGATGGGCTTGTGTACACCACCTACAAGTACAACGGCGTACAAACCACCCTGCGCACCCAGGTGAGGGACACGGCCAGCCCTGTCCAGCAAGCCCATTTCCACCCGCTTCACAGCGCCTCAGTGTCAGATCCTGTCTTGCACAAGTGGCGCATCATTGCCACCAAGCATCCTCTGAATGTGGCATCAGGCACCTTTCGCTATGGCATCGTCCTTTGGCGCGTCAAACCCGTTCCTGGGCAGCCTGAGCGTCCATGCCCTACCCCACACCCTGCCGGCCTGCTCGCCGCAGGTGCTGTCCATGCTGGTGGTGGAGAACCTGGTTTGCCACCTGGGCCACGACAATGGCAGCGGGGCGTCGCGAGCAGCCAACCTGGTGGGGCCGGACTATCTATTTGCACGGGGGGGGGGGAACAAAGTACTAGTAACGTGAGGTAGAGGTGGTAGTAGTAGTAAAAGTACGGGAAGAAGTCCGCCTGCTGCTCCAGCTCCCCGGGGGGGGGGGCTACGGATAGCTGTGAGCGTTGCAAGTTGCAGTGCGACGCTGCTTGCACCCATGCGCCATGCCTCGTCCTGTCTACTCCCCTTTCCCGGGCGCTTCGACCGATGCTTGTGTCGTGTGCCCTCGCCTGTTGTTTTGCGCTTCCTGTGAACATTCGTTATTGTGCATTGCCGTATGTGCAGCTACCGGAAATCTTCAAGGCGGTGTTGTCCACACCCACATCTCCCTCTGAGTCCGGCGCACCGGCAGCCGAGACTGCCAGCAGGGACGGCAAGGCGAGCAGCCGAATGCCACTCTTGAGCAGCAGCGGTGAGGACCTGCGGCCGTACCTCCGGCCCTGCGTGCCGAGCTTGAAGCAGCCGTCCGCCGAGGGAGCTGCAGCGGCGAGACAGCATGCGGCGGGCGCTGAGCCACAAGGGAACGGCAGCGAGGGCAACAGACCCTCCGCTCGGTCGGCCGGCCCTGCGACGGGTGGAGAAGACGGGCCTGCCGCAACCAGTCCACCACAGTGGCCGTCGGTCTTCAGAGGTAGCCCGGCTGCAGCGGTGTGCTGGGCGGCACTGCTGGGTGTTGCGGTGGCGGCAGCGGCGCTGGCAGGCTGCGTGGCAGTAGGGAAGCGACCATGGCCCCGTCCTGCGTTGTACCCGTCCACCTTCCGTGCCACGCCGATGCGCCCCAGCCTCAACCCCGTGGACGCCAGTCCTGCCTCTTCGCCAAGCTCGCCCTCCATCATTGCGCCAGGAGGTAAGGCGTGGCTCCTGACATACGGTAAATGTCGCAAGGGCATGGCGAGCTGACCCTCAATTTGATTCACAGCTTCAGTTGGCTGCAGGCTGGATCCACACTCTAGGACTCTGACATGCGTACCTTAATAACATGCACATTGCTTCCCTAATAGCCTGCCTGATACCTTTGCTGACTCGACATTGCCGCCTGCCTACCGCCACTGCAGATGTACCCGGCAGCCGCTGCCGGCGGGCTGCTAGGAGGCGGGCGGCTGCACAGTCGCCACCTGCTGCGCCCCTACCTCTACCAGCACCCGCACCTCACCGTGAGGGCCGGGCCTCACGCAGCTCGAGTCCCACCCGACCGAGCCTGTCCTTATCCCCCCCTGTTGCACACGCGGTGCGGGAGACGGGCCCTTGTGTGCTGTCGGCCCAGGGCTCAGCCTCATGCCTCCCTGGCAAGCCGGAAGGAACCCACCCCATGGCCGACGCAGCTGGCCATCTGCCAGTCGGTGTACACGCGTGGACCACCAGTGCTTGCAGCAGTCGGCGGCGGGAGCAGCGGAGACGGAGACGGCAGGCCGTTGGCAGCCCTGCAGGCATGGCCGCCACTGCTACCCACCGTACTGCTGCAACGGCTACACAGTGGCAGCTGGATGTGGACCAGCAGGCGGACAGTGACGACCACAACGGCCCCGGGCAGCCAAGGGGGATTGCCAGGGCTGGACGGGGCTCAGCAGCGGCCGGAGCGCTGCCGGGGGGCGCTGTGCCAACGCTGGGTGGCAAGGCAGGGGACGCGCTGGGTGCGGATGACGTGGGCATATGCATTGTGTGCATGGACGCACCGCGGGCGTTCGGGTTCCTGCACGGTCACGCGGTGCACGTGGGGGTGTGCGGGGGGTGCGCCAAGGCGCTGGGGACCAAGACGGGGGAGACACAGTGCCCCGTGTGCAGGGGCACGGTGGAACGTATGGTGGCCATCTACGACTGAGGTGCAGGGGAAATAGGTAGGATGTATGGATGTTGTGTGGCCAGGGGGCGGGGTCGGAGGTTGGGGCCGTGGCATGCAACTAGGTGGGAAGCCTGGAAATTTAGGTCAATGCGATGCCTCGATATGTAAAACCTTGGGTACTGGCTGTGAATTCATGTTGGAACCTGTACATGTTGAGTGCTGCCAACTTTGGCGTAGTACAGGGTTGTTTTTATGTGGGCAAGCGGCATGAATGCCTTGACTGCTAGTAGAGAGGTGGGCTGGTGTGGTGAGAGTGGTAGTGTGCATGCTGGTGCATACGAGCGTATTATGTGGTCGGTACTCCACGCTGTATTCAGTGCAGCTACAGAGGCTGCTCGCAGTTATCATGACAAGTTGCTATGGCGCACCGTCGCTTTGGTGTGCTGTGCGTTCATACACTGCGTTTCGCTGCTGAGGGTGCCGCCTTGAGCGCGAACAGATTTCACGTGATATCTAAGCTTTCGCAGTTTTGCTACACGAGATCCAAGTATATGTGGGAACGGCCTCACCCCGGGCGGTGTTGGCTGAGTGGCTGCGCTGTGCGCATAGCGCATGGTGGGCATCGTCTTACTTGTTCGTCTTAAAGTCCCTTTCTTGCTGTTCTTCCTTCCTCGTTAAGTATTTTGGCTTGTTCCGCAGTCCTATTCCTGTGGTGTTTGGTTTCAGGTCCTTTGCGCCTCTAGGTGTGCCCCGTTTGCAGTTGGGGTTCACTGGGTTTTGGCGTTAGGCGGTACTTGTGCTTGGCTGTGCTAGTTGGGCCTTGGTTTCCCGCTGGCCTACCGCGCGCCTGTCCCTTCCCGTCGTTGTTGTACGAACATGAGGGGCGAGCAGGAGTGCAGGAGGCGTCCATGGGCGCCCAATGGAGTGGTACTTCTGTACTTCAGCTGTCTGCTGTGCCTGTGTGACTTGTGGGACACGGCCGTTGCCGTCGGTTGACGGTTGGGTGGGGGCAGTTAACTTGGCATGCATGCACTGTGCTGTTTTCCACAGCAAAAAAGGCAGAGGCGGGACGGAGGCGGGGCAGGGGCATGGGAATTTTGAAAACCTCGCGGGGTATTTATTGTGTGGTGGTGGCAGGAGGTCGGTCAGTCAGACAGTGCGACCCGGCGAGGGTTCTCCCCTCCGCCAGTGCAACGACCCGTGTATGTAGGAGCCGGGGTCTCAAGCGTCTCCAGACTTGGAGTCAGAGCTTGTATGTGGTAATTTGCAATTTGTTTTTAGCAACACCGCCTTCAGGACCCAACCGCTTGCAGGAGGTGACACTAGTGATGCGCAAAATCGATCGCCTAGCTAGCGTCCGCAGTGGAGGCCAGGGGAGGCATCCGCATGGCCACCAAGCTGAGGGAACGGCGAAGCCGCAGCAGCTTCCCTTAGCGCTGGGACGCCTTGAGGCGGCCCTTGTGCAGCGCGGACATAAAGCTGCCGCCCACAGTGACAGCGCCTGCGGTCGGGAAAAGAGGTTGAAGCAGTACCGCATGGGCAGCAGGAGGGGAGGGGGGGCTGGGCGCTACGTAGCGGCCTGCTTGGGGCACGCATATAGTCACATTGCATCACCAGGGGAGCGAGTGGACCGGATGCGTCCGCCATCAATGGGCTCAGGTGAGACGCACGCGGTACGGTGTGCGATGCCGGACAGACTGGAGATGTGGGGGCCTGCAGCTTTGGCAGTTCGCGCGCTGGCATAAGTACAAGCTGCCAGGCAGGACATGCCAAGGCGCGGCGTCAGAATGCGGTACTCGCCCTGCTGGTCCACAACACAGCCGCCTCTCCCTGATGCTGCTTCAGCAGCGCGCTGATGTACCGTATGCCTTCTCCCGCCTCTCCGGGCCTCCTTGGCCACAGAGGAGGCCCTCCTTGGCCAGGTCGCGAGCGGTCTTGCCCAGGGGTCTTGCCGTCCTGTGTGTGAGCAGCATGAATGCGGACATTGCCGCACGGACAGTGTGAGAATTGCACCAAGCACCCAAGTACACAATGGAGGCCCGTGCGGCCTTTCATTCCACAACAGCAGGTGGAGGGCACGATCCGCAACGACCTGACGCCCCTCCTCCGTGAGCTCGGCGTCTCAGCCAAACGCGCCAATGCCTGTTGCGACAGCCTCCACCATCACGCTGTCTCCTGGCTGCACCGCATTGTCAAAATGCGTCGGCACCATGAGGCTGGTGGTCCCCGTAACCAACCCCCACATCCCCCATAAGCCATAACCCTGTAACCATCCCCCCTTGCCCCCCACGATGGTATAGTAGACGCGCACCAACACCCTACCCCCTTCATCCCACGCAGGGTACTGTTTATATATAAAACAGCAGCATGTTGCACTGCAATTCGCCTTGTCCCTGCTCCAAGCCCCGCGGCACAGGCCTCCCCCCTCCCACCAGCCACATCCCTGGCCCCCGGGTCTGCCCCTGCCGCCAGCAGCGCCCTCGCCACCACCAGGTGCCTTGGTCGGTACGGCGTCCACTCTCCCTTCCTCCCGCAACCCCAGATGTCCTGCCCCACGAGGGGGTTGCAGCGCAGTGCAGCGGGGTCAGGTCGCCCTGCTGGGGGTACGGGAGGGACGGGAGAGTGGGCGCCGTACCAAAGTGACGCGCAGCCCATGCAGGTGCGTGCGGCGCAAGGGCATTGAAACAGCGGCTCTTTGCACTACTGGGCTGCACGGGAAATGGACGGGCAGTGTAGGCAGTCAGCGTGTTGCTGCGCTGTCGTGTGTTTAGGGAAGCTTCCGTTCCTGGACCGCACCCGCCCTTGTTCGTGCGTGTGGGTCGGCTCCCGCTGTAAGCAGCAGCGCAGCCGGAACACCCCTGCCGTACCGTACTCGTTCCGCAGGTTGAGGTGCACCTGGCACCTGCGGGGCTGAGACGGAAATAATGAAGACGGAAAGGTTGAAGTCATTCAGTAGCGAACAACTAGCTTGGAGCAAGAGGCGCATCCCACAAGCAGCGCAGTACGGTAAAAGTGCCGTCTGTCCCTCAACGTGCCAGCTGTTGTCTACGGCTCAGTACTCATCCGGCGCAAAGGCCCCTTCACTGCAACCCTCCTTGTCATGGATTTGAAGCAGTCGCGAGCGAGCGAAGAGGAGCGGAGCAGTAGATGAGTTTAACTGGGTTCCGGCCCCCGCCCCTGGTCTGGCCAAAAGTGGCTACCGCTTGCGGCCCACTCGACCTTACAAGTAAGGATTAAGAACATATACATCAAGGTTGTGACAAAGTAGCCCTTGTTCGGGAGCGCACAACTAGTAAGACGTGGCAGACCCATGCATCGGTCAGCCACAACCAACGTACACGTGCACCTCAGCGTGCGCCGGGCATTGACAGCTGAGGCAAAGGCTACACGTCTCACCCATAGGCACCGCGTACGACTTGCTTGCATGACTTCACCAAACGGGTAACCTAGACGCCTGGACTCTTGATGACTTTTTTTGTCAGGGAGGTACGACATACCATGAAACATGCAGCATCACAGTGTGCAAACTGACACGTGTTGCTGCTTGCCACTGGCACGGCAAACGGTCCGGTGATGCACAGTACACAGGCTTTAACCAACAATGAGGACCGGTACCAGTGCGCATGCAAACCGTGGAAAGACCAATGGCCTGCATCACAAACTTCATCACAACCTCTACAAACACATACAGTGCCCATGCGCGCCCGCACGCGTGCATGCATCGACAGACGTTGAGCCAGACACGCATTACGGCAGGCCAATCCTAAAACAGCTGCGTGTAGACCCTGGCAAGACATGCAGTGGCACACGTAATGTATATACGTGTATGCCAGACGGCATACATGTAACGCTATACCGGTGAAGCACGCCGAGTCATTTGTGGTGTTGGTAACTGCTACGTGGCAGCTTGCTGCTGTCATTTCAGGTGTCCAATGCACCCTCTGAGCGAGGCGACCGTAGTCACGTGCTTGCTTGTACCGGCATATACGTACCGGGACCCCACCCCGCTACACTCGCTGCTTCATGCAGGCGGCGACAATAACCTTTAGCTCATCCTGCACTTGATTTCTCGCTGCTACCGACCAACATGGCAACTGCTGCTTCTGCAACTTCAGGGACTGCTGCACGCGCTGCACCCAAGCCGCAAAGGAGGGGGGCATCACATGCCCCTTCCTGCTCCCGGCGGCGGCGGCAGCAGCTGCACCCCTGGCGTGGATAGCAGCTGCTGCAGGAGCGGGTGCTGTAGGCCCCCAGGCAGCAGGGGCAGCTGCAGCTGCAGCACCGAGGCCTGCCCTGCGCCCTGGGCACTCCCTGCTCCGCCCGTGGCTACCGCCGCCGCAGGAGGCGACGCCGCTGGTGCTGACGGGGGGGTGCCAGGGCTACCCTTGACGTTCTTTAAGCCTCGGGCACGCTTGCTCACAGGCGTGGCAGGCGCAGCAGGCAGCACAGCGTCGTCTGAAGCAACAGCTGCTGCTGGTGTGGCGGTGGTCGTGGGTGCGGGGGTGGTTGTAGTGGCTGTGGGTGCGGCGGCGGCAGGTGTGGCGGGTCGCTTCCGGCGCGTCGCGGCTGCCGTGGGCGTGGCAGGGGCCGGCGGCTCCAGGCCCATGCGCTTGATCTTCTGCCTGACCTCTCCCTCGGTGCGGCCCAGGACGCCCGCCATCACCTGGAGGAAAGAGCGAAAGGAGTCATTGGGGGCCAAGTGCGAGCCGACGCGAACGACACCGGCCAGGAGCGAGCAGCCAGGACGCTGTGGTTGCAAAGATGGTTGACGCACAGCGACTCAAAACAGGAGAGCTCGCGGACCAAGTACTGGCGTGCTAGACACTGCTTTGCGACCCGCTGACATTATGGTCCATGTTGGGAGTCCTGGGCACATGGCGCTACAAACGACGCTGCCAGAGACGTTGCACAGCAGGCCCTGCAGTTCCAGCCTTACGCTGCCCACGCGGACTACCGTACCAGTCACCATACCTTAAGACTCTGGCCCTCCTCGAGCATCTCTACTATACCGTCCTCTTGTAATGCAGTCCACGGCTTCTTGTGGTTAGCATTTGTCGTTGGCAGTGCATTCGTAAGCAGCGCATCGCCTAGGGCTGGCTCGGGGAGGCCCTCCGCCTCGCGTATGAGGGCCAGCACCTCTGCCCCGTACTTTTTGGCTCGTGTGGAGCCAATTTGAGCGCATTTCAACAGCTCCACAGGGTTTTTGGGCCTCAGTTCCACGATGCTCTGCGTGACGACCGGGTGCGATGCGTGATATGACTGCCTCGACGACGGTCGAGGGCCGGGCATGTGGGCCAGCAATGAGACAACACACCTCAATAGCAGCATTTGGGAAGACACGATATTCCTCAAGTAGGCCCTCCTGTATCGCTTTCCTGGTGCGCCAATCGCGCAACCTGCGCCGCAGCTCTGCGTTGGAGACCATGTGGTTTTGTTGTATATAAACGGTAGAAATAACTTGCGTGTAGGAGGGAGCCCGGCCTCTTAAAAGAGCAAGCAAAGAAAGGGTGCAGACACAGCAATGCACGGCAGCAAACGCCTGGCGGGCAAGGGCCGACTGTGTCCGCGCATACACAACAAGTTCTCTGAGGGGCTTTCGAGTGCACAGGCCTTTCCAGCGAGTGGCCGCAGTGGGCCCCTCCCTCGCGCAGGGGCAAAGCCCCGGTCTGTGGGGGCCACTCCCACACGCCTACTTGCATGTACATTACATCATTCACGCTGTTCCCCGTGCAACGCTTCTCGCAGCGATCAGCACGTGTCTAGACGTGGATGCTGCCAGGGCGCTCAGTATTGACACACCACCTGCCCCAAGCGCCTGCCCCCAGATCGCTGCCACAATCCGCTCCCCACACCAACACCCGGCACCACATCGTCCGCATTCGCCGTGGCCACTGCGCAGCTCTCCACGTCAACCGTACCCACCACCGAGGCCACTGCACATCACCCTCACCACCACCGCCGCCACCACCACGACCCATCCCGCCTGGCTCTGCATTCAACCGCCCGAAGCCTACCTGTCTACCCAGTTGTCTCACCCGTTGCCTAAACCCCGCCCCATGCCATGCACCACCTGCGCCCTCCTCCACCAAGCACTCCCCCTCCCCCCTGCTTCACAGCCAGCGTTGCTGCGATACTACTGCTACTACTTCCTGCTCTCCGCCGCCGCCGCCTGCTCCACCTTGTCCTTGATGAACAGCGTGGCCAGCGCCAGCAGCGACAGCAGCACCGCGGCGGCGAACGCGGCCTCCGTGTTGTACTCCTTGTACGCCGACTCCACGAACAGCGTCAGCGTCTGCGTCTTGCCGATGATGTTGCCTGGGGCGCACGGAACGGGGGGCGGGGGGCGTGCTGAGGTCCGGGTTCCACACGTGCGGCTAGGTAACACCAACGGTGTGTTGAGCGGGGGAGCGTGCACGACAGCTAGGCGCTTTTTGGTGGCTGTAAGGCAGTGGTGTACCAGCAGCGGTCCGGCCCGGCCGGCGGTCACAACCGGTGCACTGATAGGCGGCCCAAACCCTGCAATAGCTTGCTTGGCACCCTTGGCGTCCTCAACCCACATGCGCAGGCGGGTTGACACTGCACCTTCGGTACGACAACACCCCCCTTTCCCCCCGTGCCGTCCTCGCGCAACACCCCCGTGCCCAAACCCCTGGCCCACAGCTGGCCGCAGCCGCCCCACCATCGCCTAGGAGGTACATCCATGCCTGGAGCATATAGCCGTCCAACCTGTAACGGACGCACTGCACATCCACAGTTCAATCGACGCACCCGCCCACTGATCGCCCGCTGCACCCACCCGAGATGACGGACACGGCCCCGAACTCCCCCATGGCGCGGGCGTTGCACAGGATGACGCCGTACAGCAGGCCCCAGCGGATGTTGGGCAGCGTCACGTGCCAGAACACCTGGCGGGTTGGTGCATGGAGGAGGGACGGAATGGCGGGCACTTGGAAAGCGCGCTGGTTGGGGTGGAGGTATAGCCAGCGTCCAACGGCATATGTTACGGCTGCATTTTGCTTGCGCGTGCCAACCATCCGTATCCAGTGTAGCAGTGAGCGGTTGGCCGCAAGCGTAATTTCCTTAGCAAATGCCGGCAATCCATACCGCCGCAAAGTTCTTGAGTCGCACCCGCACAGACCGTCCCCCAGAGGCCGCGCCGCCACCACCATTCGGCCCTCCCCAATCATCACACCACCTTGCTCAAGACTCATGCAAAGCCCTTCGCACACCTGCACGTCGTTCAACCCCAGGGTTTCGTGGCGTTTTACGTGTACCCTCAGGGGCCTCACCGCTGCCTCCTCCTTGCGCTCTCCTACGCCGTCGTAGGTGCCCGGTTACCAGCCGTTGGTCACCAGGTCCCGTCCGGCAAGCGGCAACCTCCGCACCACCCCCTCACACTACGTAGAGCTTACCACTCCACTCCGTAACTCTTCCTGGTTGTAATAGTGACTTGTGTTCCCGCCCATCAGTTCCCCTGCCACTCTGCCCCCAGCCGCCCCAACCATCGGGCTCCCAGGGTCCGCCCGCCCTCCCGCCCCTTCGCTTTGCCGCCATCGCTCCTGCCGCACCCCGCCAGTCCTTATCCCCAACTTCCGCCCTTCCACGTGCAGCTCCACCCAGCCCCCGCACCCCCGCTTTCCTTTCCTGCCAGCCCCCTGCCCACCTGCCAGTCGTTGGCCCCCAGGGTGCGCGCCGCCTCCTCCTGGCTGAGGTCCATGGTCTCCAGGATGGGGATCAGCTCCCGCACCACGAACGGCAGCGTCACAAACATGGTGGCCAGCGCCATGCCTGGGCAGGGACAACGAAGCAGCAGCAAAGCGTGGAGCATCTCGCGGTCGGTCGGGCGGGCGGGGTGGGGCGTGCAAGTTCCCGTGCTCTCAGGGCACCGCTAACACACTAATGCGGCTACTCCACGCTTGTTGACCAGCCGACAGCGCTCTTAAGGCGAAGGGGCAGAGTGGAGAGCGCGGTCGCAAGAGTGTGTGTGCGGCACCCACCTGTGAAGGCGAACACCACGCTGATGCCGGTGGCCTGCAGCAGGGCGGCGAACCAGCCGGTCCTGCCGTACAGCAGCGTCAGCATGAGGCCGGTGACCACGGGGGAGATGGAGAAGGGCAGGTCCAGCAGCGACAGCAGGAACACCTGGCGGGGCGGGGCAGGGGGAAGGGGGCGGGATTGGGGATGGCGGGGGGGTCCAGCGTAGCAAGGCATGGCTTGGTGGGGAGACGGGACGCAAAACGGCGCCGGTACTCTCCGGGCATGCCTACCGAGCATGCAAGCACAACCCAGCAACCGCTCCCACGGCTGCCTCACGTGCTAGGCCGGGTGTCGCTGGCGGCTGAAGCGTGGGAGGAGTACGACAGCCGCCAAAGCGGCACGTGGGAAGGCACACAATACGTAGCAGCAGCCCGTGCTTCTTCGGTCTCCATTGATCCTTCCATCCACCCAAATGTATCGGTAACGTCACCCAGGCGACCCTCGAGAGTCACATCAGGAGCAGCCCCCTCCCATAATCACAGCCCATTCCGTGCTCCGTACAACAGCGTGGCTGTTCCCAAGCCATGCGCACGAGCTGTATACGGTACGCCACGGTCTCCACCCTCAAAGCTGCAACGGCCGCGGTTGTAGCGCCGCCCCTTCCCCTGCTGCGCCCGCCCCGCCTTTACATGCAGCTGATGATGAGCGTGTGCTGGTGTGCACCCTTGCTGCCGCCTCTGGTTGCCAACCATCAATGATGCTGTTTCCACAGCCCTGCAGAACCAGCCCTGAAACCCCGTCGAGGAAATGGCCCGTGCTGACCCCTTGGAACGTGAGCGCAGCTGCTGCCTGCACAGTAGTGCCGCGCCAACGTTCCCGCTTCTTCATCCCCCAGGGCCCCACCTTTCCGGGGAACTCGTTGCGCGTGAGGTTAATCGCCGCCACCGTCCCAAACAGTGTGTTCAGGGGCACCGTCACGAAGGCCAGCATGAGCGTCATTTTTAGCTGTGGGGCGTTGGTCGAGGGACAAGCGCGAAGTGAATTGCAATATCACGGACAAGTGGGTGGCGGCGCATGCGAAAATGTGCAGCTCGTGGAGTGCAGGTGCAGTCCGGGTGCGAACGGCTGGCCCCTAGGGACCCGGTCGAGGCTGGTCGGCTCTGGGGCGCCGGCATGGTACTCACGTCCGCTGCTGGTGTACTACACGTATGCATGCACACGGTGGAGGCATACATGTTGCTTCCTGGGCAGGTGAAATCTCCGCGTGTTCCCCCTGCGGCGTTTGCTGCGGAGGCAAACAACAGCTTGCTTACCGAGTGGAGGAAGTCCGGGTCCAGTATGTGTTCAAGGAAGGGCACGATCCCTTTCGCTAGGGCCTGCAAAGGGGAGGTACAAGAACGCCTCATGACAAGTTGGGCTCTTACTGGGTGTGGTCTGTGCAAGCACAGGTTAAGGCGTGCAAAGGCGTGGGAACCTCCCTTGCACCGTGGTACCCCTCCCCGCTTGGGCGGTTGGAGGCAGGTCTGACGGAGCTCCTACCTGGTAGAACACGTTGAAGAAGGGCACAAGCACGACGACTGCTATATAGGCGACCGCAGCCCCCACCAGAAGCCGCTTGGCCCAGTTGTCGACCTGCAGCCAGGCCAGGCCGAAAACGAGTTCGGGTGCGATGGCCTCGCTCCACGGGATACCCCGCACCTGTTTTCCTTACCGGCTCCCCTAACCCTCCACCGTGCCCTCCCATGCCACCAGCTGCTCCTGCTTTTGCTATGAGAGGATCGCCTCGTCGCTGGCTCGGCTGCGCCACGGGGAACACGCCGCTCGGTTGTCCTGGCCGCAGTGGGCTTTGTCCACATGCCCGGCTACTTGTTATGCAATATTTAGAGGTAGATGGAGCGCTAGTATGGGTGCAATTGCGTCTTGTTCCAATTGGTAGTAACGAAGAGCAAGCGAACGAGGGCCGAGGCACCGTCGACGGTGCCGCGGCGGCAGGAATAGCTGACTGCATCTTACTTCTTGATACTGACCAACACGAAGGCGCCTGTAGTATATGGTCATGGGGTATTTCTTGGCTCCACTGGTTTCGGACGACCAACTCCAATTACACACCGTGCAGACACCGTTACCCCAAACTAGCTAACAGTGTTATGATAGTATTCCCCTGTATGCATCGTCATTTTACGTGAGGTGGACCTTAACCAGGGCCTCATGACCCGCTTAGGCGGGGGAGCTGTCCTTCTGGGCATCGTGGCACTTTTGTTTGGTGCGGATCTCCTTTCAACATTCACTGGGCGTGCTGATGCCATGGACAACCCAAAGACGAGTGCACCTCAGGTAGACCCCATCGACGCTGGGCGGAGCTCCAACGGCCGCCTGCATGTCTCTTTCTGCAATAGCTGAGGTACGCATGACGAGGCCACGTCTATACAGCAATCGCCCTTGCCCTGCCTTGTTTGGGTGCCGAAGAACGCCTAGGGCAAGACGTTGTGCCGAAGACGGCAGCGGTGGCTAGCTCGGAGCCCTCGAGCACCTGGCCCGGCGCCCCTCCCCCCACTGCATCCTACAACTGAGTAGCAATACGTCTTGCACCTCATGCAGGCATGCGTGGGGCTGCAGGCCAGGTCCTGCAGCTTGCAAAGAACAGGTGGGTATGGGCAAGTGCAACATTCGACCGACTGCGGGGATGGGGATGGGGATGGGGATGGGGATGGGGCTCCTAAATTGTACCAAGACCGCCACCACTGCGCCTATGAAGGCCAGGGCTAATGCTTGCCTGCGTGCTTGTGTTCCTGGGAATTCATGTTACAGGTTCCCGGAGATGGAGGTAGCTGCGACCCCGTATCCGGTGCCTGCGTGGAAGGTGCCCATCGTTAGGGCAGCCCAGGGTGTGCAGATGGGCGCACTGGTAGGTGGGGCTTGGCTCCAAGGTTATGTCGTGCTTGCTGCTAGGGCGCTGAGGATTGGGTAACGCGTATTACTAGTATCCTTACCTTGGAACCAAGGGGTGTACTCGTGTATCTGAGGGCCATACCGGTAGCCGGGCCATAGCTGAGGGCACAAGCCGAGGTGTGAATCAGGGTTTCAGCATGGAAGTGGATGAACGCAGTCCATGCCCGCGCTGTTGTCCTAGAACTGCAGCACTAAACTACCCATGCCAGGCAGTGGGAGCACCCGTGCAGTGCAAGTCAGGTGCGTCCGGGTTTCAACGTACCGTACGTCTCCGTGTCGTTGCTTGCCGTACCGCAGGCGATGGTGTTCGCAGGGGACAAGGTGTTCCAGTACCTCAACGTGGCCCCGCCCGCCTGGTACACGCAAAACGTGGCCACCAACCGCTTCGGTTACGCTATGGGCGTGTGGTTCTTCGGCAACACCATCGTCACAAACCTGCAGAACACGGGCGCCTTCGAGGTGTACTTCGACGGGCAGCTGGTGGGTGCTGGTTTCCGATGCAGCTGAGCTCTAGTACTCTTCCAGCTACTCCGTAGGAAGCAGAGACGGCGTACGGGCCTCAAAGGAGGCGATGACTTGCAAGCACAGATCCGTGTGCGGCGCGTCATGCAGGCTAGTAGCAGTGCCCTTCTCAGCAGACCCCTGGGCAGCTCATCGGTGTGGGGGCACGGGGCAATGGGTGGTCTGCCGCTACCGCAGATGCTCGCAGCGTTACGGACCATGCTGTCGTGCGCCGGTACAGACAGGCGTCGGACGAGCTTGAACTTGCGCCCTGCCTGCAGTAGATATGCGAGCAGCCACAGCACGACCACATTAACCTTTCTTTAGCCAGCATTAAGAGTCTCACGTCAACGTAGCTGATCCTGACTCCCCTCACTCTTCCCATTTGCCATACCGGCATGCGCAGGTGTTCTCCAAGCTGGCCCAGGGCCGCATGCCCACCATGCCCGAGCTAATGGGCCCCGTGGAGGCGTACTTCAGGGCCCAGCAGCAGGACCTGCTGCGGCACGGCCCGGGGGCGGGGGGGCGCCTGCAGCACCACCAGCATATGCCGGAGGCGGTGGCGGCGGGGCGCGGCGGCAGCTCTGTAGGGGAGCTTGAGGAAGACGGGGAGCTGTAGGGTGGGGGGCGTGTGTTAGTACTTGAGAGGGCATGCAGGCTGGGAGGGCATTAGGCTGCGTTGGGATGCACGGGAGACTGTGAGCGGCCAGCCGCATGAGCGCGTACCTAGCAGGTTTGAGACGGCGCGGAGAGTGGGGTGGCCGGCTGGGTGCGCGTATTCGGTACAAGACCGTACTTCAGGGTGGTTAGGGCATGGCTGCTCAGCAGGAAAGGTGGTATGTGCATGTATGTTTCTATGACCCTGGTGAGCGTGCAGCGAGTGCTGCAGTGGAGGAGGACGCACGTGACGCGGGTCCCTGCCTCCCGCCAACCTGAACAACTCGGTCGCCTTGGCGCGAAGGAGCAGCAAGCGGAGCAATGACGGCGGCGCCTAAACCCGCTCCCCGAATCCGGGTGCCCCTGACCCCATGTGCATGCATGGGACGGGGCAGGGAGGGTGGCACGCCTGAAGAGTGCTCGCAGCGCAGCCCGCTTACTACCTCCGCTCGCGCGCGAGATGGGGCCTTGAGTTCTGTGAGGCGGTTGAGGGTCAGGGCGTGTGAGAGAGCACAAAGCACTGGAGGGACTGGGATGCTCTGACGGCGGGCGTAGGAGGTCGCATGACAACCAAAATGAGATGGGGTAATTTCGGGCGACTCATGTGGTTTAGGTGGCAATAAAATCGATTGCACTCGTGCACACGTGCAGTGCCTTGGGAGTACCCCGCCCTTTGGGGCACACGTTTGGTGCGTAACACTGCAAGGTGTTGGCTTGCAGTTCTGCCGTTTAATTCTTTGCAGTCTCGTGCCTGCGATGCTCGTGGCCCAGGAAAGCCCTGGGCGCTCGTGTTCCCGCCAAGGAAGCAGCTGGCGAGGTAGCCTGCTGGAGCTTGAGCCGAGCCTGGCCGAGCCCTACCCATTTGAGCAAGTGCTGGTATGCATGGGAAAGCCTACTTGGAAAGCTCGATCTGGCTCGATCTAGAAGTGGGAACGCTATGCCGGCTATGGTTCCTCCAGCGAGACCATGTCATCACACCTGCAGAAGGAACTCCCAAGGGTTACCACCGCCTGGTGCACAGCCGCAGACGCGCTGTGCAAACGAATTCAAGACGTCTATAACTTTCAGGGACATAAGGCTGGGAGCATTATTGCATGCAGGGTTGCAGGCCAGGTGGCCAGCACGGGCCGGCATGCAAAGCGCTGGTTGTGTTCAATGTATTGGGGCCGAGGCACGGGAGGGCTACCCCTTGGTCTTCCTTGGTCTTGGTCTTCACGCTCCCGTCAGTTTGTCTTTGGCGTGTGAGTGGCAGCCTGTCGTTGCCCGTGTGCG
>VFQN01002675.1_pt1 | contig 26907 bp, 49 predicted proteins | sample 3512371 | NCBI WGS metagenome assembly VFQN01 (sample SAMN10412370, study PRJNA504923) | tailings metagenome | isolation source: Replicate 2 from Balatoc abandoned mine | place: Philippines: Itogon, Benguet | collected 2017-08-28
ACTCACTGGGGGGGGGGGCCCCCCCCCACGCGCCGCAGCGGGCGCCGCGCGGGGGGGGGGGGGGGGCGGACCAGGGGGGGGGGGGGGGGGCCAGAGGGGGGGGGGGGGGGGGGAGAGGCCGGAAAGAGAGTGTGGCAGTGAGGTGCTCGTTCTCCCTGTGCCGCGGGTCCATACTGCTCCACCCTGCTGTCAGGGGGCGGACGACGGCGCGGCTGGCAGCACCCGTGTAACCACACGGAGATCAGTACCGGGACATGTGTAGCCTGCTCTTCTTTCATAGCTCTCCATTTTCATGACCTCAGACCAAGGAAGCAGGGTCCGGAGTAGCCGGGCTCCCCCCTAGGACCCGCCCGCCACTGACCCACCTGCTGCACCCGCATCCAGTGGGGGTACGAGTCCGTGCGGGGGTCGTGCGGCTCGTCCCCGATGCAGCTGGGGTACAGCAGCACCTGCACGGCGACGAGTACGGCAGGAAGAACCGCATGGACCTTTCCATGAGCAACGCATCATACTGCCCACATATGTGCGCCGGTGCGATTGAAGATGCTCGCGGCGCAGCGATCCCGTTCCCAGGTCGCCAGACACTTGTCTACTTTCCTGCCAGCTACAGCACCCACTTCCCGCCGTGCCTCCCTGCCGACCACCCCCTTACCTCCGCCCCCTGCAGCACCAACGCGCGAGCCGCCTCGGGAAACCACTGGTCCCCTGCACGGTTTCACACCACAGGCAGTTGCGGCATTTCCGTACCACTATACAGAACAGTGTCCTGAAGCCCAGACATGAGCTACTCCACATAGCCGCTAGACAGCGGTGGATGACAGAAAAGGCAAACACGCATCGGTGTCCGCGGAGCTTCGCTAGCCAACACCGCTAAACTGTGACCGCACCACCATGCAGTACAGCATGTGTTTCGCCGTACAACTCACAGCAGATGGCGAGGCCCACCCTGCCGTACTTGGTGTCGTACACCCGGAAGCCCGTGTCGCCGGGGGTCATGAAGAACTTGTCCAGGTAGCTGCGGGAGGTAGGGAGGACAGCAAGGGGGCCTGGACGGCCGGGAACAGGGAGGGGCGCAGGCGATGGGCGCCACTCCACGCACGTGCCGGGGGAGGGCGTGCAGCCCACCTCCTCCAAGCGCTTCCTCGGTATCACGGTGCCCCATACGCATGGAGTGCTGCACGGGGTGTGGACAGGAGGCTGTTGCAGACCCCCGCCTCCCTGCCCGCCACCCAGCTCATCGGCTGGGCTTGTATTGAATATGCTCTGCTGATGGTGTATCCCTGCTAGTCACACCATCTATCCCATGCGGCAACAGCACGACTCTTGTTCAGACTGGCCAGCATCTAGCCCATGCCCACACCAGCCCCTCCCCTCCCCTGCTCACCGCTGCCCCGGCCCGTCCGGTATGTGGCTCTTGCGGTACCTGCCCAGCACGCGGCCGTCGGCGTCCGCCAGCGCCACGCTGTTGAAGTAGGCCTGGCCGTCAACCTCGAAGAAGGACACTGCGGGAGTACGCCACATAGGGTGCAAGGGCAGCGGAGCAAAGGGATGCAACCAGGAAGGGTAGGCCTGTGTCGTGCGGCAGAATTCAAGTGAATTGCGAACAATTTCAGGTGTTTGCTCGAGCCGGTGCACCTGACCGTCATCCTTGTGGACCCTGGCTACTTAACAGTAGGAACCCTCGCGACCGCACGTGACTTCACCCGCCCCGCTCTCCACTCCCATCCCACCCGTCAGCACCACCCCCAGCTCCCCAGCCAGGGCGGCGAAGCGCTGGATGACGGGGTTGTCGGCGAAGGGCCGGGCCAGGGCGAAGTTATCCTGCGGGAGGAGGGGCGGGGGAGCGTGACGTGAGGTGCACGCAACAGCAACCGGTAGCACCAGCAAGTACTGCAAGGGGCTGGAGTGGCTCTACGCACAGCCTCAAGGTCTATCGTTGGCTGGCTAGGTGCTGGTTATTCCCCATGTACGGGTACTGCCCCACAAGCCCCCACTCCCCACCACCCCATCCTGCTCTGCACGCCCCCAGCCTGCTGGCCACGCTGTCGGTCCATTACGTGCAACATGCCGTTACACGTCCTTGCATGGCGCGGAAGGGTGGACGACAGGCGGCAGCACCCGCGCCGGCCCACCCGACGTACCTTGTTGTGCGTCATGCAGAAGTAATGCGTCTCAAACAGCTCCTGCGGTCAACACGTGCACATGGGGCCTCACAGGCAACCGCAGAGCGGCGAGGCACGCAACTGGGTGTGTGCTCATGTGACAGGACAGGTGTTCTTACCAGAATCGTACGTCATACGCGGTGCATTTATGTGATGACAGGTCATACCACCACCTGCGCCTGGCAGCGTGCCCAGAAACAGCACCAAAATGCCAATAGCAAATCATCACAGCACCCCGTGCCTGCGGCCGTGCCACGTGCCTGCAGCACGATGATGTTGGCGCCTGCCGCTGCCGCCTGCCGCACCAGCTGCTCCGCCTTGTCCTGCGCAGCGGTGGCGATGTTGAAGAGTTGTAAGCACGCACGGGCGCGGTTCGTCAGCGTGACGGACGGGGGCTGGAGCCGACAGCACAGACAAGTGACGTGAAGCTGGTGCTTGATGGCGAACCCACGAACGGCAAGCGCAGCGTAGTAAAGGTGCTGTGTTGCGCAAGCCACGGGTCTTGCCACCGAGCAGTCAGGCTCACCAGGTTCGCCTCCCTGTCCTCGCTAGCGGCGAACTGCGTCACCGCCAGGGTGACTTGCCGCCCCATCGCGCTTCGATCAGGTTTGACCAAGCACACAGATGGAAGTAGTTTGGCGAATGCTGCTAAGGTGGATGGCTGCTGATTTTGCTCCGACAGGAAACAGGCAGACTAATAAAGGGGTGCCACTTGCTTCGCTGGCAGCACAACCAGCCACACTTCCTTATTGCCATGCATGGCGTGATCGCGAGGGCCTCCAACGGAAGCATCTGTCATGGCTGTTGGGGTTGCATACCGATGCATAACCAAGCGACAGGTTCAGAAGCAAGAGCAGCTGCCAAAGATGCAAGTGCCCTAGCGTCCCCGTGCAGGCGATGTGACCCATGGGTCAGTGTACGAGACACAGCTCCCCTCCCTTGCAACGGCCGGACCACGACACGCTGTGCCAGTTCACTGTTTACGCCGCCTGAACATACATGAAGCGTCAGATTGACTGAGATCTCTGCATCCAGTGTTAAGATTAACCGGTCACGGAGCACTGGCCCCTAACTGCAATGGCTTCAGGAGCACAGCAGGACTTACCCTAAGGAGCAAGGTACCGCACGCCCTAACTGTACACGTTATCGGGTGATGGAAAGATACGTGTAGTGCCCCCCATCTATAGCACCACTGATACTGACATGCTGCTTGGGTATGAAGGCTTTGGTCTCAGCAAACTGTTCGGGCCGCCAGCCCGCGGGCGTTTGCCTGATACCGGTACTCAAGCACCACAAGGGAAGGTCGCACCCGTCAGTGTGTCAGGTCACCTTACACTCCAATCCAGACCCCGACCTTTCGGCGCCAGGTGCACAGTTTAGCATGCACTTACGTAAGAGGGTGTGCACTGAGGCACAGCGTTCAACCATAGTCAGGTCTCGACTAATGTACACGTTCGTGGCCTAACACCCCGTGCCCCCTGCAGTCGTCAGCCAGGTAACAGCTGTCACCACAGTCGCTTCGCCTGGCAAACCGTCTCTGAGTACAGTAACTGAGTACGCGCCGCAGCACTGCCACTCTGACACCAGTAGGGTACGCGCCCATGCATCCACACGTCTATGCCGCCCATGCTCATCACGCACGCGCCCCGCGTCCAGTGCCTTGCCGAATGCGGCCAGCGACCACCTAATGTGCGTTTGGTCTACGGCTAAAGCATGCCAGTGCCTAGAAGTACCGCAAACGCAAGGTTCGGCAAGGCTGCGTAACCCATCACGCTACCCCAGTGATACCTGCTTTGGCCAATACCCAAGCAGTCCAGTCCTGGCCCTCGCGCACCACCTCCACCCCAATCAAAGCAACACCACCGCATGATGAGTGCTGGGCCAGGCAAGGCCGCCTGCACGGCAATGATGCTCATGCCCCGTCCCTAGCTCATGCCCCGTTCCTAGCTAACCCCCCGACGATGGGTGTGTCGGGAACCCGAACCACACACCTACACTACGTCACCGTCGGGGCATGTCGTCCGACTCAATCCACCGCATGCGCTCCTCCCGGGCCTTTTGCTTCTGGATCATGTAGATGTCGGGCTGCTTCTGGCCCATGTCCTTGTTGCCCGACACCCACACGATGGGGATGGCGCTGACGCCGAGCCAGAAGGCCACTTGGAGAGCTACGCGGCCGCCCTTCACGCCGGGTGGAAGTCTCCAGTCAGGCTTCCAGGTCGGCTTATAGCTAGCGCCTTTGTTTCCTTTGCCTTGCAGGAAAACGTACTCATACATCCTGCTCTACAAAGTGTAAGCCCTGAATAATGGAGTGGAGTTGCTAACTTCTGCTTGTTACTATGTAAAAGGTCAAAAGCGAGCAGGGCGCCTCAGTAAGGACTGTTACGCTGCGTGCAGCTAGAATTTTGCTTGACGAACGACGTCGTCTTGCAGCGCCCTAGAGATACCGTTGATTGAGAACCTAATTCAAGAGGATGCAAGCACAACGCGCCAGGTGCTGCCAGTGCCGTCGGTTGGCACTGCATTGCGGATGCAAAAGGGGCACGATGAAAGGATCCTGCTAGGGCGTCAGGCGTAGACCCACCACACTCGCAGTCTCTTACCTTGACTCAATATCAAATTTATAGCAAGCTCGCCAACATATATGCGGCTTCGCTGAGCTATCCCTGTGACTAGCTTCTACCCCGACCTTGACCTTGGCGGCCATGACGGGAGCCAAGGAGACAAGCATGTTGCCTTGCGCACGGTGCGCTGGAATGAGCATTAGGTCAGCGGATTGCGGCGACACTTCAGCAAGTCTTGACCTTGTCCATGGTCCCCCGGACCCGCCCCATGGCGTGCAGGTGCCAGGCACCGGCCAAGATGCAGTGCCCCAACTGCTTGAAGCTAGGGCTGGCAAAGGAGGTTAGCGTATTCTGCTCGCAAGAATGCTTCAAGGTGAGTGCCTCACAGGGCTTCCGTACCTCATGGGTGCACCACACAGCCGTCCGGGCAAGTCCCCGCCCTGCCCGCACCACTGCACCCACTTGCCGTACACCCATTCCGCCTTCCCACACAATTCACACCCACCGCCCAACCCCCACCCACACCCACACACGCGCCCCCACCCCACCCCTTCTCCCGCCCTCCCAGGCCGCCTGGCCGGAGCACAAGCAGGTGCACAACCCCCCAGCCGCCAAGGACGCGTGGCTGTACTGCATGAAGCGCGGGCGGGCGCGGTCCGACGTGATGCCGGACTTCGCGTGGACGGGCCCGCTGCGGCCCTACCGCATCAGCCCACGGAGAGAGGTGAGGGGGCGCCCTGGCTGGGCGCTGGGGGGCCCGCGGGACCTCCCCTGCCGGGGGCCAGCACAGAGGCCCTGGGTGGCCGTTCCTGGCGCGGGGTGGGGTGGGCAGAGCGCAGGCGCTACGCAGTGCGTGCGAGGGCGAAGGAGGGAGGCACACGGAGGCCGCGTGTGACGGCGTGCCTGGGGCCGGCGGCGGCAGTGGCAGCGGCTTGGTTGTGGGGGTGGTGTGCAGGGATGCCCCCAGCCCCTAGCCTCTGGGTTTGTTGCCGACGCACCGCCGCAGGCTGTGCGCTGCAGGGCAGTGCAGTGGGAAGGGAGGTAGAGCGCAAGAGGGGACGTGGTTGGGCAACCCGCCCGGGCCCGACCCTGCGAGGGCCCTTTGGCTGGGCTCCACCACGCATGGACACGGGCACGTGTGTCGCGACGCCGTCGCGGGTTCGCATCACAACCCCACGCCGCTCGGACTGGAAGGCGGCAGCGTTTACCGACTGGGCCCTGGCACGGCCCTGTGCGTGCGCCTATCCTGCGCAGGTGCCCGACCACATCCCTAGCCCTAGGTTATCGTTAGAGTTCACCACTCACGCAGCCTTGGCACGGCTCTGTCCTGCGCAGGTCCCCGACCACATCCCCAAGCCCGACTACTACTTCAAGGACGGCTACCCAGCCAGGGAGCAGGAGAGCAAGCAGCAGCAGATTGGTGGGTGGGGGAGGCGGCAGCAGCAGGGACAACAGCACGGACAATGGTGCCCGGTGGGGCAGCGGGCGTGTCGCGAGCGGTAAGGTATTGTATTAAAAGGTGGCAAGGAAACAGAGGGAAGGTGGGGCGCAGAAGGGAGACTGAGGGCCCGGCGCGTGCAGCAGCAGCAGCAGCAGCAGCATCAGCTCCTCAAGGTGGTGTTCAGCCGCCATGCGCGCTGTCGGTAGAGCTTCGTTGGCGGGGGCCCTTGTTGCGGCTGTAGCGCGAGGGGCGCGCAAGCCGCTTGGGGTTGGATTGGGGGCAGCAACAGCAACAGCGGTGGTGGGCGTGATGTCACTTTGCGGCCTGGGTGTTCGCTGCTGGGATCTTCGGGATCGGCCGCGGGGCTGGGCGGCGACAGGGCGGCCGACTTCCGTCTTACTGGCAGCGGGTTTCCCCCCGCTCCCTGCCGCTCCCTGCGGCCTGCAGCCTGCCAGCAGCGCCCAGGGACAGGGGCAGGCAAGCTGCACAGCGGGCGACCAGCAGCGCTGCGTTTTCATCAGCCTTTGGGCCCCGCCACGGCCAGCTGACGGTTGAACCTGCGCCGTGGGGCGCACTCTTCGCCGCGCGCATCTACGGGCACTGCAGTCACACCTGCTGGCAGCGGTTGCTGCCGTGGTGTGTGTGGCTCAGTTCCTGCCTGGCCGCCCTGGCCCCCCGCCTAGCCACCGCCCCTGTTTTCCACACCCCCACCCCTCCTCAGTTGCCATCCGCGGCCCTGAGGACACGGCTGGCATCCGCGCCGCCTGCCGCATAGGGCGCGAGGTGCTGGACGTGGCGGCGGCGGCAGCACGGCCAGGTGCGGCACAGGCACGGGCGCAGGCAGTACCGTAGCGGAGGGCTACGCTGGACAGAAGGGAGATGTGTTGGGACTAGCATAGGCGCTTGCCGGCAGTACAGGGCGGCAGAGAGGCCGGCAGGCGAACGTGTGGGGGCCAGCCCCCCAAAGGTTTGCACCACCAGCTTGAATGGTGCTAATGATGCAATACCGTTAGTGTTGTGAGTGGCGATTTCTCCTCTCCCCGCTGCGCAGGCGTGACCACGGACGAGCTGGACCGCATTGTGCACGAGGCCATGATCGAGCGGGGGGCCTACCCCTCGCCCCTCAACTACTTCAACTTCCCCAAGTCCGTGTGCACCAGCGTCAACGAGGTGGGGCCGGCGGAGGAAGGGCCTAAATGTACCTTCCTGCTTGTTGCACCGCACCGGTGTATTGTACTCGCCAGGCTGCGCAACTACCAGCAACAACGAAGTGCGGGGCAGGGGAGCTCTCCCAGTGCTGGAAGGGTGGGGCGGGGCGGGGGACACCAACACAATTTCTGTAAAGCATGATGTTTTTTTAACATTACGTTGTATCATACCTTACCGTGTTCCCGCCGCCTCCCTCCCCTCGCTCCCCCCGCCCAGGTCATCTGCCACGGGATACCCGACGCGCGCGAGCTGCAGGACGGCGACATCCTCAACATCGACGTAACGGCATACTACAAGGGGTGAGGGCCGGGGCGCGCGCAGGGTGGGGGCAGGGCCCGGGCAGGGGCAGGGTGGGGGCAGGGTGGGGGCAGGGCCCGGGCAGGGGCGCAGGGCAGCGCAGGGGCAGGGGCCCATGCGGGGCCAGCTCCGTTCCCTGGCGTGGCAAGCCCGACATCCAGCCTCGCCGCTCCCCGTCAAACGTAGCCCTAGGCAAACTTGACTGAAGCCTCGAACTCTTGCCTGCCCTGGCCTGAATTAATTGGACAAGCCCGGCTTACCCCACCTGCCTCCCGCATTTCCTTGCCACCCTTCGCCTTCCCTCACCTTCCCCCGCGCACCTTCCCGCAGCTTCCACGGCGACCTCAACGAGACCATCTGCGTCGGCAAGGTGGACGACGAGGGCAAGCGGCTGATCAAGGTGACGCACGACGCGCTGATGAAGGCGGTGGCGGCGGTGCGGCCCGGCGTGCGGTACAGGGACGTGGGGGACATCATCACAAAGCACGCGGCGGCGCACGGGTGAGGAAGAGAACCTCAACGTGGGCATCAGTAGGGACGGGTGGTTGCCAACCGCCTCATCCAATAAGGGCTTTGGGAGGCCAAGGCTACTGCTGACATCGCGCCCGAGCCACGCGCTCGGCCTACTGCATTGGTAACACCCTTTGCGAGCACTAGCCATCCAGCTTTTTTTCTACAGTTAGGCCTTGCAGTATGTTTGTTAAAGGAACGCATCTTCTGCGCGGCCCCCGTCAACACCATTGCTGCGCAGCCTCCGCCTCACCCCCGTCTCCTCTCGCTTCCTTCGCCACTGCCAGGTTCCAGGTGGTCAAGTCTTACTGCGGTCACGGCATCGGCGACCTGTTCCACTGCGCGCCCAACGTGCCGCACTACGCGCACAACAAGGCGGTGGGCATCATGAAGGAGGGACACGTGTTCACCATCGAGCCCATGATCAACACGGGTGGGTTCAACTGAGAGGGATGGTGCAAGGCTGGATCGTGGGGGCGGTGCGCGCCGTTACGAAGGGGCACCCGTCTCATACGTTTTGGAGTTTGGGGCTGTGTTATCGTGGATGAGCCCCTCATGGTAGGTGGATCCCCTGGGCCTTTCCAGTCAAGGACCGCACGTAAGTATCACATGCAAGCGCGAGCCACACAAGCAAGCAACAGCTGTAAGCTTATAGTATCCCGCTTTCTCAACTAACGAACGGCGCCATAGAGTGATCCGCAGCACCCTTGTCCATAGTCCACCTTTTCCCTCTCCGTCACGCTACCTGCCCCAGGCTCGTGGCGCGACCGCACGTGGCCCGACGGCTGGACGGCTGTGACGGAGGACGGCTCCCGCAGCGCGCAGTTCGAGCACCAGGTGGTGGTGACCAAGGACGGCTGCGAAGTGCTCACCAAGCGCCTGGACAGCTCGCCGCCGCTGTGGTGGGAGGTGGAGGGCGCGGAGGGGCCGGCGTGCTGAGGGATGGGGGTATCCGCAAAGGGCAAGTGAGAGGGGGTGGGGTGTTCGGGAAGAGGGAAGTGCGTGAAATGGAGTGGGGGTGGCTCCTGGCATGGGTATGAGAGGGGAGCAGGAGCGCAGTCATGTTTTGAGAGGGGTTGGCGAGAGAGAGGTTTCTGCTGTGTTGCAGTGGGAGTGCGGGTGGTGGTAACGTTGTGCCGGCTTTCCTTCGCATCGCCAGTGTACTGGTGGACTGGTTCCCCGGTGTGGTGCGCTTTACGTCTGGATGAGCGTGTGCGCACGAGTGGTGCAGGGTAGGTTTGGCAAGGGTAGCACACCTGTTGCGGGGCTGTGCGTGGTCCTTGCACATTCGGGGAACGCATAAGCCTCCTGGTGGGTCTGACAAGGATTGAAACACGTCGACGTGGCAGTTTCATCATCACATGCCGTGTGGCGGCTAGGGCTCATGTGTTGTACGGCCCTCGCCTGAGCCGGTTGCCGACGCGCAGACTGCGGGGACTTGATAGTGTGCTGGGTTTCATGCCGTTCAGGGAGGCTTGGGCCCTGTCCCATGGAGTGTGGACTGAGCGGCGTGGGGCTGTGGCGCGTGGGCCACGCGCACCCGGGCTCTGCTGCACCTTGCTTGCGCAGATCGCAGCATGACCAAAGGGCGAAGAAATCCAGGCCCTGAAACGAAGCGATGATTACAACTAAGACAATAGTTATTTGATCAATGCTACCTGTGATATTAGTGACATGCCCGTCCTACCTCGTTGCGTCTACATCCCACGTTGGCCACGCGACTCGCCGCGCACCTCGTGAACATAAGCCATGTTATCCAGCGTAATAAACTGCATACGCAGCAGCAGTAGTCCATGGACAACTGCGCCCCTTGTGCGGGTCGCTCTAGCGGCCCTCGCATCACACGCGCGGAGTGGCGCTGCCAGCCTACTGCAGCAACGGAGCGTAGGCTCGTGCTCTTCAGCTTCTGGGAGCTCGGGCTCGAGCACCAAATGGGATACTAGCACGTCGCTGCAGGGTGGGTTTGGTACGCAGCCTTGGGCGCCCCACGTCCCCTGCCCTACCATTTTGGCTGTGAGGCTCCTCCTGATTATGCAGCACACGCGATCCCGCTCCTCTCCTACTTGAGAGTTTGCATTGACATGTTGCTTGCACTTACAGTACATAACAACTAGGGATGGGGTTGAGGGGCCCCTGGCACAACACTGCCGAGTTGGGCACGCACCTGTGGTAGCCCCTACCCCACAATTCCGCGGCGCACCTCCCCCTGCACCCGTCCGCCCACACCTGCTCCCTGCCTCCGTGTTGCCCCCACATCTTACATTCCTACCTGCACACGCCCACAGCCATCATGGCCAGGGGAGTCCCCGTGTCCGTGCTGGAGTTCGAGGTCTCCCCTGCCGAGGCCGTTAAGCGCTTCAACGACTACCAACGAACCGCCTGCATGGGCTTCCACGCGCCCTCCCTGCTGCACCTGCTCAAGCTGCAACTGACTAACGAACCGCCCGCAATCGCCAAGCCGCCAGCTGCAGCCGCCAGCGGGAGTAGCACGGCGCGGCCGGCTTGGACGGGGCCTGGAACACGATCAGGGACAGGGGCGGACCAGGGGGCCCAGGATGGCGGGAGCAGCAGCAGCGGCGGCAAGGAGCCTACCAGCCTGACTGCTGCTTACCTACCGTTCTGGTGCTTTGAGTTGGAGTACAGCAGTGAGGCGCGGGCGCAGCTGGGCTTCAAGGACCAGAGGTGGGGAGGGGGAGGGGGCGGTGCAGGGTAACGGGGCGCCTGGAAGGAGGTGGCGGCACGGCGCGGGCCGTAGCATGCGGTCATGCAAAGGCTAGCAGGTGCCGATGCTCTGCTGCATCAGTAGCGTAGCGATAGCATGTGTTGGCGGTTGCGGCCGCACCGGTGACGGGGCTGTAACGCCCGAATGGCGCTCAGGCTCCCGCCCGGCCACTGTGACCGGTGACCGGTACTGTCTCCCACCCCTAGCTTTTTACGGTTGTGTCTGCAGCACCAAGGAGACGGTGTGGCGGCCCATGGCTGACCCACGGATTATAAGCACGCGGGCGAAGGTGTCGTACGACGACCCTGTCGTACAGGTGGGTGCTTCGCGTCTCCGCTGTTCCCCTGAGTGTCCTGGGCTGCACCCCTCACTCCTTGCTACCAGTTCGGAAACCAATCCCACTGAGAGCACACCAAGATCTTGTGCCTAGCAACGTTCTTCGTCAAGTTCTACAGACCCTTTTGCTGTTTCTTCCCACGTTGTTGATCTAGGAGTTATCTGATGGTCACAGACAAGTCCCTATGACCGCGCAGCTGCGCAGCTTTCTTCGGGGCAGGCGCGCCGGCCTGACATTTCCCGTCACTGCACCGGTGCCTGCGGCTATTATTTGTTTACGGGACCCCCACCCCGGTGGCCGGCTGTGAACCGGACCACATGTGTCTCTCCATCGTTTACTTACGTGTTCAACCACGCTACCTTCTCACTGGCCGTACAGATCTACGCATCGTATAAGCACACGCGCGACGTTGGCGGCGGCGCCGCGGGCCCCGGCCTGCCTGGCCGCGCGCGGCCGCTGCGTCCCGAGGAGGCGGTGGCGGGCGCGGTGGGCGGCGTGGGGCTGCAACTGGGGGCGGGCGGCGTGGGCGGCGGGCTGATGAGGCAGGGCGTGGCGTGGGCGCTGGCGGCCAGGGCGGTGGCGGCGCGGGAGGTGGCGGCGGCGGCGGCGGCGGTGAAGGCGGACACCAGGGCCAGCGACGTCAAGGACGTGCACATCACGCTGCAGGTGCGTGGTGTGGATTGTGTGTGTGTGTTAGGTGTCTAGTAAGGCTTGCGCTGCTGTGGGCTGGTGCAGGTAGGTTTCCGGCAGACACCAACGCCAGCGACGTGGAAGATTGTTCGCATCAGGTACATGCATGTAGATGTTAGGTCGCTGTTTGCGCGAACGTGGTGTATGCTGTTCGGGTGTGCGAGGGGGAGACAGCATCAGGAGTGGTGCCTTGGCTTTATGTGGCTACTGGCTATCCAGGGTTGCGGCAAGCCCTCGCCAGCGGCCCAAGGTACACTCACCCCGATGCGACTCTCACCTTTGATATGGATGTGCGGTGTGGCTCCAGACGGCGCCAGTGCCGGCCTCGCCCCTCCCTTGACAACTGTTCAAGCTGGACGGCATGCACACCCTGGGGGCCCACGTGCACCGCACTGCCTGTAGGCACCGCGGGGTGTGCATGCCCTCCAGCTCGAACAGTTGTCAAGGGAGGGCCGAGGCTGGCGACCGACGCCTCAGCTGGAGCTGCGCTGCCACCGGACGTCCGGCCGTGTCAGATGCATCAAGCGGACCCCAAACGGGTGGCGAATGGTCCTGCCGACACAACCACTCTGTCTGCCTTGCGCGGCGCAGGGTAGCTTTCTAGTCTCATGGCAGCACACCGCCCTTGTTGCACGACCCCTGGCCGAAGCAATCTCGTTACTTCCCCTGGCCCCCTTTGATCCCGCTTGGCCCTCCCGGCCCGTCCTCCCGCCCCCGCCTACCCCACCACACCTCCCCAGTTCCACCGCCGCTTCGCCCGCCTGGTGCTGCTGCCCGCCTACATCGCGCGCTACGTGTACGGCACGCGCTACAAGGCGGGCACCAGCGGGGTCATCCTGCCGCAGGTCTTCGTGGCGGCCGTGGGCGGAACGCGGGACGGTGGGTCATGCAACTGGGGCGGGGGCCGTCATTGCCCCGCTTGTTACTACTACCAACTAGCATTGATATTAATGCTAGTCCATTGCAACGTATCAGACTACATGCATGAAGACTTCCCCGCCCTATGCCCTCCCTAAGCCGCGTAGTGTCAACGTTTCTTCCTCCCCGCCGCCCTGTTACAATATGCCCTCCATTCTGCTCCCGTCCTTCCCCCCTGCCCAACCCACCTCCGCCCTCCCCTCCCCCAGGCCGCGTGGTGGCCCCGCAGCACGTGTCGCCCGCCAAGGCCTCCCTGGGCGGCGGCGGCCTGGCGGGCGGGCTGGGGCTGCTGGCGACCGACCCGGGGGTCGGCGGGCTGGGGCTGGCGGGCCTGGTGGGCCTCGAGTCCTTCGTGCCGTACATTGGGGCCGTGGAGGCGGTCACACTGGCGGCACTAGCAGCCAGCGGGGCAGGTGGGTGGGCTGGCACACCCTGTGACTGTCAACCTGCCATGAAAACGCAAATGTGGTGCCCCATCTGGTAGCACAAGCCTTGCTTCTTGCGCCGCTCGCCTGAAAGCATCTCCACAGCGCATTTACTGATGAAAGGCTTGCACTTTGATTCATGCTGGTTTTTCCTTGGCTGGTTGCCCGCAGGCATGTGGGCCCACAAGCGCCCCCAGACGCTCCGCAGCCACCACGCCGCGCAACAGGTCCGCGCCGACTACGAGTTCTACCGCCAGTACGACAGGCACGAGGTGTACGGCAGCGGCCTCGAGGGCGGCGGTACGGCAGGGGAGGCGGGCGGTGCGGCGGGCGAGGGCGGGCGCAACGAGGACCTGATGCTGTGGCTGTGGGCTGACGCGGACTGGCGGCGCTGGGAGCACGAGGAGCCGTGGAGCTGGGACGAGGCGGAGCGCAGGAAGTGGTGAGGGGTTGTGTAGCGTGCATCGGGCAATAAGATAGTACAAACAGGAAACTGAGTGCTTTTGGGAAAAAAGAGCGGTGTGAAGATGGGGCCGGAGCGCGGGCTGTGCGGTAGTGATATGACGGTGGGGTCGAAGGAGAGAGATGAGGATGCCAGCCATACAACGGCATCGGGCTGTTACCTGCTGACAGGATATTGGGGAGGTCACGCTCGCTGGTAACACCCAGGGAAACGCTCTTGCTGCACGCACAGTGGTGAGTATTCAGTTGTTTTAGTTTTATTGATCCTGTTGCTGCGCCTATTACTGTGCAGGGCCGAGGACCTGTGGCGGCGGCAGTCGGTACGGCGGCTGGAGCGGCAGCGGTACGTGGCCCGGCGCTTGGCGGAGGACGAGGCGGACGCGGCGCGAGAGCGTGCGGGCGGCCGCCGCGGCGCCGCCGGCGCGCAGCACCACCGCCCACGCGACCACGGCATGGGGTACGACAGTACTGCAGATGACGACGGGCGGTACGACAGCGGCGGGCGGAGGCGGCGGAGCGACTTCATGGGGTACTACCGCGTGCTGGGGCTGCAGGACGCAGGTGGGGAGGGTGGACAGCGACTCACCTGACAGGCTAACACTGGGTTCACATACCGGTAGCTATGGCAAGTCAAGGCTGCTTGACGGCAACCGGCCTGGCCGGAGAGCGGTATGCTCCTGTGCAAGTCGGCAGGTAAAGAGCACTAAAGGACGAGGCATTCTAGGTCCTGGGCCCCATGCAGAGGCAGTGAGGACGTGAAGGATGTCATGCCGCCATCACCGCCCCCCTGCAAATCAACCCCTGTGCCGCCCATCTAGATGACGTGATGTACTGAAGCGAAGTTTGCTATGCCCACATTGCCCTCCTGCACCCCCTTCGCCCCGTGCAGAGGCAGTGTCCACGGACGACGTCAAGGCGGCCTTCAAGGCGCAGGCGCTGCAGCTGCACCCCGACCGCGTGGCGGCCAGCGGCAGCGAGCAGGAGGTGCGGGAGGCCGCCGTGCGCTTCCAGAAGCTGCAGATCGCGTACGACACGCTCAAGGACACGGAGAAGCGGCGGCTGTACGACAGGGGGCAGCTGGTCTCGTAATGATCTGCGGGATGACGTGGCAGGCGCTAGGCGTACCGGCTGTTGGGGCCACGAGGTTTGGGGAGATTGGGGGGCCGGGAGTTGAGGGCGAGGGGCTGGGCAGTAACATGACAGGAGGGGAGAGCTGCTGTGGAGATGTGGAGTGAGGGAAGGCGGTGACGTGGTGACGGTGGACTAGTGAGGGTGTGGATGGTGGAAAGGGCCAGGCTGCGCCGGTCGGTGCATGTCGGCTTGGCACCCAGGCATCGGACAGCATAGAACCAGGCCTGGCACGTGAGCCTCATGCCATGTTGACGTCCGAGTGTATTTATTCACGTTCAAATTCTGGATCATGCTCAGCCTGGACGGAAGCATGTAACAGGACAGGCCACGGGACAGGTGAGGGGTGTGCTGACTTGTGCTCTTGCGGGCGCCAGCGAGGGGTGGGTGTCCCAGTCAGCGGGCAAATGCCAAGGACAAACACTGTCGCAGGCCGTAAGCTGGGTACTGCCATCAAAAGAGACAATGCTATGACGACATTCCTTGTGCTGTATATGTACTTGGCAGATCTGTCGCGCGTACCGTACGCGTGCCATTGCTTCCGATGACGCGAGACGCACGGAACCATGGGTCTGCTGCGCGCGCGTGGCCTGGCCCCGGCGCAAATAAAGGACGCCTTGAAGGTGCCGCTCACTGTCTGCTCCCTTTACAACCCTCATTACGGTTTGACACTACTGGCTAGCTCTGTACTGTGCAGAACCATCGCAGTCTCGGTCTCGGAACGAGTTGTCTCGTTGTTAACGGGGTGAAGAATGACCGGAGGTGCGTATGGGGCCGTGCGCGCTTGGGGCTGTGCTGCCGTCGCTGCAGATCAGCTGAAGAAGCTCTCATTCCGTGTGCACTTACCGCGCTTACTTAGTCCAAGCGCTGAGTTCATGCCGTGGCAAAGCCTTGCGTCGACGCACCCCCCGCGCGTCCCTTGTCAAACCGCTACCCTTCATTGCTCTTTAAGATAATGCGTACAATGCCTGGACATCGCAGGCCACGGCAAGCACCCGCAGCCGGAGCCCAAGGAGAGCAACACCATGGAGGGCGTCCCGTCCCGCTCCGTCTATGGCGCCGAGCACACCGTGACGATGCCGCGGGTAGGGGGCCAGCCGCTACCTGTCAATGCTCGCACTGATTGAGGTAGCAACACGCGAATCGCACCCAACACCCACGTCGTTGTTGTGACGGCCGAGACGCCGGTCAGCACCCAACCCACCAGGCCCCTCACCTTCGTGCCCTAGATCGCCGGTACACGTCAGCCACGCCTCCTGCGAAATGACTCGTGCCTGAACCTTACCATCTCAACAACGCACATGCCATGCCCCCCCCCCCCCCTCCCGGACGAAGGCGTCCACGTGCCTGGCCTGGCGGTGCCCGTGCCGTGCAGCTTGGAACACACACTTGGCCTTCACTTTCAAGCCCATTGCTTAACACCACGCAACACCCCTGTATGTGTGTGCGCTGATTTCAGGAGGAGGGCGTCGACGTGCCCCAGCTGGTGGTGCCCATGACCAAGGAGGACGAGCGCCACATGCGGGAGGTGGGCGGGGAGGCAGGGTGCTGGGAAGTACCTCATCATATACTGCAGTCGAGTAGGGTTAAACCTTCCGTCGGCTTGGGGAGGAGGAGAGTAGGTGTATGGGCAACTGCGTTCCGCCTGGCAGTGCCGTCTGTCACAATGCCGTATGTACACGGTATGCGCGTAGCAGATTGAGGAGCGATGCCACGCTGTTCCCCCGGCCTTACCCTGTGTGCTGCCCTGCGTGCAGGACCTTCACCGCGACCCGCAGGACATCCTCGCTGCACGACACGGAGGCGCGGCAGCAGCGGGAGGCGGCGCTGCGGGCGGCGGCGCCCGGCAACAGCCTGGAGGAGATGGCGGCGGGTGGGTCGCGTCTGGCTGCGTCAGAAAGAAAAGGGGAACGGTGGTCGGGCTAGGCACTGTTGACCCAGTGCACAAGAGCCCTGCGCGAGATGAGGGCCATCGCCGTGGATGGCCAACCCCGACGATCGCATGCCCATAGCAGGCCAATGCCCTGCGCTCGCCCCTCTTCCCATACCACCTGCACCCGGCTTCCCTACCTCCCGGCTCGTTGCTCAAGAGGACCTCGACCTCAAATACAACTGTACTATGCACTTCACAAATTGGCACACCAGTCCATGGACAGCCCGGCCCCGCCCTCCCCGCTCCAGCGGCAACACCCTTTGCTCCGCCTGCCCCTGCTGCTTCGCTCGTGTGTATCGCCCACAGGCGCTTCCTGACGCATGCCCGCCGGCCACCACCCACGCTGGAAGGAATTGCAGGACCGTCACCGTGCACTTACGTCTCGGTACATAACTCAACTCCTGGTACCCCGCCCCCCCTGCCCGCCCCCATCCTGCCGTGCCCCCAGGCGTCACCGGCCGCCGGTCCCCCGGCCGCCGCCCCGCTGCCACCACGCCCCCTGACTATGAGCACGACAAGCTGCGCGAGGTCAAGGCCCGCGACGCACCGGAGGCGCAGTTCTTCACCAACGAGCCGCCGGGTGGGTGCGGGGGTGGGTGACCCGTGGGTCTGCGGGGGTGGGGGGAGGTGAGAGGAGCGAGCCTTACCTTGTGTGAGTTGCACGGGGTCATGGACTTCCGCCTACGGCGTGGTGCCCTTCATTAGGACAACCGGTCACCGCCCGGCGGGTGACCCATGAGTCGGCGGGCTGCGGGAATCGCCGAATATCTCCAGCGTGTGGGTTGGGGGGCTCCGCAGCGCACCCGCCTGCACATACACCTGTCTTTACCTGATTGTACAAAGCGTGTGCAACGTGCTTCTGTGCGTCACCCTGGTGCTGCTGAGCCCAAAGCTACGCAGTACGTCACACCCCACTAGTACTGTTTCCTCCCTGTGGCCCCTGCAGAGCCCGAGAAGCTGGACCTGGTGGGGGCGCTGGAGCGGGACTCCAACGCGCCCGTGCGGCAGGGCGAGGGCAAGGGCCAGGGCTTCCAGGGCCAGCTGCCGCAGTGAGGAGGGGGACTGCTGCTGGCGGGTGAGGCTGGCGCGCTGCGGGTGCATGGGGCGGGGGCCTTCCGGGGGCAGCGGTGGAAGTGAGGGAGCTGCTGGCGTGTGGGGCGGTGGCAGGTGCTGGCCGGCGCGCTGGTGCTGCACGCTGCGGCCCTTACCGGGGCAGCTGCCGCGGTAAGGGTCGGGGCGTGCGGACCTTGGTCCAGAGGCTCTAAACGTAGCGGACGCTGCTGTTGGTGGATGGATGGATGGATGCGGACGGTGCATTTTGTGCTGAGGCACTTGGTTTGCGGTGGTGCCGGCAGGATGGAACCAGGGAGGTATGGCGGACCGTATGGGCGTGTCTTGTTGAATGGCTGGAGCTGTGCTGGCTTACCTGCGACCGGTGCCGGGCGCGAGGACGTTTCTTGTGCCGCGCAGCGTCAGGATGCACTGCGTGCGGTGGTGTACGGTACGGGAGCGCCCAGTGTTGCACCGCTCCGTGCAGCTAGCCCAGGCGTGGCCGTGCAGGACCACAGTGCGGCTGCCGTAGTACCGCATCTGGTAAGCCCGTAGGTGCCCGCAGCAAGGCAGGCTTGTTCGTTCGAGGCGGCCAGGTTCCTGTTAGCAGTCCTTGCGACCATGCGACACAGCAACGTCTGGAAAAATAAGAGCTGCTTGAGTGCTTGGCCTGCTGGGTTTGCGTGGACCTGACCCAGCGTTGATCCCGTAAGTGTACCTGTGTAAGCGTGTATGCGCTGCCGTGGGGACTGAACCAAACACACTGTAAGACCGAGTTCCGTTCAAGGCGCCTCGGCTTGTGTTTTTCGTCTGGTGTAAACTGTAGGTCAGCAAGCAAGTGCCTTCTGTGTAAGCGTGCATGTCGCCTTCGTTCCGGTGACAGGCTTACGGCTGTTCGTCGTGGAGCTCAATAGTGTTTCCCGTCACGTAATGTGGGCGACAGTTGGCTCCATGCGAAGTCTTCTTTGCGAGGGCTTCCCCAAGGCATACCGATACCGGTGCGGGGTTGCTGTCTGGCTTCTGCGCTCTCACGGTGTCTAACCGCCAGGTATCCTGGTGTGTACCGTCACGTCAATGGAATGTTGGGCACCGAAGTGCAAGTGAGTCAGGGGATTGCCCGTGGCGCATTGGTGCAGCAAGGCGCCCATATGCTGCCTCGAGCGACTCCCAGTGCGCACGTGCGCAACACGACGGCTCCCTGGTGCCTGGTCCCTACCGGTACCAGGCAAGCACCTGCAAGCACTAGGCCACGCCAAGCGCGAGTACTTGTAGCGATGTGGGCTCCTACCTGCAGCTGTGTACGCATGGCATGGGCTGATATTTCTCTGGCACCCAACAAGCCACCTACCTCGCTACCTGTACGATGCTCCTTTCCTGGCATCCACAGCCTGCTCCATAGGCCGAAGAACGCCTGCCGCAGGCCTCCTTGCGGGGGAGCAAGGCTGCATTGTGCGCACCGGCCTCCCACGAGGCTGGTCCGTGCTGGCCCATGACCGATACCTTGTCACTCGACTGCTAGAATACTGCAAGCCTCCTCCGCACCCAGGGGCGTTGAGACGCACGTAGACGTGCATGGCCGCCAACGCCTGCTGACACGTGCCATTGATAGGCCCACCGGTCGGTCCGACTTATACCGGAGTAGCGAACATCAACGTGAAATAATATATTTTTCAAACAGAGCAGGGAAGCGCCCTGCGTAAGGGTGCAGAATGCCCGCTCTTAACCCCCAGGGAAGTTTCGCCCGCGCAGTAAGAGCTACTGCGTCGAGTATTGGGACTCGGGCGTGTGATATATAATAAAGATCGCTGTAAGCTTGGCGTCTGTTTCTTGCGGCTACTTCGATAACTTACAACTGTCGAACCAACGTATGCACCGTGCGCACACGCGCGCGTGGGCGCGGGGACAACTAAACTCAGCACACCAGGAAGAGCATAAGCACAAAGACGATAAGGAATGATGCAAGCAATCTTGTTTCTCGCACTTACTGTGGGTCCAGTGGCCGCGCTGCCCAAAGGCATTACCGTCAACGGCCGTGAACGCTTCGTGCAGCTGGGCGGACCCTACAACGTGTCAAACTCAGATCAGCAAGATTACCTTACTGTTAAGCTGTCCAAGGTAGCAGCTGTGAACCATGCCCCTGACGGGACGCTGCTCCCCGTGCGATGGAACCGCCTCGGGCTGTTCGCGCTACCGCCCAACAGGACAAAGGACCTGGACATATACAACCACAGCAAGGCGTGCATATTTGACTTCCTGACAGAAGGCCATTACGGCCTCTTCAGCGACCCCGCGATACAGGAGGTCGTCCGACGGTGGGGCCAGGAAGTCCGGGCCGAGCTCAAAATCAGGTCCTACGGGAGTGTGGCGCTCTACTTTGCAAACTGCGACGCCCCTGACACCAACGTGTACTTCCACGCGGAAGTTGCAACGCCACAGGATGCTTTTGAGGGCGTAAGTACATGCCGGCACAGCACCGGTTGGGCACATGCCCGGCGTTGTTCACGTGTCCAGCCATGGGCCCACGTGCTGTCGGTGCACACCTGTACTGGTAAACATTCACATCGTGGTTCAGATCTAAGACCACCTGGAAGCGGCTGGCGGGCAGCTGCCTTCTGCCATATGAAAATTCTAGGCCAGGCGCTGTGCAGCAGTATGAAGAGGCTGACCCATGGGACACACAGGCAGGGCCTGCCCATGTCCCCCTCAGGTCCTGACCACCTTCCCCTCACCGCTCGCCCTCCTTGCTTGTCCCCCAACGCAGGCGGTGGTTTTCTTCCTGTGCGTCATTGTAGCGGCGGCCATCATCATCCCGTTGCGGATGGTCGTCCGGAAGTGGATCCGGGACAGGATCGCACGTGCCTTCGCAGCCCGCCGGCACGCGCAACACCCACCGCACCCGCCGTACCAGCAGCTGTACCAGTACCCGTACGCGCAGCACTACAGCCCCCTGCCGACGTCAGCACCCCCCGGATCCGTGCCCCATGTTGCTGCTGCGGGAGGCCCCGCCGCTGGCCCTGCTGCTGCTGCTGCTGCTGCTAATACTCATGTCGCCGTGGGCTACCCCGTCATCAACAGCCCTCCGCCTCAACAACACCTGCTGGCGGTACCGGCTGAGGCCGCCGCAGAGCCGGACAAACTGGTGAGCCATTATAGGTAGATGACATATTGGGGCTTTGATAGTGGGTACCGGTAATGGCTTGCCGCTGCCGTGATAACATGTCCGGCGGGCCGGGGGTAGCAAGGGGTGGCGCCCTGGGGAACGGAACCGCGCGGTGGTTAGGCTGTAGGTGTGTTTTGTCATGAGCGCATGACACGGGTGACCTCGCACGCAGGGGATATTACCTTCGCCGCTCTTGTGCTGTAGCGGCTTAGGGGACCGACGCCTGCATTGATTGCTGTACCGTCAAGCCCGTCCTGTGGCTCCTCATGACCCGCCGGTGCATTGGGGCGCAGCTCCGCTCAACCCGATTGTATGTCTTGTTGTGGCAATTGCTTGCCTGCAGGAGACGGACCCGCTGCTGATGAAGCAGCACAAGGCTACAGCAGGAGACGCCAACGTGTAAGGACACCGCGCGGGTTGTGGTGTTGCCGTGGTTGCTTCATGCGTGGTCCGTGGTGTGATTTGCTGGTACGGTCAGTGTTGGGTGAACGGTGGGGGAAGGCCCATGGCGGCGCCTGTGCCGCCTCCCTGCATATGCATATGCACACCGTTGCCCTTGTTGGGACGTTGTCGAATTATTTTCATCTTTCATGCATTGCTTGTGTAACGAGTACGCAGCATACGCGTGGTAGGTCAGCGCTCGTCTTCAGCAGGCGGTGAGCAGGCGGGGCACCCTTGGCATGCACCCTCATTACAGTGCAGAGGCAGCAACAGCTCCAGGCAAGGTAGAATGCATTGGGGCTTGGACGCTTTGGATGTGGACTGGTGTTTGGTTCATGCGTTGGCACTGTGAAAATGTAATGTAGGCAGGGGCCAGGCATGGAGCTGGAGTGCAGGAACGTTCCGGTGGGTGTTGCTGCACTAGTTCAGTACTGTTACGTGCATCTACAGGTTGGACCTTCCGTCGGTACCGGTAGTACCGGTAGTGTACAACCTGTTTACTGGACCACCATGCGTCATGTGCAGTGCGAGGTGAAGAGGAATTGTGTGGTAGAACAGGCTGTTGTGGACGGTTAGGGAGAGAAACCGGTGTGGTATGTGGGTCACCACCTCTAGTCGCATCACAGTCTTGTGTGTTATGGGTGGGATAGCATAGACAACCTGCATAGCGTACTTGTTTGCGCTTTTTATGGGATCAGGCTCCCCTGCAAGCACCTGTCGCCGCCGTGCTTCGGGAGTGTGTGCAGTGCATGCTTTGCGGCAGGTAGGGGAACGGTTGAGCAGGTACACGTACGGCATGCGGGGCTGGGTGCCGTACGTTCATCTGCCTGTAACGCTTTAGTCTTTGTTATAAGTAAGGGTGCCACTTTACTGTCCGTTGGATCAAGATGATGTGCACATATCAGCCGCCACGCAGCGACGGGAGCCCATACCAACACGTTCCCTCTGGCCAGAGCGGTGGACCCAACGCACGGGCTCTCGGGCTGCATTGGCAACTCAAGAAGTGGCATGTTGTACAGCTAGTAGCAGTGCCGTGTAAGATGCTGACTTGATGCACAAGACGGCAGCAGTCGCGTCACGCGGTACGTGCCCGGCAGACCCATGGGTCGATGCAAGCCGTACCGGTATGTGCCGCACCTGTTCATGTTTGCTGGGAACACACTGTAGCACACACATAAGCCGGGAAAGACGTGTACGTCCTGACTGTACTATATCATTCATTTGCTGTGGGCAACAACCTGTGCCAGGCCTTGAGACTCGAGGCAACTTCTGCCCGCCCCGATCGACATGGCCAAGACGAGCCCATGATGCATTCAACAAGAGAGGGACCCTGCGCCATCGCACATACACAGCGATTCTTTCATAACGGAAGTAATATGCTGCGCCAGGCTCTCCTCGTCGCGCTGGCCCTGGGGCCAGTGGCCGCGCTGCCAAAGCACATCACAGTCGATAGCCGGGAGCGCTTTGTGCAGCTCGGCGGGCCCTACGATGTGTCCACGAACGGCAACGAGGATGAGCTCTACATCAAGATCTCGCGCCTAGCAGCCGAGAGGCGCAACCCGGAGGGAACGAGGGCCCCCGTGCGGTGGGACCGCATGGGGCTCTTTGCGCAGCCGCCAGACACAATGGAGAAGGCAATCGCCTGGCTTGACTCGACGGGGGAGTGCGTTTTCGACACTGCATTCGCGGGCCATTACTCGCTCTTCAACTCCTCGGCGGTGCAAGACATGGCCCGGGACCCCTCCGGCAAGCATGCCGCCGAGGCCAAGTACCGTGCAGCAGGGCGCATGGCGCTCTACTTTGCCAACTGCGATGCCCCCGACACGAAAGTCTTCTTCAAGGCCAAGGTGGCGACGTCCAAAGACGTGTTGGAGGACGTAAGTACCGCCGTACGTGCCGCGTGCGTATTGTGATGCACCCAGGAAGTTAACTGAGCAACCCACCGACTGTTGGTAATACTCACGGCATGCATGCGCGCCAGAGGATGGGTGCAACAAGCATCCGTACAGCCTAGGGGCTCAACCCGTGTGCCCAGGATGCCCGGACCCCAAAGCAAAGCCTCGCGGCCCACAGGGCGCACGGGGGATGATGCCCCACATGCCCCTGGTACCGCTGTGATGCTTATTAGCCACCCAGACACCCCGACAAGCTACGTGCACCAAAGGCGATAGATTGTCGTGTGAGCTGTGCAGGTGCACCGAGTGTGTATGACCCCTTCCATCATGAGTGCAGCCGGGCGCCCACTCACCCTCCTGGCTACCGGTAATCAGCTGTTGCCTGCATCCCAGCCGCATGGCCCACACGCGCCCATCGCCTTTACGTACCCGCACACTGCAGAGGATCCGTTTCGCGGTGTTCCTCATCATCTTCGTGCCATTCGCCATCGCCGTCAAGTACGGCATGAGGCGGGCGTGCACGTGTCGGCCCCGGCGGGCGCAGCGGCCCGCACCCCCGCTGCTGGCGCTTCTGCAGCATCAGGACAGCTCCCTACCTCCGGGCTCGCCCTCCACACGTGCCGCTACCGCTGCTCCTGCCCCCGCGGGTGCGGTTGGTGGACCCGGCGCTGGACTAGGCAGCAGCAGCCAGCAGCAGCATCAGCAGCTGTACGTGCCACCGGACGCCGTTGCGCCCCACGCTGACACGGTAAGCACAGGGCAGGTAGCATGCTCGTTCGGTAGCGGCCTGCGAGCGAGCGGAGCATGCCATACCAAGGGGCCCTAGCGGTGGCCAATGGGGCGTGTCACAATGCCTACGGGTGCTCCTGTGTTTACGGGACAAGTCCACACGGTCCTTTCTTTGCACGTACAGCGCCGATGCGGGCCTTGTCTAAGACATTGCAGCACCTGAGCTAGGTGCGCTGGGAGGTCAATGGAGCCGTCCGGTCGTGACATACGGTGCGTGCATGCCTTGGTTCGATCTGAGTCCTCCGTACCGGTATCCTTGCCCTCACTGCAACCCCATGCGCCGGTTGCCGCAGGAGGCGGCCCCCCTCGTCGACCCGCACGGAAAGCCGCCGCCAGCAGCCAGTGTGTGAGGCCGATACCGTGAGACATGCGTACAAATGGCGGTGAGGGCGGTGGCTGATGTGGCGGCGGCAGTGGGCGGGGTCGGCGGTAGGCGCGTGCGGGGTGCCGGTACTGGTACGTAGGGATGGGCGGCGATGGAAGGTTGCCGCCAGGCCGCAGATGCACATGATGGGAAGCGCAGGGGCCTTTCAAGCCGTGCAACACGGCCAGAGCAGAGATCGGCCTGTGTACTGACGCATTGGCCAGTCTAAATGAAGCCGTGTCGTCACCCTGTGTCGCCGTCTACTGAAGCATGTACGTGCTTCCCTTGGCCACACTACCGTTGCATGTCGGTGGGCTTGGATTGGCCGTAGCTGGGAACCTGCCGAAAGTAGGCATGCAGCAAGGACGAAGGACAGATTCAGCGAGTGTCCATCCTGACTGGACCCCACTGATGTATGCATGGGTGCTACCTTGCAAGTGCCTAGCTCCTACACCTGAAGCAGACATTCGCATGCACAGCAATCGTAAGTTGAGCAGTGCTGCCGAAGGTTATCAATGTTGAGACGGATTCGACTAGGTATTGAGTTGTCGGGGCGTGTGTGTTGTACCGGTACCAACATGGGTACCAGGTCGCAACTGGATTGGACGAAGTGGCAGCTTAGAGGCTCGCAGTGGAGCGGTTGGCTGCTCGATGCATGTGTACTCTGAGCTATCAGTGGTTACATGCCGTGCAGTAGCAAGGCCGAATAGCCGAATAGCTTGGGATGCCGTAATGTACGCGTGCGGCTACTGTGCTTGCACGGCATTGCATGGCGCTTTTGTCACTAAGCCCGAGGGACCAGAGCGTTTGCGGAACACAAGAGCGCGCCAGGTCTTGCAGGCCACACCTGCCACGCCGTTGCATCGAGACTGTTGGCCAGGTTGGCTCATGAGCCCGGCTCGTACATACTGTTACACTCGCGGAGTACCGTATAAATTTCCGCCATGTAACACTGACTGACAGGCTGACTGACCAGTTTGCCACTTGGATTCAGCCCGATTCAGCCGAGCAGGGGAGGCAGTCCAGCACAACAAGGTCCTTCGCACAACAGTGAGCTTATTATATTTCACGTTCGTTGCAGCCTACGAGCCAAACCTACGACAGTTAGAGTATGTAGAAGTGCGAAGCACACTGATCCTGCCACACGCACGTTCCTGCTACACACGGGTACTTTGCCCCTGACGTCGATGTGCAGCGGGGCAGCCTTGGACACCAACAGATATATAAAGCACAATGCTGTGGATGAATGTGCATACAGTAGGACAGCCATGCCGGTAGGGGACCAAGCCTGAGACAGCACGGCACAGCAAACCAAGACCAGGGCCAAGCGCCCAGCACGTGCTGCCTTCAACTCCTTGCAGAGTGTCATACCATCCGCCGCACGGCTTACCCCGCAGGATCCCTCCTCCACCACAGGGCTCATCCTACCGGCGCCTCCGTTAAGGTACGACAAAGCAGCTGATGCACAAGGAAAAGCAAATGTTGTGAACAAGGTTGACCAGCGACAAGACCATCGCTCTCTACGGCTACCGCACTCCTACACAACACCTGCAGAACGCCCATCACGCGTGTGATCAAACGCAAAACCAACCGATCATTCGTTGTACCGCGACGCAGTGTTCGCAGCAGTTGGAGCGCAATGATATCCTGGAAACGGGCATACATGCTGCCAGGACCCGAGCAAGCACCCCATGAGCCCCGGCCGCTTTAGCAAAACACACCGCGATACAAACAGCCCGTGGTGCACAGCACCACCAACCAACTCATCACACACCGCTCACTTTCAGCATTGCAAAACAGACCCCAACCACAGCAACGCAACGACGACACCGCCTTACTCCAGCCACTACCTTGGGTAGCTCCACCATAACGCCCGCGCGACGGGCCCGCAGGGCATGCACACCGTTGGGGGAGCGCATGCATGCCCCCTGCCCGTGGCCCAACGCATGAGCCAAAGCACATCCCGCCGTCTGCTCGAGTCTTCGTGGTACAGCCCACACGCCAACGGGTTGGTCGGCAGCAGTGCAGGCCCCCGCCTGCCCGAGCGCACACCCTGCGGCCTGTGCTGCAACTTGACAGCCGTAGCAGCCATTCGTAAACGCGTACCGTCCCCATGCGGGGTGTGCTTCTTCCCTCCGTGCACCACCCATCCATCCATGCACACGTCACGTGCCATGCGGCAGCAACGGCCACCTCCGAAATGAGCTCCATGCGACCAACCCCTTCTGCACCATCCAACGTGGGCCTGTCCGCTTAGGGCCGCAATACACATTTTGACATCCCACCTTGAATGCAATCAACCCAGCCACAGGCGTATCGCAACCGTGGTGACAAGCCACCTTCCTAGCAAGCAACACGATACATAATATCACGGCGCGCTAAACGTCCATCACATCCGTGCCGACGTGTT
>VFQN01002676.1_pt1 | contig 26903 bp, 25 predicted proteins | sample 3512371 | NCBI WGS metagenome assembly VFQN01 (sample SAMN10412370, study PRJNA504923) | tailings metagenome | isolation source: Replicate 2 from Balatoc abandoned mine | place: Philippines: Itogon, Benguet | collected 2017-08-28
CCCGCACTCCGCTAATTTACGCCGCGACGTGTGCCAAATGTGCTGACGACGGACACTGGCTTTTTGCCGATAGCTGCACGGGGCGCGGCAGGTGACGGCAGCGTGCGGCAAGGTTGGTGTACAGGATCGCTGAGTCATGCCGGGCCTAGCGCGCATGGGCGCGCAACGCCAGGATATCGAAGCTGCCGCGGCACAGGTCAAGGACGATCTGCTACAGTACGTCGGTATCGGCTATGAAGCTAGAGGCAGGATGGCCGCAATTTGGTAACCTGAGGTCGATGACCTCTGTATGCGGCCGATAAGTTCGACATGCCGGCATCGAGGTCGCGCGGATCGTAGGTTACATAGGCCTTGGCGATGAAGGCGTGGCCGGCGCTTCGTTCGATCTCAAATAGATACGAGCCGCATCGTCGACCCAGCGAGGCTCGAAGGGGGGCAGTCGGATCGATGGAGAATTGCGGCGGGATAGCCGACGCCGCCTGCGCGCCGATGCGGCCGCCCAGCCGGATTTGGCCATAGCCGCCCATGCTCTGGCCGTGGGCGACGACATGCGGATAGGGCGCGGTCAACGCGCGAACCGGGCAGCAGGCTTCGTTGTTGCGCTGAACGATTTAGTGGCTTCGATGCCATTCGCGTCGAAGACGGCTTTATCAAAACCAGCGATCTAGGGTGCGGCTGTCGGTATGGAATACGAACGTTGCGACACAGCAGGCGCTGGCGTGCCGGCGCAGATCCTTGACGAGCAGCTCCGGGCTTCGGAAAATTTCCAAGGAGGCAGGAGGGGGCGGGCGGTATGGACAACGACGTAGGCACTCTATTGATGTTGGGGCATTGACTCGGTACGGCACGGCAACTCCCGCGTCGAATGTGGCGGAAAACAAGCGAGGCGCAAAAAGGCTTTGTCGCGATACCGTCCGAGCCGATAGTAGATGTGATGCCATCTTAGGGTCTGCGAGCCAACGATGAATGACGAGGAGATGCGTTTGAGTGCGCATAGCGTGCGCGTGCCATCTGTCGCCGGCTGCACGGCATGAAGATTTTCCTTTTGGGCAGCGGCCTAGGGGGGGCCTGGGCGCGCGCCTTTCTCGACAAGTTGTCGGCAGCCTCAGCTGCGAAACTAGAGATCGTCGTCGTGGATGGAATGGCGCCACATGATGTCCTCGCAGCGCTGGAAGTCGCGCCGGCTGACGTTCTTGTCTTGGCGCCGCAGGTTCCCTTTGCGAACGACGAAGCACCAGCCGCCGTTTCCACCGATATTGTGCGCCACGAGGCACAGAAGGCCATCCTGGCTATCGAGCTGGCGCGTCGTATCCCGCGGACGCTGCTCTTGCGACCGGCAGAAGCGACGGAATGGCCGCGGCTGATTGCTGGGCTGCTGGGAGTGAACTCTTCGGAGGTTTTGGCACTCACCGAGCCTGTGTCGGTGGAGGTGCTTGCAGGAGCCGGAAGTGCGGCGCTCTGGGTATCGCCGTCGCCAACACCATCGTTTCTGCGCGCCTACCTTGTGCCGCTCCTCGCCGCGGCCGAGCATCCGGGCTCGGTCGTGGTGGCCTGGCCACGCGAATGTTTCCTTTGCGGCGATGCGCCGGGCGAAGGCTTGCCGGCAACGGTCGAGGTCGCCGGAAGGGGGCGCATTCTAGCTTACGGGCCCTATATGCCGCTTCCCCAAGGCCGCTGGCGAGCGACAGCCTATCTTGGCTTCAGCGCAGATATCGGCAGCATGCCGTTCATCTTGGAAGCGGACACCGATGCCGGCATTACGCGTGGCTTCTTCGAAGTGAAGCAGGGAGGCATCTTCACTCTCGAACTCCAGTTCGAGGTGACCGATTCGTTCCATCCCGTGGAGTTCCGCTTGGTCACCCAGGATTCTGCGTTGGAAGGGCTTGCATCGTTGATCGAGATCAGGTTGGAGCAATCGCTGTCGACCGCGGTGTAACGGCAAAGCCGGTATAGGTGCTCGGCTAGAGCGTCCCGTAGATGCGCTCGGCTAGCGAGAGGTCGCTCAGCACGCGTCCGCGGCCACCCTTCAGGATGAGCGCGCTCTGGCAATATTGCTTGATCACACCGGCATCATGCACCGCCATGATCATGCTGCAGGAACTGCGCTTGCCGAACAGCTCATCATGGCATTTCAGCTGAAAGCGACGGTCGCCGACCAGGATGACCTCGTCGATCAGATAGCATTCGAAATTCATCGCTAAGGACAGCGCGAAGGCGAGCCGCATGCGCATGCCGTCGGAGTAGTACCGCACCGGCATGTACATATGCCGGCCCAGCTCCGAGAAATCGGCGACATAGTCGAACGTCTCGCGGAACGGCAGGCCGTAAAGCCGACTAAGGAACCGCACATTGTCATAGCCGGTGAGCTGGCCCTCGAACCCGCCGCCCAGCGCCAATGGCCAGGACAGGGTGAGGCCGCGCCGGACTTCACCCGAGGTCGGCTGCAACACGCCGGCCAGGATGCGAATCAGCGTCGACTTGCCCGAACCGTTGCCGCCCAGGATGCCGATCCGCTCGCCGGCGCCGATGCGAAAGGAGACGCCGTTCAGGGCACGCACCGTCCCATGGTCGCCCTCGAAGACCTTCACGATGTTGATGGCTTCGACAGATCGATCGGCAACTGCCGCTTCGGCAAAGCCTCGGTGCGCGATCTCACCCGCCGATTTCTCTACGTCAAGGTTTTGCATGATCCAGGCCATCCTTGACCATGATGCGCCACATCCGCCAAACCATATAGCCCGCGACAAATGTGACGGCGCACCACACGACGCGCCAGGGATAAGCGGGATAGTCAGGGCGGGCAGGGGTCGCGACCTTCTCCAGGTAGACTTGCTGGCGCTGCGCCTCGACTTTTGCAGTCTCGAATGCAGTCATCGCCGTGATTAGCGCTTTGGCCGCGAACTCGCGCTCGAGCATCAGTCTTTCGTACTCGGCGATCCGTGGCGCAATGGCCTGTGCGTCGCCGGCCAGACGATGGCGTTCGGTGACAATCTGCGCCTCGATCGCGCTTCTGCGGCTGCGCAGTGGCGTGATCTGGGGGCTGTTGCGGGACGTCTTCTCCAATTCGCCGATCTGCACGCTGAGGGTGGCGGCTTCCACCGAGAGCCGGGCAATAGTCTCCAGCACGGCAAGCGTCACCTGGCTGGGATCGACCAGCCGTTCCCGCTCACGGAAGGCCGTCAGCGCCGCCTGCGCCGCCAGCGCGCGCGCCTTCATACGCTCCACTTCGGTATCGGCCACCTTAATTGCATCCTGGCGTGCCCGTTCGTTGAGGCGATTGACCAGGCTCTCGGCGGAGTCCAGCAACGCAGTCGCCAGCCGCTGTGCGGCCTCCGGCGCGAAGGCCTGCATCTTCAGGATGCTTACGCCAGTGGTGTTGTCGAACTCAGCTGACATCATCCGCTGATAGTGCCAGTAGAGACCCTCTTCCGTCTTGGACGTGAAGAAGTTGGGGAACTTCCAGATGAAGTCATGGCCGCCGGCGGCATACGCCGCCTTCAAGTCCGCATTCTTCTCCAGGACCTCCATGGCATCGCGCGACTCCAGGAACTCACGCACGATGTAGCCGTCGTCGCTGGCCCGGGCGATGCCGGCGGCCTGGAGGATGTTCGGCAGCTGGGCCGATATGGTGCGGCCGGGTGAGCGAAGAATGAAGCGAGCTTCCGATTCGTATCGGTCGGCAGCAAAAAAGGCGAAATAGGCCACGGCCAGGCAGGTCGGCAGAACGACCAGCAGCAGGAAAGAAACGACGCCCTTGAACTTGAGTCGTCGCTTGGGCTGGGCCTCTGTTGTCGGCGTTTCGATGGAAACGGCAGCCGGCGCCAGCTGGACGTCCGAGACCGGCGTCAGCCGCAACAGGCGGGCATAGGTGGCAAATTCCGTGGCGTCGGGCATTGGGGACCTAATTCTAGGCAATGATATTACGCAGGACGCCCAAGAAGTCGATGACCGAAGTTGGGGCGGCCAGAAGCACCCTGCCGCAGGTGGACCCCATATCCCAGCCGGAAGGGCACGACTATAGTGCTCCACAATGCTATCTAAACTTCAGTCCCTCTCCGGCGCCGTTCATGTCATGGAGGCTGCAGGCCAGACCCTCGGCAAAATCCGGCACCGGCTCTCACACGTCGGGCTGCCCCGTTGGTTGCGCAGGCGCGCTTGGCTAATTCTGTTCCTGCCGACCTTACTTTCGGCCGTCTATTTGTTCTTTTTGGCCTCGGGTCAGTACGAATCGGAAGCCAAGTTCGTGGTGCGCTCAGCGCAGCGACCGGACAGCTTGGGGAGCCTTTCGTTCCTTGTCCAGCTCGGCCTGCAGCGCTCACAGGATGATTCCTTTATCGTGCAGGATTTCATGACGTCGCGCGACGCGGTGCGCGAGCTACAGCAACGCCTGCCTTTGCGTGCCATGTTCAAGACGGATGCCCTCGACATTGTTGCTGGCTATCCGTCGTTCCTCTACGGCCCGCGTGAGGAGCGATTCTACAAGTACTTTCAGACCATGGTATCGGTGGTCCACACAGATAAAACGGGCATCTCAACCCTAAAAGTGCGCGCCTTCTCAGCGGAGAATGCCAAGGAGATCGCGGACTCACTCCTGCGACTGGGGGAGGGACTGGTCAACCGTCTAAATGAGCGGCTGCTGCGCGATGCCGTGGGACGGGCTGAGGCTGAGGTAACGGAGGCGCAGAATAGGGTCATTGCTGCCCAGGCTGCCTTGACAGCATTCAGAAACAAAGAACTTCTAATCGATCCAACGCGCAACGCCATTGCGCTGGCTGAGCTCATTGCCAAGCTGTCGGCTGAGCTCGCATCGACCCGCGCCCAGATTGCCGAAGCGAAGATGAATTCGTCGACCGGGCCGCAGGTGCCTATTCTCGAGCGCAGGGCGATCGCTCTTGACGAGCAGATCGGTTCGGAGCGGGCGCGGGTGGCGCGCAGTTCTGACGGCCTGGCGGAGCGGATAGCTGGCTATGAGCGCCTAGTGCTTGAGCGCGAGTTCGCGAACAAGATGCTAAGCACTAATGAAGGTGACCTAGTGCGAGCGAAGGCCGAAGCAGCAAAGCAACTGCTCTACCTCGAGAGAGTTGTCGAACCTAACCTTGCTGATTATCCGACCCAGCCGAAGCGATTGCGCAGCCTGCTAACAATATTCGTTGCCAATCTACTTCTTGTGTTGATTGGTTGGTTGGTTTTCACCGGAGTGCAGGAGCATGGCTCACGAAGATAACGGCTCTTGTCGTCACTCATTTGAAGCCCATCCAATTCGCGCGGCTGCTATCTAGTCAAGGATCATATTAGCCAAGGGCTAGTAGCCAGTGATCTTCTCAATAGCCATTGCGAACACTTGATTGGTATCCAACGTCAGCCTGCTTTGATTGGGTACACCAAAGTCGTTCGCCGAACTTATCGGCGGACCGAGTGGGTTGTTTGGTGCGGCAATTCTTATTGAGTACTATTTTGTGTGTCGTCTGGGCAATTGGAAGCACAATGAACCAAGCAATTCTGGTTACTGGTGGCGCTGGCTATATCGGTAGCCATGTCTGCAAGGCCCTGGCCGAGATCGGCGCGCTACCTGTCTGTTATGACACGCTGGAGAACGGTCATGAATGGGCCGTGAACTGGGGGCCGCTTGAGCGCGGAGATATTGGCGATGGTGCGCGACTTGACGAACTGTTTGGACGCTACAAGCCGCAGGCAATTGTCCATTTAGCGGGGTACATTGAAGTGGGCGAATCAGTGCGGCAACCTGATCGCTACCTCTTCAACAACGCAACTAAGAGTGACGTACTGATTGCTGCCGCCTTAAAACACGATGTTACTGCATTCGTTTTCTCAAGTACGTGTGCGGTATATGGAGTTCCGCAAACGACATTTCTTGCTGAGACGCATCCCGTGGCGCCAATCAATCCATACGCTGAATCGAAGGCTCGCGTAGAACGAAGCTTGGAGGTGGCGGCAAAGAAGGGCTTGCGAGCTGTTTCACTAAGATACTTCAATGCTGCGGGCGCAGACGCGAGCGGCAGAATCGGAGAGGCTCACAATCCGGAAAGCCATCTATTGCCGTTGGCCGCAGATGCCGTGCTTGGCTTGGGGCCATGTCTTACGGTGCTCGGTGTTGACTACGATACACCGGACGGTACCTGTGTACGGGATTTTGTCCATGTGACTGATCTCGCCGACGCCCATGTTCGTGCCCTTGGTTGGCTCAAGAAGTCCGCTGAACGTCGCGGTGTTCATGAAGTCGTCAATATAGGATCTGGTGTAGGCTATAGCGTTGGAGAAGTCCTTTCCAACACCGCCAAGCTTGCTGGCAAACCGGTCCCACATCGCGTCGGCGCCCGTAGGCCAGGCGACTCTCCAAGGCTGGTTGGGGATATCGCCAAAGCAGAGCGTTTGCTTAGTTGGCGACCACTTCGCGGCTTAACCACGCAGATTGAAGACACGCTACGTTGGAGAAAGACGATGTCGCGATAGCTCGTCACGTGTCTAGTTTTCCAGCTCGCACGCTACAGCGTGCTCGCGATCGAACTTTCATTGCAAGGGGGCGGGCTTCGCAGCCTTGATTTTGTGAGTAGGCTGCCTGCGAGGCCAATGGTCGTTTGTTGGCGCAACGCGTATGTAGTGAGGTCGCCGAGGTAGAAGAGAAAAATGGCGTCACAGCGTCGTCCTTGGAGCACGTGAATCAAATGCAGTTACACAAGAGGGAGTTCAAGATTGAAGGTCTGAAGCTCATCGAGCCAGCTCGCCACCGCGATGAGAGGGGCGTGTTCTCGGAACTATGGAGTTCGAGTGCATACTCCCAGACTGGAATCATCGACAATTTCGTCCAAGATAACTATTCCTTTTCTAAGATGACTGGAACGGTTCGGGGCTTGCATATGCAGCTCCCTCCTTACGGCCAAGGAAAACTTGTCCAGGTGCTTCGAGGAGCCATCTGGGATGTCGTTGTGGACATTCGTCCGGATTCTTCGACCTTTGGGATGTTCGAAGCTGTAGAACTATCTGCGTCTAACTGGTTGCAGTTGTGGATCCCGTCAACGCTACTCCACGGCTACTGTACACTCGAAGACCAGACGGAAGTTCTCTACAAAGTGACGGCGCCATATCACCCGGCGTCCGAGTCGGGTGTGCACTGGAGAGATCCAACTCTGGCAATCCCGTGGCCTGTTAAAGCGGGGGATGCTCGCCTGTCGGAGCGCGACATTGGACTGCCAATGTTGGAAGAGGCGATCTCGCGGCTAACTGCAAGCGGCTACTGACCCGTGATACTTCGGAAAATCTTAGTAGTCGGCAAGCGTGGACAACTTGCTCGCAAGCTTGTGGAAGCTGGTGATCGTTTGAGGCTTCCTGTTGTTTCCATTGGTCGGCCCAATTTAGATGTTGCCAATTATGATGCCATTGCGAAAACAATGGACGCCTTGGAGCCCTCAGTCGTCATCAATGCAGCGGCTTTTACGAACGTTGATCTTGCGGAGACGGAGAGAGAACTCGCTCGGACAATAAATCACGTTGGGCCTGCTATGCTGGCGCAGTCCTGTAGGCGGCGCCAGGTTCCGCTCATCCACATATCGACGGACTATGTGTTCGATGGCACGAAGCGTGGACCGTACTCCGAAGAGGATCGTGCCAATCCTCTTAACTATTACGGTGTTACGAAATACGAAGGTGAGCAAGAAGCCCTCGCCACACATAAAAGAGCCCTCATAGTACGGACGTCTAGAGTTTTCTCGGAGTATGGAGGAAACTTCTTGGGGCGAGTGATGGAGCGTGTTTGTGCCGGTACTGATCTTAGTATCGTTGCTGATGAGTTTGGCTGCCCAACGTATGCGGGCGATCTTGCGGAGGCGTTGATCCGGCTCGCCAGCCAAGTGACTTATGGCTGGAATACGAGCTACAATGCAATTTTCCATGCCGCTGGCGCGTCATCATGTTCCTGGTACGACTTTGCCGATCGTGTGTTGCAGGAGATACAACCGGGTCAAAGGCAACGCATCAAAGTTCGGCCAATTAGCGCACGTGAATGGAAGGCCGCTGCAAGGCGGCCTGTAGATAGTCGGCTTGACTGTGGGCATCTTAAAGAGGTGTTCAAGCTCGAATTGCCTAGATGGGAGGCCTCTATTGCGACCGTTGTTCCTAAGGCTTTCCGTCGGGCGATAGAGACGATTGGCGATCAAGAATAGACGTTAGTGAACTAGCGTCAAAACAAGAAGGTGGAAGATGTCAAACGTACATTTCCTAGCAGATCTATCAGCAGCTTCGCTAACTCGGCTTCAAACTTTCGTCGAGACGGGCGGAAAGTTGGTTTTTGTTGAAGCAGGAATTCCTCGGGGCAGGTTACCTATTGAACTCCCAGGTGACGTAATCGTAGTAGATTTACGCTATGGCGGAATGAACGTTGTTCGGGGCCGACATCCTCGAATCGAAGGTTTGTGGAGTCAATATTCACACCTGGACACAGGGTTAGCGCGAAACATTACTATCTCGCAAACAATTACAGACGCTACCCCGATTGAAAACTGGAAATCTGAATCGCATTCCATGCAGAAGGCGCCGATCGGCGCCATGGTTTCTGAAGACTATAGACACCAGCATAACCACTACCAGAATTTGCATTCTGAGGTTTTTAACTTTTCCTCTGATCTGAACGGCGTGGCGATATGGGGGGATTCTGGCGCCTTGGCGCCGGGAGCAAAGTCTTGGGGAGCATTCTTTAGCGCTCGTTCGTGGCCCGTAAAGTGGGATGCATACACACCTGCGGATCGCTTTGACTACAAGAACGAAGAATTCGATGCGGCTTTGGTTGGAGTAGAAATCGACGTTCTGAACGCTGGGCAAGACTGGAATAAGACCTCCCCTCTATTCTCGGGGCAACTAGCCAAGATTGGACTTCAGATTGTTGGCTTTGGAAATAAGAACACCGCGGCAATCGAGGTGCGATCGGAAGACTCGGACGACGCGACTAGGGGGCCGGAATCCCGCCGAGGCGCATGGCATTGGGGGATAATGATCCGCGGATCGCTGGACAACGATTCAACGGTTTTAATGGCGGAGAATGGGAAGGTTCGACGGGGTATCGACTTTGATATGACAACTTTTACCGAAGGTGCACTTCGGATTACAGGGGCAGGACCTAACAGCGGCGTCGTGTTTGATGGGGGAGCAAGTGGCGAAATTTTCTCTGATAGCAATGAGGGAAAGAGCACCACAAACATTCGGATCGGAAAAGATGGGCTAAAGATCTGGGACTCAACCGGTAGCCAAGTCTTACTGGAGGTCACCGATCAAGGAGTCCGAATCTTGAAAAAGGCCTGATGACTTTGTCTTGGCCACTCGCAAAAGCACAAGATGGCGAAACTCGCGTGCTGCGATCCCGTGATCCATGTAGTTGTGGGGCATCCCTAAATCCCACGTTGGAAGCGTGGCAGCTTCGGTCGTGTGTAGGCGAGATGGCTATCGCATTGTGTAACAAAAGTCGTTTTAGATATGCCGATTCTGGAACCCACGGCAGTTCTTTCAGATTGGCTTAAACGAACGTAGTTGTCGCACGCGTTGGTGGATCTCCTTCTTAGTCTTGGGGGCATAAGTTGAGTGTACGACTAAAAGCAGCATCTCGTGTCGCTGGAGCTTTCCGTGAGCTCGTGACGTTGCGTTTTGCAACTCGGGAGAACGAAGTCGCGCTGATTGCTGGTTCCGGTCTCTTTGACGAGAACTGGTACCGAGAAAGACATCTCATTCATGCTGATGGTCTTGAGCCTGCGGTTGAGCATTATGTACGCGAAGGGGCTTCGGCAAACGCGCGTCCGCACCCGCTGTTTGATGCCACGTGGTATGTTAAGCGGTACTTGTCCAGTGGGAGCAACTCCCTCACGCCGTTGGGCCATTACATAAAGTTCGGTCGACGTGCGGGCGCTACGCCGAACCCGCTTTTTGACCCCCGATGGTATGTCGAACATGCATCAGTGGGGAGCGCGCTTAACGTCGATCCGTTTGTGCACTTTCTTAGAGAAGGCGGAACGACAGGTGTTTCACCGCATCCGTTGTTTGATAGCGAGCTCTATCTTAGCCAGGCTGCGAAGCTAGCTACCGGTCGCGTAAATCCTCTCACGCATTTCGTCGAGTGCGGAGCACAGGAAGGTATGTGGCCGAATCGGTTTTTCGACGTTTCTTGGTACCTCAACGAGTATCGGGAGGTGCATGGGGCTGGCCAGAACCCACTCGCTCATTTCATTTTGGAGGGAGCCGAGAAAGGATACTTGCCCCATCCAAGTCTGAATCTGCAGTCGCTGATGGCGACGATCGAGACTTTACCTCGAACTCCTCTCGAAGCATTTACAACAATCGTTCAAGGTAGATGCCCGGAAGTTGACGCTAGCACTTTTGGCCCCGGTAAGACGGTCAAAACGGCACCAGCACGTTTTAGTCATACGCACGATGCCAGCTTCGCTAAAGTCATGGGGGATCTACAACTCGATAGTTACCGGCCAGTTCTGCATAAGGATGACTTCCTTCCACCGATACAATCGGACGAAGTCGTGGAGCCTATCGAGATCCCTAATGGCATTGCAGTCGTTTCATTCGACGTATGGGATACCGTTTTGAGGCGGAACTGCCATCCAGATGAAATCAAGCTGCAATCAGCGCGGAGTCTTTTGCTCAAGAGCTACAATTTTCTCAAGCCGGCATATCGAGATCTCAGAACTCTATTCAAGGCGCGACTGCTCGCGGAAGAGGCTGCTGCTCCAAATAGTGATCATGAATATCGCTTTGATGCGGCCATTGATATCTGGTTGGGCAATGTTGCGGAACGCGGGACTGAGAAGTCGAAGATCGAGGAGCTCAAGAGCGTTTTACTGAAGCACGAATTTGCTGCTGAGAAAAAGTGCACGCGTCTCGATTCGAGAATGTTGTCCCGTGTGGCGACGGCAACAGCAAAGGTGACAAAGATCTTTGCATCGGACTTTTATATGCCGGCCACTTTTGTTAGCGAACTGCTTGATGAAAATGGTGGTGGTGGTCAGTTCGTCAAGGGTTACGCCTCTTCGGATCTATACAAAACTAAGCGCAGCGGCGAACTCTTCGACAGGATTACTAGTGATTTTCGCCTGAAACCTGCTGAACTATTTCATATTGGTGACAACGATCAAGCTGACGTCGCTGTACCACGTAGCAAAGGAATTCATGCGCTCCTCTATGCGAACGAATCGGAGCAGCGTCGCCGCGATTGGTATGCTCATGCTTGGGGCGAATGGCAAAAGGGTAGTTTGACGAGCCACTGGCGCCGATTGTTAACGGAGCTTGAGCAATTGGCCGATAAACTAGATGATACTTCGCCAGAGGGATCCCTTCGGGCGATCGGCGCGCGGCTGTCACCGCTTGTTGTTGGCTACGTACTTTCTATTCTTGAGGACGGTATCAAGGAAGGAGTCGACACGGTCTTCTTCTTCACGCGAGAAGGGCAATTTTTCCAGCAGGTATACGATCACCTGGCCGCATTGGATCCATATAATGTGAAGTCGCCGAAGTCGGCGCTCCTAGAGGTGAGCCGGCGCGCAACGTTCGCCGCTTCGCTGAATGAGGCTAGTCCCGCCGAGCTAATGCGCCTGTGGAATCTGTACAGTACGCAGTCCATCAAGGGGCTCGCAGCGTCCCTAAACTTGGATCAAAAATTGGTTGCCCGTGAGGCAGCTCGGTTTGATCTCGACTACGACGCACCAATTCAATATCCGTGGACCAATCAGCAGGTCCGCAAGCTTCTTGCTAGTCCCGACTTTTTGGACCACGTGAGGTCACGGCTTCGCGAGCAAAGAAATCTCGCAGCCGGATACTTCGAGCAGATGGGATTTTCTCGCGAGAAGCTTTGTATTGTTGCCGATATTGGTTGGCGTGGCACGATTCAAGACAACATCGCACTGATCTGTCCGAAAACGTTTGTCCGAGGGCACTATATCGGCCTCTTCAAGTATCTAAATTCGCAGCCAGGGAATGTGGTCAAGCTGGGATGGGCGTTCGATCACAACGATGATATCGCGGTTGATGTAAGTGAAGTTGCTGCATTGGAAGTACTCTTCACGGGCTCCGGGGGATCAGTGCAGGAGTACACGACGAGCGGAGGAAGGATTTCTGCGGTACGGACAAAAGTTGACGAAGAGGAGAGAATTATTCTCGGCAAAGTCGCTGAGGTGCAGGCCGGGGTATTGGCGGCGGCGGCGACCATTGCGGAGTACGTAAGCCGGCACGGGCTGTTGTCCGCTGATCTTCATCCTATGGGAGTTGCGGTGCTTCGAGCGCTCTGTGAACGGCCGCCTTCGGCGCTCGCGGACTTGTTTTTTGAATTTCACCACAATGAGACATTTGGGACTGGCGACGTAGATGCAATGAGTAATCGAGGAGATCATCTTCTCAACGCTTTGCAGAGTGGAGCAGGCGTGGAACGATATGCTGCCGTGACCGATGCTCTTGACGCTGGGCGTTGGTTGAGTGGCGCCGTTCGACGAAGCGACATTCAGAAGTGGTGGCACAATGCTACGAATGCAGAGAGAACTACTGTTCCCACTGACCTATATGTAGCGCAAGCACCGGCGCTTGTTCGAGCCACTGGATCAAGGCTCTCGGTCTTTGTACCCCCGCCTCTGAAGAGCTCGGGAGGACATCGAACGATATTCAATGTTGTTCGTCGACTGGCTGATATTGGCTTTGCGCCTCATATTTTTCTGGAAGGTATCGGTGCTGGAGTACCAGTTGTTGAGGAATACCTAAAGGGCACGCCTGCGGTGATTCATACCCAATGGCATAAGCACTTACCATCGCAAGTGGCGTTAGCAACTATCGCTCATTCCGCAGAGTTTGTTGCTGGGCTTACGGAGAATCATTTTGGTGCCTATTTGGTCCAAGATTTTGAGGCGCAATTCAACCCGATGAGTGATGCCTATGTCATTGCTGAAAACAGCTACACATATGGTTTGCATCACTTCACGATTGGTAACTGGTTGACGCACGTAATTCGTCGTACGTACGGAGCTAGGGCTTTCCCTGCCGGCTTAGGAGTTGATACCGATACCTATCATATTATGCCTTCCGAAAAACGGGAACGTGCTGTGTGTTTCCTGTATCAACCGGACAAGCCACGCCGCACACCGATCCTTGGTATCGATGCACTTCGACTTGTACGCGCAGCAATTCCGGATGTGAAAATTATCGTATTTGGCTCTGACCTTCCAATTCATCTCGATTTTGAAGTGGAGAATCTAGGCCTCATCAGCAGCCTGGAAGAGCTCAACGCCTTGTACAACCGGTGCACTGTAGGTTTGTGCATCAGCGGATCCAATCCATCGCGTATCCCTTACGAGATGATGGCGGCCGGCTGCGTTCCCGTAGATTTATATCGGTACAATAACCTATTGGATCATCGAGACGGCACTATTAGCCTCGCCTACCAAAATTCCGCATCCCTCGCTCAGGCAATGATCGATATACTTTCAGACGAGCGCAAGTCGCAGGTTATGTCGAAGTCGGGCGCTGCCTACGTGGCAAAGCGCACTCTGAAATGGGAAGTAGACCTGATCGCCAACTACACCCTGGCTATGATGAACAACCAGCTTGATGGAAAATGGTCGCCGAGTGCGATTTACTCCAACGCTCCAGTCATAGCTGAGGGAGTGGAATCGACGTTTTCCCGCCGATTCTGTGAAGCTCAGCTGAGTATCGCGCAAAGCTGATAGGGGCGAGCGGTGACTCGTCGTTTCACACGGTCCCGCGCTTTGGCTTGGCTGAGAGCCAAAGCGTCCTATGTCAAACGCTTGAAAACAGCAAACCGCCTGCGCGATAGGGGGTTGCATCGAGAAGCTGCAGAAGCTTATCGGGCAGCATTGCGCGAGGACGGACGTGACCCAACAATTTGGGTCCAGCTTGGCAATATGCTCAAGGATACTCAGGCATTCGATGAGGCAATCGAAACTTATCGAATGGCATTGGCGATTGATGATCAAAATGCAGACGGCTGGGTACAGCTTGGGCGAGTGCTAAAGCTTCAAGGCAAGCGAGAAGAAGCGTTGGTACTCTTCAGTCGTGCGCTTCGGCTGAATGCCAACTCGAGGGATGCGGCCAATGAATTGATCAGTTTGGGTGAAACATGGGCTGTCCAGGAGGCGACCGGTTTAGGCGTACCGCTGCAGCAAGAGTTGATGACTACGGTATTTGCCCTGCGAAAAGCATTAGATTCCGCCATGGAGCGTATGCCAGAGATCGAGTCTCTCTCAAGCTTTGCAAGGCAGAGTTATAGTCTCTTTCGGCATATCTACAAGGTAGCGCCGCCTCCACCTAGTTCTGATCGTTCCTTTAAGTTGGGCATCGTCATTCTTGACAATGACGCGCCTCTCGCTGCGATTCATCGCTGTGCGTTGTCGATTACCGAGATCGATGCAAAAAAAGTCCAAGCAATTCTGCTGAGTTCTAACTCTGAAAGCTTAAACGCTTGGAATCGTATTGCTGCTGGAACCGGGGGCCAATTGCTTGGTGGACGGCGGCTCGGCATCAGTGCCTTGGATCAACTGAGTTCGGTCAATTGGGTGTTGATATGCAGATCCCCAGCAATGCTTAGTGAATGGATCGCCGATTGGATCGACTGGACTGACGCAAATACAATGGCTGTTGCAGCGTTCGTAGACGAAGACAGGGTCGATCAGAGCGATCAACTGTTACGGCTACGGTGCGAACCAATGTTTGGTTCGGTGTTTGACCCGTTCATGCCCGTCGACAGTTGCCTTGCCTATGGCGCCATTGCTGTCCATGGCAAAGTGCTGCGGGAAATCTCCGACATTCCGATGGACGGCATCGATACTTGGTGGACTAGAGTGGTCGAGAAACTGTCGAATTGCGGAGCAATTGCGAACATCCCAAGAATTCTCGTAACTCACCTTTGCCTTGCGTTGCATAGAGTCGAGACCTCTCATTCTGAATGGGGCAAGGTGGTCGATGATGCAATTCAACAAGTGCCCATTTCCGTCGTCATACCGACCAGAAATATGCAGTCTCTATTGGAGCGCTGTGTATCCTCATTCTTGAATACCGCATCCAACAGAAGTCGAGTTGAGATTCTGATCGTAGATAATGGATCGGATGATGCGTCAACTTTGAGTTACCTTGAAAGGTCAGTTCGGTCAGGGAACATTCGGAAGATCGTTGTCGACGAGCCATTCAACTGGTCGAGATTGAACAACATTGCCGTGAATGAAATTGAGGCCGGTGTTGTGGTGTTCGCTAACAACGACCTTGAGATGAAATCCCAAGGGTGGGACGACATCGTCATTCGTAGTTTGCAGGACAAGAGGATTGGAGCAGTTGGCGCCAAGTTGATCTATCCAGACAACACCATCCAACACGCTGGCGTTGTGTTCGGAATTGGTGGATCAACGGAACACGAGGGGCGAGGGCTGAATCCGTCAGAAAGTCTCGACCGAGTTCGAATGCGGCGTAGCGTTTCAGCTGTGACTGGAGCTTTTTTGGCTTGCAGGAGGGGGGACTGCAGCGGATTCGACGAACGACTTCCCATAGCATTTAACGATATCGATTTTTGCTTGTCGTTAAGAAGCCGAGGAATGCACATCGTATATGAACCGGAGATTTCAGCTGTCCACTATGAGTCAAAGTCGCTTGCGTGGGCGGTACCAAGTGAGATCCGAGGTGCGGGCTTCGAAGCAGCTAAGCATCTTATGAGACAAAAATGGGGAGGCGCATTCCAATCTGATCCGAGCATGAATCCCCATTTTGCTAGGTGGGGGCGGCCGTTAGAGTATATTCGGGAGCCGTCAATGTCGGACATTCTCAACTATATCCGCCTCACTTCTCAACTTGCGCCGTGGAAGGTGCAGGCGTCGAAAATAAAGGATGCTGGCATCGACCCGATCGAGCCCCCTCTATGAATGGCATTTACCCAAACAGCATCCAGTGTGCTTGTTGCGAATCCACCGACACGACAAGTATGGGGGTAGTTTTAGATCGAGACGGTCGGCTTACTGGGATGTGGGTTTGCAAGAATTGCAACGCCTTTACGCCGGATTACAAAAGCGACCTGATCGAAAACCTAACTGAACACCAAGCGATGTATCACGCTAAGTACTGGAAAGGCTGTACACGCGACGACCTGGAGCAGGTGGTTTCGGATTTGCGTGGCATGGTGAAGTACTACGCAGACTTTCTTGGCCCGCCTGGAACGGATTCGACAGTTCTTGAGATCGGCGCCGGCCGGGGTTGCTTGATCGAGGCGCTACGAAGGGAGGGTTACAACCCGGAAGGTTGCGAGCCTTCCGCTCAGCTGGCCGATAGAGCGTGGTCGACTTTTGAGATCCCAAAAAACGTGTTGCGGCATGAGAGCGCCGACGCTTTCTTGATGAGGCTGCACGACCGACATCAACTTTATTCGACGGTTTTCGCTTGGCATGTCATCGAACATGTAAAGTATCCGCTGAGGCTTCTCCGGGCATTGGGCAGAATTCTAACTCGAGACGGCACTATTCTGCTGCAGGCACCTCTTGCTATGCAGGAGCACATCTTTATGGAGCATCTCTATTTGTTTAGCCCGGCACTGCCGTTCAAGATGGCAGAACTTTGCGATCTAAAAGTTGTGGATTATTGGATTTCGGAACGCGAAGGATTCATTACGTTTGCCTTGGCGCGCCTGCGAGCCGCTCGTGCTCCTGTCCATCCGCATACGTTTGCTGCTTTGAGGATGTCGTTGTGATTGATAATGAGCACAATGATCAGAAAGCTGCTTTGACTGGAGAACTTCGAGCAGAATTATCTTTCTGGCAAACCTTCATGTCGTCAGACCGTTTCATCCAAAATTGGTGTCGCGCGGCGCCTAACCCCGAGCTCGAACTTGAAGTCGACTTCTTCGTTCAAGGAGTTGCAAGGGAGATCGAAAAGCAACGCCTGAAGGCACGTATCTTAGACGTCGGATCAGGGCCCATTAGTATTTTGAACGGTAGCTTCTTCGATGTGAATGTGAAGCTGATTGCAGTTGATCGCTTGGCCGACGAATACGCCACAATGTGGGTGCACGATTTTAAGGATCAGGTGTGTGTGCCGGAGACCTGTGCCGGGGAAGATTTGCTGAGGTACTTTGGTCCCCGCATGTTTGACGTGACGCATATTCGTAATGCGTTGCACCAAATGACGGATCCACTAGCTGTTGTTCAGCAAATGATTCAAGTGACGAAACCTGGCGGATACATTGTGGTGCATGGGTTTGAGGATGATGCCCGCCATGAAGATTGGAAGGGGCTTCATAAGTGGAATGTGAGATGGGAAGCTGGGGACTTGGTTGTTGAAAGCAACACGGGGGACATCGTTCCGCTAATCAGTCATTTTGAATCTCTAATCTCTAAAGTCCGACTTTATAGAAAGACGCTAGAGGGAGAGAGATGGTGGGTTGGCCTCATTGCAGAAGTGCGTTGATGACATGCTCGTATGTACCGTTACCACGCAAAGATCAGGATCAAAGTTGTTTGCCTCGCATTTCAACTTTGGGACAGTCGTTCGGTCCTATGGTGAGATATTCAATCCTAGTTCGCATACGATAGGTTCGTTTTATGCGTTTTCTATTGCTCAAGAGTTTCGGACTTTAGTCAAACAATCCGCCGATACCACCTTAGATCGCTATTTCGACGAGCTGACCCTGGCTGGGCGTCTGCCTGTTCATTTTGATATTATGTACAACCAGCTGGAGCTGCCGTGCCTGTCATACAACCCGTACGAATTTGAGTTCATCTATGGGTACATGCGCAATCGCAAAGGGGTGGTGATCTCTTTGGAGCGCGAAACCCGAGATTCCTTCTTGTCTCGTAAGTTTCTTGAGATTTCGGGAGTAGCTCACCGTTTCCGAGGGGACGCGCCACTTGTCTATCAAGGGCCCCCTCTAACTATCGATGCCAATGAATATCGTGCCTACAAGGCGTATATTTCTCGAATGCGTGTGCGACTCTACGAGGCAATGGCTTCGTATGAGTACTTTATTTCAGTCAACTATGAAGATGTTCTCACAGGAATACCGGAGCATGTGAAAGACCTTATACTGCGCAACGCTGAACAGCATGGGATAGCGATTGAGACGCAGCATATTCAAATGCGGGAAAATACGATGGAGCCTATGGGGGTTAGCTATAGAGAAATATTTAAGAATTTTGATGTGATTGAGCGCGTAGACGCGGAAATCGCGTCACGTTGATTGGAGCGGCCATTTGCAGAATGTCGCGCTCGACGCAAGATGCGCGTCGCGTGCTCTATCGTCTTTGCAAGATATACACGTCTTGATTCCATGCAAGATAGGCTGGGCGATAATAGGCCATTCGCCAATGCGGCATTAGCTGCCGTGCCATCCAGTCAGGGGTAAAGTGCGCCATTCCCCACCAACTCGGGTCAGCACCCCAATCACCTGTATTTCGATATGCGTCCTCGAATACAAATCCATTTTTCAGGAGACTGGCTGAGAACGCTTCGAGTTCAATTGCGCGTTCGTTGGAGGCTGTACGCTTCCAATCTGCAAGGCTAATCAAACCGTGAGTTGAGAGCCAAAGATGGCCGCCAGGCTTGATGATCCGTGCCATCTCATTGAGCCATTCAACAGCGACATCTTCACGAAAGTGAGACCAAATTGAGATCGCGTATGCAAAGTCAATGTCGGCGGTAGGAACTGGCAGTGGAGGTTTCCTGGGGCTCGTAAAGAACCTAATCTGAGGAAACTCTCTGGCAGCCCAGCTGATCGCATCCGCTTCTGGATCACACCCGATCCAGCTAACTTGCGGTCTATATGCTGCCAAGCTGCGTAATACTCGGCCGGACGAACAACCGAAGTCGAGGACTTTCAAATTAGGCGTGAGGGTAACGCCTACTGACTGCATGCCTTCCACAAGCAGATTGGGATCGTAGAGCGAGCCGCAATCAATTTCCAATGTATGCATATTGTGCACATCGGCAGGCGGTCGCGCGCTCTTCAGGCCAAGGCGCCGCGCAATGTCTGGTACGAAGTGGACGCCGAGCCGTATAATTTCGGCTCGCCAAAATGGGAACTGCTCTCGCGGCGGAAGGCTTGCGCCATTTTGAGCCGCCATTCGTTCAATCAAAGCTACATCTTGAGGACTGAGCTTTGCGAAAAACTCATCAACGACAGGGAAGGCTATCTCGTTTGTTGGCCTGTATTCGGGAATGAGTGACAAGTTTACTCCGCAATCACTTGATTTCCTATTGTGAGATTTTATTCCCTGAGCGCAAACATGCCAAGTTCGCTTTCCAATGATTTGATCGTATTACGTCGGAACAGGTAATGAAGAGGTCGTCAATGTTCTTTTTGAAGGACTGACTGCCCTTCGGTAGCATTCACAACAGCAAGGTTCCAAGTTTCATCATGTTCTTGCAGCTTTCCTTGGCCGCCAGTTCTATGGATTGTTTGAGGATTGTCCGCAGGCCAGTCATCGGGCATTTCCTGCATCATGTCCGTCGATCCAACCGCCTTGGCGCGCCGCAACTTGGCGAAGCGCATTCAACGTTTTCTCGATGACCTGGCTGACGCGGGGAAGGAGCCTACCCCTCATCAGATCGTTCATACCGCAACAGCTCTACGTTTGTTTGAGCTAGGGATTTACCCAGAAGGGGAGAACGCCCTTGCCAAGGCAGTTCACGAGCGAGCCCCGCCTTCAGTTGATGGTGCGCGAAAGCGTCCCGTTTCGGTTAAAACGGTGACGACGGCCGAGTTCAAGGAACAACTGGCACTTTTGATAGTGAAATGAGGCTGGTGGTTTTTTGCTCCGCAGCAGGACGTCGTAGGCAACGCAGCCGTGCGTGGGCGACAGATTAGAATTCTTTGTTCGAAAGTCGATTTGCGCAACCATTAAGTTGGATCTCGGTATTGCTGTTGAATTTGCGATGCCGAAGGACGAGCGATTGTTGACGTTTCTCAGCAATCGGCGAAGCTGACAAGTAGGCCTTCAGCGCGTATTGGAATTGCGTGGAGCGTCAACCCACGCGCTCAGGGGCATGCCGCCGACGGTGCGAACGACACGATTCGCATTATGTGCCGTGAAGCGTTGGTTCAGCTGCTGGCCAAACCCCAATATTATGCGCGGTACTGGACAGCCTGCGCGCTGTCTAATGCCACCGCTCCGTCGGCCTGGTCGGCGACATGACACATCATCGAGTGCTAGCAGAAACGGTTTGCGGAGTTCTTCCAGTTCGGCGCTCACTCTGAAGGCCATTTCGTGGACACTCTGGATTGCAACCCTTCTCCTTGGTTCATGGATTCTATCATGAAGAAGATTCTACTCCTTCTTGCGTCTTTTCTTCCGCCTGCTTGGGGCATGGCGCAGACCGCGTCAGCCAACTACACAGTATCCTCAGTCGCATCACTCAAGTCTTTGGCAACTAGGCCTGCAACTGTCGAAGTCAGAGACGAAAACCCTGGCCTTTTTAATTGGTCGACGACGCCGTGCAGTGCGGCTGATGACGTCTTCCAGGTGACCCCGACCTCGGCTCCGGCCGGCTGCTACACGCGCATTGGTACACCTTATGTTATTGGAAAGAGTGCCACGATGAATGGCGTTCTCTCGACAAACAACTTGGGCATTCCGGAAGTGTCGACCTCGTTACCATCAGGCCTCTCAATCCCTGCGCCAGCCATGACGGGAGGGACAATTAATAACAGCACTATTGGCGGATCCACGTCGCAAGTAGGCTATTTCCAGCCCGTTTACTCAATGTTGAACGGCTACGGGAATCAGGGTGGCGGCTCCGCATGGCAAACGCAGAGGCATGCGGATTGGAACGTCGTGCAGACAACCATTCCATGGAATCCTACCTATTGGCAGGCATACTCACATGCGGCGATGGGCATTGGACAAGCACAATCGGGTACGAATCAAGTTGTGCGCGTCAGAGGAACTGCATTCGATCCAGCTTGGGTAGGCAAGAATTTCTTCTATTGGAATGGCGTCAACTACAAGGTCTCTTCTGTCCGGGATGCGAATCATCTGACGGTTCAAACCACTGCAGGTGGCGCTGTTGTATTCCCGTCAACAACTAGCAACACCTATTACTATGTGCTGACCAGCACGGATTCCATCGTGAACACCTTCGGAACCGCGGTCACATTTGTGTCCGGGCAGCCTTTCATTGGTCTGGGCAATGCAATCACGATCAACGGGACATCCTATCCCGTGGCGAGCTTTAACGGTCCGACATCTATTACGCTCCGAAACTCGGCCGGAGTCCAAACCGGGGTAGCCTCTCGGCAGGAGTATAACGATGGGAACGTTCTGAGTTGTCTTCGCGCTCAGGGTCTCGCGGGTGTCGACGAGGAGGCGTTGTCCATGTGCATAACGCCAGGCGAGATTAACTTCGCCTCCGTGATCGCGGGTTCTGGGAGCTACAGACCTATCAATTTCTATAACGGCGGCAAGGTAGCCATGAGCATCACCGCTGCTCAAAACGTTGTCGTGACGCATGACAATACTGCGAACACAGCCTTTGGCGTCCAAAATACCGGATCGGGTGGTTCGCTATGGTACTTAGTCTCCAAAACGAATGGCGACTTCTCGCTTTTCAAGAGCGGCGCCTCAGCGGATGCCATCCTCATTAACGCCTCTACGTTTGAGGCGACGTTTAACAATATTGTGGGAGCCTCAGGTTTCAAGGCCGACGGTGTGGCAGGCCTTACGGCTACTAAGACCGTTCGCAACGCGGCGGGCACCGGTACCTGCACGCTGGAATTTACGAAGGGCCTTTATACCGGCGGGACATGCTGACTATGAACGACCGCAAGGAGGGTACGTGTGTAAGTTGGAAACGCGCGTACTTTCCTGCGGTGTCGTTCTCTCGATGCAGGCGCCGGAAGCATGGTGAATGTTGGTCGATTGATTCCATTAGAAAGCAAAACAGTCTGTCGCTTACAGCATACAAGTGAGCATGCGTTTGGTTCACCGATCCGGCGGTTACCCACTCTTGAACGCATGCTCGTGATCAATCTGTAGTCGATCGGAAGAGATAATCTTGAACGGAAAGCGCTTTCTTTGCGCGGAGTCGATAAGGATTTAATTGAGTCGCACATAGGAGCGCGCACGCTCTACAGCTCGTAGCCCCCAAAAGCTAAATGCCAAAGCGCACGCGAAGAAATATGGAAGATCATAGTGGCTAACGATCGTGCCGCCAAAGTAACCAGCTCGAAAGACTTCCCAGCAATGAACGAGGGGATGGTAGGAAATCAAATGTTGGCCCCATGGCGGTAGCCAATCCACGAAGAAAAATGCTCCTGAGATTGGAATATTCAGGTATTGAACCGGTTGAACAAAACGCTCCGCAACTTCGTATTTTTCCGTTACTGCCGCGAGAACCGCTCCGAATGCAGTACCAATCCACGCCATCATCAACCAACCCAACAAGATCAAATCGAGCCGTTGAGCGCCGTCAATAAGGCCAGTTACAAGTAGCACGGTATAAACAACAAGGAGGGCGGTCGACGTTCCAATAATTTCCAGAATCTGTCGAGCCAATACTAAATCAATCAAGCTTACACGTCGGTGATACAGCATTCCGACGCTATTCCGAAACATGCCCACAACAGAATTCGTCAGATGGCGCCAAAGCGTCAACGGCATGTAGCCCGTCAGCACAACCTCAACGACTTTGATACCTTCCTTGTCGTGCCCAATAACAGACCAAATCACCATGACGCCGACGGTCAATATCATCGGCTCAAGAATAACCCAAACGAAGCCGATGTTGTCGCGACCGTATCTCATCATCAGATCGCGTACGATCAACGCGTGAATTGTGCGGGCCTGAAGTCGCCAACCCTCCAACAGGTTCCACTTGGGAAATGCCATGCGCATTCGCTACCAACGAAGTAGTTAAGCTAGGTTAGAGTTTGATCAGGCAATTAAGACGACTGTAGGTGTGAACCACAAGCATAACTTTGCGAGGACAAGGAAAGCCCAGGATAGCCGCAATGATGTCTTTGCAAGAGCCCGTGACTAAGTCGGAGTTCTCTTTGTGCACCACTGCATTTTTGATGTGCAAGGTTGATATCGTGGAACGGACTTTGGGCAATGTGATTGGCGCTCGCTGGAGGTAGTTGAAAGCCTGAGAGAAACATTCAGCTGAGCCTCTCATACAGCTTGCTGAGGTGAGATTCATATGCGCTCGTCGTGAATCGACGCGCCTGAACGCGGCCGCGTTGCTGCAATTCATGTCGAAGATCAGCATCCGCTTCGATCGCGATAATGCCACGCATGATATCGTCGACCGAGTAGGGGTCGACGACTAAAGCCGAGTTACCAGCGATCTCGGGTAGCGACGATGCGTTTGAGGTCAGGACAGGAGTCCCCAAGGCCATGGCCTCGATTACGGGCAGGCCAAAGCCCTCGTAGATCGACGGGAAGAGAAGAGCCCGCGCGCCCCTGATTAGAGTGACCAGCTGGTCATGTGGCAGAAACTCGAGCCGTCGCACCTGCCGCTCGCGGCGCACGACATTGCCGTCGATGCGAAAGTTGGTGAAGCGCTCGTCGCGGATCTTGCGCAGGTCGGCGCGGTTCTGCCAGCCGCTGCCGCCGGCGATGATCAGGGGCAGCTTGCTGCCGGAGGCGGCGTAGGCATCGACCAGGCGCGAGACGTTCTTCTTGGGTTCGATGGCGCCGTAGAACAGGAAATAGCCGCCGAAATCGAGGCCGAACAGCTTGGCGAGGTCGTCGGCCACTTCGCCGTCGGTGCGGTCCAGCAGATGGGCCGGGATGTCGACCGCTTGGTAGGTGTTGGTGACGCGGCTTTCGTCGATGCCGAGAAACTCGACGATGTCGCGGCGGGAGTGCTCCGACACGGTCACGATATGGTCGGCGGTGCGGGCCAGCGAGGTCAGCAGGCGGTAGAAGTACTTCTTGTTGTCGAGCGTGGTGTAGGGCAGCCGCAGCGGCACCAGGTCGTGGATGGTGTAGATGTTGGGACAGCCGCGCACGGCGAGCGGCACGGGGTGCGTTGCGTGGAAGATCGACGGCCGTTCCGGCACCTTGATGCGCGCCGCCCGGCCGTAGAGCTTGAAATGCATCATGCTGATGTCGATCAGTCGGGTCGAGGCGTAGGCACGCTTGAAGGGGCGCAGAGCATCGGCGATCGGTCCCGTCACCAGTCCGCTGCGCGGCAGCTCGACCGGGCGCATGCCCCCCAGGGCATTGAAGGGATAGTTGAGGGTGCGCCAGGCGGCCTGGAACGGCGAGAGCCATTCATTGTCGTCGACGGCGTCGAAGGCCAGGATCTCGTTCAGCGCATCCTGGCCGCGCGACAGGCCGCGCTCGACGCCGAACAGGCCGTCGACCTGATAACCCAGGCGGCCGGCGGCCTGGGCCAGCGCGCGGGCATAGGTGGCGATTCCAGTGCCACCCTTGAAGGTGAGGTTGTGCGCCTCGTAGAGGATCGTGCCGCGCCCCGGACGGGCGGCAGCGGCAGCCGCGGCCTTGCCTTGAGCTTGGGTGACGGAAGCCGATTTAGCAGGGAAGCGGGCGAGCGCGTCGGTCATTCGAACACCAGCAGCCGATCCTCGTAGCTCGTCCGGTCGAGCACCGAAGCCCGGTCCAGTGGCACGATATCACCGGTCGGCCGCAGTTCAACGGTGCTGCCGTAGTGCGCCAGCAGGCCGTCCAGAAAGGCCGCCGGTTCGGCGTATCGGGCGGCGTTGAACTCCAGCACGATCAAGGGCCGGTCGCGGGCGATCAGCTGCTGCATGCCGGCGACAATCCCCTGTTCGCCTCCCTCCGCATCAATCTTGACCAGGTCGACCTTGGGATAGCTCAGCGCGACCTCGTCGAGGGTGACAGTGGCGACTTCCAGGGTCGTGCCGCCCGGCAGGTCCGGCTGGCCGACCAGGGACGCATTCTTGGGTTCGCCGTCGGGCGCATAGAGCCAGGCGCGGCCGGTGCTGGCGCCGAGTGCCTGAGGGACGATGCGGGTTCGCGCCAGGTGGCCACTCAGGCTGACCGACTCCTGCAGCAGCGAAGCCGCGTCCGGGTTCGGCTCCACGGCGACGACGCGGCCGGTCTCGCCGACCGCTTCTCCCATTAGGAGCGTGTAGTACCCAAAATTGGCGCCGACATCGATCGCTGTCATGCCGGGCTTCAGTCGCTGGGCCAGGAACTGCGTCAGCCACATCTCCCAGTAGCCGTCGAGCATGACGTGACAGGCGAAGCCGCGGTCCGAGCTGCGCAGGAACATCTTGTGGTGGCCGAGGACTCGGGCGAGGACCACGCCCTTGCCGAGATAGGCGGTCTGGACACGTCGGCGGATGGCGGCCTCCAGGGTGGAGCGAGGCCAGGTGGCGAGATGATGAGTGTACAAATCCATGAGCATGCGAAGAAACGACCTGCGCCAGCCGCTGCGACCGGGCAGCGGGGCTACGCTTGAGAGGAAGAAGGGTCGGCTTGATTGTCCCTTGGCTGGTCACTCTCCTTCCGTGGGTCGCTGCCTGTATAGGCTGGCGAGTCGGCGAATGCCACTTTCCGCCGACGCTCGGACTGCCGATTGAGCGAAGCGGGCAATTGGCAATTGAGCGAGGCGGGATTCGATGACGAGGTGGTCGTCGTCCGGTGCGATTGAAATCTTTGATACACTTTCCGGGGGAGCGTTTTTCCTCAGTCGAGGAGCCGAAAGCGCGAAAGGGGGCCGATCGGCGCGCGCCCGGGCGACGCGTGCAGGCGGTCGGGTCGCCTTCGGAAACGTCGGTTTTACTGGCAAAATAAGGTCGCCCTCTTATGAGAGGACAATTCCCAGCCGAATTTGAGGGAAATGAGGCAGCTCTGTGTGGCCGCGATGCCACACAACCTTACAGAGATGAATTCCTGTGCAGCAAAGGGCTAAACAAAGGCACGAAAATCCTTATTATCGGTCCCGAGTTCAGCCGCTCCATTACGCCGTCCGTCAATCGGGAGATACAACCGTGAAAATGACCAAGGTTTTCCTGGCCGCCGCGTCGCTCGCCGCACTGCCCGTGGCAGCCCAGGCGCAGATCAACGCCCAGCCGGGCATCTACGTCGGCGCCGGTGGCGGCCTTGCTTGGGGCATCGGCTCCAACGCCAACGCCTCGACCTCGACCGGCTTCGCCTTCGGCGGCCAGATCGGCTACGACTTCGTCGGCCCGCGCGTCGAACTCGAAGTGGGCTACGGCCAGCTGCCGACCAACGTGAACATCCCCGGCACCGCGATCACCGGCAAGGTCGGTCAGCTGACCACCATGGCCAACGTGCTGTACGACTTCATGCCGACCTCCTCCATCACGCCGTTCGTCGGTGTCGGTGCCGGTGTCGCCTTCGTCGACAGCAACGCTTCGCTGGGCAGCACGCAGTTCGCCTACCAGGCGATCGTCGGCCTCGCCTACAACATCAACGAGTCGATGCGCTTCCAGGTTCAGGGCCGGTACATGGGCACCACGAACCCGAGCGTGAACACCCCGTTCGGCAACGTCAGCTACCAGAACCAGAACATCCTGGCCCTGGCCGGCGTGACCTGGAAGTTCGGCGTCACCCCGCCGCCGCCGCCGCCGGCTGCTGCTCCGGTTGCGCCGCCGTCGTACATGGTGTTCTTCGATTGGGACCGCTCGAACCTGTCGGCCCAGGCTCTGAACACGATCAAGCAGGCCGCTCAGGCCTACAAGACCAAGGGCAACGCGCGCATCACGGCGACGGGCCACACCGATACGTCGGGCTCGGAGCAGTACAACATGGCGCTGTCGCTGCGCCGTGCGAACGCTGTGAAGGACGCTCTGGTGCGTGAAGGCGTGCCGGCGACGGCCATCGCGGTTGTCGGCCGTGGCGAGCAGGGCCTGCTGGTTCAGACCGGCCCGAACGTCCGCGAGCCGCAGAACCGCCGCGTCGAGATCGTCATCC
>VFQN01002677.1_pt1 | contig 26901 bp, 49 predicted proteins | sample 3512371 | NCBI WGS metagenome assembly VFQN01 (sample SAMN10412370, study PRJNA504923) | tailings metagenome | isolation source: Replicate 2 from Balatoc abandoned mine | place: Philippines: Itogon, Benguet | collected 2017-08-28
TCTAACTTCATTATTCGTCCTTATGGCCCCCTGGCTCTCCGGACGCGCCCTACTGGGCCTGTAACTGTAACTGTAACTGGTTGCGCTTCAATGTATGACCAGTGTATGGCGGCTCTATGAACGCCAGCGGTGCGGTGTGCAGCACCTCCGTGCGTGCTTGGTTCATCTCTTCACGGCCTCTTGCCCCGTCCTGGCTGAACTCGCAGGCCAAAGCGGCAGGGCGGCAAGGCGGCGGCACCGCCACCGCCACCGCCGCCGCAACGCCAGTTGTTGTACCCGCCCCAACCGCCACAACGACCCACGGGTCCATCACGCTGCCGGACGACCTGGACGACGTCTTCAGCGGGGCGCTGTCGCTGACGGATGGCGGCGCCGCCGCCGCCGCAGCAGCGGACGCCAAAGGTGCGGGCACTGTACGGCAGCTTGCTTTGATCTTTTTGCAGAGCGTCCGCACCCAATACTTGCGTGCGCTGAGCGGATGCGAGGCCCTTTGCATACGGCAGCTTCGACCAAGCACGGTACCTTACACCTCTCCTGACTAGTCCCTACATCAGCGTTGGCTACCTTTCCCTTACAACCGGTGCACCCCGGTGCTCACCCAACGGCCCCAGGGGACTCATGCGGGGGCGCTGCCGCTGGCCCCGCTGCCGCTGGCCCCGCTGCCGCCGGGCGGTCGACGCTGTCCGGCGACGGCACTGGCCGGCCCCTGGGCCTACGCCACTCCACCAGCCTCACGCACGGGCAAAGAGGACATCCGCAGGTACGTAACGTACAGTACGGCAGTACGGCGACCTGGCGTACCCGCCACCCAGCGAGGCGGTTCATGGTGCATGCCCTCCCTGCCCTGCCTGCGTCGTCCACTCGCAGGGTGCTGACGGGCGCTGTTGTCCGGCTTTGCCTTGGCGCTTACCGTACTTCCCGCACCTGCTGGCATTTGCCAGCACGTGCTCATGACTCCAAGAAACCCACTACTCGAGCTGCCCCTACTTGCGAGCACCTTGTCAGCGCCGTTGTGTGCTACCAGGTCACGTGATTCGCTCCCCTTTCCCCCGCAGGGCCCCGAGTGGGTGCTGTTCAACGACTTCTCCGTGTCCGCCTGCCCCGCCCACGAGGTGACCGCCACCTACGCCAACCAGAAGCTGCCCTGCCTGCTGTACTACAAGCAGGTGCGGCAGGTGCAGCTGTGTACGGCAAACACTTCTGCGCCCTGTTGAGGTGATGTCACGTACATCAGGCCTTACTGGATCAAAACGACGGCGCTGTGCATCGCTGGTCCCTCACAATTCAGTTAAGGATACAGCTCGCCTTTCCTTGTCGCGCAGGTCACTCCGCCGCCGCACCTACAGGCCGCAGCCGCCGCCTGCGCGCCCGCAGCAGCAGCCCCCTCGCCGCCACCCAACCACCCGCCCCTCCCCAGCCAACAAACCAACAGCAGCAACAACAACGCAACCACCTCAACCTCCAGCGGCGGCGGCGGCGGGTCCAACCACCGTGGCCGCCATCAGCCCAAGGGCGCGATATCGTACGCCGCAGCGGCGGCGGCGGGCGGCGGCGGCAAGGGCGGCGGCGGCGGCCCCAACGGTTCCAACGGTCCGCTGCTAACCCCCGAGCAGTTCCGTCAGCTGTGTGGCTCGCCGCCGCTGCAGGGCAGCTCCGCCAACCTGCCGCCGTTTAGGTGCGTTCGTTCGGTGTGAGAGTATGAGCCTTAGAAATCCCTTCCACGAAACCAACGATTCCTACCCTTTTCCATCCAACACACCTACCGTATGCAACCGGTTCGCAACCCGCGTGCTCCAAGGCGAAGGCCTCGTGACACGCCATACCATGCAAAGTGCAGGAGCATTGGGCGCGTGTTTGGCCACAGGGCATGCACCTGCACCTTACCTCCCCGCACCCTAACCCACAGCCGGACTCACGCCCGCCCTAACCCACACCCCCCAGGTTCAAGCCGCTGGACCCCCACCGCATGGCCCCCCGCCCCGGCGTGCGCTTCGCCATCGACGCTGAGTTCGTGGCCACCTCCCCTCCTGTGACCGAGAGCCGAGCGGTGGAGTCGGGGGGCGGAGGGGTGGGCGTGGGGCTGGGCATGGGCCTGGGCGGGCCGGGCGGCGGCGCGGGCGGCGGCGCAGTGGACCTGGTGCAGCTCAAGCAGGCCAGGTGGGGAGTGTGTGTTAGGGTGTGTTGGGGCTTTAGTGGGTGTGCATCAAGCAAGCGGCCAGTGTGCTGTAGGCGTATGGTCCACTTGGGCCGCGGCATGGACCTGGACAGCCTTTCCTTGCCGAGACCGTTATACCGGTATCGCATAGACCTGTTACCCGTCGTTGCTCCCCTTCCTGCCCAGGCTGACGCTGGCCCGCGTGGCGGTGGTGTACGCGGAGCCGGGGCCCCTGGCCGGCAGCTGCGTGTTGGACGACTACATCCGCAGCGTGGAGCCCGTGTTCGACTACCTCACGCGGTAAGGCGTAATGCACTGCGGTACATGTCCAATGTTGCATGCATGGCCGGCAGCTGCAACGCAGGATGACGGACCTATAGCGTGAAGCCCGTCGTCGACTACCTCACGCGGGTTGGGGACGTGTAGTCATGCACATTGGGCGAAATCGTACAGGGTAAACCTGGGTTGCAGCCCCTTTCTCGTCCGCAATAACGTTACGGCACTCTTAGCTTGCACCCCTCGTTCCTGACCCACACCCCGCAGGTGGAGCGGCATCCAGCCGGGCGACCTGGACCCGGCCGTCAGCCGCCACTACACCACCACAACAAAGCACACCTTCCTCAAGCTGCGGTGGGTGCGGGAGGGGTAGGGAGCGCCGGGGCGCACTTTTCGCTGCCGTTGCAGCCTCACTGCACCCTTCCTAGCAACAAACGTTCCCCGTTTCCGTTGCACTGCCCCTCTGCGGGTGCCCGCTCTCAGCAGTAAGGAAGCTTCTATATACATCTCGGTATGACCTTGTTGCTACTTCGCTACGTGGCGTTGACTCATGCCTTCCTTCCTTCCTTGCAGCTACCTGCTGGACTGCGGGTGTGTGTTCGTGGGGCACGACCTGCGGAAGGACTTCCGCTGCATCAACATGGTGGTGCCGCCGGAGCAGGTGCGTGCGCGTGTGTCAAGTGCACGTGTATAAAGGGTTGGGTGCACAGCAGTGTGGCATCGGCAGAGTAGGTGAGGCTCCGTGGGTCTGGGTGCTAGAAGATGGTGGTGCCGCTGGAGCAGGTGCGCGGACGTGTCTGAGCGACAAGGTGCACCACACCGCTGCGTGTGCCTCCCCTCGCTGCATCCTGCTACACCATTGCATGTGCTGTGGAGTGTGCACGTGGGTCGGTGCGCCCCATGCATCACCGCCGGAGCACTCGGCCAAGTTGTCTGGCCCACACCCGCACCATTCAAGGCTCCCCGACGCGCCTACAACCCGGAGATCGTGTGTACTAACCCACCCGCAGGTCATCGACACGTCCGAGCTGTTCCGGCACCGCGGCTGCCGCAAGCTGTCCCTCCGCTTCCTGGCCTCCTACCTGCTGGGCGCGTCCATCCAGACCGGCAGCGGCAGCGGCAGCGGCCACGTGGGCGGCCCCGGGGGGCACGGACCCATGGGTCACGGCGGGCACGGGCACGTGGCACTGGGCGGCGGGCCCGGGGGCTTGGGGCACGACGCCATCGAGGACGCGCGGACGGCCATGCGGCTGTACCACAAGTACCTGGAGGTGGGCGTGGGGTGCCGGTTCAGGGTTCAGCTGGCGGCATTACCTCGCCCGGGTGCCATCGAAATGATCCACGCAGCTGGTGTCCCACGGGCTGCTTGGCGCTTGGTGACGTGGGACACCCCGTGTCTCGCCCAGCTAAACACCCCCGGCCAAACCCTTGTCATCGCGTCCCTGCTGTGTGAACCTGCCTCTCCCCGCAGGTGATGTCCCATGGGCCTTTTAAGCGCGAGTTGGATGTGTGACACGATGTGTCCCGCCCAGCCAAACACCCCCGGCCAATCCCTTGCTGTTGCGCTGCTGCCTTTCATCCGATGTTGCAGCTGGTGTCCCACGGGTCGTTCGAGCGCGTGCTGGACGAGATGTACGCCTGGGGCAAGCAGTACGGCTGGGAGCCGGTCACGCTGCGCAACGGCGTGCCGCAGCCGCCGGTGGCGTGAACCGGCGTGGAGTTCGCCACCGACACGGAGGCGGAGGAGTGGGGCAGGGCAGGGCTGCCGCAGATGCCGGTGGCCTGAGATTGAGGAGGGAAAGGAGGAGGAAGGGGCCAGGCCTGGGCTGACGCATCTGCTGAGGCAGCACAGGGGGGAGGGGGGAGCGGCGTGAGGGAGGGGAGGTGCCGGCATCGGTACGCGCGGGGGCGTTGAAGGGGTTGGGGTGTTGTGGAGTGTCTGCGGTCGCCGCAACTTGGCGGAGTCCTGGTGCACCCCTGCAGGTGGCGCTGCTTGGGGCGATCATTTGACAGCCAGTTTGTGTGGTGCGTACTGGGGCGTGCGGGGTAGGCTGGCCAGGTCGCGGTGGCGGCAGTTGCGGTTGGGTTGCGAGGGGACTGGGCTGCAGGCTGCACCATGTGGGCTTGAGGGCTACGGGAGGGAAAGGAAGCTTGGTGAGGAAGGGTGGCATAAAAAGCCGTGACACGGGCACGCAACATGTGCAGCATAACGTGGATCCATGAGCTTGAAATGGGTTGGTTACGGGCGCCTGTGCTGCGACTTCACGGCCTGGGCGACGTACGTCTGGCTGCAGATCCAAAGGGGCAACGATGACAAGATATGCCCTTGACATTGCGGAAGGGCGGGACCCGTGGTGCAGGGCGGGCGAGGTGCCGGCAATGGGCGGTGAGGACTGCCGGGCCGCAAAGCCTGCGTGTCGCCTGGAACGGCAGGAGGCGGTTGCCCGGGGCAGCGGGCGCATGTGTGTAGGCTTGGGTTGCTCCCTGTGTCCCTGGGGGAGGGAGTGTGGGTGGCAGGCAGGTGCGCGTTTGATGGTGTGTAGGGGACGCTCCTGTGCGTCTGTGCCGGCTTGCTGCGTACTAGCGCCGTAATTTTAGAGGCTCGCTACCTGGGAAGACATTGCTGAGTGGGTCTTGGTGAAGCTGCCTGCACCGAATGCGCGGCCGTTCGGCTGGGTGCCCGCTGGAAGTGGGGCTTGGACCCGTGCCGCTAGGGCCCGGCATGCGGCAGGCATGGGTTTTGCGGCTCCAATGCCAGATGGCCGGCACATGGCGGGTATAGCGAGGCCGCGTTAGCGATCTTCGTTCGTTCAAAGGAGGTGGCGGAGCAGGGTAGTTCCCTTGTGGCGGAGGGTTTCACGAGGGACGTCAATTCTTAGGCACGGTGTGAGCGGCCCTCCCCTGCCCTTGCCAAGTGCAGGGCGTCGCCCCCGGCATGACAACGGATGTGCCATGTAACTAACCACCTGGATAAAGTGAGACCCTTGGTAGAGCCTAGTATGGGTTGAGAGCGAGGGTATTGGGGAGTACGGCACACCCGAGCGCAAGCCCCTGGCCCAGGGGAGGGCCCCTGCCCTTGACAGGCCTATTCCTGCTCCGCTCTACTGTATGCGCAAGCATAGCCACTTCTAGTACCACCACCGACGGCCGTGCATCGTGTATTCCCTGTGTGCTATCCCCTGCTTTGCTAACTAGCTAGCTGCGTGCCGGCTGGCCGCTTTCCGTCGCGGTACACCTGCTTCAGCCAGAACTGGCACGTGGCAGTGGCATGCGCGCCCACGTGCCCGCATCTGCGCGGCCCCACCGCCAGCCTCTGGGCCGCACTACTGCACCCCGTGGCCGGCCTGTTGCACAGGGCGGCGGACCAGTGGGCGGACAGGGCTGCAGGCTGGTGGGCTACAGGTGGTGCCAAAGGCATTGTGGACGCGGGGGCAACACGGAGCCGGGAAGAGCAGGCTGAGGGAAAGGTGATAGGAGGGAGGGTGGCCGGGTGGGGGCTGGGGATGTGGGACGAGTAGCGGCCAGGTGGGCTGTGGGGCTGCAGGGGGCTGGTGGGGCGGCTGCCCGTGGTGGGGCTGGCGTGGTGGGGTGGACGGCTGGAATGGAGCGAGTATGTGGGGTAAGCGGAACCAGAGCACGTGTGCATGGGTGTCTTGGAGGACAGGAGCGGGGTCTGGAGAGTGGGAAGGGGCTGGTCACCAGGGGAGCTCCCCTGCTGGTCACGGAGGCGTCGGCTTGTGGCTTTGCCTGGTGACGGGTCCGTTGCTTAGGGGTGGTTGGCATGGGCATCCTGGTGGCAGGGCACCATGACCAGGTGTTAACTATCGTGGGTAACGTCGTAGATGGGCGTGGTGGGCGGCTGGGTGCAATGGGTAGAATCTTGTGTGCCACTACGTGTGCCTGGAGCGGGGATGTTAGTGGTTGACTTGGTGTACATGTGGGGGGTGTAGGACTGGTTGAGGGGTTCACGCCAAGGGGAGCATGCCTCGCGTGCTGAGCGTTGCACGACTAGGAGGTCATGCACGAAGGGCAATGAACGCTCAATTGTTCGGGCTGGCCTTTAAGGAGTTGGATGAATACCACAGCGAACAGGGTACTGGGTATGGGGAAGGCGAACAGGTTAGGTGAATGAGGTTTCGGAGGAGCTTCCGACAACGGTTAGTCGCAGAGAGCAGGGAGCTCCTCTCGCATGCATTTGTACTGGTAAAAAAAGCTTCTCCGTGGTCTTCCTTATACCGAGGGACGCAGCTGTTGTGCCTGGAACAGCTGCAGTGTTATTACCTTTACCGCGGAGCCCACAACGATGAGCCGGCCTGTACATAGTTACCTGAAGGGTTTGTTTGGAAGCGCGAGTGGTGCTGACTGCCGCATCCGCTTCCAGACTACTGGCCCTGAGGACCCGGCGCCGAGATACATCGGGGAAACCTTGCCCGCTCACCAGCTGGTGCTGCGGGGCGGCTCAGAGCGCTTCCGAGCTCAATTAGAGAGGTGGACCCCGCAAGCTAGCGCCGGCGACACGAGCAGGGCCGCGAAGAAGCCGCGCGTCGAGGATAGTTCCCCCGAGTCGTGGTTCGCCCGAGTCGTGGTTCCCCAGAGTTTCCCCCGAGACGCGCCGCTCCCCGAGCTGGCTGTCCCTTTGGGCAGCGAAGGCGAACTTGAGGCCGCTATCGCAGCCATTCGCTTCATGTACACCGGCAAGGTGGTTCAGCCCGGGGAGCCGCAGGGGGCGCAGGGTGGCCAGCAGGGGGCAAGCCACGGCAGTAACGACACGCGCAGCGACTGCAGCATGAGGACCCTGCTGCTTATCCGGAGCCAGGCGGAGTACCTGCAGGTGCAGGGCTGTGCGGAGGCATGCGACGCCGCCCTGGTGGCCAGGTTGGCAGAGGCTGATGATGTGTCCGAGGAGGCTTCCGGCGAGGAGTCCGATGCGGACTCGGACGAGGGCGACAGCAGCGGCAGCGCTGCGTCTCACCTGGCCCCTCTCCTGGAGCTGTACAGCTGCCGGCAGCTGCTGCCCAGCCCCGAGGAGGACCCCCGTGCGGGTGCCATCCTAGACACCTGCTGCCAGCACCTGCAGCGGCACTGGGATTCCGAGCTGCCCGCAAGGGTTGCAGGCCTGGCACGGCCCAGCAAACTGAAGCTCCTTGCGTGGCTGCTGGGCGATGGGAATGCGGTGCGCATCGCCAACGATCCGCAGCTGCTGCAGCGCTGGCTGGCGCTGCCCACGGATGTCCTGGAGGAGCTGCTGCAGTCGGACCACCTCAGCACGGACGACGAGGGCACGGTTGTGGTGCTGGTGGAGAAGTGGGTGGCGGCCAAGGGCAGCGGGGTGACGGCGGCGGGCAAGGCCAGCGTTCGGGCCCAGCTACGGCTCGTCAACTGCAGCCCGTCCTACCTGTTCGACGTGCTGCCCAAGCTGCCTGTGTTGGGCCCAAAGGCGGCGCAGCAGGCGGCATTCCTGGCTCGCTGCCAGCTAACGGACAGGTCGGAGTGGGAGAGGATGGGCCGCCGGCTGGGAGGGTACGACATGAGCAGCCCGCGGTACGGCAAGGCGCGACGCCAGTCAGTACCGACACTAGGGGTGCCGTTTCGGTGGGAGATCAGCCGTGACGAGCTGCTGGCAGCTCTGAGGGTGGAGGGCAGCGGGTTCAAGGGAGTGCTGTGCAGGTTCCGGCACGCAGGCGGCCTCAGCGCGGGCGACAGCTTCAGCGTGGTCGCACTTGGGTGCGAGTGGCAAGTTGTCGTGAAGCACAAGCTAGGGCAGCCTTGCGCGAGCATGTACCTACGCTGCCGGGTGCCCACGGCCTACGGGGCGCACGGCAGAAAGGTGCAGGGCGGCGTGCGTGCATCGGCGAGCGTGCGGGTGTCGGTGGAAGGCAGTCAGCCGTGCACCATGCGGCTACCAGTTTCTCACATCCCGTACGGAGAAAGCTCCGGCAGGCCGGGGTGCTTACCCCTGGAGGCGGCGCAGCCAGCTGCTGAGCAGCAGGAGCAGGCGGCGGACGACATGGGCGCGCCGGGCACCGACGCAAACCTGCTGGCCCCTTGGGCCAAGCTCCTGGGTTCGGGGGGAAAGCTCAGCGGCACGGTGCGGATTGGCACGCCTCAGTAAATTACACGAGCTGCAGCAGGCACAGCCGTGAAGGCGTGTGATAGCGCCTTCGTGCAAGAGTATTGTAAGTGCACTGCAGATGTGCAGTGGGCACATGCCGGATGGCGTGGTGTTGCAGTTACATGCATCCTGTGTTGCAGCATAAGAGAGTGAAGGAGGGCCAGGATTGTGCGGGGCAGCACTACTCTACGCCCGTAAGGGTTCGGGTGGTCAGCTGGGCACGGTACGGTGCGCAGCAGGGCAGCTATGGATATGTTGTGGCGGTTTGCGTTGCTCCTAGGAATCGAAGCGCACTGAACCGCCACCCTGAGTTGATGGGCTAAGTGTGTAATTGGGGGTTGTTGTTTTTGGCAGAACCAAGCAGAGATGTTACTGATGTTGTGAGGTTTTGGTGAGGGTGTTGAGGTTTCCGTATCCAGGCATATGGGCGGCAGGATGGCTTGCTACATACTGTGAGATTGCTTGGCGTGCACTGATTGGTGCCGCCATAGATAGGCATTGGCGTTGGAGATGAAGACGTTTGTCTAAGCTCGCTCGCTTCGGGTCTAACCTGGGCCATCCTACGGGTGGTGGGTCGGTGCGTGGGGGTTGTGCACTACGGTATCCGGAAGCGTGGGCGGCACATGGACTGTTGCTTTGGGCAGGATGAAGGCGTGGATTTGTTGTGTGGCCGAGGATGTACGACTATCAGACGCGGCGGGCACTTGCAGGTGTGTGGGGCTTTGAAATCTGTACACTACGTGACCAGTATGTGCAATTGATCAGCGGGGTGTGCGGCCAGCACGCAAACCATGTCCTTCTTGAGCAGTGCCTCCTTTGCCTATGGCCGCCTCTAGCAGCAGTGTACTCTGTTCGCTGCTTGTTGATGGTACGGCTGTATGCATGTGCAGTAGGCGCGTGCCGTCCGGTACGATTATTGCCCATGCAGTTCTGGTATACGGTCCAAGCAGTACATGTGCCGATCCCAGGCTGTTGCAGCAGCACGGTACACTTCGTTACGATGTGCGTGTGCGGAAGCATGGCATTGCATGGTGGGCATGCGAGCCTTGGTGCACATTGTCCTGCACGCCGCAACACAGTGCGGAAGGAAGCCTGCCAGGCGCACATCCTAAGGTGCTCGTTGCTGTCGGTGCCTTCGTTCGCTGTTTCTAGCATCTACATCTGCAACGCTGACACTGCCTGTTCACAACAAATGGACTCTGCAGACGGCTATATTACGCTGTTGCTGGTCGTTGCAGTGCATGGGTTGGCAAAGTTGTTGGGTTGCCTTCGCCTTGCCATGTTCCCCGCAGTGCCCGACAGTGGCGCTCCCCGAAGCTGATGCTTTGGGTACTCGAGGCGTACCGAGTTGTCCCCTCATTGGCACGCTACCGTTTGTCACTAAACTTGGTGTTTAACGTTTTCGTCGGCAGTGCATGGGGCTGCCGGGTTGGCATTTGGAATGTGCAAGTTGACGAACAGTAGGTGCTGAGCAATGGTGTCATGTGCGGTTCCCCTCGTTCCGCCTTGCCAATACGAAAGCGGAGTGGTTGATGCGGACAAACCGTAAGAGGGCCTGGACCAGGGCTGGACCGTGAGTTGGGTACAACACTGGGCTAGGAAACGTAGCCCCACGGTGTAGCCACATCCAGAAGGGGCCCCCCGTGCGATCAGGAAAAGGACACGTCCAAAGTCCTTCCGGTATCCTCAGCATTGCATACCGGTACCAACAGACCTTGCCCCGTTTTCCCTTTCCCAGCAAGGTTAACCATGCTGGCCCCATGCTGCCGTACAACCCCTGCAGCACAGAGGGCATATCCCGCGGCATTGGATGGCGTGCTTGACAAGGACAGCTTAAGTTCATCGTGCTAAATGATGTCCTGCCCTGGTCCTCCCATGCTTCTGCTGACACGGGTTGACACGGGTTGACCTAGGCTGGCACTTGAGTTGAGCTCGTCTATGTGCAGGCGTGGCCTATGCAGCCTTCACTACCCACGTGCCAGCTCCCAATGATGCACACTTCGGCCTTCTGAAGCCCGCCAAGGTCAGGGCACCACGCCATGGCAGGCAACCACTAACGGTCCTTCAGTGCCGCACCTCTTGGCAATCGAGTTGCTCATGTTACTGTCTTTGTTTCTTGCTATGTCTTTTCCGCTTGCAAGGCCTGCAAACAAGGCCGTTGCGCCAAACTCCCGCCAAACGGCTCTTAAGATCTAGCGTTCCTACGCATTCCCTAGTCATTAAAACTCTCGTTGTACATTCTTTGAGATTTGGGCATGTTTGGGCTGATCGGTGCAACGACACGAAGCTTAGCGCCAATGGCGCATGGATAGCGACCAAGGAGTATAGAGCGGAGTATACGTCCAAGGACAGGTTCCTTCAACAACATCAATATGAAAAGCGCGACTATGCAATCTTTATCGCCGTCGCTGCTGTCGCTGACGAGGTGGGGCTCTGGCTCCGCAGCCTGCGCTTCCGTCACTCCCAACCGCCCTCCTGCACGCACTCTTGAGCTATACCGCGTGCCTCTTTGCAGCGAGGTCCTCGTCGCCTCTGCCACGACATGGCTGGCCTACTTAGGCAGGCTCGCAGCGGCAGTGGCTCCGGGTTGCACCGTGGATGGAGAGGAGGCCGACGGCATGCTGTCCGACCCAGTGGGGGCAGGTGGCGACGTTGTTGAGCCCGCCGGCAGCCCTCTTGCCGTACCGCTCCCAACGCACGACGAGCTAGCTTCTCTCGTGGGGTGCGGCCTCGGACCTGCGCTGCTGGCGGCCGTACGGCAGCAGCTGCAGGTGGGGGCCTTGACCCGCGTGGGTAGCCGGTGGGCTGAGGAAGGCTCACGGTACCGGGACAGCAGCACAACCCTTCGGGAGTTCCGCGGACACAGAATATGCCGTACCGGCACGCAGTCTTTCTTGTGCTTCTGGGGCACCAGCTAAGCCGCGGAGGGCGGTCCAGCCGTCGAGCGGGCGCACCTGGGACGGTTAGTACACTCGGTGCACAGCACGCTGTGCAGGGGCGTGGTCACACACGTGCGTACCCCGCTGGATGCCCCCTTCCCACTAGGCTGTCCTGGAGAGCACCGCCGTGCCGGCCTTTTGGGCGTCCCTCCGGCGCTGCCGCCGCGCCGCTGCCGCTGGGGACGACGAGGCCCTGGAGCAGCACCTGGTGCAGGGACTGGCGGTGAGGCGTGCGTGGGGGTGCGCGGAGCGTAGTGTATGGCCCTGAACGGAGGCGTACCGGTATGGCTGGATATCGGTTCGGCGTGGCGTGATGGCCAGGAGGCTAAGAAGGGTTGGCAGCTGCTGGAAGGCGACGCAGGGTCGCTGTGTGCGGCCGAGAGCACGTACAGCGCTGAATGCAACAGGCCTGCTGTCGCGGGTCGGGCAGCAAGGGAGAGGGACGCAGCCTTGAGCAGGGCCGTGCGGTGGGGTTTGTGGGAAGCCGCGAAGGGAGGCACGCGTAACGGTATGTGAGGCTGGCAAAAGCTGCCCCGCGCGGGGTGGGCGCTGGGCGGTATGTCCATGGCGAACTGCGTGCATGCCTCACTCGTTCCAGTCGCCTCACTGCCGCAGGGCCTGTGCCGGGTGGTGGAGGCGCACTGCTCGGCGCTGCAGCAGCTGGCGGCGGGCGTGGCGGCGGCGCTGCAGGAGCAGCAGCAGCAGCAGCAGCAGGTGCGCGCCTGGTGTCTTCGGAGGCCAGCGTCGGGCTAGTTGAGGGACCGGCGAACGGACAGGCACTGCTATTTCATGGACGTAGGGGCTTGTCCGTGACCATCAGATACCGCCCCGCCTCATTATTACTTCATGGACGCCGATGACTGGCTTAATGTGCGCTGACAGAATGCCGCATCGTAACGTCGCCGGGCCAGATGGTCGGCGTTGTAAAGTGCCATTTAGCGTTCTGCAGATTCCCGCGTGCAGAGACGCTGTCTTTACGGATCCGCGTGTGTGCTCGGCACGCCGCCGCCTTGTGCCTCCAGGGTGGAGGCGGCACCTCCAGCCCCCAGATCTTGGCCCTCGCCCCTCTACTCTGTGCGCCATCCGCCCCTTACGCCGCTGCCGGGACCCAAGGCCCAGCCGCTGCTGCCGCCGCCGCTGCTGCGGCCGCGGCCGGCTCTCGCGGCATTGCCGGGCAGTACCGGGCCACCGTGAGCGCCCTGCTGGTGGCGACGGCGGACTGCAGCGTGTCAGGTGAGCCAGTGCGGGGGGCACAGGACGAGGGCAGAGGGCAGCGGATGCGCCAGCGAAAATCCTCAATCTCACACGACAAGCGCCTGGTGACCTGTCCCGCTGGCCCTCGTACGGTGGATTCCTCGTCGCCTTAGTGTGCCGTGTGGGCCAGGGGCCATGAGGCCATTGCAGCCTGCGATGACGGCCGTTCGCTGCTTGGGTATACTTGGTCACTGTGCGCAGCTGGGCATGCAGTACCTGAGGTACAAGCATCAGCTCGGGAGCTTCGGCGCCCCTGTGGTTTGCTATGTGTGGCATTCATGTCTCCCACAAAGCTGTCGTTGCTGTGCTCTGGCTGAAAGGTACCGTACGGTAGGGCGAGGTCCTCAACAAGTTCCAGTAACCAATTAGTGTCTCCCTCCCACAGAGCTCCTGCTGCTATACTTCAGCTCCAAGCTTCGACAGCTGGCGGAGGCGCTGGCGCCGGCGGAGCAGCAGCTGGAGCAGCAGGAGGAGCAGGAGCAGCTACAGCAGCAGCACACACATGTTGGCGGCGGCGGCGGCGCAGGAGGCGTAGGAGGGGCAGGGGGGCTTATATCGCCGGCGTCTGTGGATGGCGGCGGCCGCGGTGTGACGTTTGGATCGCCTCCGGGGACGCTAGGCGGCGGCGGGCGGCTGACGTGGCGGTCCAGCGGGAGCGGTACGGCAGCAGCGGCGGCGGCGGCGCTGATGGGCGGCGGCGGCGGGCGGCTGAGCGACAGCGGCGTGGGGTCGGCGGCGGTGGAGGGAGTGGCGATGCTCATGGGGGCTGCCATGGGTGGGTGGCTAGGTGGCCTGGGGGAGCGACGCGTTGATGTGTTGGCTGGCCATAGGTCGGTATGGATAGCGTTGCCGGGGCCATGCGCCCTGCTGTCCTCGTACCGGTGTGTGGGCTTCCCTGCTCCTTCATCCCTTGGTCGCGACGCTTTGGGCGTGTGTACCCTCCCCAACTGCTCTGACCCCTGGACGCCCCACAACCCCGCCGCAGGCGCCAGCCCCCAGGGCCCCACGCATGCCACAGGCGGCCCCCAGAAGCAGCAGTCAGCAGCTGCAGGTGAGCGTTAGGTAACACCATGCTGCACGGTTTTGCACACAGATACACGACAAATAATGTATGCTTACAGAAAACCCGGCATGTTGCCTGCTTATCTTCCGTAATACTATCGGCCATTCCAACATCCCACCTTCAGCATTCCGACACATGCCCTCAGCTGCCCTGGGCGTGGCCTGCCGGCTGTTGCTGCTCCTGCCAGGTCCGGAGAATGCTTGTGCATTGCTTCTACCCTCGTTACATACCACGCACCCTGCGTTATATTACTGTGTTTTTACCGCTACGGTCCTCCACGTCCTCAGCCGCCCTGGGCGAGGCCTGGGTGCGGCGCCTGCTGCTGGCGTGCGGCTGCCTGTCGGCGCTGGCGCTGGGCCCGGCGGGCGAGGAGGCGGTGGTGGCGGCTGTGAGCCACCACGTGGAGGCACGGCTCAGGCGGCTGGCGCTGGGAGTGTACGACAGAGAGGTACGGCAGGCGCGCGTGTAAGATGAGTGGAAGACGATACGCCCTGTGAAGCAGCAAGAGCCTCGCTCTACTGCGCATCCGATTGTCAGTAAGCTCATTCTGGCAGCGCACCTCATGTGACATGTGCCACACACGCGGTCACACGGTCCTACACACCTGTCTCAGGCTTATTATGCCTGCATTCCGCACCGCACTTGCAACACGCCAGGTCCTACCCGCCGCCAACCGCGCCGCCGGGCGCATCCCCCTCGAGTTCCTCCGCATCGTCATCGCCGGCGAGCGCGCGCCAACCGCTCCAGCCGCCGCCAACCGCCAACCGCCGCCCGGCGGCCTGCCGTACGGCGGCCTGGCCGAGCCCGGCACGGAGGAGCGCACGCTGGCGGAGTGGCGGCTGCGGCTGTCGTACGTCGTACTGGAGACGCTGGGGCGGCTGCGCATCAGCGAAATGTTTGACATTGTGGTGGAGCACCCGGAGTCTCTGCCCGCTGTGAGGGACCTGGCGGCCTGCTTGCGCCACACCAACGTGCAGGTGGGCCGGTGCAGGTGCCTGGTGCGCTTTGTGGGCAAAAAGTGGCCTCCAGTGTACCGTAGGAGGAGGCGCATGGGGGGCATTAAGGGGTGGCCGAAGTGCGTATGCCTGAAATGAGGTTTTAGTGCACTTATGTCATGTTTACGCTCGTTGGGCCTGACTTCCGCCACCTGTGCACTGTCATGACGCTGCCTAACGCATTACCTCTACACGGCATCCGTTTGCAATAGCCGGGTACCCGCCGGTTGCTCTCCGGCGCATATCTATCATGCTCGCTTCGCTCTTGCGTGTCCCCTTCCCCCGCTGCCTCGTCAACTGGCGCGCCCTACCCAACCCACCCCTCGCCCTCGGCTCCCACAGTCCCTCTTCGTGACGTCCTTCCGGGCAGCGCTGCAGCGGCGGCTGCTGCACGCCGGCGCCTCCGCCACCTCCATAATACACACCTACGTGGCCACCATCCGCACCATGCGCGAAATCGACCCCAGCGGTGAGGCCGTGGGCACGGGTCGTGATCAGAAGGTCGTGATGCACACCGGCCTGATGACGCTCAAGCATGTACCGGAGGCACGGGGCGCGGATGTCGTTGTCAATGTGTGAAGCTTCACCGATAGCCGGGAGCATGTGGCTGTGGTGAAGCTCTCCGGTACTTACTGTACTGATCGGCTCTCTCCGGAGATTACCGCCCGCTGGAACACCGCACATCATCTTCATCCCATGCGCTTTCTTGAAGCATGCCCCATGCATCGGCCGCACACTCGCATTCCACCAGGCCAGTTGCTGCATGCCATAGGTGCCCGTTCACGTCCCCGACACCAACCATGGCACACGCCTACACTCGTTATGGGCCCACTTCCGCTGCACACCCACACCCCGTTTGTCCAACCCAGCACCACACTCTACTGCACACCCACGCCCCGCCAGGTTCGCTGCTGAACTCGGTGGCTCAGCCCATCCGCGACTACCTTCGGGGCAGGTCCGACACCATCAAGTGCCTGGTCACGCTGGTGACGCAGGTGGGTGCAGGGGGCTGCACGCGGGCGTGGGAAGACGTCCACATTTGGATGCGAGTGCGTGCGGGCTTGTGTATTTTCCGTCCTGCCCTGCGCCTCTGCCGCCGCCCAGACGCCATCAGTTGCCTGGCCACGCTGGTGGCGCAGGTGCGCCCGTTGGTGACCTGCGGGCGCATGTGCAATGACATTTGTGTACACGGCACAGCTTGTATTACTCCGGAGGCGGCCTAGGTGTCCGGCATTGCACCAGGTGATGAACGTGTCATATGCGCTCCTACGCAACTACATGCAATCGCTAATGCCTAGTGACCAGCATTACACAGCATAACCGCCCCTCATCCCCTCACGGCACTGGTGCTGCCCCCGCACTGCCAACCGCCGTGCGGTCGTACCCTGGCCTGCAGGACGGCGGCGGCCCCGGCGGCGAGTCGCTGCTGGAGGAGCTGCAGGCGGTGTCGGCGGCAGCGGCGGCGGGCGGCGGTGTACGGCCCATGGACGTCGACGGGGCTGGTGGCGCCGCTGAGGGTGCGTGGGGTGACGGACCCGCGTACGGCTGCGCGCGATGGCCGAAGCGAAACCAGCTTTTCTCCACGCGATGGGTGTCTGTCGGTAGCACATGTTGGCAACTCTAGAGGTGGCTGCTGTTCGGTGTACAAGAACATGGTCTGCTCCCGCCTGCCCCTCGAACCCCGCGAAACCCCGCTGACTGGGACGCCTCCAGCTCCCTTCTCCACAAGCGGCGCTAGGGCTCCCCGAACGCCTCACACTGTGTCCTCGCGCCACATGCGACATCTCTCCCCACAGACCCCGACGAGCGCGTCCTCCGGATAGCAACGGCAACCGCCGCTGCCGGCTTCCCAGGCGTCGGACCCGCGCCGCCGCACCACGCCGCCGCCGCCGCTGCCGCGGGCGTTACCGGCGGCTTGGCTGGCGGCGGCGGCGGTGGCGGCGGCGACTCGTCGGCCCCCGACGCGGCGGCGGCCGCCGGGGACGTCGTGTCCCTGCTGACGGGGGTGTTTGGCTCCCCCGAGGTGTTCATTGCAGAGTACAGGAACCTGCTGGCGGGGCAGCTGCTGACGCGCGGCGACTACGACACGGTGCGTTGTGGGTGTGGGTGTGGTGTGCAAGGTGTGTACAATGAGCGTGTGGTGTCCAGTGTATGGACAGCAACCTGCTGACAGGGCAGCTGCTGACGCGCAGCGACTACGACACGGTGCGTGGTGTGCAGTACTGGTACGCAGGGACACGTGCGTACACATAGCTATGGTGCATGAGATCGCGAGGCAGAGTAACGATATTAGGGACAAGGGTAGCGAGCGGGTCAAATTGGGTAGCGAGCGCTGTGTCTGCGTGTGATGCTACCAACATTCCACTTTGGGATTGCGCCCGGTGGAGCTGCGCCTCCCCGTCCGGCCGCCTAATGCACAGCACCTGCTAAACCACACCCACTACCACCACCACCCCAGGCCCGCGAGGTGCGCACGGTGGAGCTGCTCAAGATGCGCTTCGGCGAGGCGGCCATGCATGGGTGCGAGGTGCGTCGACATGGGTCTGGGGACACACGCAGGCTAGTGATGCACGTCTTTTACGCAACCATGCATGGGCCGCGCGGCGCGTACGTCCCAGACGCAGTTCGGGAGAAAAGTGTAGGGGGGCAGCGCAATGCTTGGGAGCCTCGTCGTTGAGGCGGCAGGGCAGGTTTCAGCACGCTCACCTGTCCTGCACGGCTTGACGAGGCGGCCATGCATAGTATTGGGGGAGGAGTTATCTGATGGTTATGGACCAGCCTCTATGGCCGCGCCTCCAGGGCCAGGCGAGCCGGCGTGACATGCATGGGTGTGCGCGTGCGCGTATGGCTGGATTGGTGCATACGGCCGCAGGTCATTCCCAAGGATGTCGCCGGCAGCAAGCGCACCAAGACCCTGCGTGCCACCTCCTCCGTTCACATACAAAGGTAAAGGCATGGTTAATCGCTTTGTGCCTCCCCCTCGCTGCAGGTTATGCTCAAGGACGTGGCCGACAGCAAGCGCATCAACACACGCGTACACGCCGCCTCCCAGCCGGGGGGTCCCCCAGGCGGCGCCCTGTCCCCCGGCATGGCATCGCCCGACGCGGGCCGGGCTGTGGAGGCTGCAATTGCCGCACACGCAGCGGCGCAGCAGCAACAGCAGCAGCAGGGACCGGCCTCTGGCACGCGGTCTGCCGCGCGGCAGCAGCGGCCGCGGTCCGCAAGCATGCTCGTTGCAGCAGCTGCTGCGGCTGCGGCGGCGGCGGCGGCTGCGGCGGCGGCGGCTGCGGGTGCCACGCCGTCGCCCAACGTGCAGACGCGAGCATCTGCCAGGGCCGCTCAGCTGCAGCAGCAGCAGCAACAGGGGGGAAACATGCCACTCGTCGGAGAGGGCGTGTCCACACCGCGGGCTGGTGCAGCAGGAGCAGCTGATGCGGACGACGCGCCCTGCCCCGAGTTCGATCGCCTGTCTGCCATCGTGCTGTCGTACCTGTTCTGGCCCAAGCAGGACGACCGAGACAAGGTCGGGCGCACCTGCCGTCGTGGCCTCACCTGCCATTGTGGCCTCACCCGACCGCCTCGTGCTGCCGCCGTTCCCATTAGCTTGCTGCTGGTCGTCCCTTACGGCGTGGGTTAGGACGCGAGGCGGCACATGGCCATCCCCACTTCGGCAACTGGCCTGTGATAAGCCGTCCTTTCCCTCTTTGCGTCACTTTTTAATCCTTTCGCAAGGATAGGGGCTGCCTGGCAGTCCCATAACACCGCACCCCCTGCCCCACTCCCCGCGCGTGCAGGCACCCGCGTTTCCGCGACTCCCTGACGCCTTACATGGTTTCCTCCCGTTTCACGCGTACCTCCACTCGCCGCCCCGTTCCCTTCTCGTGCTGACCCCCCTCCCCCCCTTCTCCCAGGGGGACCCCTCCGACCCCGCGTCGGCCCTGGCGCTGCCCCCCGAGCTGCGCGCCGCCATGGACCGCTTCGCCGCGCGCTACCACCACCTCAAGACGCCACGGAGGCTGCGCTGGCGGCCGCACCTGGGGGCCGTGGACCTGGACGTGTCGGCAGGTGGGCAGCTGTGCAGGGCGTAGACAGTATCCTGCATGTGCCCAGTAATGTGACCATGGCCGTGTCGGCAGATGGGCAGTTTTTGCAGCACGAATGTTGCGTATAAATGCCTTGACAAGGCTCACAGCATGCATCACATACGAGGAAGTAGTACTACTGCACCATTACCCGTGCGCGCAGGTGGCGTTACGGCCTCCTTCTGCGTGTCCCCGCTGCTGGCCACGCTGCTGCTGGCATTCAAGGACAAGCAGCAGATGGCGGCGGCGGAGCTGGCGGCAGCGGTGGGACCGGGGTCGGGGGATTCTGACGTCCTGTACCGCACGAGTGTCCGTCCTATTGGGTAAACCAGAGGCCGGATTGCCAAGCCTGCAACACAGCCTTCTTTCCTTCCAGTGCCGCCTGCCCTGCTCTAGGCTCTAGGCTCTAGGTTGGGATGCCCACTGCTTCCACCATCCCGTACTCACCAGCACAACCCACTAGCATCCGCACACGCATGCATGCTTGCCTGTTCCCCTGCACCCCTCCCCACCTCGCCACCCCTCCCCTCTCAACGCAAGCCTCCTTCCTCTCCCCAACGTCGCCCGCCCTCTCTTCCCACCACAGGTGGGCCTACCCGTGCCCCTGGTGCGCCGCAAGATGCTGTTCTGGGTTACCCACGGGGTGGTGCTGGAGGGCCGCGCGGGCGGCGCGGCGGCGAGTGGCGGCGGCGCCAGGCCCAGCGGCGGCGGCGGCGGCGGCGGCGGGCCGGCACGTGTGCGTGCCAGCAGCGGCGGCGCGGCGGGCGCGGGGGACGTGGTGTACATGAGGGCGGAGGCGCTGCCGGCGGAGCTGCAGGGTGGGATGTGGGCAATTCGGGCACACAGCACCTCCTCAATGCCGGCCCTAAGCCCTCGTCCGCTACCCACTCCATTTTGTCTCTGGGTTGCAAGCTTGCCCCGTGCCCGGACTGCAACAACGAAGCCCGAGCGCCCCGCCACCCGGGTCCTACGTTCCCACTGTACAACGCATCGCGCTTGAGTGCAACTGTAATCCTGCCCTCACCACAACCCCCAGGCGCCACGCTCACGGACGCGGGCGCGGAGGACGAGGCGCCCGCCCAGCTGCCCAGCGCCGCTGACCGCGCGGTGGAGGAAGTGGGGCCGTTCGAGAACTACATCAAGGGTGAGACTCGGGACGCAGCACAGTGTGTGTGTTGGGCAGAACAAAAGGCACCAGGCGCGACCTGCCCCTTCAGGGCTTTGAACCCACCACACACCGACCTTGATCTTGCATGGCCAACTTTGCCGGGCATCGCGCGATGCAAGCCCGCCGTGCCTATAGTCTACAGGCGTGCTCCAGAAGTACGGCGCCCTGGACCCGCACCACAGCCATCCATTGCCACTGAAACCCTTAATGCATTGTGCTGTCTTACCTTATCCGCAGGCATGCTGCAAAACTACGGCGGCCTGCCCCTGGAGCGGCTCAACCCACACCACAACCACAATAACACATTGGCATAGTACGCGTATATATTGTCCGTAGTATGTAAAATTGTCCATTTTTACCCACAGGCATGCTCCAGAACTACGGCGGCCTGCCCCTGGAGCGGCTCAACCACATGCTGCGGCTGTTCGTGGTCAGCACGCCGCGATACGACAAGACGCCGGAGCAGCTGCAGGTGGGAGAGCGGGGGTGATGAAGAAGTGTAACGGGGAGGGTAACAGAGACGCACCTTGCATGGTGTGTGGTGAATACGGTCACGGCAATGGAGACAAGGGGCGGCTGCCGCATGTCCTTTGGCAAGGTGTTCACCAGGGCGACACCCCGGTGCTGGCCATATGCGGTAAGTCAAACCACCGGAGCAGCAGCAGGTGGGCACGCGTGGGCACGGAACGGGTGGACAAGGGCTGCCGCATGTCTGCTGTGTTGAGTAGATGGTTACGGAGCGCGAGCAGAGAATTGCCAGCAAGGCGCGATTGCTATCCGTCTGTTCCGTCTCAACCGAAGGATTTCGGTACCGTATTGTATGTACAGTGTTGTGCTGTTGCTTACTGTCCGTATCGTGCCCGCTCCACCTTCCTTACCCCGCAGGCCTTCCTGCATGTGCTCATGCAGCGGGACGTGGTGGTGCAGGACGCGCAGGGCGTGTACCGCCTCAAGGGGGCGGCGCCAAAGTAGCCGCACAACAGCAGCGCCCGGAGCAGCGGCAGCGGGGCCGCGCGCGTCTGCTCGCACCTACACACTGCCCAACCTGGGCAACGCGCACAGGTGCATGCCTGAAAGGGTCGGCGGCGCCTGTTGAGCGCCAATCGAGCAGCGCCCAGGGCAGCATCGGCGAGCAGGCCCGTGTCTGTAGCGGCAAACGAGCACAGCGCTCATTGCAGCACGGGGTTGGGAGTCAGCTGACCAACTGGGCACGGGTGCGCTGTGTCGGGGGCGTGGTGCCCATGGGGCGGCAGCAGCGGCAACAGCCGAGGAGGCCGGGGCCTCCAGCAAGGGCTTGCGTGAAGGCGCCGTTCTGCTGTGAGGCACGGGCTCAGGAATGCAGGGTGTTGTGACTACCGGGCCGCACGGTGTGTACAAGGGGTGCACGTGAGGCACCTCAGCTGACGGGTTGCTGTTCCGTGGCTGCCCCACTACATGTATGCTGCTGTACGCGTTGGAGTTACAAACGGTCGACAGCACGAGGTTAGGATCAGACAGCCGCACAGCCGCCGAGTGTGCTGGTGCTGGGGGTAACGGTGGTAACGTAGGTTGTCGTGGTGGTGGTGGGCGGTTGGAGTGGAGGAGGAGTTGCTGCGGTGCTTACCAGGTGACTTGTCAGTCAGTCCTATATGTCAGTGCTAAGAAATGTCAAATACGGCGAGATTCAGGGGAGCTCCCCTGGCGAGATTTCTCCCCGCCGCAAGTGCAACGACCCTTGCACGAGCTGACGGCTCTTGGTCACCATGCCGTATTCCAAGACAAAACTCACCAGGTGGCCTTGGCTGGACCGTCAGAAGACAGACACGTGGTCGGCAGGGCAGGGCGCTATTGGCAAGCGGACTTGTGGTGTGCAAACTCACGCGCCAGTACCCAGGGAAGTTGCTCATGTGGTTAACGCCGGTGTGCACCGTGCACAGGGGCGCGTGGTGCGCGTAAGGCGAAGCCGAGTGCAGGCTTCAAGGCTGGTGGTCATTGTACCGGACGGCCGGTGCGATGTACCGGCAGGAAGGGTGTGCACTGCACGTAGTGCACTTCAGCAACGCGGCTGAAGAGCAGAAGAGGATGCCCTTGCAGACTCCTACGCCGTACCGGACGGGCAGCACCCTACCTAAGTGCTTCCACCAGCAGCACCTCAGTCCACACACCCTCCCCACCACACGAGCAGCTACCTTGTCCCGCCAGGAAGAACTGCATGCCCCCAATTGATGGCCATGTACCCCGCGGGGTATGGGCCTTCAACTCTCCTTGACGACTGGAGCAGGCAGTGCCCAGTGGTCCGGCGTGCGAGGCCATGGTAGCCGGGCCCTGCTGGCCCCCCATGCTCCGGCCCAGAGTTAGCGCGTGCCCGTCGGCCGTCGCCGTCGGTCCCTAGGTCCGCACAAGAAGGTCAAGTGCTGGAATCTTTACTCGTAAGTGGCACAGCGTATGGTCTGCAACTAGAGGTCTGGCTTAGCCTCCCTGCGTCTCTCGGGTACTACCATACGTGCATGGGCCTCGGACACGTGTGAGCAACAGCAGCACACACGCACAACACCATGTCTGTACCAGGAGACAACTTGGTATCGGGGATACCGTATTGGTTTTGTACGTCTTGTTGTTGTACGTCTTGTTATAGCCCTTGGGCCCTACGGCTCGTATGGGAAGTTACACCTGCCACGTGTAACGACTGAACTGTTGTTAATCACCAGTCCTGAGGCGAAACCAGCGTTGCCAGGCAGCATGGCAGGGGACAGGCCTGGCCAGGGCCGGCTGCTGCCAGCCGCTGCCAGCAGCAGCAGCCGGGTGTCTGGGACACGCAGTTGCGCACGATGCACGAGTTGAAACCGCATACTGAAGTGCTTCATGCGAACAGCGCGTATGGCTTTCATGAACACACGGAACAGTGGAGGGAGCAAGGGAGGTCTGCCCTCTTGTAGCTGCGTCAGTGCCAGTGTTGCTAACTTCGCTTGGCCCACTGCATTTGTATTATGCTATGTCGGCTTAGGAGTACTGGCCTAGCTTTCGGTTGCGCGCCGTACGGCGGGAGTTCCAATAGCAACTTTGGTCTCGGCAACGGGGCAGCAGCAGTCAGGGTTGTGCACCTAGCAAAAATGGCCTCTTACGGGGACAAGGAGAGCGACTATGGGTAGGCAAAGTTGAGCCACTGGTTGACAGCGATGTAGGCCGGTCGGTGACTTGGTTCCTGCTGAAATGTGTGCAGCTTCATCAAGAAGGTGTCCGGCCCCGTCGTGGTGGCCGACCACATGGCCGGTGCTGCCATGTATGAGCTGGTTCGCGTGGGCAATGACAACCTGATTGGCGAAATCATCCGACTTGAGGGCGACAGCGCGACGATCCAGGTGACCTAGGGGCGCCAGGACAGCCACAGTATATCAGCAAGGACAATTGGAAGCTCATCAGCAGCTTTGCCGTGGCGCAGGTGTATGAGGAGACGGCTGGTCTTTGCGTGGGCGACACGGTGCTGCGCACCAAGAAGGTATGCCACGGAAAGCTTTGACCGCCTGTGTGACTTGAGACCGAGCTCATACTTACGTTATCCTTCTACTTGCAGCCTCTGTGCGTGGAGCTGGGCCCTGGTATCCTGGGGAACATCTTCGACGGTATTCAGCGCCCTCTGAAGGCCATCGCCCAGCAGAGCGGCGATGTCTTCATTCCCCGCGGTGTGGCCTGCCCCGCGCTTGACATTGTCAAGCAGTGGGAGTTTCACCCGAAGGGCTTCAAGGTGCGGACGAGGGGTTGCAGGCAGTGAAAGACCCCCAGACCAGCGACCGCGATCGCCAAGCAACCTGGCCTGTGGACCCGTGTCGCAGGTCGGCGACCGCATCACAGGTGGTGACATTTACGGTATCGTGGCGGAGAACAGCCTTATCGAGCACCGCCTGATGCTGCCGGCCGGCGCTCGCGGCACGGTCAGCTACATTGCCCCCTCTGGCCACTACAACGTGGAAGAGGAGATCATTGAGGTGGACTTCCAGGGCCAGAAGAAGGTGAGGACAAGGGACACACTCTTATTGGGCTTTGCAACAGGGGAAGGACTGCATAGCGAAAGGGCTGTGTGGCAGCTGCCTGCTGCCTCCCCTCACCTGTGGCCGCCTGCCACCTTTGCCAAAGCTGTGTCTGCCCGTAGCTTCCACACGCTTCCTGTTCCCATGTCCATACAACAAGTAACCAGCAACGATCAAACGGGATCAAACCGGCCACCACACTACGGGTTCCCCGCCTTCCGATGCGTCCTGGCACACACCGGCCCACAACGCCTACTACCCCCTCCCCCCTCCTCGTCTCACGCTCCCCGCAGAAATACAGCATGAAGCAGCTGTGGCCCGTGCGCTCGCCCCGCCCGGTGGCCCAGAAGCTGATTGCCGACACGCCGCTGCTGACGGGGCAGCGCGTGCTGGACGCGCTGTTCCCCTCGGTGCTGGGCGGCACCTGCGCCATCCCCGGGGCCTTCGGGTGCGGCAAGACCGTCATTTCGCAGGTGCGCCGGATTATGAGCAGGACGCGGGTGCGACCCTTGGGAAAGATGGGTACGGGTGGGGCGGCAGCGGCGGCGTGGGTGTGGGTCGCGCATCGCAGCGCTTCGGAGCTGGGGAAGGCCAATGCGGCGGCGGACGGTAAGCTGGATTACGCGCAGCGGCGTCATGCACGCCTTGGGGTTGGAATCAACATGGGGCGATCATGGGTATTGGCAGAGCCACGCTTGCAGAGTGCTCAACTCTTGCACGCCGAGGTCGTGGCGCAACGAATCCAGCAGAGCCTGGAGCGGGGACCATCAGGGCATGTGTCTCCGTGGTTTTCTACTAGCAAGGCACTGCCGCTGAGCAGTAGGGCTGGCAACCCGAACTTTGTGGTGTGCGACTGGGAAAGGGGTTGCGGGGCAAGTTGGGTCCGCACCGTGAGCAGTGCAGGCTTTGAGTTGCAGCGTACATGCGCGGGTTTGAGACCTGTGCGCAGGCGTTTGACCAAACGCACTCACCCCGCTCCCGGGTACTAGCTCCTCATTCACCTCACGCCCGCAAATGCTCGCGGTCTGCCGCGTACCCCTTTAGGCTCTGTCCAAGTACTCCAACTCCGACGGCATCATCTACGTGGGCTGCGGCGAGCGCGGCAACGAGATGGCGGAGGTGCTGGCGGAGTTCCCTGCGCTGACCATGACGCTGCCGGACGGGCGCGAGGAGTCCATCATGAAGCGCACGTGCCTGGTGGGTGGCGCACACACGTGTGGCATAAGGGAACGGGATTGGGACAGAGTGCGCTGTAGAGGAGGTCGGGCTTTGGTGCCCGGTGTCAGTTGTCAGGCCAAAGGGTCGGGTGACAGTCACAAACGATGTGCACCTGCCCGGTGAGCGGTGCCGGTATAGGCACATGGTAATGGGGTAGAGACAGGGATGCGTAGGTGTGCGCGCTTAGGGCCGGCGAGGGCAAGCCTTCCAACTGCGGGAGCGCGCGCTGCGCGCGGAGCACCACCCGGATGCATGGGACAGAGGAGGACGGGACACGGCCTCTCAGCGCAGGCAGTGCCTGCCATGGCCAAGCACTGGCTGGCTAGACACTCCCCGCTACGCAATCCCACGGCCCCCGTGACTGTGTGGTTCCCTCCGGCCGAGCTTCAACCAACAACCGCAGCATAACCCTTACCCGTCGAGCTGTACAATCAGCTGTTTCGCAACCCCCTGCGCCTGCTCCCCAGGTGGCCAACACCTCCAACATGCCCGTGGCCGCCCGCGAGGCGTCCATCTACACCGGCATCACGCTGGCGGAGTACTTCCGCGACATGGGCTACCACTTCTCCATGATGGGAGACTCCACCTCGCGCTGGGCGGAGGCGCTGCGCGAGATCTCGGGCCGCCTGGCAGAGATGCCTGCCGATTCCGGTGGGTCCCCCGGGCACGGCCCTAGGGCTCCGCGCTGCCGAAGAGGGTTCCGTACTGGACCGCATCAGCAGCACCCACAGGAGAAGCAGCACCTCTTAAGCATCCTTTTCATGCAAACAGCTGTGTGATAGAAGGAAGCTCCATTAGCACGCGCACGAGTGTGCATGTGCACGTACAAGCAGCAAGCACGGGAAGGGCCCTTCACCTGAGCGCTCAGCTGCAACCGCAACCGCCTTCCAGGGGGTTTCGTTGTATCCATGGTTTGGCGGGCTGCTGTGATGCGAACTGCTCATGCCTTAAGTGGTCTTGACTGTCGTCTAGTCAAAACCCAGGCGTGCCCCTGGTGGCCCCCCCGCCGGCAGACTGCTAGTTGGTGAGCAAAAACACAACGATCACCATCATCACCTCATCGTCCATCGGCAATGGCACACCCACCCCCTCACAGGCTACCCCGCCTACCTGGGCGCCCGCCTGGCGTCCTTCTACGAGCGCGCCGGCCGCGTGCAGTGCCTGGGCGGGCCCAAGCGCGAGGGCAGTGTCACCATCGTGGGTGCCGTGTCGCCGCCCGGCGGTGACTTCTCGGACCCCGTCACGGCCGCCACGCTGGCCATCGTGCAGGTGCGTGGAAGGGGGCTGGGACGGCAGGAGGCGGAACGGAGAGCAAGGGGCAGGGGCTTGAATTTTGGCAGCAGGGGGACGTGGGATGCTGCCACGCTGGCCACCGTCAGGTACGTGCGGCAGCTAGGAGGCAGGGCGCGGAGCGAGGAGGGGAGCAAGGGGCTGGCTGTCGTGCAGGTGCGTGGGCGGTAGCTGGCGAGGGCAAGGCTCCAGAGGAGACAAGGGTTGGGCCGGGGCCCTGGCGGCTGGGTGGCTTACCTGGCCATCACGCTAGTGGGGCGGGGCTGAACACCGAGGGAGAGGGTGAGCAAGGGGTAGGGATGCAGGGCGGACCAAATGCGGGCGGGGAGCGGGGGAGCAAGGGGC